>Ga0184623_10001118_pt1 | contig 11602 bp, 12 predicted proteins | sample PLM1_100_b1_FD_133138 | JGI IMG/M metagenome (GOLD analysis project Ga0184623, IMG submission 133138) | Groundwater sediment microbial communities from an aquifer in East River, Colorado, USA - PLM1_100_b1 | ecosystem: Environmental > Terrestrial > Soil > Riparian zone | place: USA: East River...
CGAACTTCCAGGTGTAATCAACATACGAATGCTTGATGATCCAGTCGGCGCGTATCACACCTTCAGTCTGCACCACACCGACTGTCTCGGTTCGTGTGAGCTCGGCGCCGAGCGCGTTCCAGTCGACAGCCTGCGTCTTCGCGCGATCGCTCAGGTGGCGGGACATGTGATGAATCAGCCCGGTGAGTTCATTCGGCCCATAGCGTCGAGTCACACGGAGATCGAGCGTGTAAAGGCTCTGGTTGGGATCGAAGGTTCGCAACTGGTTTCCCAGGACCGCTTCGTATTCGGCCATGAAGTTGATTCGGCCGAGACCGTAGTCGAGCAGATCGACGTCGCCCTTGAATCGAGCGTCCCAGGAAAACCGGTCATCGCCGGCCGCGAGCCGCGACGCGCCCAGCCGCACGCGGTATCTACTCAAGAACTCCGGACTCGACGACGGTGTCGAGGCTTGCGAGGCAGTCAGTGATTGTGCACGAGCTACCGAGGATGGCACAAGAAGGGCGGCCAGGCAGAGGGCCGCGGCGCCTCTCATTTGCGCGGCTGTCCCTGAGTCGTGGCGAGCGCGCCCTCGAGCTCAGCGATGCGCCGTTCGAGATCAGCAATCCGCTTCTTCAGCTCGGGCAGGCGACGGAACACGGCTGAGGCTTTCAGCCATTCCTTGTTATCAATGGCCGGGTATCCGGACACGAACGCTCCGGCGGGCAACGAATTCGTGATTCCGCTTTGTCCTGACGCGCTGGCGCCCTTCCCAATCTCCACATGGCCGGCGATGCCGACCTGTCCTCCCAGCATCACATCGTCTCCAATCGTCGTGCTGCCGGCGATTCCCACCTGCGCCGCCAGGAGCGCGTTGCGGCCGATCGTCACTCCATGAGCCACCTGCACGAGGTTGTCGATCTTCGTGCCGGCGCCAATGCGTGTCTCTCCGACCGCCGGCCGATCGATCGCCGTATTGGCGCCAATCTCGACGTCATCTTCGATCACGACGATGCTCGTTTGAGGAATTTTTTGATGCGTGCCATCGGTGCGACGAACGAAGCCGTAGCCGTCACTGCCGATAACCGCGCCATTCTGAATGATGACACGGCAACCGATGATGACGCGCTCGCGCACCGCGACGTTCGAGTGAATGACGCACTCGTCGCCGATGTGCGCGCCGTCTCCCACACAGACGTTCGGGTAGATGACCGTTCCGGCGCCCACGTGGGCTCCCGATCCGATGGTCACGAAAGGACCGATTGAGACGTTCTCGCCAATCTCGGCGTCGGCCGCGACGGCCGCCAAACGATCGACGCCTTGCGCCGGCCGAGGCGGACTACTGAAGAGTGCAACCGCTCGCGCAAATGCGAGATAGGGTTCACGCGTGCGCAGCATCGCGCATGACGCGGGTGGAGCATCGTCTGCCACGATCACGGCTGTCGCGTGCGTCGTCCGAAGCGAGCTCGTGTAGCGGGCGTTGGCCAGAAACGTGAGGTCCCCCGGCTGGGCCTGCTCGATGCCGGCGACGCGGTGGACCTCGAGCTCGCCATCGCCTTCAAGGCGGCACGCCAGACGCTCGGCGATTTCGCGAAGTTTCAAGGGCGGATTTTGATGGCCATCCGCTATCAGTCAGCGAGCCGACAGCCGCTGATGGCTGGTAGCTGAAGGCTGAACGGCTCAAATAATATCACGCGCTGTGATCGGCAGCCTGGCGCAAAAACCGGGGGAGATGGGCGAGTCTGAGCCGTGCTGCGATTTCGTGGACGAACCGCTCGCGCTCAGGCACCGGGGAACCGAGCGCACGGCGCAGCGCCGACAACGGCGGGCATGGCGCGTACGACCACTCAACGCCGTCGAGCCCGTGGCGGGCGCCTCGCATAGACAGGTAGTGACCGAAGAGGCGGAACGCGAAGTATGCCGCGGGAAGGTTCGCCACCCCGGGTACGAGCAGGAAGAACGGACCCAGGACGATGAATGCGAAGAGGAAGGCAATCCCGTGGAAGATCATCCACCGCCGGTGGCGATCGACGTCGCGCTGGAGCAGGCGTTGAATGATCGTCGTGGCATGTGGCGCCGACAGATCGTCCGGATAAAACGCTCGCGCAGCCGGATACTTGCGAAGCCGCCAGAGCAGCCGCTGCTCCGCGACCTTCTCGGCAATCCAACGCATCGCGCGGTCACGGACACGCCGGGTCCAATTCTGCCGTTCAGGCTGCGCCTCGACCGCACCGTGATGTCGGTCGAGTTGCGACAGCTTCACGCGAAAGCGCTCCAAGCATCTCGCAAAGAATCCTGAGTGGGGCTCGTGCTGAGTCTCCTCACTCTCTTCACCCGGTTCGCAATACAGCTCGTACCGGTCAGCCGCCAGAGGCATGACGTAGACATCCATTAAAACGACGATAGCACGGGACTGCTGGCTTTGGGCTGTGGGGCTCCAGGTTTTGGGCCTGCACTACCGAGCCCAAAGACGACTTTCTCGCTCAGTGCAAAGTTCACGAGCGAACAAGTGGCAATCGCGATCATGTTCGCCACGAGGTACGGCACTCTCGCGACGCCGGTCAGCGCTGCCATCAGGATCAGGCTTCCCATCAGTGATACCGCGCCGTTTGTGAGATTGAATCGGACCAATCGTCCGATGGATTCAGCAACGGAGACGGACCGGTCCGCCCAGGTCCACCGCGTGTGCCACACGAAGTTGTGGATGACGGCCAACTCCGTCGCCAGGGCGCTCGCTGAGAGATACGGCAGCTGGCCGAGCTCGACGAGGATCCACAACGCTCCAATCTGAACGACAATGCCTGCCGCACCGACGGCGTTGAATTTCAACCAGCGGATCAACATACTTTGAACTTTGAACTTTGAACTTTCTACTTAGTACCGCACTCCCGCTGTTTTCGGCAACGGTTCCGCCTTGAACAACGCTCTCGCATTCTGCGTGGCAGAAACGATCACGGTCAGGGCGAGCGAAATCGCCGCAACCACACCTCCGACATCGAACAGCCGGTACGTCGTGCCCCAGAGCACCGCGTGTGGATGAACCAGGAGCACGAGCGTTCCCGCGCACAGCAGCAGACGCAGCTCGGTTGGTCCGAGTTTCCAGAAGGACAGCCTGAAGTGTCCGCGGCAATACGTTGCGAGATACACCTCGATGGAAAGCAGAAAGTACGCCAGCAGCAGCCCCATCGCAATCAAAGGACTCATGTAGCTGGACAACCCCAGGCCGCCAATCAAGAACAGCGCGCCAAATGCGTCAACGACATGGTCGACGTAGAAACCGTATCGCGGCCGCTGATGACCTCGGACGCGCGCGAGAGTGCCGTCCAGGCTATCGCCGAACCAATTCACCGCAATCCAGAGAATGGCGGCGACCAACCCCAGCGGGTGTGCACGGGCCATCCAGTACGACAACCCGGTCATGAGCATGGCGAAGAGTGCGAGCGCCGTCAGATGATCGGAATTGACCTGGGGTGGTAGCCGGACCGCCATCCACCTTAGACAGCGCCGCTCGGCGTCTGCCAGAAACGACGTCGATATTCTCGTGGATTCAACGAACTCCATGGCGAGACCCTCCTGACAGCTCCTTCAAAACCTGTAGGGCGGGTCTTTAGACCCGCCAAGAATTGCGGCGGACCTGACCGCCTTCGCCAAGGCTACCGCGGTGCGCCGAAGCTTCACGCGGAGGCGGAAGGTCCGCCCTACAAATCGCGGTCTTGAAACCGGTTTCTGACCTTTAATGCGACAGACAGGCGAAAAACGGCTCAGGGGGGCGTGCGAGGTGGTTTCGGCGATGGCCGGCGGCGGGCTGAGCCGCTTCGCGCGGGCGGGAACGCTGCGCGAGTCGTGGCGGGCTCGATCACGAGAAAGGCCACGACATTCGCCACCGAAGCGATGACGAGGGCCGCGGCAGCGGCGGGATGGCCGGCGGCGGCAAACAGCCCGAAGCCAAACAGCAGCGCCGCGACTGCCCAGTCCATCACTCGGATTGGCGTGCGGAGTGTGTTGCGCTGACGTGTGAGTCCTGCAGGATGAAACTGCGACGTGAACCAGAGATTGAGGCGGAGACTCGTCGCAGCGACGATGACGATGAGCAGCAGAAAGAAGAGCGGTGTGCCGGCGTTCAATGAAATGCCGCCGCGCACGGTCCATGCTGGATACAGCATTCCCGCGTAGACGGCCGCCACCGCAAGCTGGTGGAACCGCCACCAGCGGGGGTTCAATGCCATCGGCTGTTCGCTCGGCTGCGTCATGACTGGTGTGTCAGCACCGGGACGAAGTAAATGTGTCCGGTTCCGAAGGGCCTCGAGATCCAGGACCAGGTCGCTCGTACTTCGATATCGCTGCCGAAGGTCGGTCTGCAAGCACGTCCGAATGATGCGCGCCAGCCCCATCCAGACGCGCGAATCAGTCTGCGACGATTCAGGTAGCTCAATCTGCGGGACACGGGCCGCCACCGATGACCCTGAGTCGTCCGCGAATGGATGAGCGCCACGGGCCAGCTCATACAAGATGACGCCAAACGAAAAAAGATCGGCGGCAAAATCGACCTCCTGTCCCTGCAGCTGCTCCGGCGCCATGTAAGCGGGTGTACCGACAATCATCCCTTCCATCGTCAATCGCTCGTCACGCGAGGCGTGCAGCAGCCGCGCCAGGCCGAAATCGAGAATCTTGATACGGCCGTCTTCGGTGAGTACGACGTTTTCTGGCTTGAGGTCCCGATGGATGATTCCGCGAGCATGGGCGGCGGCGAGTGCGTCCGCAATTTGAGATGCGACGCGCAAGAGATCGTCCTGCGGAAATGGGCCTCGGTCCAGAAGGACCTGCCGCAGGGTTCGTCCCGGCACGTACTCGAACGCAATCCACAGCGCCCCTTCAAACTCCTCCAGGGCGAAGACGGTCGCGATTCCAGGGTGAGATAGGCTGGCAGCGGCGCGCGCTTCGACTCTCAGTCGCTCCCGTCGGCGAGTATCGAGGCTGAAGACAGACGGCAACGTTTTGAGCGCCACCTGACGGCCGAGCCGCGTGTCACGAGCCAGATAGATGACACCCATGCCACCGCGGCCGATTTCTCCCTCGATGATGTACGGCCCGAGTTGTCGTCCTGCCGCCAGAATCGGGCCCGATCCACCCATGAATTCAGCGTCGACGACCAAGGAGGGGTCGTTCAGAAAAGAGGTCGCGCGGTCATGGTTCGCCAGCAGCGACGCGACCTCGGCGCGGATATCGGGATTGCCGTCACACGCGCGGTCCAGAAAGGCCGAGCGTTCATTCGGATCGCGCTCGAGCGCCGCATGAAACATTTCCTGAACGCGCCGCCAGCGGTCGGGGTCCACTAGGCGCGCCTGCTGATTTCGCCGTACAGCCAGGCGCGAGCAGCCGTCCAGCCTCGCTTCACCGTGGCCGGCGAGATCTCGAGCACGTCGGCCACTTCCTCGACCGTCAGTCCACCGAAGAAACGCAGCTCGACGATCCGTGCCTGCTGTTCGTCGAGCGCGCCCAGGCGATCGAGCGCCTCGTTCAGCGCCAGCACATCGATGGGCGTCTCGTTGAGCGGAGCGTGCGCGTCATCAAGCGTTACGCGCGCACGATCGCCCCCCCGTTTGGCTGCGTCTCGTGCGCGCGCCCGTTCGACGAGAATCTCACGCATGGAGTGGGCCGCGATCGCCATGAAATGCGGCCGATTCTCCCATCGCAGGCCTTTGTCTTTGAAGAGTCGCAGATAGGCTTCGTGCACGAGTCCGGTCGGCTGAATGCTCTGCCCCTTCCGCTCGCGCGCGAGATATCGGGCCGCGAGGAGTCGGAGCTCGCGATACACAACTGGCATCAGCGCATCGAGGGCGACGCGGTCACCCTTCGTCGCGCGGTCGACCAGGCCGCGCAAATCTGAAGTCGGCATTTTTTAACCGTGCGGCCGCTAACTAAGCACCCCGCTACGGCACCCCGCTACGAAGCGCCTTCGCTCGCAGGGGCCCGCAGGCCCAGCTCCGCTCCGGCGCTACCTCGCGCGGCGCTTCTCCACCGGCTTCGGAGGATTCAGCGGCAGCGCGGGCCGGCCGGCCTGTTCCCACGCGCTCGTGATTGCTGATGCGACGGCGGTGACGGCCTCACTCAAGCGTCGCTCGAGAACGGGCCGCGTGGCGAAGAAGAACGTATCGTAATAGCGATCATCGTACTCGTCGCGCGTGTCGATTGCTGCGCGATCCGCGTCGAGCAGGCTCTGCGTGAGCTGAGAGCCGGTCAGCACCGTGTCAAACATGAAATCCCTGATATTTGGAATTGGATGCACCGGCGCGGGCTTGATGGACAATCGCTGTTGATAGCGAATGAAGAGCTCAGTCTCCCATCTCGCGTGAATGCCATGCTGACCGGACAGCTGGCCGTCATAATTCGTGACAGCATGAAATGGGACGTGGCCATCGGACACGTAATGACCAAGGACGGCTGAATAAAACTTCACGTCGCCGGGCGCATAGCGCGCACCTTTGGGGAGCTGCTCGAACGCTCGACGCAGCCAGCCCCCTACCTCTGCCGCCCGCCAGGGCAGCAGGCCATTTTTCGTCACCGTTTCCAACCCGTACCGCTTGAGCGCGGCGTCATAGTCGCGTGGCAGCTCTGTAAACGGATACGCGCCATAGGCGTCAATATCGATGAAGTGGCGGGGCGGCTCTTCCGCAAAGCCCGCGCTGCGCCACAAGTCCGGGTCGATTGTGTGCTCGACGAGAAATGTCCGGTTCGCCGCAAAGAAGGGACGAATCTCGGGTGGCAGCAGCTCGATGGCGCGCCCCATGATGAATGCGTGCGCCTCGAAGCCCCATGCCTGGGTTGGCGTGGGAGCCGCGAGGACCGCAGCGGTTACAACCACGGCGATGATGTGTTTTCGCATATTCTATTTCCAGCCTTAAGCCATCAGCCTTCAGCCCTCAGCGTTTGCAGAACAGAATTGTAGGCCAAATGACATACACCGAGCCCAGAGTCTAGGCTGATCGCTGAGGGCTGATGGCTGGCTAATGGACAACCTCACTCACTCTTTGTTCGGGCTCACGCTGGCGCAGACACCTTTGCGACGCGTTGGGCCCGGCGCCACTTTGACGCTCGTGCTTGCCTCCAACGCCCCCGACAGCGACATCGTCGTGGCGATGACGCGCGGCGGTGCCGCGTATCTCACCGCGCATCGCGGCAGCTCGCACGGTCCTCTTGGCGTCGTCGGGCTCGCCCTCCTGACCGCCGGGTTGGTGTACGCCGGGTTTCGCTGGTGGAAAACAACGGCCCCCGATCGCGCCGCGAGCGGCGCGTCATTCCTGTCGCTTGTCGGTCTCGCCCTCGTCGCCACATTGGCCCACGTGCTGATGGACTTGCCGACCCCATATGGCACGCGTTCCCTCAGCCCCTTCGATCGCATGTGGTACACCGTCGACTGGATGCCGATCATCGACGTCTATCTGCTTGGCGTGCTAGCGGCGGGTCTCCTCGCCGTTTACTGGAGTCCTGCTGCCCGCACGCGGATCACGTTGATCGTGCTCCTGCTCGTCGCATCGAATTACGGTCTCCGCGCAGAGCTGCACGCGGCCGCCCTGCGCCGCTCGATGACAAATCGTAACCCGCCGGCCGCTCTCAGCGCGTGGCCCGATCTACCGTACCCCAAGCTGCCAGGCGATTACATGTGCCCGGCGCACCCGTGTGCTCTTACGACGGCTGCGCTTCCCACCTTCGGATCTCCTTTTCGTTGGCGAATCGTCCGGCAGTTTTCGAACGGTTACCGGTTCAGCGAGATCAATCTTCTGGCAGGCAGGGAACAGTCCCTTGGCTGGATGCGTGCTGACGATGGCGCGGCCGTCGAGATCGCTCGTGGAGCGGCCAATTCCCAGACCTTCCTCGCGTTCAGCCGTTTTCCCGCCGCCCAGGTCGATCACGCAGGCCAACAAACGATCGTGCGCATGAGTGACGTTCGGTTCCTCGATGTGCCGGTCAGCGGCCGCGTCGCGGAACTTCGCCCCACCCGGTTCTTCACGGTGACGGTCCGGTTGGATCGGCAAGGCAAGGTTCTGGAACATCGGTTCGGGGATGTGGCCGGCGGCGAGCCACGATCCAAGTAATGCCTCTTCTTGGTGCGCATATGTCCATCGCCGGCGGTCTGCCGCTGTCGATTGCCCGTGCACGCCTGCACGGTTGCGAGAGCCTTCAAATCTTCACGCGGTCCACGGGTCAGTGGCGCACGCGTCCGATTCCGCCCGATGAGGCAGCGGCTTTTCGCACGGAGACGATCGCCTCAGGCATCAGTCCGATCATGGCTCATGCCAGCTACCTCATCAATCTGGCCAGCACGGACGGAACTCTGCGTGAGCGCTCCATCGCCGCTTTCGGCGAAGAGTTGGATCGCGCTGAAATGTTGGGACTGCTCGGCGTCGTGTTGCATCCAGGAGCCGGACCTGAAGTCGACGGCTTGCGCACGATCGCTGATTCGCTGCTTCGGGTCCTGACGCGGCGCCCGACGCATGAGACAATGGTGATGCTGGAGCACACCGCGGGCCAAGGTGTTTCACTCGGTTGGCGATTCGAGCATCTGGCGCGCATCATCGAGTTGACCGGTGGCACATCGAGGATCGGCGTATGCCTCGACACATGTCATCTGCTGGCCGCCGGTTACGAAATCAGAACAGAAGATGGCTACCGGCAAACCTTCGAGGATTTCGCCCACATCGTCGGGCTCGATCGCTTGCGCGCCTTCCACTTGAACGACTCGAAAAAGCCGCTCGGGAGCCGCGTGGACCGGCACGAGCACATCGGAAAGGGACACCTCGGACTTCACACGTTCAGCCGCCTGCTGAACGATCAGCGCTTCGCCGGAATGCCCATGCTCATCGAGACCGAGAAGAGCGCGTGGCGGGAACGGACACGAATTGTCGTCGATCCGTTTGATGAGATGAATCTGCGGACGTTGAGGGACCTGGTGCGTTAAGAGCAGGCTTCAGGCGTCCCGAGATCTTCCTCGCAGAACACCTCGGCCTCGAATCTGAAGATCCTGGCACCCTTTTGCCATGCGTCTGCCGGAAGTCCCGCTTTGATGCAGGTCTGGGCAAGAAATGTCTCGCGATCCCAGGTCCATTCGATGGCGACTTGCGGAAGTAGCAGGCCCCGGCGATACCCCCGTTGCACGACCAGCCCGTGACGGCCAACCTGAATCTCGGCGATCTCAGTGACTTCCTCCACGGGACCGAGCACTGAGATTTCCAGGCCCACGCCCAGGAGATCCTCGACCGCTAAAGGCGGGAACCGCGGGTCCTGAGTCGCGGCAGAGATCGCGCACCGTTGCACGACTTCCAGAAGGTGCTGATCCGCCTCCGGATAGCCGATGCAGCCTCGTAATCTCTGATCAACGCGCAGGGTCACAAATGCGCCGCTGTGACGGTCCAGTCCACCGGAGGGAGGCAGAGCTGGCAGCGACTGACGCGTCAGATGCGCCCCGATCGTTTCGCGCGCAAAGCGCAAGAGTGCCTGGCGTTCAGTCGGACTCAGTAACATCGGTCAGGAACTTCGCGTGCTGTCCTCTTCGCTGAATATCCCGAGTGCCGCTGCCAGATAGACAACGACAGCGTCTTTGTCTCCGGAAACGTCGCCCGAATCTGCGTACTTCAGAACTCGAGCGTCGCGGGCGCCGAGGGCCCGGGCCGCCATCATCACGGAGACGGTTGGTCCGCCGCCGCACGCATGATGTGGAAACGCTTCGAGCGCCTTCAAGAACCCCTCCGCATCGAATGCGCGAACGTGCTTGATCACCTCGCCATCGAGTCGCGCCGCGGTGTCCGCATCGTGATAGTGAGACAGATCGGTGCTCGCGACCAGCAGTGCTTTTCGTCCCGTAAGGCCGGCCGTCAGACCCTGCGCGAGATTCAGAATGGTCTCGCGCGTCTGATATCCCATGACGAGCGGCACGATTGGAGTGTCGGGCAACACCCGCTGAAGAAACGGCAGCTGCATTTCGAGTGAATGCTCGCGAACATGCGCGGTTGGGTGATGTTGCACACTGCGCCCAGCCATGGCGATGGCGGCTGCGCAGGCTTCCGCGATCGGCACAAGCCCGAACGGCGTTTCGAACGCACCGCGTTCGTAAATAGCCACCCCGTCGAAGCCAACATAATGCGATGGACCTACAAGCACCGCCACATCGTACTGACGTCCCAGGAGCAGCTTATAGGCGTATGCCGCAACGGGGCCTGAATAGTGCAGCCCCGCATGGGGGGCAATGATCGCGAGCAGCTCGCCACCACCTTCCGATGAAGCGCTCTCGAGATGGCGATCGACCTCTGCGCGCAGGCGATCCGGCGTGCCGGGATACCAGGTGCCGGCCACGGCGGCCTTGCGGATGGACATAAGAACAGCCGGCAGCAAGCAGCTGGCAGTAGGCGGCAGGCAGTTCCATTGATTCGACGGTTGTCCACTGCCAGCTGCCGGCTCCCTGCTGCCAGCTATTCTCCCATGTTACCATTCACGGTTTTCGATTCTGTATTCGGTATTCTGTATTCTGTATTCTGTATTCTTGAAAATGGCCGATCGATTGACCGCCGCCGATGTCGAGCGTGTGGCCACGCTCGCTCATCTCGAGTTGACGGAGGCGGAAAAGCACACCTTTCTGGACCAGCTGAACGAGATCCTCGGCTATGCCCAGCAGATTCAGACGATCGATACCACCGGCGTTCCGCCGACGGCTCATGTGCTGAGCCGCCACTCCGCAGACAGACCGGATGAGTTGCGTCCCTCGCTGCCCGTTGCGGAGGCACTGGCCGGTGCCCCTGATGCCGCGCTGCAAGCAGGCCTGTTCAAAGTCCCGCGCGTAATCGGTCCGGTTGAATGAACACGAACTTGCCGGACACCGCGCGGGAAATCCGCGATGCGGTCTCGAGCGGAGAAGCATCGGCCGTCGATATCTGTCGCCGCTGCCTCGATCGTATCAACCAGTTTGACGCAAGACTTGCCGCATTCCGCACCGTTGCCGCCGATCGCGCGCTCGAGGACGCGGCGCACATCGATCGTGCGCGCCCGCGGTTGCCGCTGACTGGCGTCCCGATCGCGATCAAAGACAACATGTGCACGCGCGGCCTGCCAACCACTGCCTCTTCGCGCATTCTCGAGGGCTATGTCCCGCCCTACGACGCGACCGTCATCACGCGACTGCGGCGATCTGGCGCGATTGTGATCGGCAAAACCAACTGCGACGAGTTCGCCATGGGCTCGTCTACCGAGAATTCGGCGTTTGGCCCCTCGCGCAACCCCTGGGATACGGAGCGTATTCCAGGCGGCTCGAGCGGTGGGTCAGCGGTCGCCGTGGCCGCAGGGTTTGCCCCAATCGCATTGGGCTCCGATACAGGCGGCTCTATCAGGCAGCCGGCCGCCATGTGTGGCATCTTCGGCCTCAAACCGACCTACGGCCGCGTGTCACGCTACGGGTTGCTCGCGTTCGCCTCATCGCTCGACCAAATCGGTCCGATGTCGCGAACTGTGTACGACGCGGCGCTCGTCTTGAACGCCATCGCGGGAACCGACCCAGCTGATTCCACCACCGCGCCAGAAATGGTGCCGGATTTCACACAGGCGCTGACCGGAGACGTGCGCGGCCTTCGCATCGGTA
>Ga0184623_10001119_pt1 | contig 11601 bp, 8 predicted proteins | sample PLM1_100_b1_FD_133138 | JGI IMG/M metagenome (GOLD analysis project Ga0184623, IMG submission 133138) | Groundwater sediment microbial communities from an aquifer in East River, Colorado, USA - PLM1_100_b1 | ecosystem: Environmental > Terrestrial > Soil > Riparian zone | place: USA: East River...
ACGCTGAGGCGCTGGGCAGCCGAGAACTGCCGGTCGTCGAGTCACCCGCCGGCATTCCGGTCAGTTATGAAGAGCATGCGAAGTTGATGTTCGACCTGCAGGCGCTCGCGTTCCAGACCGACATGACTCGCATCATCACGTTCCTGGTAGGCCGGGAACAGAGCGGCAACACGTACCCGCAGGTCGGAGCCCCCGAGACGCACCATTCGATTTCGCATCATGGCAACGATAAGAAAAAAATCGAGAGTCTCACGAGGATCAATACCTATCACGTGACACTGTTGGCCCATTTCCTCGAAAAGCTGCGATCGACTTCAGACGGCGAGGGCACGCTGCTGGACCACGTCACGATCCTGTACGGCAGCGCCATCAGCGAGGGCAACCGACACGATATCCGGAATCTTCCGCTCCTGCTGATCGGCGGCGGGGCCGGTCACCTGAAGGGCGGCCGTCACGTTAAGTATCCCAAAGAAACACGGCTGTCCAATCTACACGTCACGCTGTTAAACAATCTGGGAGTGCCCACACAGAGCTTCGGCGACAGCACTGGCGAGCTCGGAGGACTTTCGAGCTAGCCATCTCTGATTTCGAAGGCTCAGGCCGGCGCAGACGAGGAGGTTCACTCATGAAGGTTACGACGTCTGCTGAAAGCCGCCGCGTAAACCGCCGCGAGTTCATTGCCGGGACGACTGCCGGTTTGGCGGCATTGACTGTCAATATCGGTTGCCGCACAGACTCTGAGCGAACGTTGGCTGCAAGTCCCTCCGACACGGCCGCAAGCCCCGCAGCGGCAGCCGCGGAGCTCCAAGCGCCCCCCGCTCAATTCCCGGGGATGGGGCGATACCTGTACGTGACGAACAACCGCGACAAACGGGTTGACGTGGTGAATACCGCCGACGGCCACTCCCTTGTGTGGTCGTTTCCATGGGTCGGAGCAGAGGCAGTCATCGGCGGGGCGTGTTCGCACCCGGCGACCAACCGGCTGTTCATCACGCACGTGGGCAACGAGATTGTCAGCGCCTACGACCTGGTGACGGGCAAGCTCGCGTGGCAGGTGAACACGTTGCAGCAATACGGCCTGCGGCGACCCGACCGGCTCACCATCACGGCGGACGGCCGGGCGCTGTATGTGCCGATGAACTGGAGCCGCGAAAAAGATGGCTACACGGGGTGGGAGAACCATGTGAATTTGGTCCTCGATGCCTCGAACGGCGAAAAAATTACCGAGATTCCCCGGCCTGGCCGGCCGCATAACAACTGGACTGGGGAGGGCGGCCAATACATGTATTTGGGCGGCCGGAGCGATCAAACGCTGGTGGTGGCCGATCAGAAAACCCACAAGGTCGTCAAGACCATTGGCCCGTTTGATTGGCCGGTTCGTCAGTTCATTACGTCCGCGGAGGAGCGGTACCTGTATCTCACTCTGACCCGGACCGTGGGGTTCGGCGTCGCGGACATTCGCGCCGGCAAAGTCCTGCCGGAGGTCCCGGCGCAAACGCCGAAAGAACGCACGCGGTATTGGAAGGCCAGCTCCTCGGGCGGCGGCGCCGGCCGCCTGCCGCACGGAGACAACCCGTGGAGCCACGGCCTCGGGATGCGTCCGGGGGAGTCAGAGGAGCTCTGGTTGCTGGACGACGAATGGGGCTACCTGCACGTGTTCGACACCAAGGCGAATCCGGTCCGCCCGAAGTTCAAGGGATATGTGGAGTTGTTTGACAAGATCGACGAGCCTTGGATGGCGCACTCCGGCAACCGCTGGGTCTCGTTCAGCCTCGACGGCAAATACTGCTATCCGTCTTCTGGTGAGGTGGTGGACTGTGACACCGGCAAATAGACCCCAATGCAGATCGCGCCGAGCGAGAAACTCGTCGAGGTCGAGTTCCGTAACGGCAAGCCCGTGCGCTGCACCGGCCAGCAGGGCGGCGTCTACGGGAGCGTTACCACATAAGAGTTTCTGCCAAAGTTCCCGTCGTCGGGATGAGTCGGTGCGTAGGAAAGCCACGACGGGCCTGAGGAGTCGTCTATTCATTCCGTGAAGACGCAATAAAAAAACGCGCCAATAACCAACGAGAAGAGAGGTCAGATATGCACCGACTACTGGCCGTTTCATTCGCGGTGGCGCTGCTGCTCGTCGGTTCTGATACACCTGCGTGGGCTCAACGCACCACCGCGACCTTCGCGGGAATCGTGGTTGACACCTCCGGCGGGATCCTCCCGGGTGCGGGCGTCGTTTTGACCAACGAGGGGACGGGCATCGTCGAGGAACAGGTGACGAGTGCGACCGGCGAGTTTATTTTCAACTACGTCCCGGGGGGTTCCTACACGCTGATCATCTCGATCACTGGCTTCAAGACGTACTCGGTCAAGGGGATCTCCTTGGGGGCGGCCCAAAACGTTCGCCGTCGGTTCGAGCTGGAAGTCGGCGGCCTCGAAGAAACCATTACGGTCAGCGGGGAGTCGCCCCTCATCAATACCGCGTCGACCGAGCAGCGGATTACCCTGGAGGCGACGGAGCTGGCGACGCTCCCGGTCGCCAACCGGAATATTACAAACCTGCTCAATATCGGCGCCGGCTTGACGAGGCAGGAAGCAGTAGTCGAAGGCGGCGGCACCGGCGGCAGCTCCGCCGGCACTGTACGCCTGAGGCTGAACGGGCTTGGCGGTTCAGCCATGTCCATCACCGCCAACGGCACGGAGGCGAGCGGCACTGCGGGAACGCGATCGATTTCCACCTACAACGGCGTCAGCAAGATCGACGTGGTGAGCATCGAATCGGTCGGCGAGGTGAACATCGTCAAGGGCATTTTGCCGGCCGAGTTCGGCAATGCCATGGCCGGCAACCTCAACATCATCACCAAGTCCGGCACCAACGTGTGGCACGGGAGCCTCTTCGACCGCTATGAAGGGGCGCGCCTGGTGTCCAAACCGTTTTTTCTGAAGGAGAAGCCGAAGCATACGTGGAACCAGGGCGGCGGTTCGCTGGGCGGCCCGCTGCTGCGCGATCGGGCGTTTTTTTTCACGGCGTTCGAGGGGTATCGAATGGAGAGACCACTCGAGCTGAACGCGCAGGTCCCGACCCAGCGAATGCGAGATTTGCTCCTCACCTCCATGCCGTCTCCGGAGACCCGACTGTTCCTGGACCAGTATCCCCTCCCGACCGAACCGCTGTCGTCGACCACAGCGCCGTTGGGCACCTTCATCGGCCCCGGGAACAAGGAAAACAACGACGACCATCTGGATGCCAGAGCGGATTTCCGCGTCAAGGGAGGGAATCTCTCGGCCACCTTCACGTACGGGCACCCCTTCCTGAGCCAGGCGAGCACGCTGCCCGGGCTGCCGACGGTGTTCGACACCACTAACCGGCGCGCGACCGCGAGCTACGCCATCGCGCGCACGCGCTGGAGCTCCGAAACGCGCTTCGGCTACAGCTACAACTACCTGTCGAGAATCAATCCGGGCAATTTCCTGCTCGATCCCGTCAATCCGGGGCAGCTGGAACCCGTGGTCGCCAAAAATCGCCGACAGGTACCCCTAATCAGCTTCCCCGGTCTCCAGTCCATTGGAGGCGAGGCGCATGTCCGGGGTCAGCAGCCGAGCTACTCCTTCGGACAACAGCTCACCTTGGTGACCGACAAGCACGCCTTCAAGTTCGGGGGCCTCTACGCCACACCTCGCGGCGGGCGGGCAAACGTGCAGAGCGCGAGTTTCTCGTATCTGACGGAGTCCGACGTGGTGGCCAACCGTCCCGCCTCAGTTGAGTTCAGGCCTGTGTATATAGATGCTCGGTGGTACAACAAAAACTGGGGCTTGTTCGCGCAGGACGACTGGCGGGTCAACTCCAAGCTCGTCATCAATCTGGGGGTCCGGTACGACTATTTCGGACGCTTCAAAGTGAGATCGGCAGACCCAGAAGTCCCGGCGGGCTTCGTCAACCTCGATGGGGACCCGGATCCGAGTTTCACGTTCGGGCAACCGCGTTCTCCGGACGAGATCGTTGAAGACGACAAGGGCATCAACGTCGGGCCCCGTATCGGGTTCGCCTACAGCGCGGACGGGAACGGCCACACCGTCATCAGTGGTGGCTACGGCATGATGTTTCAGTCCATCGATCCCCAGGTCTTCGAGGGGATGCAAATTGGGACGACTTCCGGGATTCGGTCTGTCACGTCTTTGACCGCGGCGGAAGTGATTGCCTACGGAGTGAAGTACCCCGTCTACAACGAGGACATGGCTGCGTTTTTGACAGCCACCACCACCCCCGGCCCTCTCACGTCAGTGGGTCCTCTCATGGATCCGCAGCTCCAGGTGCCGTACGCCCACGTCTACACGGTGGGGATCCAGCGCGCGCTCGGCTCAACGACGGGGATCAACGCGGCGTACCTCGGCACACGGGGGGACCATTTCAGAATGTACCGCAGGTACAATCTCCCGGATCGCGTGACGGGGATCCGGCCGAATCCGAACCTCTCCGACAACGTCTACTTGGACGACTCTGGGCGGTCGAAGTACAACTCCCTGCAGGCCTCGATCCGGCAGCGGCTGTCGCGGAACCTGCAGTTCAATCTCAATTACACCTGGTCGGAAACGCGCGCCAATTACGATGGCGACAATGCTGGGCCCAGCGTCAATGATGAGAGCCGGAACATCCAGGAGTTCTTCGACATCGACTCGAATTGGGGTCCCGCCATCGGTGACGTCACGCATAATTTTATTGGCGACGTGATCTATCAGACGCCCGGGGCGGAATGGTCGTCACCGCTCGCCAGGCATCTGATCGGCGGCTGGCAGCTCGCGGCGATCTTCCGGGCGCGGACGGGCGAGCCGATTACCATCACGCAATCGGGGAGAGATGCCGCCCGTCCGGATGTCATCGACGCCGCGAATGCGGTCAACAAGGACTGCTGCGACCTCGACAGCAACAACCTGCAGTACCTGAACCCGGCGGCCTTCCAGTTGGTGCCGCTCCACCCGGTGTCGCGCCAGCCGCTCAGGGCTGGCAACGTGGGCGTTGGACAGTTTCGCGCGCCAGCGTTGAAGAACGTCGATGTGTCAGTGGGTAAGTTGTTCAGCGTCGGGGGGCGGAAGCGCATTGAGCTACGGGCCGACATCCTGAACGCGCTGAACTGGATTAACTACGTAGCGATTTCGACGAACCGCAGCTCCTCCAATTTCGGCCAGATCACCGGTGTCGGCGCTGCTCGCGTGGTGCAGGTGCAGGTCCGCTTTAGCTTCTGAGCTAAGAGACCGCCTTCGGGGCTTCGACAACGATCTTCGTGTTCCTTGCTCTCTACGGCGCTTTTTGTCGTTCCTGAAGCAACCGATCAATCGTTGGCATGTCCCGGATGACATCCGGCGGACTCGGTTCGGCGCCCAGTTGGCGCAGCAACTCCGCGACTCTGGCGCGCGAATAACGAAGGCCGAAGTGAAAACGCCCTCCGGTTCCGATCCAAGCTACAGGCACGAAGAACCAACAAGATGGTGACCGGAACCCGATTCGGGAGGTCCATCCTGGGCTCACGTTCCTCGGAGATGTCCTATCTGGCAGTACTCACAACGGAGCCGTCGGCAAGGGGAATCGTGACCACAATACGATCCTCGAAGGTTCTCGTGATGTGACCCTTGCCGGTCGTGTCTTCAATTAGATTGATGTGACCTGGCCCCACGGGAACCTTCTTACCTCCGGCAACTTCGAGCTCTGCGCGGCCGCTGAGAGTGATCACGAACTGACGCCTCGGACCAGTATGCCAATCGCCCGACGCAGTGCTGGCGGGCCTCGAACTGAACTCCACGCCGGTCGCTTTCATCATTTCCGTGGCGCCGCCTTTCACCATACTCAGTTCAATCTCTTCGGCGTGACTCAGACCGTCCGAACCGGTGAAGATGCGTGTGGCCATAATCGGCCTGCGTGTCTGAGCCACGGCGATGTCCTGATCGGTCTCGGCTCTCCACGTCAGAAAAAACAAGCCGACAAAGGCGATGACTGCAGGCCGTCTTGTGATGGATCTCATGTCGTGCCTCCTCAAATGCCGCAGCGTGCAATCGTGACGGGCTGCGAGCCTGGAAACGCGGCAATCCGCTTGGCGTGTCAACAACCGTGACACGACAGCCGCCTCCAATACGCCGCCTGCTCGCGCCCTCGATGATCGATTGCTCCGCAGTCTCGGCCATTGTCGTAGAAGCGCACGACCGAACGGCTCGGCAAGCACCGCGACAGTCGGATTGGCCCAGAGTATACTCCTGTCGTCTGCGTGGCGGAGCGTGATGGCGACAGCTCAGTCCTGAGCTGCCCGAGGCACGAAAATGTTTAAAGCTTCGACCGCTCTGCTCCTGTGCTTATTTCTGTTTCAGGCCGAAAGCGCCGAAGCCCAGGGAGACGCCCAAACTGGCAAAGAGCTATGGACCGGTCAAGTTCATTGGTGCCGGAATTGTCACGGCTCCGCCGGCCAGGGTGGTTTCGGACCGGATTTGGCGGGACGGCAACTGACTTTCGAGCGGCTTCGGCGTGCGGTCCGCCAGCCCTGGGGCATTATGCCTGCCTTCCCGGATGAATGGCTCAGCGATAGGGATCTCGCAACCCTCACCGCCTATTTAAATAATGAAGACACCGCTTACTTGGACGGCCTACCGCGGTGGAGTGAGCCCGGCGAATGGCGCACGCCGGTCCCACCAGGAGCACCTCTTGGTCAGGAGCTCCTGATCGCGAACGCTGGATGCGGGCAATGCCATGGACCCGTGATGGCCGGGTCGCGCATGGACATCGGCGCCATTGCCGCGGACTTCGAGTGGTTCAAGAGGCAGGTCTACGAACACACGGCGGCGATGCCTAAACATCGCGCCCTGCTCGGCGAACCCAACGAGCAGATGCGCATGGGCAATTACTCCAAGACGCGGTTGCCGGAGTCGGTCCTCGAAGAGATCTGGCGCTTCACCCTCAGTCTCGGGTCAAGAGCCTACATCAGGGCGCAGCTGAGTTCCGGAGTGCGGGCCGAGACCGGTGTCACGTACACGCTCGCAGTGGACAATGGCGGTCTTCCCGATAAGGGGCTGCCGGCAGAAGACGTGTCCATCTCGATCAAGCCTGCCCCGGGCTTTATTGTCACAAATACGACAGGTCCTGGCGACCAAGGGATTCGGCGCGATGAGCAGAACAATGCTGAGACGGCCGTGTGGAACGTGCCCCGCATCGGGCCGCGCGAGAAGCATATGTTCTCGATCACCCTTTCGGGAAGCGGAAACAGTGGGGCGATTGCCGCCGCGGAGGTGCGCTGGTCGAAGCCTCTATCCGAGGGTGCCGGCGACAGTATCAGCGTGCCACTTCCGCGGTCTGGACCGACGCCATAGCACTCACAATGTCGGTCCCTCGTCCAACCAACGTCACAGAAACTTCTCTTCGACATCGAAGATCTAGCGATGCTGCGCCTCAAACCATCGAGGCGGACATTGCCCGAGTGGCGCAGCCTCGCTATTTGTACCATTTGGGTCGTGCAAGCACGGCTAGCGCGCGAATTGCGCACGCCTGCCGTGTCCAGCGGGAGACATGGGCTTCTGAGTGATCCAGATAAGAACGTGTTGCCGGGGCAGAGACAGTGTGATATTTGATACTCCTCCAGATCACATTGGGGCCCGTCTCTTTGCGTTCTGAGCAGTTTCTGTTCAAGGAGGGGGCGTGGTGCCGGAAAGACTTGGCCGCCCGCTCAGCCTGGCATTGGCTTGGCTCGTGTTGCTTCCTGCTGTCTCATGGGCCCAGAGCGCGATCGCGGGCGTTGCGCGGGACACGTCGGGCGCCGTGTTGCCCGGCGTGACGGTCGAAGCCTCGAGTCCGTCTCTCATCGAGAATTGAACTGATCGAACTGGACAAGGGATTTCCGAAGGAGGGCTGCCATGTCAGATCGAGTGCGAGTCACGACGGTGATCGCCGCGATCGCGGCGAGCGCAACGATCGCCACGTTCGGAAGCACGACGTACGCCCAGCAGCAGCGTGGGGACGGGCAGGGCCAGACGCAAGGCCAGCCGCAGCAAAAGTTGGGGAACTCCCAGTCTGAGGGGACACCGGTTCGGCAGAATCCCACCATCAACCGTCCGCTCACGAACGAGGGGATCAGCAGCGCCGTCCTCAAGGAGCTGCAAGAGCTTGTGGCCGTGTACGGCTTCATCGGCATGAGCAATGACCGGCCGAATCCCTTCAAGCGCGTCGAGCCGTGGGGGGAATTGCCGCCGAACACGAAGCAGTGGGGTGCGGTGATCGGGGCGGAAGGGGGCCCGGACGGCCTTCTGTATGTTCTTCACCGCTGCTTTGAAAACTCCTGCGCGAACCGGCCCGAATCGCCGATTCTCGTCTTGGAGCCGAAAACAGGCAAGCTCATTCGTCACTTCGGCGTCGGGAAGTACACCTTCCCGCACGGTCTCCATGTAGACGGTGAGAACAATGTCTGGACCGCCGACGAAGGGAATCACGTCGTCCGCAAGTGGAGTAAAGACGGCCAGCTCTTGCTGACAATCGGGGTGGAGGGCAAGGAGGGGAACGAACCCAGTCTTCTCAATTCACCGACCGATGTCGTGACCGCGGCCAATGGCGATGTTTTCATCACCGAGGGCCATGACAAATTGGGTCCCTATTCACGCGTGAGCAAGTATTCGAAGGATGGAAAGTTCATCAAGTATTTGGGGCCGACGAAAGGGCCCCGGGCAGGGACCGGTCCCCAGCAGGTGAGCGCGCCGCACGCGATCTCGATCGATTCCCAAGGTCGACTGTTTGTCGGCGACCGTGACAACAATCGGATCCTGATCTGGGACCAGGACGGGAATTTCATCGACGCGTGGCAGCAGTTCAGCCGGCCGAGCGGGATTTACATCTCGAAAGACGACACCATTTATGTGGCCGACTCGGAATCGTGGGGGCCTGACAACCCCGGCTGGAAAAAGGGGATCAGGATCGGAAGCGCCAGGACGGGGCTGGTCCGGTACTTCATCGAAGATATCGAGTCAAGGGACTTTGTACACAGCGGGCCAGAAGGCGTTGGCGTCGATACGCTGGGTAACGTGTACGGGGGTGTCGTGCGCAGGCGAATGCTGGAGAGGCACGAACCGCCAAAGCCGAACCCGACCCGCGGCGCGACCTGGACTAATTGAGCGTCTCTGTTGCGTTAGTCCCATTGCGTTGACCTCTACGGTGGCCGAACGCTGGGAGGTACGAAGGTGTGTGGTAGGGACCGATGCTTCGTTGTCGCGTGGCTGCTATCGGCAATGGCGGTGACCAGCGTCACGGTCGCCAACGCCAATTCTCGCCTCGCCGAGGCCGTCAAAAACCGGAACAAAGGAGCCATCCGTGACCTGCTGCGGCAGCAGGCCGATGTGAATACGCCAGAGGATGATGGCGCAACGGCGCTGCACTGGGCGGCTCATCTGGGCGATCTCGAAAGCGCCGACCTGCTGATCCGCGCCGGCGCAAACGCGAACGCGAAGAACGACTACGGTATCACCCCGCTGTCGCTGGCATGTACCAATGCCAATGCGGCGATGGTGGAGATGCTATTGAAGGCCGGTGCGAACTCCAATACCACTATCGCAACTGGCGAGACTCCCCTGATGACATGTGCCCGCACCGGCAGCCTCGACGCCGTCAAGGCGCTGCTGACCAACGGCGCGGAGGTGAATGCGAAGGAACCGTCGCGAGATCAGACGGCGCTCATGTGGGCCGTGGCGGAGCACCACCCGGCGGTGATCCGATCGCTGATTGAGCACGGAGCGGACATCCATGCTCGCACAAAGGCCATGCCTCGTCCGCCGTCTGGTGGATTTACGCCGTTGCACTTTGCTGCGCGGGAGGGTGCATTAGAGGGAGCCAGAATGTTGCTGGTGGCTGGCGCGAGGGTCAACAGCGATCGGCATTATCACCACAACCTGCCCGCGCTGTTGGCCGGTGGGGGAGCGGGCACGATCAAGGGGGGCCGTCACGTCCGGTATCGTGACGAGGTACCGCTGGCGAATCTGCACCTGACGTTGCTCGACAAAATGGGAATTCCGCTCGACAAGCTGGGCGACAGCACGGGAAGGGTCACGGAAATTTCCGAAGAGTCCTCGGCGACCGGCTGAGTCGTCTTACCCCGATAGGATTGGAAGGGCCGGCGCCGCAAGGTGCCGGCCCTTTTTGTGAGCGTATCCTATTGCTTGCCGTGTTTTTCCACCGAACGAGTCCGTGCCCCAAGGTCCCCCAGATTCCGCTTGATTTGCGACATCAGGTTCAGTAGGTTACGCGTACTCTGCTCTAATTTCGCCAATCGCAAGCCGCGGGCGCGGGCTGACGGTGATCACTTCCGATCGCCGGAATGTCCCGTAGGCCGTGTGTTCCGGAGGTCCGATCGCAAAGGAGCATCCCCATGAGAACAGATCACATGTGGACGATGCGGGGAGCGCGCGCGGCGATGGGAGTCATGACAAGGCACAATCTGTTCACAGCACGTCCCCTGATCTTGGTTAGCTTGCTCAGTAGTTTCTTCCTGCCTGTCGCCGCCACGGCACAAACGGTCGGCGGCAGCATCGCGGGGGTTGTCCGCGATAGCACGGGCGGCGTCCTGCCTGGCGTGACCGTCGAGGCCTCCAGTCCGGCCCTGATTGAGAAGGTCCGCACGGCCGTGTCAGACGCCCAGGGCAACTACAGAATCCCGGAGTTGCGCCCGGGTGTCTACACCGTCACCTTCACGTTGCCAGGTTTCAGCGTCGTCCGGCGGGAAGGACTCGAGCTGACAGGGGGGTTCACGGCCACCGTGAATGCCGAGATGAGGGTGGGCGGACTCGAGGAAACAGTGACGGTCGCGGGGGCGAGTCCGGTCGTGGACCTCCAGAACGTCCGGCAGCAAAACGTGTTCACGCGCGAGCTGTTGGACACGTTACCGACCAACCGATCCGTCGCGGGCTTTGCGACCCTGACCTTGGGCGCTGTGCTCAATGATCCGCGGAACCAGAATGTGGGTGGCAATCAGAGTGAAGCGCTCTCGGCCGCCGGATTTACGGTCCATGGCGGTCGGTCGGACGATCAAAAACTCCTTCTGGACGGGATGCCATCCACCGATGCGAGCTTCGCAGGCAATACCAACCGGAATGCCATGAACCCGGTCGCCGCGCAAGAGACGGTCTTCCAGATTGGCGGCATGGGGGCGGAAGCCGAGACGGGGGGCGTGCAGATCAACGTCATCCCCAGGGAGGGGGGGAACCGCTTCAGCGTCTATTTCAACGCGAACGGGACCGGCCCGGACTTTCAATTCGACAACCTCAGCGAGGAGGTGCGAAATCGCGGTCTGACCACGGTATCCAAGGTCAAGAAGGTCTGGGACATAGGCGGCGCAGTCGGCGGCCCGATCCGGAGGGACAAGCTGTGGTTCTTTGTGGCTTCCAGAAATTGGGGGTCGCAGAACTATGCCCCGGGGAACTACTTCAACAAGACCCATGGCGTCTACCTCGGCGACCCGAAGAGCGGCGTGTCACTCTACACGCCCGATTTGGACCGGCCGGCCTATACGAATGGGTACCTGAGGGATCTCTTCTCCACGCGTATGACGTGGCAGGCCACGGGGAAGAATAAGTTCAACTTTTTTCAAAATCTTC
>Ga0184623_10001120_pt1 | contig 11593 bp, 11 predicted proteins | sample PLM1_100_b1_FD_133138 | JGI IMG/M metagenome (GOLD analysis project Ga0184623, IMG submission 133138) | Groundwater sediment microbial communities from an aquifer in East River, Colorado, USA - PLM1_100_b1 | ecosystem: Environmental > Terrestrial > Soil > Riparian zone | place: USA: East River...
CTGCCGCAGCCCCTGCCGCAGCCCCTGCCTGCTTCGACCCAGCCGCCGCGTTGCTCATCGAGGAGCAGCGCCTCACCGGCCCGGACGGCCAACCGGCCCGGGTGCCGGCTGAGCTGCTCGACCGCAGCGGCTTCGACCGGTTCGCGCCGGCGTTCATTCGCGCGCTGTGCGCCGTCCGGTCGCGCGGGGCGGCCGCCCACGTGGTGGACGTTGCCGGCCGCCGACTCTGGGATACCGCGGTGGCTCGGGTACAGGGCCGTGGCCACGCCGGCGGAGATCTCAGCCGCGACGACGACCGGCCGCTCTACTGGGCGCGCTTGCAGCTCACGCGGTCGTTGCGGCAGTGGACGCCGCGCTTCTCACTTTCCGCGCAGCAGCGCGCCGACCTGATCTGGAGCCTGGAGCGCACCTCCCGTGGCCAGCGCGACATCACGTTCCGGCACGGTCAGAAGCGCATCCTGATCAGCGGATTCGATCCGTTCACGCTGGACAGCGATATACGCCGCTCGAATCCGTCCGGCGCCGCCGCGCTGTACCTCGACGGGACCACGGTGCGGACCCCGTCGGGGCCGGCGCGGATCGAGACCGTCGTGTTCCCGGTGCTGTGGACCCCGTTCGAGCAGGGCATGGTCGAGCAGACGTTCCTGCCGTACCTGCACCGCATCGATGCCTTCGCGACCGTCAGTCAGGGCCGCCCCGACCGGTTCGACCTGGAGCGCTGGAATGGGCGCTGGCACACCGGTCCGGACAACAACCGGGAGAACCGGGCTACCACGATCCCGATCCCGGCCGGCGTGCCGACCGTGGTCCCGGCTCCTGAGTTCGTGCCGACGACGCTGCCATACGAGGCCATCGTCGCGGCGCCGACCGGCCGGTTCCCAGTGCGTGACAACACCAGCGTGACCGAGATCCCGGCGGGCGGCACGGGCCCTGTGGTCCAGCCGAATGGGCCCACGCCCGGTTCGGTGGCGCGGGCCGGCGGCGGCGGTTCGTACCTGTCGAACGAGTCCGCGTACCGGACCACGTTGCTGCGGGACGCCGTTGGCGCGGCGATCCCCGGCGGGCACATCCACACGCCGGTGCTGCAGTTCGCGCCGGACAACACCGCCGAGGTGACCGACCCTGTGCTCGTACAGAACCGGATCGACATCCGGGCGCAGGTGCGGGCGATCCTGGCGGTGATCGCCGGGTCCTAGCGCTCATCCGAGCGCCCTCGCGGCGTCGAGGAGTGCGCTGTCGGCCCAGGTGCGGGCCGGGCACGGCCAGCTGACCAGGCACAGTCCGCACGACCGGCCGTCCGGGCCACGCTGGTGGTTCTCGTGCAACCGGCGCGCGCGGTCCAGGTGGACGGCGTGGAGCCGGTGCGCGCGCTCCTGCTCCGTCGGCTGGTCCTGTTGTTCGCGGGCCGGATCCTCGTCGTGGTCGAGCTCTTCCATCACGCCTCCCTTGGCGGACGGCGGGCACACCGGCAGACACGGACAGTCGTAAGAGCGTTACTCGGAGCATCCATCGAGGGGCGAAGTGCCGCAACTCGACCCGCCGGGGAGCCGGTATGGAACCCGACTAATCACATGGAACCTGACTAATGAGGCGCGGTGGGCCGTTCGAACTGGGCGATCGCGCAGGCGGTGCGGTACGCCAGCTGGGCGTCGTCCACCTCGACCTGGCAGAACAGCACGGTGTGCAACGCCAGGAACTCGCCCACCGGATCGGCGTCGATGTCGAACGCCTCGTGGCGCAGGACTGCCGCGTCGCGTGACCGCTGTGCGGTGACCAACCGGCGTTGCGCGCCGTCGAGAGCGAGCGGGTCCAGCGGCGGCGGGATACGGCAGGGGCCGAGCTCACGGGCGATCCAGGACGAGGTGAGGAGTAGCCCGCGGGCGTACCGGATGCCGTTGGCCAGCCGGCTGCGCAGCCCCGCGTCGCCGCAGCGCAGCAGGTGTTCCAGCTCGGCGCGCCACTCGCGGTAGAGCCCGTCGCGGTGGGCGCGGGGGAGGCGGTAGCGGGCGAGTTGGAGCAGCGCGAGCGCCATCGGGCAGATGATCCGGCAGGCCCCGTTCGGTTCGATGGCCCGGATCGGCGGCGGCGCGGCCGGCTTGACCCCCGCCGACGCGAACGCGCACTGCGCCGCGTGGTACCCGTTCGCGGTGAGCCGGTAGAAGCGGCGCGGATGTCGCCGGCCCGCGAGCGGATCGACGGGCTCCCACTGGCCCTCGATCCACCGGGCGCGCTCCAGCTGGGCCAGCAGCGGGTACAGCTCGACGCTGGGGAGTTCGGCGGCCGTCATCAACTCCCAGCCGAACCGCGGCACGGTCGGGCACACCAGGAACACGCGCACCAGCCGTGCGGTGGGCGTGCAGAACCGAAGGTCGGCCACGGCGGAACAGCCTAACCGAGTGAGACTCCCTGTGCTGATCCCTCTATGTATCTCCCTCTATGTATCGAGAGCGCGCCCGCCATTCCGCCGCGTCCGGTGCGCCGGTTGGGGCAGGATTGTCCTTGGGGCCGTCCGCGCCCAGGCAGGAGGCGTTATGACCGAGGAGCAAGCTCCGGGCGATTCGCTGGTGGACATGCTGATCGTCGGCGCGGGCCCGTCCGGGCTCTACGCCGCCTACTACGCCGGTTTTCGCGGCTTCTCCGTGGCGATCATGGACTCGCTACCAGAGCTGGGCGGGCAGGTTTCCGCGCTCTACCCCGAGAAGCTGATCTTCGACGTGGCCGGCTTCCCCGCGATCAAGGGGCAGGATCTGGTCGACGCACTCGCCGAGCAGGCGGCATCCGCGGCGCCGACGTACCTGCTCGGGCACCGCGGCGAAGAGCTGACCGTCGCCGGCGACGAGGTCCACGTCCGTACTCACCGAGGCGCTCTCGTACGGGCGAAGACCGTCCTCATTACTGGCGGCATCGGCACGTTCACCCCGCGCCCGCTCCCCGACGCCGAGGCGTACGAGAACCACGGCCTCGTCTACTTCGTGCCGCACCTCGACGACCTCGCCGATCTCGACATCCTCATCGTCGGCGGCGGCGACTCCGCGTTCGACTGGGCCGTCAGCCTGGAGGACCGTGCCCGCTCGGTCACCTTGGTTCACCGCCGTACCGCGTTCCGCGCCCACCAGGGCACGGTCGACAAGGTGCTCGCCTCGTCTGTACGAGTGCTTACCCCGTTCGAGGTGGCCCGGATCCACGGCAACCACCAGGTCGAGGCAGTCGACGTGTTTCACAACGTCACGCAGGAGCGGGAACGGCTGGAGGTGCAGGCCGTCGTGGCGGCGCTCGGCTTCACGGCCGACCTCGGCCCATTTACCCGCTGGGGCCTGGAGCAGCGCAAACGGCACATCCTCGTCGACTCCGCGATGCGCACCAACCTGACCCGGGTGTTCGCCGCCGGCGACATCGTCGACTACGACGGCAAGGTGAAGCTGATCTCCGTCGGGTTCGGCGAGGCGGCGACCGCCGTGAACAATGCGGCCGTCGTCATCGACCCCGCCGCCCATGTGTTCCCTGGACACTCGTCGAGCGTGGGCTGAGCTGCTCGTCCCGTTGGGTTGTGGAGTTTCGAGGGTCCGGCGATGCCTTCGACCCTCGAAACTCCACAACTGGGGGAGGGGACGGTCCCAGGGCGGCTGGCGTGAAAGCGATGGCGGTCCGTGAGAGGCTGGTGGGCGGCCCACGCCGGGCCGATCAGTCTGCAGAGAGGTAACCCGTGTCCGCTTCGGATCGCGCCACCGAGTTGGCGTTGGCCGCTGCCCAGGCGGCGGCGGACAAGCTCGCCCTGGACATCGTCATCCTTGACGTGAGCGAACAGCTCGTCATCACCGACGTGTTCGTCATCGCCTCCGCGCCCAACGAGCGCCAGGTCCAGGCGATCATCGACGAGATCGAGGACCGGCTGCGCGTTCTCGGCGCCAAGCCCGTCCGGCGCGAGGGCGAGCGGGAGGGGCGCTGGGTGCTCCTCGACTTCGTCGACATCGTCGTCCACGTCCAGCACTCGGACGAGCGCATGTTCTACGAGCTGGAGCGGCTCTGGAAAGACTGCCCAGTGATCCCGTTCGCCGACGCGGCGAAGGCCGCCGCCAAGCGCGGCACCGACGCGTGAGCGGAGGAAGGCCGCGACGCTGTCGAAAGCGCCACGACCCGCCGGCGGAGCCGTGCGCGCGGCGTGGTGCGTCGGCAGCGGCTGAAGGCGGCCTGACAGACCGGACAAAGGCAACACGGTGAGTGGGCGGCGGCTGCTGATCTGGCGGCACGGGCGTACGGAATGGAACGCCACAGGGCGTATGCAGGGCCAGTCCGACGTGGCACTGGACGAGACCGGTGTGCGGCAGGCGCACGAGGCGGCGCCGTTGCTGGCGGCGGAGAATCCGGACGCGATCGTCAGCAGCGACCTGATCCGAGCGCGGGTCACGGCCGAGGCGCTCGCCGGGCTGCTGCGGTTGCCCGTGGCGCTGGACGAGCGGCTGCGTGAGACGTACTTCGGTCCGTGGCAGGGGCTGACGTCGGAGGAGATCGCGGCGGCGTATCCGCAGGAGTTCGCGCTGTGGACGCGGGGCAAGGGCTTCAGCATCGAAGGTGGAGAGCAGCCGGAGGACGTCGCCGCGCGCATGATCGCGGGCATCGAGGACGCGTTGGACGCCACCGACGGCACGCTGGTGGTGGTGACCCATGGCGCGGCGGCGCGGCGTGCGGTCGGTGCGCTGCTCGGCTGGTCGGACAACGTCGTGGGGAAGCTGGGTCCGCTGGCGAACTGCCGCTGGTCCGAGCTGCGGCATACGGCATCAGGCTGGCGGCTGCACGCCCACAACATCGGGCCGCTGGCCGGCGCCGCCGGTCCGCAGGCGCCGACCGCGGCGGCGGACGTCGAGCCGCCCGCTGCCGAGTACCTGACGCCGGCCCCGACCCACCACTGACGCCGATGCGCCATGTCCTGGTCGTCGCCGACTCGCTTGCGTTCTACGGACCGGACCGGGGCGAACTGCTCACCGATCCACGGCTCTACCCGAACGTGATGGCCGCGGCGCTGTCCGCCCCGGATGCGCCCGTGCGGGCGGACGTCGTGGCCCGGATCGGCTGGACCGCGCGCGACGCCTGGTGGGCGCTCACCCGTGACCCGCTCGTGTACTCGGTGCTGCTGCCCCGGGCGTCGGCCGTGGTTCTGGCCGTGGGCAACATGGACTACCTCCCGACCGCGGTGCCCACGTGGCTACGCGAGGGGATCCGGTTCGTCAGGCCGGCGCCGTTGCGGCGGGGTGTGCGGGCGGCGTACCAGCGGGTGCAGCCGCGGGCGGCGGGTGTGACGCCATGGCGCGCGCTGCCGCAACGCCTCACCGACCAGTACCTGTCGCAGTGCCTCGGGGGCGTCCGCTACTACCACCCGGGCGTGCCGGTGGTGGGCGTGCTTCCGCCGCCGCACCGGGCGCCGTCGTACGGCGAGGCGCCGCGTGGGCACGGTCGTGCGGTAGCGGCAGCGCGGGCGTGGGGGCGGCGCGAGCGGGTCCCGATGGTCGATCTGTCCGCGCTCGTCGGGCCGCATCTTGCCGCCGGCCGCGCCAACCGGGACGGGATGCACTTCGGCTGGGAGTCCCACGCGGCGGTCGGTGCGGCGCTCGCGGCGGCCATCCGCGTCGCATGGCGGATTCCCGCCGCCGAAGCCGACCCGGAACCGGTGACTCCCCGGTAACGTCCAATGGCCGTGACTGAAATGACAGTTTCTGCCCGCTGCCGGCCCGCTGCGGCGCTCGCTGTGGTCGCGATCTTCGCTGGTCTCGCGCTCGGGGCCTGCGACGATAATCGTGGTGTCAGTCCGAGCCCCACGACGTCCGCGAGCGGGAAGGGGACAGCGACCGTGACTCCGAGCCCGCCTCCAGAGCCGACGTTCTCGCCCAAGCCATTGCCGACATCCAAGCCGAGTTCGTCGCCCGCCACGCTGCGGGGCCGGGTCGAGGAGGGCGTCGAGGCCGGCTGCCTGATGCTCAACGACGGCGGCATGCTCTACCAGCTTGTCGGCGGCGACCGATCGCTCCTGCGGCCGGGCCGCACTGTCGAGGTGACCGGCACGGTAGAGCCCGATCTGGCGACGACGTGTCAGCAGGGCCGGCCATTCGTGGTGCGGCAGACGCGCGTTGTCTGAGTAGCGGCGCGGAAGCCCGGAGCTGGCGCACGTGGGGCAGATGGCGCTGTCGTTGCGGTCCGGGAGACTCCGTCCGCCGGGCGGGGGTGTGGCAGTTAGGGTGCGGCCATGAATCGTCGCGTCGCCGTCGTCACCGACTCCACGGCCTACCTGCCGGGTCCGCTCGCCGAGCGGCATGGCATCACGGTCGTGCCGCTCCGGGTCTCCGTCGGCGGCACCGCCGGTACCGAGAACACCGAGGTCACTCCCGCCGACGTGGCGCGCGCGCTGTCCGAGCGACGGATCACCGTCACCACGTCACGCCCGGCCCCTGCCGACTTCGCCGCTGCGTACCGGGCGGCGTTCGAGGCCGGCGCCGAGGCGGTGCTGTCGGTGCACCTCTCCGGTCAGCTCTCCGGCACCTGCTCGTCGGCGCAGCTCGGGGCTGAGGAGGCCGGTGGACCCATCGAGGTGCTCGACTCGCGCGTGATCGCGATGGGCCTCGGGTTCGCGGTGCTCGCGGCGGCGGAGGCGGCCGAGGCCGGGGGAGACCTGGCCACCGTGGCGGCGGCGGCGCGGTCGGTAACCGAGCGCACGACGATCTTGTTCTATGTGGACACCCTGGAGTACCTGCGACGCGGCGGGCGGCTCGGCGCGGCGGCCGCGCTGCTCGGCACTGCGCTGGCGGTCAAACCGATACTGCACATGCGCGACGGTTCGATAGTCCTCAAAGAGAAGGTGCGGACGGCGGGGCGGGCGCTCGCCCGGCTGGAGCATCTCGCCGTGGAGGCGGCCGGCGACCACGCGTGCGACCTGGCCGTGCACCACCTGGCGGCCGGTCCGCGCGCCGATGACCTGCGGAACCGACTCGTCGCACGGCTGCCGAAGGTCGGCAATGTGGTGCTGTCCGAGGTTGGCGCCGTCGTCGGTGCGCACACCGGCCCAGGGGTTCTGGGCGTTGTCGTGGTGCGCCGGCCGTAGCACATCTCGCGCGTCGGGACGGGCTTGTCCACATCGCATTCCGCCGTCCACAGATGCATCGTGGCCAGTCGAGGAGGCGCTGCCGCGGTCCTAGCGTCGAGACGTGCTCCGACGACGAACTTCTCCTGACGACGCGGCCGCAGCGCGCGACCGCCTGAGCCGGCTCGCCGCCCGGGACAGCGTGCCGGCGTGGCCGGAGTCTGGTCCGGAGTGGGGCGACGCCGCTGCTGCGGGCGGGCGTCGAGCGCCGGATGCGAGCGCGATGGCGCCGTGGGGATGGGGTGCGTCCGATCATGGCGGTCTTGGGGAGCCCGGCTTCGACGTGGCTGGCGCGGCTGGACGAGATCACGACCGCCCGAGCTGGCGGCATCCAGACGCTGATGGCCGTGGCTTCGATCCGCCTGACTCGCGTCCGGGCCGGTTCCGGGCAGCCGTCGAGGCGATGCTGCCGGCTGCGCTGCGTGGCGCGCGGATCGATCCTGGCCGGCGCGGGGTGCTCGCGCTCGCGGCCGTCGCCCTGGCCGCGGCCACGGTTGCTGGTGTCGGCGCGTGGCGAGCGCGGCCGGCCCCGGAGCCGTTGGGCGCGCCCGTGCCCGAGCAGGTCCAGGCAACGCCGACGGCGACACTCCTGGTGGTCGCCGTTGCGGGCAAGGTGCGACGGCCGGGCGTCGTTCGGCTGCCAGCCGGGTCGAGGGTGGCTGACGCGGTGGCCGCCGCTGGTGGCGCTGTCCCCGGTGCGGACCTGTCGCTGCTGAACCTCGCCCGGAAGCTCGTCGACGGCGAGCAGGTCGTGGTCGGAGTCCCGGCGTCCGCTGGCGTTGGGCCTGCGGGTGCGGCGCCGTCCGCCTCGGCCCCGGGCGCGCTGCTCGACCTCAACACCGCGACCGTCGAGCAGTTCGACGCTCTCCCCGGCGTTGGCCCGGTTCTGGCACAGCGGCTGGTGGAGTACCGGACGGCGCATGGCGGCTTCCGCTCCGTCGACCAGCTTCGCGAGGTTGACGGCATCGGCGAGAGCCGCTTCCAGAAGCTCAAGGAACTGGTGACGGCGTGACGCCCGCTGAGCCGGCGCCGGGTCCCGCAGGCCTGCCGGATCTCCGGCTCGCCGGTGCCGCGCTCGGCGTGTGGCTCACGTCGCTGTGGGCGCTCGGGGCTGGCGCGGGCGCTGGCGGTGTGGCCGCCGCGGTTGCGGCGCTGGTGGCGGCGGTGGCTTGGGGAATCGGCCGCCGGCTGGACGGCGGCCGGGCGGTCGCCGCGCACGTCAGTGCCGTGCTGGCAGTCGGCGTCGCGGCCGGTGCCGGCTGCTGCGGCGTCCAGCTGATCGCCCGTGACCACGGCCCACTCACGCCCTTGGCCGAGCGGCGAAGCGCCGTCGTGCTGGATCTCGTCGTCCGGGACGATCCGCGGCCGGTTCGCGGTGGTTCCGCCGTCCGTCGCGCCTATGTCGTCCCCGCCGACCTCGACGCGGTCGAGCACGCGGGTGAACGTCGATCCGCTGGCGGGCGCGTCCTGGTGCTGGCGACGGATAGGGCCTGGCAGCGTCTCCTGCCCGGTCAGCGCATCCGTGCTGAGGGCCGGCTCGCACCATCACGCGGCGGCGATCTGACGGCTGCCGTGATCAGCGCGCGTGGCGGCCCGCGCCTGCGCGGGGAGCCGCCGTGGCCACAGCGTGCCGCCGGCGCACTGCGCGCAGGACTCCAGCGGGCCTGTGCCGACCTGCCTCCGGAGCAGGGCGGGCTGCTGCCGGGACTGGTGGTCGGCGATGTGAGCCGCATGGATCCGGCGGTCCAGGAAGCGTTCCAGGCGACCGGGATGACTCACTTGACCGCGGTCAGCGGGTCGAACGTCGCGATCGTCTGCGGGTTGGTGCTGCTGCTGGCACGGTGGTCCCGGGTCGGTCCGAGGCTCGCGGCGCTCCTTGCCGGGCTGACGCTCGTCGGGTTCGTGATCCTCGTCCGGCCGTCGCCAAGCGTGCTCCGCGCCGCCTTCATGGGCGCGATCGCCCTCGTCGCCCTCGCCACCAGCCGCCCACGCGCCGCGATCCCCGCGTTGGGCGGCGCGATCCTGGTGCTCGTCCTCATCGATCCGGCGCTGGCTCGTTCGCCCGGTTTCGCGCTCTCGGTCTGCGCCACCGGTGGCCTGCTGCTCATCGCGCCGGGCTGGCGGGACGCTCTGCGCCGTTGGGGCGTGCCGCCCGGGTTAGCCGAGGCGCTGGCGGTGCCGGCCGCCGCTCAGGCGGCGTGCGCGCCGGTGATCGCGGCGATGACCGGCACGATCAGCCTCTCCGCGATTCCCGCGAACCTGCTCGCGGTGCCCGCGATCGCGCCGGCCACCGTACTCGGCGTGATCGCGGCGACGGTTTCACCCATCAGCCCGCCGCTTGCGGAGGTCTTCGCCTGGCTGGCGTCGTGGCCGGCGTGGTGGCTGGTGGAGATTGCCCACCGTGGCTCGGGGATCCCGGGCGGCACGCTGCCGTGGCCGGGTGGCGTGACCGGTGGGCTCCTCCTCGCCGGTGTGGTGCTGGCGTTCCTCGCGCTCGGACGGTGGCCAGCCGCGCGGCGGGTGATACTCGCGGTGATCGCCGCCGTGGCGCTGGTCGCGCTGCCCGTCCGGCTCGTGGCGCCGGGGTGGCCGCCGGCGGGGTGGGTGGCGGTCGGGTGTGACGTCGGGCAGGGCGACGCGCTGGTACTGCGCGCGGCCACGCGCACGGCCGTCGTGGTCGACGCGGGGCCCGACCCCCGGCCTGTCGACCAGTGTCTCCGCAGGCTCGACATCGACGCCGTCCCGTTGCTGATCGTGAGCCACCCGCACGCGGATCACGTCGGCGGGATCGAGGGCGTGCTCCGGGGACGCCGGGTCGGCGCTGTCGCCGTCGGCCCGCAGTCTGCCCAGGTCAGCGGCCAGCGCGGGGTCTCCGAGGCAGCGCGCCGGCACCGGGTACCGATCGTGACTCCGGCGGCGGGCTGGTCCTACGCCGTCGGCGCGGTGCGGCTCTCGGTGATCGGACCTACGCGCCCGTTCCTCGGCACCCGATCCGACGCCAACAACAACTCGCTGATCGTGCGCGCCGAGGTGCGCGGCGTGTCGGTGCTCCTCTCGGGTGACGCCGAGCACGAGGCCCAGCGCGCGCTCGTCGCGGCCGATCTCCCGCTTCGGGCCGACGTGCTCAAGGTTCCGCATCACGGCTCTGCGTACTCCGAGCCAGCATTCCTCGACGCAGCACGGCCAAGGGTCGCGCTCGTCGAGGTCGGCGCCGGCAACGACTACGGGCATCCCAACGCCGCCGTCCTCACCCACTTGCGCCGCGGCGGCGCCCGCGTCCTGCGCACCGATCTGGACGGCGATCTGGCAGTTCTCGTGGTGGACGGCACGGTGGCCGTGGCTACCAGGGGTCCAGACATCGGGAGACCGGACCCATGATCGCCGCGGCCCGTGGGAGCATGACGCTATGCCTCGCTCAGTACCCGCATCGCTACACCTCGTGCTCGGGGAGGAGGAGTTCCTCGCCGCCCGAGCGGTCACTGAGATCATCGCCGCCACGAAGGCCGCCGAGCCCGAGGCGGATGTCCGCCAGCTCGACGCGAACCAACTCTCCGTTGGCGCGCTGGCCGAGCTGTTCAGCCCGTCGTTGTTCGGGGAGCGACGCGTCGTGGTGCTCCGGAACGGCCAGGATGCCGGCAAGGACATGGCGACGGCGCTGGTGGAGTACGCGGCTGATCCCGCCGAGGAGGTCGTCCTCGTCGTCACCCATCCGGGTGGCGCGAAGGGCAAGGCGCTCGCTGATGGCTTGCGCGCGGCGGGTGCTGCGGTTGTCCTGTGCGCCAAGGTCACCAAGCACGGCGACCGGCTGGCATTTGTCCGCGCCGAGATCTCCCGACACGGCGGACGCTGCACCGCGGAGACGGCCGGGCTCCTCCTCGATGCTGTCGGCAACGATCTGCGTGAACTCGCCTCGGTCTGCAGTCAGCTTGTCGCCGATACCGGTGGGGCGGTCGACGGCGACGCCGTCACCCGGTACCACCGTGGCCGGGCGGAGGTCACGGGCTTCACTGTCGCCGACGCGGCCATGGTCGGTGACGCCGCTGGCGCGCTCGAGGCGCTGCGCTGGGCGCTGTCCGTCGGGGTGGACCCCGTGCCGATCGCGGATGCCCTCGCTGACGGCGTCCGGTCGGTCGCCCGGGTGTCCGGCGCCGGCCGCGGCAACGCCTACCAGCTCGCCAGCACGCTCGGCATGCCGCCGTGGAAGGTCGAGCGCGCGCAGCGTCAGGGTCGCGGCTGGACCGCCGACGGTCTCGCGTCCGCAATGCGGGTCGCCGCGAACGTCAACGGCGAGGTCAAGGGCGGCGCGGACGACCGTGTCTACGCTCTGGAACGGGCGGTCCTGGCCATCACGGAGGCACGGGGACAACGCTGATGGGTAGGCACTCCACCGGGGAACCGGGCACACGCGGACCGGTCCGGCGTCCGCTCTACGCCCGTGCGCTCCGCCTGCGGCACATCGCGCCGGGC
>Ga0184623_10001121_pt1 | contig 11591 bp, 11 predicted proteins | sample PLM1_100_b1_FD_133138 | JGI IMG/M metagenome (GOLD analysis project Ga0184623, IMG submission 133138) | Groundwater sediment microbial communities from an aquifer in East River, Colorado, USA - PLM1_100_b1 | ecosystem: Environmental > Terrestrial > Soil > Riparian zone | place: USA: East River...
AACAAGCGGTGGAAGCCGATCGGTCAGCGCCGGGTGGCCCGCGGCGACGTGATCGTTTACGGCAGCTTCGCGCAGTCCGGTCACGTCGGTGTGGTGATCGATGTCCGGATCAACGCCAAGGGCGGGCGAGCGGGTTCGTGTCGCCGGTCTGACCCGAGGGTCTCCGCGCCCCGCCGCCCGGTGCGCGACGGGGCGCGGATCCTGTTCGGGCCTGTGGCGGCAGCCGACTCGGCGCGTCCCAGTACCGTCAGTGGACGTAAGTGGCAAGCCGAGCAATTCGGTTACGCGAAGATCGCGAACTATTCTATATACGGCCGAAATCGGATTGCCGTTGCGCTCTGATTTTCTTTCGACAATCGCACCACCGGCTGCTTAGTGTTAGCGGGTCGAAGATGCGCCAGCACTCATCAGCACCCTGTGAGGCAGCGATCATGAAGGCAGCCCAGAGAATCGCATCGCTACCGTGCGGACGTTGGACGAAGTGGCTCGTCCTCGCCTTCTGGCTGGCGCTGTTCGTGGTCTCGTGGCCGCTCGCCGGCAAGCTGACCGGCGCACAGCAGAACGACTCGGCGGCCTGGCTGCCGGCGAATGCCGAGTCCACGGAGGTACTCGAACTCCAGCGCGCGTTCCAGCCGGACGAAACGTTCCCCGCCGTCGTGGTGTACGAGCGTCGCGACGGGATCACCGAAGCCGACCGCGCCGCCGCGGCCGCGGACGCCACGGCGTTCGCGGCGGTGGACGGCGTCAACGAGCAGGTGACCGGACCGGTCCCGGCGAAGGACGGTCAGGCGCTGGAGACGCTCGTCCCGATCACGGTCGGCGACGGTGGCTGGGAGAAGCTCGGCACGGCCGTCAAGGGACTCCGCGAGAGCCTCGGTGACGGGCCCTCCGGACTCAACGTGCACATCACCGGCCCGGCCGGTGTCGCCGCCGACTCCAGCGAGGCGTTCGAGGGGATCGACGGGACGCTCCTGTACGCCGCCCTCTCCGTCGTCATCATCATGCTGCTGCTGACGTACCGCAGCCCCGTGCTGTGGCTGCTCCCGGTGATCTCCGCGGCCAGCGCTCTGTTCGCGGCCCAGGCAGCGGTGTACCTGCTCGCGAAGCACGGCGGCCTGACGGTCAACGCTCAGAGCGCCGGCATCCTCACCGTCCTCGTGTTCGGCGCGGGGACCGACTACGCACTGCTGCTGGTCGCCCGGTACCGGGAAGAGTTGCGCCGCCATACTGACCGGCACGAGGCGATGGCGTACGCCCTACACCGGGCGGGGCCGGCGATCATCGCCAGCGCCGCGACCGTCGGCGTCGGCATGCTCTGCCTGCTCGCCGCGGAGATGAACTCGACCAGCGGTCTCGGCCCGGTGGCGGCCGTCGGCATCGGCGTCGCGCTGCTGGCCATGATCACGCTGTTGCCGGCGCTGCTCGTGATCGTCGGACGCTGGATCTTCTGGCCGGTCAAGCCACGGTTCGGCACGCCAGAGCCGACGGAGACCGGCCGGTGGGCGCGGATCGGGCAGGGAATCGACCGCCACCCGCGGGTCGTCTGGATCGCGACGGCGACCGTGCTCGGCGTCATGGCGCTGGGACTGGTCAGCCTGAACGCCGGTGTGCTGTCCAACAAGGACTCTTTCCTCGGCCGGCCCGACTCGATCGTCGGCGAGGAGGTGCTCGCCCGGCACTTCGCGGCGGGCTCCGGCCAGCCCGTCGTGGTGATCGCCAAGGCGCCCGCCGCGGAGCAGGTGCGCACGGCCTTCGCCAGCGTGGACGGTATCGACACGGTGACGCCGCCGGTGGTGCGGGGCGGCTCGGCCTACCTGCAAGGCACGCTCGCCGATGCGCCCGACGGCGATGCGGCGAAGGCGACCGTCGACCGGGTCCGGGACGCGGTACACGGCATCGACGGCGCCGATGCGAAGGTCGGCGGGGGGACGGCCATCATCCTGGACGCGGAACGGGCGGCCAGCGGCGACAACAAGCTGATCATCCCGCTGGTGCTGCTCGTGGTGTTCGTGATCCTCGCGCTGCTGCTGCGTGCGCTGGTGGCACCGCTGGTCCTCATGGCCACCGTGGTGCTGTCGTTCGCGGCTGCGCTCGGCACCAGCGCGCTCGTCTTCAGGAACGTCTTCGACTTCGCCGGGGTCGACGTGTCGTTCCCGCTGTTCGTCTTCGTGTTCCTCGTCGCGCTGGGCATCGACTACAACATCTTCCTGATGACCCGGGTGCGGGAGGAGGTCGTGAAATCCGACCCGCACCGTGGTGCGATCGCCGGGCTTGCCGCGACGGGTGGGGTCATCACGTCGGCGGGTCTGGTCCTCGCCGGCACGTTCGCGGTGCTGGCCACGCTGCCGGTCGTGTTCATCGTGGAACTCGGGTTCGCGGTGGCGTTCGGCGTCCTGCTGGACACGATCGTCGTGCGCGCCGTGCTGGTGACCGCGCTCAACCTCGACCTCGGCGGGCTGATGTGGTGGCCAAGCAAGCTCGCCCGCCGAGGCTCCGAAGCGGAGGAGATCCAGCCGGAGCCGGCGCGCGTCGGCTGACCCCTACACCGGGACGTTGAGGGTGGCGGTGAATCCGTCCTCGACGCTGCCCGTGACGGTGGCGAGCTGCAGCGAGTACCCGTCGCTGAAGACGTTGTCGGTGGCGAGTGAGGTCTGCGCGAGGTTCCGGACGCTCGTGCTGTAGCCGGTGGTGGCGTAGACGAGTGTGTTGGTGTCCTCGGGCAACGCGAGCTGCGAGGTGCGGAGTTTGTCGCTGGCGGTGGCCTTCGCCAGGCTGGGGTAGACCTCGAAGTGGATGTGCGGCCAACGCCCGGAGTAGGCGGCCGGGTAGATGCTGGTGAAGGTCACCGCGCCGCTGCTGTCGGCCTCCTGGACGCCGCGGAGGTAGTTCTCCTTGGTGATGCCTTCGGAGTACAGCGAGTACTTGCCGTCGATGTCGCAGTGCCACAGGTACACCGCGGCTCCCTGCAGCCCGGTCGCGCCGTTGCCGGTGTCGAGGACGTTGAGTTTGATCGTGAGGGGAACTCCCTTCGCCACGCCGGACGCCGGGCCGAAGCTGGTCGTGATGTCGCTGCGGACGATTCCAGTCTCGCTCAGGACGTTGACGCCGTTGGAGCCGTCACCGGGGTACGGCCCGGCCGTTTCCTCCGGGATCTGCGTGCCGGCGGCCGCCGCAGTGGCGGTGGCCGCCGGCGAAGTCGTGGCAGCAGAGCCGGAGGTCGTAGCCGACTCGGAGCCACATGCGGCCAGCGTCGCCAGTCCGGCACCGCCGAGGAGCGTGAGTATCCGCCGGCGGCTGAGCAGCGTCGGCAGGTCGTGGGACAGGCCACGGTCGTGGTCGTGGAGGTGCGTCATGAGGTGCTCCAGGAGTAGCGGGTCTACTTGACGACGATGCTCCGGCCCGAACCTGGGAGCCGCCTGCAGGCTGCCTGGGCGCTCGCTGTGGATGTCCCCGGATCAGTAGCCGCCGCCTCCGCTCCCGCCTCCGTCGCCGGCAAACATGGCCACCAAGACCACGAGGACCGCCAGGCCGACCGCCAGGCCGACCCAGATCGCCACCTGCCTGGTCCGTACCGAATCCATCTTCTTCACCTCCGGTGAGGTACTACCCCCTCCCAGGGCAAACGACCCGTTCGCCCTGGCTGAGGTATCGACGCAGGCACCGGGCAGTCGTAGCGTCGGGACAGGAGTACTCGGCACGTCTGTCGAAGGGGGCTCGCGATGTTCGTTCAGGTGATTCAGGGACAGGTGCCCGACGCTGCGCCGATGCGCGCCGCGCTCGACCGCTGGGCCCGGGAGCTGGCGCCCGGCGCCGACGGCTGGCTCGGTAGCACCGCCGGGGTGACCGGCGACGGCACCTTCGTCGCGCTCGCCCGCTTCGAGTCGGAGGAGGCGGCGCGGCGCAACAGCGACCGGCCCGAGCAGGACCAGTGGTGGACCGAGACCGCCAAGCTCTTTGCCGGGGACGCCACCTTCGAGGACAGCCGCGACGTCATCGCCGATGTCACCGGCGAGCCGGACGAAGCCGGTTTCGTCCAGATCATCCAAGGCCGCGCCACCGACCCTGCCCGCGCGCGGGCACTCATGGAGCAGGACGCCCCCGAGTGGGCGGCGTTCCGCCCCGACATCATCGGCAGCCTGCAGGCCGACCACGACGGCGGTGCGTACACGATGGCGCTGTACTTCACCTCCGAAGCGGCGGCGCGTGAGGGCGAACGCAAGGAGGTGCCATCGGAACTCAAGGCACAGATGGATGAGATGGATTCGCTCAACGCCGAGCCGCCCAGGTTCTACGACCTTGAGCAACCCTGGCTCTACTCTCCGAAGTGAGCCGGCGCCGTAGATACTGCCAGCGCCGCGACGGGTCGGCGGGCCGTGTCGAGGCCTACCGTGGGACACGTGAGCGTGGTCCGCCGGAGCGCCCGGCGCCGCTGGGCGCTCGTCCTCGGCGGCGTCTGCGCTCTCTGCCTGATCCCGGCCTTGGTCAGCGCCCTGCCGGCGCCGCGGGCGGAGGCTGACGCGGGACTGCTGCGGACCCGGATCCTCGCCTCCGCCGACCAGCCGTACCAGGGATACGCGGAGAGCAGCGGCAGCGTCGGTCTGCCGGACCTGCCCGACCTCGGCGACGTCGGCACGCTGCTCGGCGGTGACAGCCGGATTCGTGCCTGGTACGCCTCGCCACGCTCGTGGCGGATGGCGACCGTCGAGGCGACCGGCGAGCGGGACGTCTACCAGACCGCGGACGGCGTCTACATCTGGGACTTCGAGCGCAACCAGATCACGCACCTCATCGGCAACCTGCCCGCGCGCCTGCCGTGGGCCGCCGACGTCACCCCGCCGGAACTGGCGCGCCGGCTGCTGCGCCGGGCCGCCGCGGACGACGTGGTGACCAGCGTCGGATCCCGGCGGATCGCCGGCCGGGCAGCCGCCGGCCTGCGGCTGACCCCCGCTGACCCGGCCACCACGGTCGGCCGGGTGGACGTGTGGGCTGACCCGGACACCGGGCTACCGCTGCGGGTCGAGCTCGCCGGACGGGGCCAGCGCGACGCCGTGTTCACGTCCCGCTTCCTGGATCTGCGATTGGGGTCACCGGATCCGGCCGTCCTCACACCGCCGCTGCCGGCGTCCGCCGGTTCCATCACGACCGAACTGGACTCGGCGCTCGCCATCGACCGGATCTCGCCGACCATCCTGCCGCCGACCCTGGCCGGCCTGTCCCGCCTGGTCACCCCGACCAGCCTCTCCGGCGCCGGCGCGTACGGCGATGGCTGGGCCACCTTCGTGGCCGTGCGGTTGCCCGGCCGGATGGGCTCCCGCACCCTGCGCGCCATCGAGGCGGCCGGGGGAGCGCCGGTCGACTTCGGTCAAGGGGAGGCGTTCGAGATCCGCGCCGCGCTGCTGTCGACGCTGGTGGTGAGGTCGGGAGGGAACCGCCTGATCCGGCGCACCTTCCTGCTCGCCGGGTTCGTCAGCCCGGACGTGCTGCGGCAGGCCGCCGCCGAGTTGCTCGCCCACCGGCCATGATCATCACCGAGGGCCTGACCAAGCGGTACGGCGCGGTGCTCGCGGTCGACGAGGTGGGCCTGCGGGTCGGCGAGGGTGACCGGTACGGGCTGATCGGGCCGAACGGCGCGGGCAAGACGACGTTGCTCAGGTTGCTGCTGGGGCTGGTCTACGCCACGAGCGGCGAGATCGAGCTGCTGGGTCGGCCGGTGCCCAAGCGGCTACGCGAGGTGCTGCCGCAGGTCGGCGGATTGGTGGAGGGGCCGGCCGCGTACAACCACCTGTCCGGACGGGAAAACCTGAAGCTCCTCGACGCGGCCGGACCCGGCGGCGTCCGGCGGACCCGGCGGGCCAGGATCGCCGAGGCGCTCGACCGGGTCGGGCTGGCCGGCATCGACAACCGTCCCGTCAAGGCGTACTCGCTCGGCATGCGGCAGCGGCTCGGGCTGGCGGTCGCGCTGCTGCGCACCCCCCGGCTGCTGGTGCTCGACGAGCCGACGAACGGCCTGGATCCGCAGGGCATCCGCGAGGTGCGGGACCTGCTGCACGACCTGAACCGCGCGGGCGCCACGATCTTCCTCTCCAGCCACCTGCTCGCGGAGGTGGAGCAGCTCTGCACCCGGATCGGCGTCGTCGACCAGGGCCGGCTGGTGCTGCAGGAGGACCTCGCCGTGCTCCGGGCGTCGACCGGCCGGGTGGTGGTACGTACCCCGGACGCGGTCCGGGCCGCGGCGCTGCTGGACGGCCGGATCGAGGGCCGGACCGAGGACCGGCTGCTGGTCCGCCACGCCGACGCGGCGCAGCTCAACGCCGAGCTGGTCGCCGCCGGGCTGCGCATCGCCGAGATCGGTCCGGAGCGGCGGAGCTTGGAGGAGATCGTGCTGGCGACGATATCGTCCGGATCGGACCGGGTCGACGCGCCGTCGACAAGGGATCGGCCGTGATCGTCGTCGAGGTGGTCAAGCTGCTGCGCCGGCCGCGTACCTGGGTCAGCGTCGCCCTGCTCTGCGCCCTGCCGGCGCTGGTGGCGGTGTTCCTGGCGGTCACCGATGTCGGGCCAGGGCCGGGGGAGGAGCCGGTGTTTCTCTCCGCCGTGCTGGCCAACGGCGCGCTGTTCCCGGCTGCCGCGCTGGCGATCGTGCTGCCGGTGTTCCTGCCGGTAGCGGTGGCTGTGGTGGCCGGCGACGCGATCGCCGGGGAGGCCGCCAGCGGCATGTTGCGTTACCTGCTGATCCGACCCGTGGGGCGGACCCGGTTGCTGGTCGCGAAGCTCGTCGCGATGGTGGTGTTCATGCTGATCGCGGTGGTGGCGGTCGCGGTCAGCGCCTACGCGTTGGGCACCACGCTCTTCAGCGCCGCACCCGGCGCGGTGACGTCGGTCTCGGGCGCGAGCCTGACCAGGACCGAGCTGGTCCTCCGGCTGGTTGCGACCGTCCTCTACGTCGGCGTCTCGATGCTCGGGGTCGGGTCGATCGCGCTGTTCCTCTCGACGGTCACCGACTCCTCGCTCGGCGCGACCCTGGGCGCCCTGGCGGCGCTGGTCGCCAGCCAGGTGCTGGTGACGCTGGACGCGTCCGGCGGCGTCCGGCCGTACCTGCCGACGCGGTACTGGTTCGCCTGGATCGACTTCTTCCGCGACCCGATCCTGTGGCGCGACATCGAACGGGGCCTCGCGATCCAGGGCGTCTACGTGGTGGTCTTCCTCGGCCTGGCGTGGGCCAACTTCGCCACCAAGGACGTCAAGACGTAGCACAGACACGCCGGTCCGGGGCGGTCACCGGGCCGGTGCCGAGCGCATCGAGGACGATCCGGATGACGATCTCGTCGCTGGGCAGCTGCCCGTGAGTCACCTGCGCACCCGGGCAGACCGACTGGAGCGCCACATTGACCGCTCCGTCAAGGCGCGCGGACTCGGGTGGGGTGACGGTCTCGTCCTGGACCGTCCACAGTGCCAGCCACAGTGGCGGTGCCGGAACCGGCTCAGGAAGGCCGTTCAGGAACGAGCTGTCCGGCATGAGTTGCTGGCACGCGGTCGGGCAGGCACCCGGGAACGCCGCGCCGACCGCCGCCAGGTCGGTGCCGTGGTGCGGCGAGCCGAGTGTGACCACGCGCCGGGCCTTCCGGGCGCCGTCGTGATCCTCGACCCAGGCACGGGCGACCACACCGCCCGCCGAGTAGCCGATGACGTCCACCGAGGCGGCGCCGCCGCGCAGCGCGTCGTCCACGTAGGTCTCCAGGGTGTCGGCCTGCGCGCGGAGGTCGCCGGTCGCGCCGCCCGGCAGCTCGACCACGGTGGCCCGCCGGCCGGTGGCGGAGATCCGGTTGGCGAGCCCGTGCAACGACTCGGTCGCGCCGCCGTAGCCCGGGACCAGCAGCACCGGACCGGGCCGGTCCTGCGGCGGCACGGGCCGTGCTGCCTCGCCGACGTCCGCGACGGCACGCCACACCCCGACGGCGGCGACCGCGACGACCAGAGCCGCGATCCCGGCCAGCAGTGCGCGACGTCGCGGGCTCAGCCCGCCGAGCGGACCAAGGCCGGTCCGCTGCTGTGTCGCACCGAAGCTCACGTGCCCATCCTGCCCGCCGGAGCGATCCTCGGCGGGCACGCTGCGGTCGGGCGGGGCGGCGAGGCATGCTGAGCAGAGGATCCGAACCCGAGGAGCACCGCTGAACGACCAGCCGCGCATCGAGATCGACGGCAGCGCCGCCACCGTCGATGACCTGTGGGCCCTGTCGGCATCGAACTACGGCCACTTCACCGCCATGCAGGTACGTGACCGGGCGACCCGGGGCCTTGACCTCCATCTCCGCCGGCTGGCCGCGGCGACCATCGAGTTGTTCGACGCCGTGCTGGACGCCGATCGCGTGCGTGCCCACATCCGGCACGCTCTCGGCGATGACCACCGGCATGCGTCCGTGCGCGTCTACGTGTTCGGGCTCGGCGCCGAGCCGTCGATCCTGGTGGCGGTGCGGCCGCCGGCGCAGGGTCCGGCGGGGCCGCAACGTCTGAAGTCCGTCTACTACGAGCGCCCCGTCGCGTACGTGAAGCACATCGGTGGGTTCGGGCAGGCGCATTTCGGGCGGGTGGCGCAGCGTGACGGGTTCGACGATGCGCTGCTCACCGGCCCGGACGGAGTTGTGTCCGAAGGGGCGATCACCAACATCGGCTTCTTCGACGGACCGGCGATCGTCTGGCCGGATGCGGCGCAGCTGCACGGGATCACGATGCAGCTGCTCGAACGGCAGCTCGCCGCGCGCGGTGTGCCGACGCGGCGGGCTCCGGTGCGCCTCGCCGACCTGGCGGGATTCGACGCGGCGTTCGTCTCCAACTCCCGGGGCATCGCGCTGGTCAGTCAGGTCGACGACGTCCGGTTCCCGGTGCGGCCGGAGTTGCTCGCGACGTTGACGGACGCCTACGACGCCGTTCCATGGGACGCGATCTGACCGTGCCGCTGTGGGAAGCCGGCGGCCAGACACGGCGCATCGGGGTGGCATCCGGTCGACGGGTCGGCGGCCGACCGGGTGGTCCAGTTCCTCATGATCACCATGCTCGACCTGCGGATCTATCCGCTGTTCGCGTTCCTGTTCGGCTACGGGATGATGCAGCTCTACCAGCGCCAGACCGCGGCCGGCACGCCGGAGCGGGCCGCGGTGGCCCTGCTGCGGCGGCGCAGTCTCTGGCTGATCGTGTTCGGCTTCGTGCACGCCGCGCTGCTGCTCGCCGGTGACATCGTCGGCTACTACGGGATCATGAGCCTGGTGCTCGGCTGGCTGTTCCTGCGGAGGCGCACCCGCACACTGCTGATCTGGAGCGGCGTCGCCGTAGGCTTCACCCTGCTGACGACGGCGCCTGCGCTGTGGGCGATCGCCACCGGTGACCTCACACAGTTCGGTGCCGCGGACGGCGATCCGACCACAGTGGTGTACGCGTCAGGTGAAGAGAACCCGCTGGCCGCCGCCGGTACCCGGCTGACTACGTGGCTGTGGCTCGTAGGGATCGCAGCCACGTTCGGGCTGACCCGCCCGGAGATCCTGCTCGGGTTCTGGGCTGCGCGTCACCGCATACTGGAGGAGCCGCACCGGCACCTGAGCCTCCTCCGGTGGACCGCCGCCGTCGGGATCGCCGTCGGCTGGCTGGGCGGCCTGCCCAGCGCGCTGGCTCATGTCGGCATCCTCGACGTGCCGCCCGAAGCCGTCTCCGAGGAAGGCGTGCTGAGCAGCCTCCACGCGCTCACCGGATCTGCCGGCGGGCTCGGATACGTGGCGCTGATCGCGTTGCTCGTGCACCGGATGCGGGCGGGGACCCGGCGCAGCGCGCCCGTCGTCGCGGTGGCAGCGGTCGGCAAGCGCTCGCTCTCGGCGTACCTCACCCACTCGGCGATCTTCGCGCCGCTGCTCGCCGCGTGGGGCGTCGGGCTGGGCGCCAAGCTTGGCAGCGCCACCATGGCGGCGTTCGCGGTAGGCGTCTGGCTCGTCACCGTGCTCGGCGCCTACGCGCTGGAGCGGACCGGGCGGCGCGGCCCCGCCGAGGTGCTGTTGCGCCGGCTGATCTACCCGCGCACCCAGGGCGGCAATCCGCCCCACCGCGTGCCAGCGACACGTGAACCGGTTCGGAGTACGTTCGGCCTTGGGCGGCCGTCTCGGGACACGCCGCATGGCAGAAGGGAGGCCCGAAATGAGCGCCTTCACGGTGGAACTCAAGAATCAGCCCGGCGAACTGGCCCGGCTGTGCGAGGCGATGGCAGCGCGTGACATCAACCTCGTCCTCTGCGGAACGACGCACGGCGACAGCGGCACGGTCGCGTTCATCGCCGAGGACGAAACAGGGGCGCGAATGGTGCTCGAGGGGATCGGCGTCGAGTTCACCGACCGTCCGGCGCTCACCGTGCGGATGGAGAACGTCCCCGGCACCGGCGCGGCCACGTTCCGCACGCTCGCCAACGCCAACATCAACATGGACCTCTTCCTCCCCGTCCGCGTCTCTGACGAGCAACTCTTCGCCGTGATCTGCGTCGACGACATCGATGCGGCCAGCCGGGCGCTCGGCGACCAGGTCGTCACCGCCTGAGCGCACGTCAGGGGATCTTCACCAGCCGCCACTGCTGGTTGTCGCCGCCAGTGACGGACCACTGGATGACCTTCGCACCGTCCGCCGTCGATGCGCCGGTGACGTCGGCGACCAGGCCGTTGCTGGGACTGGTGACGGTGTACCCGGAGCCGGACGGCGTCAGCCGCCACTGCTGGTTGACGCCGCCGTTGCCGGTCCACTGATGTAGCTGTGTGCCCCTGGCCGTGGACGATCTGGGCACGTCGAGCACCTTGCCGCTGTGGAGGTTGACCAGGGTGTAGAAGCCGCCGCCGGCCGCGACCACCTTCCACTCCTGGTGCTTCGCCGCGGTGTACGCCGACTGGTCCACCAGCCCGCCGTTCGCGGCGGACCCACCGGCCACTTCGAGCGCAAGGCCGCTGTGCTGGTTCAGGATCCGGTAGGTCCCGGAGAGGTCTTCGTGGGTGATCGACGTGATGGCCAGGTTGTCGTACTGGACGTTGATGTACTTGCTCGCCGCGATGCCGACCTGGCCGGCGCGGTGAGTCGAGTCGGTGGTCGAGCCGACGTTGGTGCCGTCGATGCTGGCGGTGATGGTCGCGCCGTCGAAGGCGAGGGCGAGCGTGTGCCACTTCCCGGTGCCCAGGGCCGTCGCCGAACCGCTGGCCAGCGTGGTGTGGGTCGGCGTGGTGTCGCTCTTGATGATCGACCAGTTCCCGCCGTCGGTGACCCGGAAGCGGTAGGCGTTGGTGTTGGTGGGGTTGTGCCGCTGGGTCCCCACTCGCCCCTGCAGCTCGACGTAGCCGGCCTGCTCCAGCATCACGTCTGTGCGTAGCGTGTAGTCGGTCCAGCCGGCATCGCCGAGGAGCGCGCTCGGGTCGCGCTTGCCGTTGCGCCACACGATCGGCTGCACCGGCGCCATCTGCCGCACGCATTTGCCGCTCCGGCCGGCGCCGCAGTTGACGACCTCGAATGAACCGTCCATGTCGGACAGGTACGTCGCCTCCTTGCCGACGCCGTACCGCTCAAAGGCGTCGGCGTGC
>Ga0184623_10001122_pt1 | contig 11584 bp, 8 predicted proteins | sample PLM1_100_b1_FD_133138 | JGI IMG/M metagenome (GOLD analysis project Ga0184623, IMG submission 133138) | Groundwater sediment microbial communities from an aquifer in East River, Colorado, USA - PLM1_100_b1 | ecosystem: Environmental > Terrestrial > Soil > Riparian zone | place: USA: East River...
AGCGGTGGCTCCCGGCGGCACGTTCCTGCTGGTCGGCCACGATCGGACCAACATCGCCGAGGGCATCGGCGGCCCGCAGGACCCGGACGTGCTGCACACCCCGGAGGACGTGGTCGCCGCGCTTGATGGGCTGGACGTCCAGCGCGCCGAGCGGGTGCACCGAACCGTGGAGACCGACGAACACCGTGCCGCCGCGATTGACACCCTGGTCGTGGCGGTGCGCCCCAGCTAGACGCCGTCCTCGTCGAGCACCTGCCGGGCAAGCCGCTTGGGTGCCACGAGCGTGTACGACGTGCGCACCCACTCCTCGACCTGCGCCCAGCGTTCCTTGTCGACATGGTCGGGGAGGGTGACATCCACCCAGCCGTGCCGGCCGAGTCCGTACCCGGCGGGCGATACGGCGGGATCGAGCGCCACGACGGCCGCGGCCTCCTCCTTCGGCAGCTTCAGGCTCATGCCGCGCGCATCCGCGTCGCTGAAGACGAAGTTCTTCCCGCGCACCCGGAACGTCGGGTGGTCGCCCCACTCGGCCACGTCCACCCGCTCGGCCTCGGGCAACCGGCTGACCAACTTCTCCAGCCGCTCCATATTGCTCATCGCGCGTCCAGCGCCTTGAGCATCCGCGCCAGCGCGACCTGCCGGTACGAGGTGTCCATCGGCTCGGCGACCTCATCCCAGTCGACGTCGGCGACGGTGAAGTCGAGCGCGAGCCAGCCGCTCGGCCCGTAGTAGGGCGGCACATAGATGCGCGGATCCTGTAGGAGCGCCGGTTGTTCGCCGGCGTCGGCTTTGAAGATGACCGCGAACGGATGCTCGTCGTTGCCCTCGAAGACCGCGAACATCTTCTTCCCGGCACGGAACGTCGGCCGGCCCCACGCTTCGACCTCGGCGGACTCCGGCAGCGCAAGGCAGACCTGCCTCAGATCGGCGAGGTACGGATCGTCGTCGCGGTACATCTTCGGATGAGCCACGTACCTGACGTTAGGACCCGAGTACGACAGATCACAAGGAAGCCCCGGCCCGCAGGGTGCGGACCGGGGCTTCCGGGGTGGGACGCGCGGTTAGCCGATGCCGTTCTTGATCGCGGTGATCAGCTCACCATTGGATGTGTCACCGCTGAACTCCCAGAAGAACGCGCCAGCGAGCCCCTGGTTCTTGGCGTAGGTCATCTTGCTGCCGATCGTCGCCGGTGTGTCGTAGCTCCACCAGTTGCTGCCGCAGTGGGCGTAGGCGGTGCCGGCGACGGTGCCGTTCGACGGGCAACTCGACTTCAGGACCTTGTAGTCCTCGATACCCGCCTCGTACGTGCCCGGCGCCGCACCGGTCGCCGAGCCGCCAGGCGCGGCCTGGCTGACGCCCGTCCAGCCTCGACCGTAGAAGCCGATACCGAGTAGGAGCTTGTTGGCCGGGATCCCCTTGCCCTTGAGTTTCTGGATCGCGTTGTCGGAGTAGAAGCCCTGGATCGGGATGCCCGAGTACGAGGTGAGCGGCGAGTGCGGGGCCGTCGGACCCTGCGCCGCCCATGCGCCGAAGAAGTCGTACGTCATCGGGAGGTACCAGTTGACGTACTGCGCGGCGCCCGCGTAGTCGGCGGCGTCGATCTTGCCGCCCGAGGTGCCGTCCGCGGTGATGGCCGAGGTCACCAGGTTGCCGGTGCCGAAGCGCGAGCGCAGGGCACCCATCAGGTTCTTGTACGACGAGAATCCGCTGGTGTCACAGCTCAGACCACAGGCGTTCGGGTACTCCCAGTCGATGTCGATGCCGTCGAACACATCGGCCCAGCGCGGGTCCTCGACCAGGTTGTAGCAGGAGTTGGCGAAGGCGCTCGGGTTGGCCGCGGCCGCACCGAAGCCACCGGACCAGGTCCAGCCACCGAACGACCAGATCACCTTGAGGCCCGGGTGCATCGCCTTCAACTTGCGCAGCTGGTTGAAGCTGCCGCGCAGCGGCTGGTCCCAGGTGTCGGCCACGCCGTCGACGCTGTCCGCCGCCGTGTAGGCCTTGTCGTAGTCGGCGTAGGCGTCACCGATCGTGCACGCGCCGCCGGTCACGTTGCCGAACGCGTAGTTGATGTGGGTCAGCTTCGCGGCCGAGCCGGATGTCTCGATGTTCTTCACGTGGTAGTTGCGGCCGTAGACGCCCCACTCCGCGAAGTAACCGATCTTGAGGTTGCCGCCGGGGCCGGGGTCGGTGGTCTGGTCGGTGGTGACGGTGACCGCGTTGGAGTTGCCGGAGGTGTTGCCGGCCGCGTCCTTCGCCCGGACCGTGAACGTGTACGCCGTGTTCGCGGCGAGGCTGGTGACGTTCGCGCTGGTGCCGGTGACGGTGATCGCGAGTGTCGAGCCGCGGTACACGTCGTAGCCGGTGACGCCGACGTTGTCGGTCGAGGCGTTCCAGGCGAGCGCGACGCTGCTGGAGGTCTTGCCCGTCGAGTGGAGGTTGCCCGGGACGGACGGTGCGGTGGTGTCGCCGCCGCCGGTGCCGTCGGCGGTGACGGTGACCGCGTTCGACGCCGTGGAGGTGTTGCCGGCCGCGTCCTTGGCCCGCACGGTGAACGTGTAGGCGGTGCTGGCGGTCAGGCCGCTGACGGTCGCGGTGGTGCCGGTGACGCTGGTGGCCAGCGTGGAGCCGCGGTAGACGTCGTAGCCGGTGACGCCGACGTTGTCCGTGGAGGCGGTCCAGGCCAGCGAGACGCTGGTCGCGGTCTTGCCGGTGGACGACAGGTTCGTCGGGGCGGTGGGCGCCTGGGTGTCGTTGCCGCCGCCCGATCCGTCGCAGGCGCTCCCGTTGACCTTGCAGCCGGCGATCGCGCCGCTACCCGAACCGATGAACCCGAAGCTCGTGCTCGCGCCAGGAGCGACGGTTCCGTTCCAGCTGACGTTGGTGAACGTGTGGTGGGTGCCTACGCTGGTGCGGTTGGCCTCCCAGTGCGAGCTGATGGTGCCAGGGTTGAGGTCGAACTCGACCTTCCAGCTGGAGATGCTGGCGCCGGTGCCGTTGGTGATAGTGCACTTGCCCTCGAAGCCGGTACCCCAGTCCGAGGTCTTCACGCAGGAGGCCGTGACGGCGGCCGCCGAAGCTGAGGACGCGGCCACCGCCATCCCTCCGAGCACCACCACTAAGGCGCTGCCGAACGCTACGAGCCGCCGCTTGCGCAGTCTGGACATCGTTCTCCCGAATTTCGATCAGGGGGCGCACCCCGCAGAACGCCCGGCGGTTGGGGACCGAGAAGCGATGAGCGTTGACCGGGATTGGTCGGAACCGCCGTAGGCGCCGCACGCACCCGAAACTGAGCGCGTTCGCCCAGGTTGGGGACGAAAGTAGAAGGACTAGACCACTAAGTCAATAGGTCCAGACCAATTTGGACGCGCTGGCCTGTGGTTCGCCGTCCGGGGCGGGGCTTCCTTGATGGGCAGCCGAGCGCGGCAGGGGCCTGATCGGCACCGACGGCGTTCTATCTTGGCGCCCGACCGCGCCACCTTAGCCCCGACTTACAAGGAATCCCCGCCGTGATCACTCGCTGCGCTGGGGCGGTCGAGTGCGTAAGTTCAGGCACGTGATGCTGTTGGAAGTCACTAGATTCGGTTAATGGCCGTTTATCCGCAAGAATGTGGGCTCTTGTGGAGGTACAGCGCCGGTTCGGTGGCATGGCGCCACGGGCGGTAGTGGGTGGCGAGTTTGTTGTCGACGCGGGCACGGAGGCGGTGTTTGAGGTCTTGGTCGGCGCCGACTATGACAGCCTGGTTGAGCACGGTCGTCAGAGCGGCTCGGCCGTGGCGAGCAGGATTTACGATGATTGGCCGTTCATGGCCGGGGCTTCCTGCGGAGTACGCCGCGTCGGCGCTCAACAGGCTAGCCGGCGGAGGCTTCTTTGGTCCGATCGTGAAGTCTGACTCAATGCCGCTGACTTAAGGGGCACCGCGGTGACCAACTGTCGGGGTTTTCGGGGTAACGCCCGCCCGGTTTCAGCCCCACTACCCCGACAGTTCGGTTTGTCCTGGGCGGCCTGTGGCATGCGAGCCCGATTGGGCTGCCCGCGCCGATCCCGCCCGCATCACGCTCGCGTGTGTCGGGCGCGGGGTCTGGGCCGGTTCGCGCCACGCGGGGGCGCGTCGTTCGCCGGTCAGGTGGCCGCCCGCGGCCCGCAGCGGTCCCGCTGACGCCTGCCCGCCTCCAGCCATAGTGGAATACTCGGGGAAGGTAACCCTACGAGCCGCCCCGTGACGTTTCGTTCCCCGAGTAGTCCAAAATGGACGGTTCCAGCCGGGGAGCACCCCAACGGTTGCAGCCTTCACCACCTCAACAGTCCGGCTAACACCGAGCGTCCTGCGAACCCCGATTCGGGCAAAGCCCACCCGAGCGCCGCTCCTAACATCCTCAAGTCAGCGGCATGGAGCCTGATTCGCTGATCCCACCAACGAAGGCAGGCGACGCTCGTCAGCCGGGGCGCCTGCGGCGACCGGTCCGGTTCTCCCGGGGGAAGCGGGCGCCGACCGGCGGCGGTGGCTCTGGCAGGGGCGGCGGCTCCCGGACGACCCGGCGCGGCGGCGGTGGCATCGCGCGGCGCATGGCGTCCTCGGCTGCTTCCGCCTTCCGGCACGGAGTCGGCGTGCCGCAGACGACGCAGCGCCCGTCCCGGGAGCGGTGCTCCTCGGCGAGTTCGTAGGCGGTGGCCCAGAGCCGCGGGTCGAGACAGTCCCGAGGGGGCTGGATCGGTGTCACCGCGGGGCCTGTCGGTGGCGCGGCCGGGCGGTTGACTCTTGTGCTGCGACGGTCCTGGGCAGAATGGCGCTCCCGATTGGGCGAGAAGGCGGACGTTAGCAGCAGAATCGGCCCACAGACCGGGGGTTAACGGCGCAGTAACAAGCCGAGCCGGGACGGTCCACGGGTACGCTGCCACGCGTGACGACGCCTGCCGCCGCAGGGCCGGCCGTGGACGATCACACGGTCACCTTCAGCTTCGACGATCCCGACCGCCGGCTGACCGGGTTGCGGCTGCGGCAGGAAGTCGGGATTCCCGGCGACGAGCTCGACTTCAGGTACGACGAGGCGGCGCGGGCGTGGCTGCTGCGCCTCGATCGGCCCGGCGTCCACCGCATGGAGTACCTGCTCGAACTTCGCCATGCAGGCGGCACCGAGACGGTCACCGACCCCGGCAACCCACGCCGCGCGCCGGGCGCGTTCGGCGACAAGTCCGTGGCCGAGTTCCCTGGATACCGCGAACCGGGTTGGCTGCACGAACCTCATGTCGCTGGCGGCGACTGGCGCGAGCGGGGGATCTGGTCGCCGGCCCTGGGCGCCGACATCGCCACCTGGATCTGGTCACCGCGCACCCCGACCAGCCGGCTGCTGCTCGCCAACGACGGGCCCGAGTACGACCGGCTCGCCGGGCTCGGTCAGTACGCCGCCGCCATGATCGGCACGGGCCGGGTGCCACCGTTCCACCTGGCGCTGCTCGGCCCGGGCGACCGCAACCGCTGGTACGCCGCCAATCCCGACTACGCCTGGGCGCTCGCCCGCGATGTCCTGCCCGAGATGCACCGGACGCTCGGCACAGCGGGACCGGCGGTCGGGATGGGAGCCAGCCTCGGCGGGTTGGCGATGCTGCACGCGCACCGCCGCCACCCTGGTGCGTTCGCCGGCCTGTACCTGCAGTCCGGCAGCTTCTTCGTGCCCGAGTTAGACAGTCAGGAGAGCGGCTTCTCGGGGTACCGGCGGGTCACCCGGTTCGTGCGGCGGGTCGGCAGCGCCGGCACCTGGCCGCACCCCGTGCCGACGGTCCTGACCTGCGGCACCGCGGAAGAGAACCTGCACAACAACAAGGCCATGGCGGCGACGCTCGCGGCTCAGGGATATCCGGCGACCCTCAATGAGGTACCGGACGCGCATAACTACGTAGGCTGGCGGGACGCGTTCGATCCGCACCTGACCGACCTGCTCGCGAGGGTGTGGGGCTGATCTGGACCTGAGCGGTCAGGAGCGGGATAACTGGACCTGAGCGGTCAGGAGCGGGATAACTGGACCCGAGCGGTCCAGGAGCGGGATAAAGGGGGCAGGCCATGCGGGCGGTCGAGCTGTACTCCCCGGCGATCGGTGCCGCCGCGACCGTCGCCATCTACGGGCACTGGGGCCGTCCGGTGCTCGTCTTCCCGTCCGAGCAGGGCCGCGCGGTCGACTTCGCCAACAACGGCATGGTGGACGCAGTCGCGCCGCTGCTCGAAGCGGGCCGGGTGAAGCTGTACTGCGTCGACTCCTACGACGGCCAGACGTGGGCCGCGAAGCATCTGACGCTGGAGGACCGCGCCCGAGCACACGGCGCCTACCGCTCGTGGATCGTAGATCAGGTCGCGCCGTTCATCGCCGAGGACTGCGGCGGCGTCACCGAGATCATCGTCGCCGGCTGCTCGATGGGCGCCTTCCACGCGCTGAACTTCGCCCTCCAGCGTGCCGACCTCTTTCCGGTGGCACTCTGCTTCTCCGGCAACTACGACCCGTCGGCCTGGAACTCCTGGGGCGACCGCGGCGAGGAGACGTACTTCAACAACCCGCTGGACTACGTCCCGAACCTCTACGGCGACCACCTCGAATGGCTCCGCTCGCGCCTGTCCGCGCTGCTGGTGTGCGGGCAGGGACAGTGGGAAGACACCACCGGTTCGCTCGACTCCACCCGCACGATGGCCGGGTTGCTCGCGGCGAAGGGCATCCGGCACGAACTCGACCTGTGGGGCCACGACGTACCGCACGACTGGCCGTCCTGGCGCGCGCAGTGGGCGCACCACCTGCCCCGCTTCTGCTGACACGGAGGAGGTCCGGATGTCCGAGACGACCCACCTGATCGGGCTGCTGCTCGGCACCGAGGACGACTGGCCGCGTGCGTTCGAGGAGCTGACCCGCCGGCTCGGCGACGTCACAGATGCCTCCGGCCGCACCCACCGGCTGGCCACTGAGCGTGTCAGCATCGAGCCGTTCAACCTGCGGGACAAGCCCCGGCACTCGCTCGTCATCGACCGCCTCGCGTACTGGTACTACCACCCGCGCGAGTGGCTCAAGAAGACCGCGCTCATGGACGGCGTCTATCTCCTGAACAGCCCGTTCACCTTCCAGTCCATGGAGAAGCACGCCGCATACTGCGCGATGATGCGGCTCGGCCTCAAGGTGCCGGAGACCGCGCTCGTGCCGTACAAGAACCCGCTCGACAATGCCCGGTACGCCTACACCGCCACCCGGTACAACCGCCCGTTCGACCTCGACAAGGTGGCCGCCGACATCGGGTACCCGTTGTTCATGAAGCCGTATGACGGGGGCGCCTGGGTCGGCGTCTCGCGGATCAAGAACAGCGACGAGTTGCACGCCGCCTACGACGCCTCCGGCGAGCGGCTGATGCACCTGCAGGCGTCCGTCGAGGGGTACGAGGCATTCGCCCGGTCGCTGTCGATCGGTGCCGAGACGATGGTCATGAAGTTCCGGCCGGAGTTGCCGATGCACGACCGGTACGCCGTCGAGCACGGTTTCCTGGATGCCGCCACCGGCGACGAGGTCGTGACGATCTCGCGGCTGGTCAACGCGTTCTTCCGGTGGGAGTTCAACTCGTGCGAATCGCTGGTGCGCGGTCCGGACGTGTACCCGATCGACTACGCCAACGCGTGTCCCGACGTCGCGCTCACATCGCTGCACTACTACTTCCCGTGGGCGATGAAGGCGCTGCTGCGGTGGACGGCGTTCTGCGTGGTCACCGGCCGCAAGCCCCGCCTGGATCTGGATACGGCCCGGTACTTCGAGGTGGCCGATCGCGACGATCTCTCCTACGAGGAGAAGCTGGCCCGGTACCGGCAGCTCGCCGACGACTACTTCGAGACCGAGCGGTACGCCGACTTCTGCGCCTCCCGGCTCGGCCACGTGGACGAGATGGTCTACGACTGGGTCCGGTCGCCGGACTTCGACGCCCTCCTCGTCGAGACCGTGAAGTCCACGTACCCGGCGGCCGAGCACGAGCGGTTCGTCGCGCACTTCCGCGGCCTGCTCGGCGCCTGGGTGAACGACCAAAACTGACCGGCTCAGCGCTGGAATCGCCGGGACGCACGCCGTTTACGCGCTGTGCTGGCGTAGGGTCGTTCCGTTGACTTGGCGGGAGCTGGGAGGAGCCGATGGCGGGCAAGTCGGCGCGCCGCCTGATCCGGATCGGGGAGGACGCCGCGGCGCGGCGCCAGGCCGTCCTGGTCCAGGTCGCCCGCTCCCTGTCGGAATCGATCGAGGATCCGCACCGGCTAGCCAACATGATCGTGGAGTCCTTCGCCGAGCTGGTCGGCGACGCGGTGACGATGTGGGTGCTCAACGCCGACGGATCCGCGATGGAGTGCGCCGGCGTCGCGCACCGGGACCCGGAGGCGCTGGAGATGCTCCGCGGGATCGTCAGCGGGATGCGGTACGAGCGCGGCGACGGGCTGCTCTGGCCGACCGTCGAGTCGGGCGAGTCCACCCTGACCCCGCACTTCTCTCTCGAGGAGAACCGGGACGACGCGAACTCCGAGATCCTCCCGTACATGGAGCGGTACGGGGTGCACAGCATCGCGATCTCCCCGGCTTGCGCGCGCGGCCGGGTCATCGCCGTGATCGGCGCCTCCCGCAGCCGCGGCTCGGCGGCGTTCACCGAGGACGACGTCAGCTTCATGCAGGTCCTCGCCGACCTCGGCGCGATCGCGCTCGACCACGCCCAGCTGCTCGTCGACGCCCGCAGCGCCCAGACCGAACTGCGGCGTAGTGCCCGCCTTGTCGACCAGGTCTCCGACGCGATCATCTCTACCGATCTGGAGTGGCAGATCGAGAGCTGGAACTCCGCGGCCGAGTCGATCTACGGGTACCGCGCGCCAGAGATCGTGGGCGGGCGGCTCGACACCGTGCTCGGCACGTCCTTCTTGCTCCCCGGCGGCGCGCAGACCACGGGTACAGCCGTCCGCGAGGCGCTGCGCGGGCATGGCAGCTGGAGTGGCGAGCTACGTGAGCGACGATCCGACGGGAAACTCATCGAGGTCACGTGCTCCATGACCGTCACCACGGACGACTCCGGCGACCCGACCGGAGTCGTTCTCGTCAACCGGGACATGTCGGAGTACCGCGAGCTGGCCGCCCGTGAGCAGCTCACCCGCAGCATCATCGACTCCGCCGAGGCGCGTACGGCCGTTCTCGACCCCAATGGCGAGATCGTGGCGGTCAACGCGCCGTGGGAGGCGTTCGCGTCCGGCAAGGGTGGCCCGCGGATCGGAATCGGCGCCAACTACCTCGACGCGTTCGAGAACGCAGGGGAGGACTGCTGGCAGGAGGCGGCTGCCGCCATCCGCGGCGTGCTCGGGGGCGAGCGGGCCGTCTTCGAGTTGGACTACCTGAGCGAGGCGGCCGACGGGCCGCGCTGGTACAGCATGAGCGTGGTGCCGATGATCGATCCGGCGCAGGGTGTGCTGGTGACCCATACGGACGTGACCTGGCGCAAGCGGCGCGAGGACGACCTGACCCGCCGAGCCACCCACGACGACCTCACCGGACTGCCGAACCGGACGTTGCTCCACGAGTGCCTGTGGCGGGCGACCAAGCGCGCCAGCCGCACAGGTGTACCGATGGCGTTGCTCTTCCTCGATCTCGACCACTTCAAGTCGATCAACGACACGTTCGGCCACGCGGCGGGTGACGTGGTGCTGCGGATCGTGGCTGACCGGCTGGTGCACGCGGTGCGCCCCGCGGACCTGGTGTCCCGGCTCGGCGGCGACGAGTTCGTGGTCGTGGCCGAGGACGTGGGCGACGCGCACACGGCGGCCGAGATCGCCAAGCGGCTGCTGGCGTCGTGCGAGGCGCCGATCGAGGCGGTTGGCGAGCAGTTGCGAGTGTCGCCGAGTATCGGCGTCGTGCTCTCGGTCGACGCGGCGGAGCCCGGCGTCCTACTGCGCCGCGCCGATGCGGCGATGTACCGCGCGAAGGAACGCGGCAGGGCCAGATACGAGGTCCACGACACCTCCGCAACATCCGGACCGCCTGTGCTGGCGGCCGGCGTCTGACCGCGGACCTCGTCTGGCCATGCTGTGCTGCTGACCTCGAAAACTACCCGCGCCCGGGGAGACCAGGCGCGGGCCCGTGGTCAGCTGAGGTCGGCCTCCTCGGTCGCCTCGTAGGTGTGCGGGTGTGCTTTGACGAAGTCCTTCGTCTCGGTGTACATCCGTGCGATGTACGACTCGACCTGGTCACGTTCGACCCGCCATTGACCACGTCCGCCGATCTTGATGGCGGGCAGGTCACCGGCGCGCACGAGCGCGTAGGTCTGCGACGCAGAAATGTTCAGGATCTCAGCGACATCGGACAGTCGCAGGAACCTGCTCGTGCTTTCAGCCACGGCACTCTCCAACCGTTTCCTCGCCTGTGGGGGGCTGGGTAAAGCTGACCCCAGCTTCCCACATCATGCCCCGAGATGCCGGCATACGCTCACGGACGGTTGTCGTGGCGCGGTGCGGCTGGGTGCGGCTGCTCGTTCGGGTGCCCCGCGCCGCCCTCGCGGCCCAAAGCCTACGCCCGTTTGTGTGATCTGGGTCACATTCTGAGTCTACCCGGGACACCTACCGTAGCCGGCGCCGGTTCGAAATCCGCGCGGTTGGCTGCTTTCGCCACTGGCTGGACCAGTCACATCGAGGCGATCCCGGCTGACCCGTCCTTGCCGCGACAGGAGTCTGGAGCGCGGTGCGGCCCACGGTATGTAGTGATCGGTACCGGATCCTCCCTTGACGGCTCGCGCCGCTGGAAATAGTTTCTTCGCGTTCGTTATACGGGGGTTCCCGCCACAGGGCGGACGACGAACTCCGGGAAGGCTCATCCGGGGCCGAGCAAGAGGTCCGCCGCCGCGCGGACTGATCTCATTCGCCGACCGAGAACCGTCTCGCCATCCTTCGGCGCCGACGTCCCGGCTTCGCCCCGGCGTCGGTCGCAGTCAGACACGGCAAGCAATCATGGGGGTTGCTGTGCGCATTTCCCGTTCCCGCGTGCTCTGCCACGCGCTGGTCGTCTCGCTACTAGCCACTTTCGTCGCCGGCTTACCTCCGGCTGATCCCGCGAGCGCGGATCCCACCGCACGAGGCGGAGCCCGCCCGGTCGAGCGGCCGCTGCCGGCGTCGGCCGAACCCAACCATGGCTTGCCCGCCGGAAAGCGGGCGCCCGCTGTGCCGCCCGCGGTCAAGGCGGGCGGCGCCGCCCGCCAGCCGACCGCACAGGAGCGGGCCGCGCGTCAGCTTTCCGGTGCGCGGCGAACGCTGGCCCCGGCAGCCAACGTGGTGCTCCGTTCGGGCTTCCTGCTCGGTGACACGTCGCTGGTCGCCTACTTCGACGCCGATGTGGACGATGCCGATCCGACGTCCTGGGCCGAGTGGTGGGCCACGGTCACCGACGTGGAGTCCGGTGCCGAGCAGCGTTCGGTCGTCCTCGGCCGCGCCGACCTGGCCCGCTGCGGCACCCCGCGTGAGTTCTGCCGCAGTTTCGGCGCCGCCGACGGCTGGACGCTCGTGGAGGGGCGCGACTACACGGTGACGGTCACCGTGCGCCGGCCCGGCGGGAC
>Ga0184623_10001124_pt1 | contig 11577 bp, 9 predicted proteins | sample PLM1_100_b1_FD_133138 | JGI IMG/M metagenome (GOLD analysis project Ga0184623, IMG submission 133138) | Groundwater sediment microbial communities from an aquifer in East River, Colorado, USA - PLM1_100_b1 | ecosystem: Environmental > Terrestrial > Soil > Riparian zone | place: USA: East River...
AGCGCCAGGTTCTCCCGGATGGTGGCGGGATCAGCGGTGAAGTGAAAGGGAAAGAACGAGCCGTAGATGATGAACAGCAGGTATGCCCCGAGGAGGAGGCGAGCACCACCCCGAGGCTCAGCCATGGCTAGAGGGTATCCCAGCCTGGACTATTCAGCGTGCCGTCGCCGATCGTGATCTCCCCGACCTTGGCTCGTCTCCAGCGACGGTCTCGGCCTGTTGGCTCGGTCTACCGGAAGCGGAGGGGCATGCAGAGCCGGATCATGAATAATCCAGCTTAGGATAATGTAGGGCCTCGAGGACGAGCGCGGCTTCTATGCAGTCAGGACATCCGGGATGCACTACCAAACGCACTTTGAAAAGATACCGACACTGACCCAGGCGGGGCTGGCGCCCCTCGGCCGGCAGCCACGTGTCTTCATGCATAGAGCGGGGGCCAAGGACATGACGTCGACGAGGCTATGCGCCCGCGCGGGCGCGCTCGTCATGGGAGCCCTGCTGATGGTCGGGCTGACGCTGACGCTGGGCGGGGTGGAAGGCGCCGAGATCGGCCCCGAGGCCGACCTCTGCGCGGCCCTCGAGGGGCTGCAGCCGGGGGAAGAGCTGACCCTCCGGGCCGGGGACTATCGGGCCGGCTGCGTCATCCGCCGCGGCGGCACGCCCGGAGCGCCGGTCGTGATCCGCAGTGCCGAGCCGGACCAGCCGGCCCGCCTGGTGCATCCGGGCGGGGATATCAATGTCCTGAACATCCGCGCCAGCGACGTCATCGTCCGGGGCCTGCATTTCGGGCCCACCGCGAGCGATATCGACGGGGTCCGGATCATCTCGGGTCATCGCATCACCGTCGAGGACTGCCGGTTCACTCGGATGGGCGGGATCGCGGTGGTGGCCAATCACACCTCCGTACGGAATCTGACGGTCCGGCGAAACCAGATCAGGGACTCCGGCACGACCGCCATGTATTTCGGCTGCCACGACGGGCTGGGCTGCAGCGTTACCGGATTGATCATCGAAGGGAACCATATCCGAGGCGTCACGGCGCCGAGCCCGCAGGTCGGGTACGGGCTGCAGGTGAAGCTCAACTCGGCGGCGATCATCCGCGACAACGTGATCCTGGAGACGAAGGGCCCCGGGATCATGGTCTACGGCTCCAGCGATCTCATCACCATGAGCCTGGTCGAGCGGAACTTCGTCAGTGGTTCGAGGACGTCGTCCGGCATCGTGGTGGGTGGCGGGCCGGTCGTGATCCGCAACAATATCTCCGGGTGGAACGTCGAGGCCGGTGTGGGCCTGGCGAATTATGCGCGGCGCGGTCTGCTGCGGGCGATCGTGGTGGTCCACAACAGCGTCTACGCGAACCAGCAGGGCGGCATCATGGCGCCGGAGCAGGGGCCCGTTGAGGCGACGATCCATAACAATGCGATTCATGCCCGGGCCGGCACGCCCCCGCTTCCGGCCAAGCGGCCGGGGCTCCGGATGATCGGCAACGTGGACTGCTCCTGGGCCCCGTGCTTCGCCAATGCCGATGCGCTCGACTTCTCCCCTTTCCCGGGCTCGATTCTGGTCGGGCGGGGCCTGGCCCGGGCGGAGGCCCTCGTGCCCGGCGATGATTTCTTCGGGGCCCGCCGCGGGGCTCCAGCGACCATCGGCGCGGTGGATCAGCCGAAGGGAGCGGTACGGCTGGGGATCAAGCCTTAGGCGGCGAAAAGATTGCACGGGGAAGCCCGGCTCTAAGTCCCTGATTCTCGCCGTTTTCTGTCCTGTTCTACCTTCCGAATCCGGCAATCCCGCGCACATTTCGGCATGAGGCAGAACGGCCTTGCCCAATGAGGCCAAGGAAGTTCTCTGGTGTCGGCCGGAGTTCGCCAATTGAATCAGTACGTTATGGAGAGAAAAGTCGAGGCTGAGTGGCACTGCGCTTGCTAGTTATCGAGACCGCATGCGCGTCCTCGTTACCGGCCACAACGGTTACATCGGCTCAGTTCTGGTCCCCGCGCTGCGGGTGGCGGGACATGACGTCCTGGGCCTGGACACCTTCTTCTTCGAGGACTGCACCATCGGGCCGAACTGGGACCATACTCCCGCGCTTCGCAAGGATCTCCGCGATGTCGAGGCCTCGGACCTGAGCGACTTCGATGCGGTGATTCATCTCGCGGCATTGTCCCACGATCCGCTGGGAGACATTGCGGCCGAGCGCACCGACGATATCAATCACCAGGGCGCGGTCCAGCTGGCTCGAAGCGCGCGCGATGCCGGCGTGGGGCGGTTCTTCCTCGCCTCGAGCAGTAGCGTGTACGGCAGGGGCGGGGAAGACCCGCTCACGGAGGACGCGCCCGTCCGGCCGACCACGCCCTACGGGGTCTCCAAGGCGCGGGCCGAAGAGGATATCGCCCGGCTCTGCGACCGTGATTTCAGCCCCTCCTTCCTCCGCACCGCGACCGTCTACGGGGTGTCGGCGCGCCTGCGAGCAGACACCCTACTCAATAACCTCGTGTGCTGGGCCCATACGACCGGCCGGATCCAGATCAAGGGAGACCCGCTGGCGTGGCGCGCGATGGTCCACGTGCAGGACGTCGCGGCGGCGTTCGTGGCGGCGCTCGGGGCCCCGCGAGAGGTTCTCCATGGACAGGCGCTCAACGTCGGTGTCAACGGAGAGAACTATCAGCTCTCCGAGCTGGCCGAGATCGTGGGCCAGGCGGTCCCGGGCTGCTCGATCGAGCAGGCGGCGGACTCCGAGCCGGACCCGCGCAACTGCCGCCTGGATTTCAGCAAGTTGAGCCGGGGATTCCCGGACTTCAAGCCACACTGGAACGCCGTGTTCGGCGCCAAGGACCTCTACGCGGCGCTTCAGGAGGCCGCGGTGAGCCTCGAGGACCTCCAGGGACGCAAGTACGTCCGCCTCGCTCAGCTGAAGTACCTCCTGGCCGCCGAGCTCGTGGACGAGCAGCTGCGCTGGGCCCCCACCGCGATCGCGGGGACGTGCGGTTGAGGAAAGGACGGAGGAGAACATGAAGGTGGTCTTGTTCTGCGGCGGTCTCGGCACCCGTCTCCGGGAGTTCTCCGAGACGATCCCGAAGCCGATGGTGCCCATCGGTCACCGCCCGGTGCTCTGGCATCTGATGAAGTACTACAGCCACTACGGACACCGCGACTTCATCCTCTGCCTGGGCTACCGCGGGGATCTCATCCGACAGTACTTCCTCGACTACGACGAGTGCGTCTCCAACGATTTCGTCCTCTCCAACGGCGGGCAGGACGTCGCCCTGTACAGCTCTGACATTCAGAGCTGGCGGATCACCTTCGTGGATACGGGGCTTCACGCCAATATCGGGCAACGGCTCAAGGCGGTGGAGAAGTACCTGGAGGGCGAGGAGGTCTTCCTCGCCAACTACAGCGACGGGCTGAGCGACCTGCCTCTGCCCGAGTACCTGGCTCACTTCCGCGCCATGGACAAGATCGCCGGCTTCGTCTCCGTGCGGCCCAGCCTGAGCTTCCACCTGGTATCGGCCGGCCCGGACGGGCTCGTCACCGACATCCGGGCCATGGAGGACTCGGACGTTGTGATCAACGGCGGGTTCTTCGTGTTCAAGAAGGCGATCTTCGACCACCTGGCGCCGGGCGAGGATCTCGTGGAAGCCCCCTTCCGCCGGCTGGTCGACAAGGGCGAGATGATCGCCTACCGCCATCATGGCTTCTGGTCGGCGATGGACACCTTCAAGGACAAGCAGCGCTTCGACGACATGGAGTCGCGCGGGAACACGCCCTGGGCGGTATGGAAGCACGGGCCCGAATCGACGAGCCCCGCGGAGCCCGTGGTGTACCGGAAGGCCCGCCTCGGTCGGCGGGACTCGGGCCGGCGATGATCGGACTCGGCCTCCCGGCGGCCGGCCGGCCGCTGGAGCGGATCCTGTGCCTCGGCGCGCACTGTGACGACATCGAGATCGGCTGCAGCGGGACCGTTCTCAAGCTCATCGCGCAGCAACCCGAGACGAGCGTCACGTGGGTGGTCCTCGGCTCCTCGGAAGTCCGCGCCCAGGAGGCGCTGGAGAGTGCGCACGCACTGCTGGCCCCCGTGCGGAAGAAGAACATCGTGATCAAGGCGTTCCGCGATGGGTTCTTCCCCTACGTGGGCGCCGACCTCAAGACGTACTTCGAGGAGCTGAAGCGGGAGGTGTCTCCCGACGTCATCTTCACTCACTACCGCGACGATCTGCACCAGGACCACCGGCTCATGGCCGAGCTGACGTGGAACACCTTCCGGGACCACCTCATCCTCGAGTACGAGATCCCGAAGTATGACGGAGACCTGGGCCGGCCCAACCTGTTCGTCCCGCTCGACGAGGACCTGTGCCAGCGGAAGGTCGACAATATCCTCGGCAGCTTCCGCAGCCAGGCGGACAAGCGCTGGTTCACCGAGGACCTCTTCCGGGCAATCCTCCGGCTCCGCGGCATGGAGTCGAACTCGCCGAGCGGCTACGCGGAGGCATTCTATTGCCGAAAGGCGATCCTGGGATGAGCGGACACGCCACAAAGACTCCGCCGGCGGCGCGCGAGACGGCCACCGCGGTCGTCCGCCGGGACCTCGAGCATATCTGCGCCGGCCTCGAGGACGAGCTCGAGGCCATGCGGGGCAAGCGGCTCCTCGTGACGGGCGGCGCCGGCTTCCTCGGTCACTACTTCGTGCAGGCGATCCTGCACGCGAACCGGCGGCCCGGCCGGTCGCCGATCGCGCTGACCGTCTACGATAGCTTCGTGCGCGGCGCGCCCGGCTGGCTGACCGGCCTGGAGAGCAATCCGACCCTCACGGTCGTGCGGCACGACATGACGCGCCCGCTCCCCGGCGACATGCCCGACCACGAGTTCGTCATCCACGCCGCCTCGATCGCCTCGCCGACCTACTACCGGCGCGATCCGATCGGGACCATGGACGCCAACGTCAACGGCCTGCGGGCCCTGCTGGATCGCGCGCAGGCCCAGCAGGAGCGGAAGCGGCCGGTCGAGGGCTTCCTCTTCCTGTCGAGCAGCGAGATCTACGGCGATCCGACCCCCGAGGACATCCCGACGCCCGAGACCTATCGCGGCTCCGTGTCCTGCACGGGACCGCGCGCCTGCTACGACGAGGCCAAGCGCTACGGCGAGACACTCTGCGTGAACTTCGCCGGCCAGCTCGGCATCCCGGTCCGGATGGCGCGCCCGTTCAACAACTACGGGCCGGGGCTCAAGATCACCGACCGACGGGTGCTGCCGGACTTCGCCCGCGACATCATGGCCGGCCGCGACATCGTGCTTCTCTCGGACGGCTCACCGCGGCGGACGTTCTGCTACGTGGCCGACGCGGTCATCGGCTACTACAAGGTCCTCGTCAAGGGGCGGAGCGGCGAAGCCTACAACATCGGCGTGGAGACTCCGGAGGTGTCGATGCTGGAGGTCGCGGAGCGGATGGCCGCGCTCGCCCGTGACCTCTTCGGCTACCCCGGCCGGGTGGTCCGCGGCGAGAGCCAGGACCCGAGCTACCTGATCGACAACCCGAACCGCCGCTGTCCGGTCATCACCAAGGCCCGGACCGAGCTCGGCTACGACCCCGCGGTGGATCTCGACGAGGGGCTCCGGCGGGCGCTCCTGTGGTATCGCGAGAACGCCGTCGCGGAGGACGCCTGATGAAGGTCGCGGTGATCGGAACCGGCTACGTCGGCCTGGTGACCGGCGTGTGCCTGGCCGAGCGCGGGCACGAGGTCGTCTGCGTGGACATGGACGCGGCCAAGGTGGCGGCCATCAACCAGGGGATCCCGCCGATCTTCGAGCGCGGGCTCGAGCCGCTCCTGCAACGGAACGTGGCCGACCGGCGCCTCCGGGCGAGCACCGACCTCCCCGCGGCCATCGCGGGGGCCGATCTCTCCCTCATCGCGGTCGGCACTCCCTTCGACGGCCGCCAGATCGACCTCACCCAGATCCGGACGGTGGCCCGGGAGATCGGCGCCGCGCTGGCCACCCGGGACGGCTACCACGTGGTCGTGGTGAAGAGCACGGTCGTCCCCGGCACCACCGACGACGTGGTGCGCCCGATCCTGGAGGAGGCCTCCGGGCGGAAGGCGGGGGTCGACTTCGGGGTCGGCATGAATCCCGAGTTCCTCACGGAGGGGGAGGCGGTGTCGGACTTCATGGAGCCCGACCGCATCGTCCTCGGGGGCATCGACGCGCGCACGATCGCCGTGCTCGAAGAGCTCTACGCCAGCTTCACGGGCGTCGCCCGCGTCCACACCAATAACAAGACGGCCGAGCTGACCAAGTACACCTCAAACGCCCTGCTCGCCACGATGATCTCCTTCTCCAACGAGATCGCGAACCTCTGCGCGGCGGTGGGCGACGTCGACGTCGTGGACGTGATGCGCGGAGTCCACCTGAGCCGCTATCTCAGCTCGGTGCTGCCCGACGGCTCGCGGGTGGCGCCGGGGATCGTCTCCTTCCTGGCCGCCGGCTGCGGCTTCGGAGGGAGCTGTCTGCCCAAGGACGTCAACGCCCTCATCGCCCACGGCGCGCGCGCGGGCGTCCCCATGGACGTCCTGAAGGCGGTGATCCGGGTGAACGAGCGCCAGGCGGGACGCATGCTGCGGCTCCTGGGGCGGCACTTCGCGTCGCTCGCCGGGGTGCGGGTGGCCGTGCTCGGCCTCTCCTTCCGCCCCGACACCAATGACATGCGCGAGTCGCCCGCGGTGCCCCTCGTCGAGCAGCTCCTCGCCGCCGGGGCCCGGGTGGCCGCCTACGATCCCGCCGCCACCGCGGGGGCCCGGAAGGTCTTCGCGGGCCAGCCGGTGCGCCTCTGCGGCAGCCTCGAGGAGGTGGTCGCCGACGCGGAGGCGGTGCTCCTGGTCACCCGCTGGGAGGAGTTCCGGCGCGTGCCCGCCCTGATCGAGCGGCTCGAGCGACCGCCGGTGCTCATCGATGGCCGGAGGTTCCTCGACAAGCGCAGCGTGGCCCGGTACGAAGGCATCGGGCTCTAGGAGCGCGCGGGTGCCCAAGGGTCCGAGAGTCACGATCGCGGTGCCGGTCTACAACGGGGAGCAGTTCCTCCAGGAGTCGATCGACTCGATCGTCGCGCAGACCTTCTCCGACTACGAGGTGATCATCTCCGACAACGCCTCCACCGACCGGACGGCGGAGATCTGCCGCGAGTACGCGGCGCGCGACCCGCGCGTCCGCTACGTCCGCCAGGAGCGCAACGTCGGGCTGGCCCGCAACTACGAGCACCTCGTGCGCCTCGCGAGCGGCGAGTACTTCAAGCTGGTCAACGCCGACGACCTGTGCGACCCCCGCCTGGTGGACGAGTGCGTCAAGGTGCTGGACGCGCATCCGGAAGTGGTGCTCTGCTACGGCAAGACCGTCCTGATCGACGCGAAGGGCGAGGTGATCCGGTACCACGAGGACAACCTCGATCTGCGGCAGCCTCGGGCCGCGGATCGATTCCGCCTGGCGCTCCAGCGCCTGCAGCTCGTGAACGTGCTGGAGGGCGTGATCCGGACCGCGTCCCTGCAGCGGACCGGGCTGCTCGGCACCTACGTGGCCTCGGACATGGCCCTCGTGCCGGAGCTGGCGCTGCACGGGCAGTTCCACGAGCTGCCGGAGTTCCTGTTCTACCGGCGGATGCACGCGGGAGCCTCCAGCAGCATCGTCACCGACGAGGATGATCTGAAGTTCTGGGATCCGCTGGACCGGCGGGAGAAGCCTCCGGTCGTCGCGCAGCGGCTCTGGTCCTACGCGACGGGCATCTGGCGGGCTCCGGTCCCCCTGGGGCAGAAGATCGAGCTCCTGGGCGGGGTGATGCGCCGCGTGATCACCCGTCGCAAGGACCTGCTCCGGGAGCTGTGGTACGCGTGGACGCCGGCCCGGCCGGCGCGGCCGCCGGTGATCGGCGTGCTGGGGCACTACGGCAACGCCAATCTCGGTGACGAGGCCATCATTCACGCCGTGATGGCGGAGGTCCGCCGCCGCCGTGGCAGTCTTCTCGCCGTCTCGAACCACCCCGAGGACACCGCGTGGCGCCACGGCGTGGCCGCGGTCTCCCTCCACACCGGCGAGCGCCGGGAGGCCGGCCGTGGAGCGCCCCACGTTCCCGCTCCGGACGACCCCGGCCTCGCGCGCGGGCCCAGGCCGGCGGGGGCGCTGCGCACGGCGCGTCGAGGCGCGGGCCGCCTCGTCCGCGGGCTCGCCGGAATCGGCGGCGAGATCGTGTCCTCCTGGCGAATCCTCCGCCACCTGCGGCGCGTCGATCTCCTGCTCGTGGCCGGCTCCAACCAGATGCTGGACAATTTCGGGGGACCCTGGGAGTTCCCCTACATCAACCTCAAGTGGTCCGTACTGGCCCGGATGGTCGGCTGCCGCCTGGCGTGGATCAGCGTGGGGGCCGGTCCGCTCGACGCTCCCCTCAGTCGGCGGTTCGTCCGCGCGTCCTTGCGGCTGGCCGACTACGTGTCGGTCCGGGACGAGGGCTCGCGCCGTCTCCTGCGGGAGATCGGGGTGAAGCAGGAGATCCTGGTCTTCCCGGACCTGGCGCACGGACTTGCACACGACGAGAGCCTGCTCGCACGAGGGGACCGCACCGGGGGCCGGCCGACGGTGGCCATCAACCCGATGCCCATGTACGACGGGCAGTACTGGCCGGAGTCCGCGCCGGAGAAGAACCGGCGATTCGTTTCCGAGCTCGCGGCGCTGGCCGCCGGCGCCGTCAAGGAAGGGTATGGCCTGTTCTTCTTCGCGACCCATCCCCGGGACGCCCGCGTCGCTCACGACATCCTGGCTCTGATGGCGGCCGAGCATGGCCAGCGCCCGTGGGGCGACGACACGGTGCGGTGCAGCCGCACCACGGAGGACCTGCTCCGGGACATCGCGTCGGCCGACCTCGTGGTTACCACCCGCTTCCACGGAGCGGTCCTGTCGCTGCTCGTCGGGCGCCCGACCCTGGCCATCGCCTACTACCGCAAAACCCAGGAGCTGATGGCCGAGCTCGGCCAGGGGGACGATCTGGCGATCCCCGTCGACAACCTCCGCGCCGTCGATGTCCTCGAGCGACTCCGGCTCCTGGAAGACCGCGCGGAGAAGCTCGTGCCGGCGATGCGGCAGAAGAGCGCGGAGTATCGGGCCGCCCTGCGCGAGCAGTACGACCGGGTCTTCAAGCTCGTCGCGGGCCGCTAGGTGCTCGTCTCCTCCGGGACGCGCTTCGAGGCCGATCTCTCGCCTCCCGACGAGACCCTTCGGCGCGCGGCCGCGTCGGCCCCCCACAGCCCCTTCCTCACCCCGTCCTTCGCCCACGCGCAGCGGCGCACCGGGAAGGAGATCGCCCTCCTCTCCCTGCGCGGCGACGGAGATCTCCTGGCGTGCTGCCTGGCCGGGACGAAGCGCGGGCGCCTGCGCACGACGGTCGAGGTGTTCTCCCTCCCGGAGGGGGGCGATCGCCCGGAGTTCGCGGAGGGGCTGCTCCGGTTCTGTCGGTCGGTGAGCGCGGATCTCCTGGTCGTCGAGAGCCTCGGCTCCCGGACCCGGGGTCTGCCGCCGCTGGCCGGGCGGATTTCCCACCGCACCCGGTGCGAGCACGTCTGGAGCCTGCGGGGCAAGGATCTCTGGGCCGCCCTCTCGGCGAATCATCGCCGGAACATCACGCGGGCCCGGAAGGCGGGCGTCGCGGTGATCGCCGCCGAGGGAGACTCGGCGCTGGCCACCCATCTGCGCCTGACCGACGCCTCCCTGGTGCGCCGCGAGCAGCGGGGCGAGGACGTGCGGACCGGGGATTTGCAGGCATCGAGCTGGGGCGTGCTGCTCGAGACCGGCGCGGGATGCCTCTACCAGGCCCACCTCGGCGAGGAGGTGCTGTCGTCGATCCTGGTGCTGAAGGCCTCGGATGGAGCGTACTACCACTCGGCGGGAACCTCACCGGACGGGATGCGGCTCGGGGCCTCGCAGCTGCTGATCTTCGACGTCGCGACGCGGTTGGCCGCGGAGGGGCTCTCCGTCTTCAACCTCGGGGGAGCGGAACCGGCCAGCGAGGGCCTCTACCGATTCAAGGTGGGCTTTGGCACCAGTGCGCAGGAGCTTGAAGCGGCCAGCTACCAGGTCGGGGGCGTGGTGCGCCGCGGCATGCTGTGGCTGGCCGATTCGGCCCGGGCGGTCCTCAGTCGGTCGTAACGCGCTCGCCGGTGATCCGCAGCGGCTGGAGGCGGCGGTAGGTCAGCGATCTCCAGAGCCACTCCGCCGGACCGAAGCGGAACCGTCGCAGCCACCACACGCTGAGCGGCACCTGCAGCGCGAAGATCAACACGGTCAGGCCCAGCCCGGCCGCCGGACCTACCTGACCGTAGAGCCCCAGCCCGTAGCTGTAGAAGATACTCGTGCAGATCAGGGACTGCAGGAGGTAGTTGCTGAGAGCCGCACGCCCGACCGTGGCCAGGGGCTCCAGGCGGGCTCGCCATCCGGGGACCTGGAAGAGCAGGATCGCGCCGATGCAGTACACGGCCGCCATGGCCGGGTTGCCCACGATGCTCGTCGGAAGCCTCAGGAGCCGCAGCCACTGGGCAGCCCCCGGAAGGAAGAGCAGGAAGCGGGCCACGTGAGCGGCCACTCCGACCACGAGCGCCCACTTCAGGGTCCGGAGGAGGAGGCCGCGATGGGCGGCCACGTTCCGGAGGATCCCGAGCTGCCCCACGAAGAGCCCGAAGAGAAAGAACGACAGGCGGCGGACCACGACCTCGTAGAGCTCGCGATTCTGACTCCAGAAGTCGCCCACCCGCTGCCGCGCGATCTCGGCGAAACTTCCGCGGCCATAGGCGTGCAGGGCGGTCTGGGCGGCCGACCCCGGGCGCAGCACCACCGCGCCCGGGGTTGACGACTCGCCGCTCGGCACCGCGGCGGGCCGGGCGAGGTCCCGGGCGACGTTGATCTCCAGCCCCGCGAAGGACAGAAGGTTGAGCGCGATGGCCCAGATGAGGATCGTCCGGGGTCGGCCGCCGCGGAAGAGGAGCAGGAGAAGTCCGGCCAGCGCGTAGCTGACCAGGATGTCTCCCCACCAGATCAGGTGCGCGTGAGCGAGCCCGATCAAGAGCAGGACGAGCAATCGTCGGACCTGGATCCGGGAGAAGGAGACCTCCCGGGCCGCGACCCGTTGCATCTGGAGCGCGAAGCCCAGGCCGAACAGGACGGTGAACACGATCATGAACTTCCCGACCGCGGCATGACTGATCAGGGTCTCCACGACCCGGTCCACGAGGCCGGTCCACAACCGCTCTCCGTCCTCCGCACGGTAGCCGGGCGAGCTGAACCCTTCCATGTTGACCGTCAGGATCCCGAAGATGGCGAAGCCGCGGAGCATGTCCACGACCGCGATCCGCTCCGGGGCCGTCGTCGGGGCGGCCGTCACCAGCCCCGCCGGACTGCTCTCGATCATGCCGTGACCCGCTTCAGCGGACGGTCAGCGCGTCTTGCAACATCAGCGCGTCGAGGAGGTACTTCGTGGCCCAGTTCGGATACCCCGCCGTCATGTAGCTGCCGAACAGCGGGAACGACCCGCCCAGGGCGCCGTTGAGCGCGGGCTCC
>Ga0184623_10001126_pt1 | contig 11571 bp, 9 predicted proteins | sample PLM1_100_b1_FD_133138 | JGI IMG/M metagenome (GOLD analysis project Ga0184623, IMG submission 133138) | Groundwater sediment microbial communities from an aquifer in East River, Colorado, USA - PLM1_100_b1 | ecosystem: Environmental > Terrestrial > Soil > Riparian zone | place: USA: East River...
CGAGCGACTGAGCGCGACGAGGGAAGCCGCCGTCAAAAAGCGCCCGGAGGCGAGCAAATAAACTAGGCCTCGCGGACGTGGACGATCTCGCGCTCCTCGGCGAAGTGGCAGGCGCTGGGGTGGTCGGTGCCGCTCCGCACGACGAGCTCGGGCACCTGCTCGGCGCAGATGTCCTGGGCCTTCCAGCAGCGGGTGCGGAACCGGCAGCCGGACGGCGGGTTGGCCGGGCTCGGCACGTCGCCCTGGAGGATGATCCGGGTGCGCTCCTCGCGGCCGACCGGGTCGGGCACCGGCACGGCAGATAGCAGCGCCTGGGTGTAGGGGTGGGTCGGCCGCTCGTAGATCTGCTCGTCGGTGCCGATCTCGACGATCTTGCCGAGGTACATCACGCCGACCCGGTCAGCGATGTGCCGGACGACCGACAGGTCGTGGCCGATGAAGATGTACGAGAGGTCGAACTCGTTCTGCAGCGCCTCGAGCAGGTTGACGACCTGCGCCTGCACCGACACGTCGAGCGCCGACACCGGCTCGTCGCAGATGATGACCTCAGGGCGCAACGCCAGGCCGCGCGCGATGCCGATGCGCTGCCGCTGCCCCCCGGAGAACTGGTGCGGGTAGCGGTTGATGTATTCGGGGTTCAGCCCGACGACGTCGAGCAGGTCCTGGACCTTGCGGCGACGGTCGCCCTTCGGGGCGACCTCAGGGTGGATCTCGAACGGCTCGCCGATGATGTCGCCCACCGTCATCCGCGGGTTGAGCGAGGAATACGGGTCCTGCAGGATGATCTGGATGTTGCGGCGCATCGCCTTGAACTTCGAGCCGCGCAACGCGTAGATGTCCTGGCCCTTGAACAACGCCTGCCCCGAGGTCGGGCGCTCAAGGCACATCAGCAGCTTGGCCAGCGTCGACTTGCCGCAGCCCGACTCACCGACGATGCCCAGGGTCTCGCCGCGCCGCAGCTCGAAGGTGACGCCGTCGACCGCCTTGACCGCGCCGATCACCTTCTTGAAGACGATTCCCTGGGTCAGTGGGAAGTGCTTGACGAGGTCCTTGACCTCCATGATGTGCTCAGCGCTTGGGGGCACCGTCAATGACCTCCTTCCAGAAGTAGCACGCGCTGGCGCGGTCGGCGTTGACGCGGTACAGCTTGGGCACTTCCTCCCGGCAGATGTCGCGGCTGTACGGGCAGCGCGGGTTGAACGCGCAGCCGGGCGGTATGTGCATCAGGTTGGGCGGCAGGCCCTTGATCGCGAAGAGGTCCTGGCCCTTGAGGTCCAGCCGCGGGATCGACTGAAGGAGGCCTTCGGTGTAGGGATGCGCCGGACGAGCGTAGATGTCATAGATGGGCGCCTGTTCGACGATGCGCCCGGCGTACATCACGGCGATCCGGTCGGCGACGTCAGCGACCACGCCGAGGTCGTGGGTGATGAGGATGAGGCCCATCTGAGCCTCCGCCTGCAACTCCGCGAGCAGTTCCATGACCTGCGCCTGCACGGTGACGTCGAGCGCCGTGGTCGGCTCGTCGGCGATGATGATGTCGGGGTCGAGCGACATCGCCATCGCGATCATGACGCGCTGCCGCATGCCGCCGGAGAACTGGTGCGGGTAGTCGTTCACCCGCTCCTTCGCCAGCGGGATCCGCACCCGGTCCATCAGCTCGATCGCGCCCTTCTTCGCGTCAGCCTTTGACATGCCCCTGTGCACCCGGTACATCTCCGCGAGCTGGTAGCCCACCGTGAAGACCGGGTTCAGCGCTGACAAAGCGTCCTGGAAGATCATCGCGATCCGCCGGCCCCGGATCTTGCGCCGCTCCTCGGGCCCCATCTTCAGCAGGTCGTTGCCCTGGAAGAGGAGCTGGCCCTTGGTGATGAAGCCCGGGGGGCTGTCGATGATGCCCATGATCGCCTGGGCCGACACGCTCTTGCCCGAGCCCGACTCGCCGAGGATCGCGAGCGTCTCGCCCGCGTTGAGGTAGAAGGTCACGCCGTTGATGGCGTTCGCGACCCCGTCGCGCGTGCGGAACTCCACGTGCAGGTCGCGCACCTCGAGGAGCGGCGTGCCTGATATGACGGGCTGCCACTCCTCCAGGTCGAGGGGCGCGGCAGTGGCCGCCGGGCCGGCCGGTGCTTGGGTCACTTGGTATAGCCCCCTCGTCAGCGCAGCTTCGGGTCGAGCGCGTCGCGCACGGCGTCGCCGAGCAGGATGAAGCTCAGCACGGTGACGCTCAGGAACAGCCCCGGGAAGAGCAGCAGGTGCGGGAAACTGCGGAAGAGCCGTTGCGCGTCGCTGATCATCAGCCCCCAGGAGATCGCCGGCCGGCTCAGGCCCACGCCGAGGTAGGACAGCGTGGCTTCGACCGCGATGAAGATGCCGAGGTTGATCGTCGAGACGACGATGACGGGGGCGATCGCATTTGGCAGGACATGCCGCCGAATCACCCGGAGGTTGCCGGCTCCCAGGGCCTTCGCGGCTTGGACGTAGTCCATGTTCCTCGTGCCGATCACCGTCGACCGCATGATCCGGACGACCGTCGGCCAGTAGAGCAGCATCAGCACCAGCGCGACCGTGAAGATCGTGCGGGAGCGGATCACGGTGAGGATGACGATCGCGCCGAGCACCAGCGGGATGCCGAGCACGATATCGGAGGCGCGGGACAGCAACGCGTCGGCGATTCCCCCGTAGTAGCCGGCTGCCGCGCCGATCAGGATGCCGAGGATCGCGGTGCCCAGCGTCACGAGAACGCCGACGCTGATCGAGGCACGGGCACCGTAGATCGTTTGCGCGAAGTAGTCGCAGCCGAGATTGTCGGTGCCGAACCAGTGCTCGCCGCTGGGTCGCAGCTTCGACAGCGTGATCTCGCACGCCCGCGGGTCCTGGCGCGTGAACAGGCCGGGGACGACCGCCATGAGGACGACCAGCAAGATGAACAGGCTTGAGATGATCGCAATGGGGTTGCGCCGAAGCTCTCGCCATGCGTCCGACCAGAGGCTGGCCCGCCTCCCCTCGGGTGCGGCGCCGGCCGGCAGCAAGCCCGGGAGAACCTCGGCCTCGAGGGCTGCCCCGCCCTGCGGAGCCGCGACGAACGAGCCGGCGTCGGCGCGTGAGACCTTCTGCTGCTGCTCAGTCATAGCGGATCCTCGGGTCGAGCACGGCGTAGAGGATGTCCACGATCAGGTTGGAGAACAGGTAGATGACCACGAGCGCGGTCACGATGCCGACCACGACGGTGCTCTCCTGGGAAAGGATCGAGCGGAACACCTGGTTGCCGATCCCCGGGATGTTGAAGATGCCCTCGGTGACGATGGCGCCCGCCATCAGACTGCCCAGGTCGACGCCGAGGAAGGTGACGACCGGGATGAGCGAGTTGCGCAGCGTGTGGACCCCGACGACGCGGCGACGGGGAAGGCCCTTCGCCACGGCCGTGCGGACGTAGTCAGCGCGGAGATTCTCGGCAAGCGTCGTGCGGGTCAGCCGGGCGACGTACGCAAGCGACAACGACGCCAGCACGATGGCCGGCAGCAGCAGGCCGTTGAAGGTCCCGTTGTAAGCGACGGGGAAGATCTCCCACTTCACCCCCAGCAGGATCTGCAGCGTGAAGCCCAGGACGAAGACGGGGATCGAGATGATCACCACCGTCGAGATGCGGACGACGTTGTCAATGAAGCTGCCGAGTCTGAGCCCGGCGAGCAGCCCGGCCAGCAGCCCGATGACGATCTCGATTGCGAAGGCCGCCAGCGACAGCTTGATCGTGATCGGCCACCGCTCGGCCATGATGTCGGAGACCGGGCGGCCGCGGAAGTCCTGGCCGAAATCGCCTTGGACGAGGTTGGCCATGTACTTGCCGTACTGCACGACCAGCGGGTCGTCGAGGTTGTAGCGGTCGCGGAGTTCCTCCTGCACGGGCGCGGGAAGCGGCCGGTCGCCTGCGAGCGCCCGGATCGGGTCGCCGGGAATCGCGAAGACGAGGGCGAAGATCAGGAACGTCGTCCCGATGAAGACCGGGATCAGTTGCAGCAGGCGCCGGAGTACGTAGCGACCCACTGGTCCCTCCTGCCGAACGTAGGTCCACGGGGCAGCCGGCGCACGGTGAGCGCGGGCCGCCCCCGGCCACAATCATCTCCCTGAAGAGGATGCCGCCGATAGGCCCTGACCTTGGACCTTCAGAGAGTTCGCCCCCGTCGGGACGGCCGGTCGGCCGCCCCGACGGGGGTTGGCGCTGTCTACCTACTGCCTCTTTACTGCCTGTCTACTGCTTGACCGAGACCACCGAGAGGTCGATGGTGCCGAACGCGTCGATGTCGACACCGGTGACCCGGTCGGAGTAGGCCGTGTTGGAGTTGGAGAAGAACATCGGGATGACGGGCATGTCCTGGATCACCAGGTCCTCGGCCTGGTTGTACAGCTTGATGCCATCTTCGAGATTGGGCGCGGCGTCACCCTGCTTGATGAGGTCGGTGACCTGCGGGTTGTCGTAGCCGGTGTTGTTGGAGTCAGCACCCGGCACATAGAGCTTCGCCAGGAAGTTCTCCGGCGACGGGTAGTCCATCACCCAGCCGAGGCGGAACGGGCCGGTGAACTTCTCCTGGTCGGCCACCTCGAGGTACTCCGCGAACTGCAGGTCGCCCTTGAGGACGTAGTCGACGCCCAGCACCGACTTGATGCTGTTGCCAGCCGCCTGCACCCACTGCTCGTGCCCGGCGCCCGCGTTGAACCACAGCTGGATGGGCTTGCCGCCCGGGAAGCCGCCAGCCTTATCGAACGCTGCCTTCGCGGCGTCGGGGTTGTACTTGCACAGGTCGCCGCACGCGTCCGGGCGGCCACCGGCGACAACCGGCGAGACGACCCCGGTCGCTGGGACGCGGGTGTCGTTGAAGATCGCCTTGCTGATCGCCGCGCGGTCGATCGCCTGCGAGAACGCGTGGCGAAGGTCCTTGTTCTTGAACGCGGGCTGGTACAGCGGGAAGCCGAGGTACTGGAACGTCGACAGCGGCTTCTCGATGTAGCGGTCGCCGAACTCGGTCTTGGCGGTCGCGATCTCCTCGGGCGGGATCGTGTCCATGATGTCCAGCGTGCCGGCGCGGAGGTCCTGGAAAGCGGTCTCGATCTTCTGGTAGATCTTGAACGTCGCGGTGTCGGCCTTGGCCTTCTTGTCACCGGCGTAGTCGGCGTTCTTCACCAGCTTGATCTGCTGGTTGTGCTCCCACTTGCCCTCGATCTTGAATGGGCCGTTGCCGATCGGGGCGTCGTTGTACGCCTTGACGTCGGCCAGGCCCGCCTTTGGCACGGGGTAGAACGCGTTGTAGCCGAGCGTGAGCGGGAACTGCGAGAACGGCGTGCTGAGCTCGACCGTGAACGTGGTGTCGTCGACGACCTTCACGCCCGCCATCTCGGTGGTCTTGCCGGCCTGGTTGTCGGCGTAGCCGACGATCTTGTCGTAGAAGTACGCGTTGGCCTGCGCGTTGGCCTTCTGGGTCGCCCAGTTCCAGGTGTCGACGTAGGTCTGCGCCGTGATCGCCTCGCCGTTGTGGAACTTCCAGCCCGGCTTGATCTTGATGGTGAACGTCTTCTGGTCGGCCGACGCCTCGATCGACTCGGCGTGCGCGTTGATCGGCTGGCTGTCCTCGACGTTGTAGTCGACGAGGCCCGTGAAGATCTGGCGCAGGACCTGTGAGCCCTCGCTCTCGTTCGTGTTGCTCGGAGTCAACGACTCCGGCTCACCGATGTACATCGAGATGTCGCCGCCGGTGGCGGCCGCGCCTTGGTCGCCGCCTTCGTCATCGCCACCGCCACAGGCGGTGACGGCGAGTGCGAGGACGAGCGCGCCCGCAGCCCACCGTGCGCGAGGGAGTCCGCGCATGCTTTTGCCTCCTACATGACTGGCTCTGTGCAGAGCACCGGTGCTCGCGACCCAACCCCTGTCGTCACGTCGCGCGCAAGCCCCGTTACCGATTCGTGGCCTGATCCGACACGCACCGGTTCGGGAAGCCGCGCCCAAGTATGCTGGCGCGATCTGACACTTTCGCCGCCGGAGCGTTGCGATTCGGTCACAGATGGCCCCGGTAAGGGGGTCATGACGGTCAACTGGTGACAGGCCGACCGTACTCGAGCGATCAGGAGCCGGCGTCGCGGGCGCGGCGGCCCCTGGCGCGTTCCCGTTCCTTGGCGTCCAGCACGACCTTCCGCAGGCGCACTGCGGCCGGTGTGATCTCCACGCACTCGTCCTCGCGGCAGAACTCCAGGCACTGCTCGAGCGACAGGATTCGCGGGGGGATCAACCGCTCGAGCTCCTCACTGGTGGAGGACCGGACGTTGCTCAGCTTGCGCTCTTTGGTCGGGTTGACGTCCATGTCTTCGGCGCGGGCGTTCTCGCCGACGATCATGCCCTCGTAGACCTCTGTGCCAGGGTTGACGAACATCGTGCCGCGGTCCTGGAGGTTGAACAGCGCGTAAGACGACACCGCGCCTTGCCGGTCGGCGACGAGCGAGCCGGTCGGCCGGGTCCGCAAAGTGCCGTGCCAGGGTTCGTAGCGGTCGAACACGTGATGCAGCAGGCCGGTGCCCCGCGTCTCGGTCAGGAACTCGGTGCGGAAGCCGATCAGCCCCCTCGCGGGCACGAGGTACTCCATCCGCACCCAGCCCGTGCCGTGGTTGACCATCTGCTCGAGCCGCCCGCGCCGCAGGCCGAGCAGCTGGGTGACCACCCCGACGTAGTCCTCTGGCACGTCGATCGTGAGGCGCTCCACCGGCTCGCTCCGCTTGCCGTCGATCTCGCGCACGACAACCTGTGGCTTGCCGACGGTGAGCTCGAACTTCTCCCGGCGCATCAGCTCCACGAGGACGGCCAACTGGAGCTCGCCGCGGCCGAGCACCTCCCAGGTGTCCGGGCGCTCGGTGGGCAGCACCTGGATCGAGACGTTGCCGATGATCTCCTGGTCGAGCCGAGCCTTGAGCAGCCGGGCAGTGAGCTTGGCGCCGCTGGATCCGGCGAGCGGCGAGGTGTTGACCCCGATCGTCACGGAGATCGACGGCTCATCGACGGTTATCAGCGGCAGCGGCCGCACGTCGTCGGGGTCGGCGAGGGTCTCGCCGATGGTGATGTCGGGGATGCCGGCGATCGCGATGATGTCGCCGGGGCCCGCCTGCTCGGCCGGCACTCGGTCGAGCGCCTCGGTCATCAGCATCTCGGAGACCCGGACGCGCTCGACGGCACCGTCGGTGCGGCACCACGCGACCGTCTGGCCCTTGCGGATCCACCCGTGGTGGACCCGGCAGAGCGCGAGGCGGCCGAGGTAAGGCGACGCGTCGAGGTTCGTGACGTGCGCCTGGAGCGGGGCCTCGGCGTCGTAGGTAGGGGCCGGCACGGTCTCGAGGATCGTGCGGAACAGCGGCACGAGGTCTTCGCTGGCCGGGCTGGCGCCGTCGGGCGGACGCTCCAGCGAGGCTCTGCCGGCGCGGGCATTGCAGTAGACGATCGGGAACTCGATCTGCGGCTCGTCGGCGTCGAGGTCGAGGAACAGCTCGTAGGTCTCATCGAGGACCTCGGCGATGCGCGCGTCGGGCCGGTCGACCTTGTTCACGACGAGCACGACCGGCAGCCGCGCCTGGAGCGCCTTCCGCAGGACGAACCGGGTCTGCGGCAGCGGGCCCTCGCTGGCGTCGACGAGGAGGAGCACCCCGTCGACCATCAACAGCGCCCGCTCGACCTCGCCGCCGAAGTCGGCGTGGCCCGGCGTGTCAACGATGTTGAGCGTGACCGGCTCGCCGCCGCCGTCGTCCGCGTAACGGACGGCGGTGTTCTTGGCGAGGATCGTGATGCCCTTCTCGCGCTCGAGGTCCATCGAGTCGAGCACCCGCTCGGCGACGTCCTGGTTGACCCGGAATGCGCCCGACTGCCAGAGCATCGCATCGACCAGGGTGGTTTTCCCGTGGTCGACGTGGGCGATGATCGCCACGTTGCGGAGATCGGACCGGGTGCGCAGCGCCATGCGGTTGTCACTCATTCCTTCCGGTGACCGGCCCATGCTAGCGACCGTTGGTCGCTAGAGCGGTCCGGGATCCATCGCCTCAGCGCGGCCGTCGCCGAGCCACGCCTCCAGCGCCGCGATCACCGGGAGGTCGGCCGGCAGCCAGGGCACGACGTAGAGCTCTGCCCGGGACAGCCAACGGAGCGCCGCGTGGTCCTCGAGAGGCTGCGGCTCCCCGTCGATGACCTCCGCCGTCCAGACGCGCAGCACGGCGCCTTCCCCGAGCGGCCAGTCGCCGCCGACGCGGTCGCCCACCAGGATCTCGACGCCGAGCTCCTCGCGACATTCGCGCACTAATGCGTCGAGGTCGGACTCTCCTGGCTCTACCTTGCCGCCCGGCAACTCCCATCCACCCGCGAGCCGGGCCGGCTCGCTGCGCTGAGCAGCCAGCAGCCGGCCATCGGCGATGATGGCCGCTCCTACGACGATCACGGATCGTGGGCGCACGCGGTCACTGTGCCATGCCCGGCGACCGGGTCGGGACCATTGTCCGCATCCCCCAACCACCCCCGAGCAAGCGCCGGGAGCGGGCGAATAGTCTGTCCTTTTATGGAGGCGACGCTCTGGATCGCGACGCGCCATGCACAGATCGCGTCCAGAGCCTGGTGTCGCAGGCGCAGGCGTACCAGACTCGCTCATCGCCTGGTGTGTCAATGTCGACCGGCCGGAGGTGCCGCGCATGAGTGGTCAGAGTGACGTGGCCGTTTGTCGCGCGAGGGGGGTGAGCTCATGACGACCACTGACGACCGCCGGCCCGCCCAACCCGCCCGCCCCGCCGGCAACGGAGTCATGGCGCCGGGCCGAGCGCCGATTCCGGCCCGCACCCTCCGCACCGACCGGTGGTGGGTCGCGCCCCTGATCACCTTCGCCACCCTGGTCGCGTTCGTCGTCTACTCGACGTGGGCGGCGTTCGTGGACCGCGACTACTTCGTCGAGCCCTACATCTCGCCGTTCTACTCGCCGTGCATCACCACCTGGTGCGAGGGCGACACGTTCCCGAAGCTGTTCACCGGTCCCGACTGGATCTCGCCGGCGATCTACATCCTGGTGATCCCGCTCGGCTTCCGGCTCACCTGCTACTACTACCGGAAGGCCTACTACCGCGCCTTCTGGCTGTCACCGCCGGCCTGCACGGTCGCCGAGCCGCACGGCCGCTACACCGGCGAGACGCGATTCCCGCTCGTCCTCCAGAACATCCACCGCTACTTCTTCTACATCGCCCTCATCCTGCCGGTGGTCCTCACCTACGACGCGATCCTGGCGTTCCATTTCGAGGACGGCTGGGGCATCGGACTCGGCAGCCTGGTGCTCACGATCAACGCCGCGCTGCTGTGGCTCTACTCCATGTCCTGCCACTCGTGCCGGCACATCATGGGGGGGCGGCTCAACCACTTCTCCAAACACCCGATCCGGTATCGCGCCTGGACCCTCGTGTCCCGGCTCAACGCCCGCCATGCCGAGATCGCATGGGTGTCGCTCGTCTTCGTGGCCTTGGCCGACCTCTACGTCCGGCTGGTCGCGTCCGGTGCGATCACCGATCCGAGTTGGGTCCCGTGAGCACGAAGGGCATCGCAGCATGACTGAGATAGAGAGCCACGACTACGACGTGGTCGTGATCGGGGCTGGCGGCGCCGGCCTGCGCGCCGCGATCGAGGCCCACCAGCAGGGCGCCCGCACCGCGATCGTCTGCAAGTCGCTGCTCGGCAAGGCGCACACCGTCATGGCCGAGGGCGGCATCGCCGCGGCCATGGGAAACGTCTATCCCGACGACAACTGGCGGGTCCACTTCCGCGACACCATGCGCGGCGGGAAGATGCTCAACCACTGGCGCATGGCCCAACTGCACGCCCAGGAGGCGCCGGCCCGCGTCTGGGAGCTGGAGGAGTGGGGAGCGCTCTTCGACCGCACCCCCGATGGGCTGATCTCGCAGCGCGACTTCGGCGGGCACCGCTATGCCCGGCTGGCCCATGTCGGCGACCGCACCGGTCTCGAGCTGATCCGTACGCTGCAGCAGCGCGCGGTCGCGCTCGGAATCGACGTATACATGGAGAGCACCGTCACCCGACTGCTCACCGACGAGACGCCCGGCGTGTCCGGCAGCCGGCGCATCAGCGGCGCGTTCGGCTACTGGCGCGAGTCCGGCCGCTTCGTCTGCTGGTCGGCGCCGACCGTCGTGCTGGCCACCGGCGGCGTCGGCAAGTCGTTCAAGGTGACCTCCAACTCCTGGGAATACACCGGCGACGGGCACTCCCTCGCCCTCCAAGCCGGCGCCACCCTCGTCAACATGGAGTTCGTCCAGTTCCACCCGACCGGCATGGTCTGGCCACCGTCCGTTCGAGGCATCCTGGTCACCGAGAGCGTGCGCGGCGACGGCGGCATCCTCCGCAACTCCGAGGGCCGGCGGTTCATGTTCGACTACATCCCCGAGGTGTTCGCCGCGGAGACCGCTGACACCGAAGAAGAAGCCGACCGCTGGTACACCGACAAGCGGGGGGCCCGGCGGCCGCCGGAGCTGCTGCCGCGCGACGAGGTGGCCCGGGCGATCAACGCCGAGGTCAAAGCGGGCCGCGGCTCGCCACACGGCGGCGTCTTCCTCGACATCGCCTCACGTCGCGACCCCGAGTTCATCCAGCGCCGGCTGCCGTCGATGTACCACCAGTTCAAGGAGCTGGCCGACGTCGACATCACCAAGGATCCCATGGAGGTCGGTCCCACCTGCCACTACATCATGGGCGGTGTCGAGGTCGACCCCGACACGGCCGCGGCGGTGGTGCTCGGGCTCTACGCCGCCGGCGAGGTGGCCGGCGGCATGCACGGCTCCAACCGGCTCGGCGGCAACTCGCTGTCCGACCTGCTCGTCTTCGGCAAGCGGGCGGGAGAGGCCGCGGCGATCTACGCAGCCGGGCTCCGCGGCTCTCGCCCCGCCATCCACGACGACCAGCTCAGGGCAGCCGCCGAGATGGCACTGGCGCCGTTCGCCATCGAAGGCGGCGAGAACCCTTACACCATCCAGCAGGACCTGCAACAGATCATGAACGACCTGGTCGGCATCATCCGCCGCGAGGACGAGCTCGAGCAGGCGCTCAAGGAGATCGACCGGCTCAAGGAGCGCGCCCGGCAGGTCACGGTCGAGGGGCACCGGCAGTACAACCCCGGGTGGCATCTGGCGATCGACCTCGGGCACATGCTGAAGGTCAGCGAATGCATCGCTCTCGCCGCCAAGGAGCGTAAGGAGAGCCGGGGCGGGCACACTCGCGACGACTACCCCAAGGCCGACCAGGACTGGGGACGAGTCAACATCGTGCTGCGGGAGCAGAACGGCAAGATCGTGGTCACCCGGCAGCCCTTGCCCGAGATGCCTGACGAACTCAAGGAACTCTTCGAGGAGAAGGCATGATGGCCGGCAACGAGGTGCGCATGCGCATCTGGCGGGGCGATTCGGCGGGTGGCGACTTCGTCGACTTCGAGGTCGACGCCAATGAGGGCGAGGTCGTCCTCGACGTTGTGCACCGGGTGCAGGCGAGCTTTGCCGGCGACCTCGCGGTGC
>Ga0184623_10001128_pt1 | contig 11566 bp, 10 predicted proteins | sample PLM1_100_b1_FD_133138 | JGI IMG/M metagenome (GOLD analysis project Ga0184623, IMG submission 133138) | Groundwater sediment microbial communities from an aquifer in East River, Colorado, USA - PLM1_100_b1 | ecosystem: Environmental > Terrestrial > Soil > Riparian zone | place: USA: East River...
CCTCTGCGAGCGGGGCATCCGCACATTCGAGAGCTATACGCGTAACACACTCGATATCTCTGCGATTCCGGTGGTCAAGAAACTCAGTCACCTGCCTATCATCGTGGATCCAAGCCATGGCACCGGACGGCGCGACAAGGTCGCGCCAATGGCCAGAGCTGCTGTTGCGGCGGGCGCAGATGGTCTGCAGATCGAAGTCCATTGCGATCCCGATCGAGCGCTGAGTGACGGGGCGCAATCGATGTATCCGGCTCAGTTCGATCGGCTGATGGCTGAGTTGCGCATCATCGCGCCGGCGATTGGCCGCAGCATCTGTGTCGAGCAGGTCGTTCGTCGCGGCTGGGCGCGGTGAACCGCGTGGACGACTCGCGTCAACTCCCGGTCATTCAGCCAGGGCGCGAAGTCGGACGCACACCCGTCTTTGAAAAGATCGGCATTGTCGGTCTCGGCTTGATCGGCGGCTCAATCGCCCTCGCCGCGCGCCACGTCTGGCCAACCGGCCTCGTCGTCGCCGTCGATACAAAGGACGTCCTGGAAAAGGCGATGGTGCTGCACGCGATCGATGTGGCCGCCGACGATGCAGTGATTCTGGCCGAAGTCGATCTCGTGGTGCTGGCGGCGCCGGTTCGACAAAATCTGGCGCTCCTTGCACGCTTGCCCGAGCACGTCAGAGGCAGCGCGGTCGTCACCGATACGGGCAGCAGCAAGCGGGAGATCGTCGAAGCCGCCAAAGCCCTGCCGGCACGTCTCACGTTTGTGGGCGGCCATCCGCTGGGAGGCGCCGCGCGGGGCGGCCTCGAACATGCCCGCGCCGATCTCTTTACCGGGCGTCCCTGGCTGTTTACTCCTGACACGACGCATCCAAACGCTGCCCTGGACAAACTGTTCGACTTCGCCAGCGGCCTGGGCGCGTTGCCTCGAACACTGACCGCGCAGGAACATGACCATCTCCTCGCCTATGTCAGCCACCTTCCTCAAATCGTCTCGAGCGCGCTCATGCACGTCGTGGGTGAGTCAGCAGGACGCGATGGGTTGGCCCTGACGGGCCGCGGATTACAGGATGTCACGCGCCTGGCGTCGAGTCCAGCGAGTATCTGGGCCGACGTGTGTGCGAGCAATGCGGATGAGATTGGCCGGGCCCTCGACGTCTTGATCAAAGTGCTCAGCGATCTGCGGAACGACCTGGCGAGAACAGAGACAATCGAACGGATCTTTCAATCCGCGAATCGCTGGCGGGACGAGCTGCAGAGCACCAAGGAAAACTGAATCTCCAGCCTTGATATGCTTGAGCGATGAACAAGGTCTTGAAGAATGCCGCCGAAGCGGTCGCGCTGATTCCCGATGGGGCGACCATCCTGATGGGGGGATTTGGTCTGGCCGGAATCCCCGAGAATCTCATCAAAGCGCTGCATGAGCGAGGGACGAAGAACCTGACGATTGTCAGCAATAACGCCGGCGTGGATCAATTCGGCATCGGCACGTTGCTGACGTCCCGCCAGGTCAACAAAATGATCGCGACCTATGTCGGGGAGAATGTGGAATTCGAGCGTCAGTTCCTCAGCGGTGAGCTGGACGTCGAGCTCGTTCCGCAAGGGACGTTTGCCGAGCGCATTCGGGCTGGGGGCGCCGGCATCGGCGGCTTCTACACGCCAACAGGTGTTGGCACGGTGATCGCCGAGCAGAAAGAAACCCGGACGATCGACGGTAAGCAGTATGTCCTCGAACCTCCAATCCGCGGCGATTTTGCGTTTGTGCGGGCGTTTCGGGGCGATCGCCTCGGGAATCTCGTCTATCGGAAGACCGCACGAAACTTCAATCCGGTGATGGCCACCGCCGCGCGCGTGACGATTGCAGAAGTGGACGAGCTGGTCGAACCCGGGATGTTGGATCCGGATACGGTCATCACCCCCGGTATCTTCGTGAAGCGGATTTTTCAGGGCACCGGGTACGAAAGACGCGTCGAGAAGCGGACGATCCGGAAAGATTAAGATCGCAACCATGGACAAGAGAGAACGCATCGTTCGCCGCATCGCGCAAGAGCTGCGTGACGGCGATTACGTGAATCTTGGCATCGGCATGCCCACACTCGTCGCCAATCATGTACCCTCCGGCGTCGAGATCATCCTGCACTCGGAAAACGGCATGCTCGGCGTCGGCCCCTTCCCGCGCGCGCACGAAGTGGATCCGGACCTGATCAATGCAGGCAAAGAGACCGTCACAGAGCTGCCCGGCTCGTCTTATTTTAATAGTGCGGATTCCTTTGCCATGGTGCGAGGCGGGCACGTCGACGTCACGGTATTAGGGGCTCTGCAGGTGGACCGCGCCGGAAACCTGGCGAACTGGATGATTCCCGGCAAGATGGTCAAGGGGATGGGCGGCGCGATGGATCTCGTGGCGGGCGCAAAACGCGTGATTATCGCGATGGAGCACACGACGAAGGAGGGTGGCCACAAGATCGTGGAAGAGTGCACGCTGCCGCTGACCGGGAAGAAGGTCGTGAATCTGATCGTGACTGAAATGGCGGTCATCGAGGTGACCGATCGCGGATTGCATTTGCTGGAAGTCGCGGCCGACACGACCGTGGATGCCGTGCGCAGGGCAACCGGGTGCGATCTGATCGTCGACGCGCCGCCGAAAGTATTTTGACGCGGCCATGCCGGATGCCGTGCAGATTCCCGGTCGCGTGCTTGATGCGATAGTGGCCCATGCCAAGACAGAACTGCCGAATGAGTGCTGCGGCCTGCTGATTGGTTCGGCGCTCACGATTCACGAATCGCTTCCGGCCCGTAATCTGGCCGCAAGCCCGACGAGCTACCTCATCGATCCGGAGGATCATTTCGCCGCGATCCGAGCCGCCCGTGTCAGCGGATTCAGCGTCGTTGGCGCCTACCACTCCCACCCTGGATCGCCACCCACTCCATCGGCGCGGGACCTGGCCGAAGCGAGCTTCCCCGAGTTTGTGTATCTGATTGTTTCGCTGGCCGAGGGCCATGCACGGAATCAGGTGTGTGCGTACCGCCTGACCGAAGGTCGCGTGACGCCGCTAGTGGTCAGTAGGGGAACGGATCGCCGCCCGTGACCTGAACCACTGCCGTCGCCATCGCGAGCGTCTTGTCCTTCTTTTTCAGCCGGAAGGACACCTTGTATGCGCCCGCCCGCTGGTAGGCATGCGCCGACGTGTAGCGGCGGCGGATTTCGGTCTTACCGGGTTCGAACGGATCGCAGTCCGCGGTCGATTGCGAGAGCGTCCCATCGTCCCACTCCCACTCGACCGTGACGCAATAGTAGTCCTCGAAGTTGTTGGAACCGCCCTTGAGCTCGGCGTTGCCCGTGACGCGGGCGGGTGCGATGACGGTTTGCGGCGTCACTCGCAGCGAAAGCGAGGGGCGTTCGTTCTTCGGCGAGTCTTTCTGTCCGGCAGCATGAAGCACGGTCGCAAGCGATACGGCGACCCCGAGGAACAGCCTACCGTCTCTATAGAACCTGGTCACTGTCACCGGATTCTAACGTGCGATCGGCGTGCGAGCAAGCATTTAGCGATCACAGTTTTGCATTGAATAATCGGCGTCCCGAAGAGTTGGCTGGCGGAGCTTGGTCGGCGGGCGTCATAATTACTGGATGGCCACCGTGCAGAATGCCGCTACTGTAGAGGTGCTTGCGGCGCAACCCGGCTCCGTCGAGACCGATCTTCTGATCCGGCCGGTTTTCGAGGGAGAACCTCTGCCAGCTGACGATTCTCTGGTTGTCGCCACGGCCGGCGAGGTCAGCCGCGCTTCGACGAGCGGTGAGTTCAAGGGAAAGCTATACGACTTGTTTTTCACGCCGATCATCGATCCGCGCTGGAAGGCCCGTCGGATCGTGCTCGCGGGACTTGGCCGGCGCTCGGACTACAGCGTGGACCGGGTGCGCCGGGTGGCGACCGCGGCAGGGCTGGCAGCGAGACAACGCCGTCACGCGCGTGTCGGCATGATTTGGACCGATCCGCACGATTTGGAACATACCAGTCAAGCCATCGTCGAGGGTCTGATTCTTGCCGACTTCGATGCCGCTCAGTACAAGACCGACGAGGATCGTCCGCCGCGCTTGCGGGGGCTGCACATCGTCCTGGCGCCTGACGCGATATACGACGCTCGTAAGACTGCGAGCGCGGCGGCCGAGCGAGGACGCATTACTGGTGAATCCTGCAATGCCGCCCGTGCACTCGCCAACGAGCCGGGTAACACGCTGACGCCGCGGGTTTTTGCCGAACGGGCTGCAGCGCTCGGGTCGGATGCGCGGCTGGCCGTCGAAGTGCTGGACGAACATCAGATAGCTGAGCTGGGCATGGGCCTCCTGCTCGGTGTCTCACGCGGGAGCGCGGAACCACCGCGTCTAATCGTGCTGCGGCACAGCCCTCCCGGTGTCCCAGCCACGCCGGTCCTCGGCCTGGTAGGGAAGGGCATCACGTTCGACAGCGGCGGTATCTCGATTAAACCTGCCGATGGCATGGAGCGCATGAAAGATGATATGGCGGGAGGCGCGGCGGTCATCTGCGCGATGTGCGCAATCTCGCTGCTCAATGCGCCGATTCGCGTCGTCGGCGTCGTACCTACGACCGAAAACATGCCGGGCGGTCGCGCCATCAAGCCTGGAGACATCCTTCGCGGCGCCAGCGGTAAGACCGTTGAGGTCGTGAACACTGATGCGGAGGGGCGTTTAATCCTGGGTGACGGACTGTGGTACGCGCAAAGGCTTGGAGCCACACACCTCGTCGACGTGGCCACGCTGACCGGCGCATGCGTTGTGGCGCTCGGTAAAATCACGAGTGGACTTTTTGGAAGGCCATCTGAATGGGTCGATGTCGTCCGGCGTGCGGCAGAACATGCCGGGGATCGCATCTGGCCGATGCCTTTGTTCGAAGAATATCGGGATCAACTGCGGAGCGATATTGCCGACTTCACGAATACAGGAGGACGCCCGGCGGGCGCCATCACGGCGGCGCTGTTTTTGAAGGAATTCGCAGGCAGCATTCCCTGGGCCCATCTTGATATCGCCGGCACGGCATGGGCCGAAGAGCCGCAGCCCTACCTGCCACGTGGGGCCAGTGGCGTGGCGGTGCGCACGCTGATCGAGCTCGCGTGGACGAGCAATACCTGGCCTCGGTAACTTTCTGGTTGAAAACACATGGTCCTTCTCCAACTACCTCCCGAACCCGGCTCGCCAATCATCGTGAAGGTGATTGAAGTCCCCTCGCAGACGATTGGCGATGTCGTGATGGCCGCGGTCGGTATCTCCGGCGCAATCGCGGTCGGAGCCGCCATTCTGGGCCTGGTGTTGGGTGTGGGCTTTATTGCCTATCGTATGCGTCGGCAGCGAAACCAGCCTGCCGATAGCCCCACGGACCATCAACAGCTGCATTTGAACGCGTAAGAGCCGTCAGACTATTGCTGCGCGACGGCGTCGCCCGCGGTCTTGAGAGTCTGCTGATAGCGCAAAATGCCGTTGAGGAGCGCCTCGGCGATCCGTTGACGGTAGGACGCTCTCTTGAGAAGCTGCTGATCCTGACGATTCGTAAGGAATGCCACTTCTGCCAGAATGCTCGGCATTTCAGCGCCAATGAGGACGACAAACGGCGCCTGCTTCACCCCGAGATTACGCATGCTGGCGGTCCGAAGCTGTCGAAAGAGCGCACGCTGGACCTGAGCGGCAAAGTCCCTGGATTCCTCTCGTTTGTTGCTGAGCGTGATCGCCTTGACGAGGTCGGGCAGGCTGCTCATCGTCCGTCCCGAAGGGGCATTTTCGCGAGCGGCGACAGCTGCGGCATCGGCCGTCGCCGCAAAATTCAAAAAGTAGGTCTCAACGCCGCGCGTCTTGATATTGCCGCTGGCGTTGGCGTGAATCGAGAGAAAAAGGTCCGCTCCCTCTCTGTTGGCAATAGCTGTCCGCTCTTCGAGAGGAACGTACGTGTCGGCGCGTCTGGTGAGCACGACCGCAGCCCCCGGCTGCTTGAGCAGGAGCTTCTCGAGCCGCAAGGCTATATCAAGGACCAGCTCGGCCTCTGACACACCATCCTTCATTGCGCCGGGGTCGTGTCCACCGTGACCGGGATCGATCACGATGCGGGATGCACCCAGGCCAAGTTGCCGCGCGATGGAAAAGCCTCCACGACCGTTGGCGGACGGCGGCGACGGCGGAGGACGAGCGGTCGCTTCTCGAAGGACGTCGGAATCCTCGATCGCCCTGTCGGTCACACCGACGCTCGGCACGATCGGTACCGGTGCTCCCAGTGTCGGCAGAACCGGAACGGTCGCTGGCAATACGTGAACCGTCGTCTCTGGTCTCTTCGTCGATAGGACGGTAGGAAGAGCGGGGGAGATGGCGCCTGGTGACCGCTCGCAGTCAATCACGAGCCGGAAAGGCTCGTACAGCATGAAAAAGCTGTACCCCGCCAGATTTTCGACGTCGAGCACGATGCGCGTCGTATTCGCGGGATGCCTGCCGATTCGAACGTGCCGAACAATGTCATCGTCATAGGTGAGCACAGAATTGCGGAGCGCAGGAGCGACCTGGGTGCCCTGAAGATCGACGAAGACGCGAGCAGGATTGTCGATGCGCTCATGGCGGAACCGTACCTCGCCGTCGAGATCCACGATGATGCGGACCACTTCAGGCAGCACAACTCGAGTGATAGCCTGAACGAGTACGGGTGCGCTTCGCGTGAGTGGTACTGTCGCCGAGACCGTCGGCCGAGGCGCCAACCCTTGAAGTGACTCCGGTGGTGCTGGCTGGCCGGCACTCGGCTGCGTGGCATCTGGTCCGATTCCTGCTCCTGCCAGACGTGTGACTTCGACAACCGCAGCTGGAACCAGTTTGCTCGAAGGATATTCGGACACCAGGTTACGCAGCAGGCGCGCAGCGCGATCCCTCTCGCGTGAGTCCCCATTCTGTGCGTACAGATCTCGAGCGAGGGAGGCCGCTTGCCAGAGCGCGTTATCGCTGTAACCGCTGGCCGGATAGCGGCGGACGATGGCCTCATAAGCCCGGATGACCGCGTGCCAGCGTTCCGCCGGCGGATTGGAGTCCGCCCGAAGGTCCTGTTCGTGGGCGAGCGCCTCGCGATAGAGCGTCTCTGCGGAGTCCTGGGCACGCGCGGGAGGCATCGCGAATACAGTAGACAGGACAACGATGACGACAGTTCGGGGCAGCTTCACGGCTGGTTCAGCGCAATTGCGCGTCCACCTCGTCAAAGTAGTTTTTGTCCACGAGGACTTCCCGGGGTTTGCCGCCGGTTCCCGGTGAGACGAGCCCGTCAACCTCCATCATGTCGACGAGCCGTGCCGCCCGGCTGAAGCCAATGCGCAGCCGCCGCTGCAGGTACGAAATCGACGCCTGGCCTGACGACACGACGATGCGCGCCGCCTCGTCGTAAAGGTCGTCCTTTTCCATCGCAACGGCCATCGCCGGGCCTTCCTCCGCCGTGATCGATTCGTTGTAAGTCGGCTTGCCCTGCTTGCGCAGAAAGCTGGCAAGGCGCGCGCTTTCCTGTTCCGAAATGTACGGCCCGTGCAGCCGGACGACACGCGATGACGCCGGCGGCAGAAAGAGCATGTCGCCGCGTCCGAGCAGTTGCTCGGCGCCGTTGCCGTCGAGAATGGTGCGCGAGTCGGTCTTCGAAGAAACGCGGAAGGAAATGCGCGCCGGCAGGTTTGCCTTGATCAGACCGGTGATGACGTCGACCGATGGCCGCTGGGTTGCCAGAAGCAGGTGGATTCCCACCGCGCGGGCCATCTGCGCGAGCCGCGCGATCGATTCTTCGACCTCGTTGCTGGCCACCATCATGAGATCGGCCAGTTCGTCGATGACGACGATGATGTATGCCAGCGGCTTGAGCGGATCACCCTCTCGCTCGGCTGATGGGTCTTCGAGCTGATGCCGGACGTTCCGGTTGAACTGCTCGATGTTGCGGACCCCTTCCGCCGCGAGCGTTTTGTACCGGTCTTCCATCTCGCGGACGGCCCAGCGCAGCGCGTTCGCCGCCTGCTTGGGATCGACCACCACGGGGGTGAGCAGGTGAGGAATGTCCTCATACATGCCGAGCTCGAGGCGCTTCGGGTCGATCATGATCAATCGGACCTCGTCTGGCGTCGCGCGAAACAACACGCTTGACAGCATGCTGTTGAGCGCGACCGACTTGCCCGTCCCGGTCGAGCCGGCGATCAGCAGGTGCGGCATCGTGGCGAGGTCCGTGATGTACGGTTCGCCGTGGATCGTCTTGCCCAGCGAGAGCGTCAGCTTCGATGAAGACCGTTGATACACCTCGGACTGGAGCAATTCACGCAGCGAAATCTGCTCCCGGTTCTTATTCGGGATCTGGATGCCAACGGTGGACTTGCCCGGCAGGCGTTCGATGAGCACCGACTCGGCCTGCATGCCCAGGCACAAATCATCGGCCAGGCCGGTGATCTTGCTGTATTTCACGCCGGCGTCCGGCTTGAATTCAAACGTGGTGACGACGGGTCCCGGATGAATCTGAACGACTGAGCCTTCAACGGAGAACTCGCGGCACTTTTCTTCCAGTTGCCGAGCGCCTTCCATGAGCTCGCGCTCGTCGATCTTCCGTTCCGTCCGAGGCGCGTCGAGCAGCGACAAGGGCGGCAGCGTGTACGCGCCTCGTCGTCCAGCTGGCGTTCTGGAGACGGGTTCAGGGGGTGGCAGCGGCAGTGAAGGCGTCAGGAGCGGCGCTTTCGTGCGTTTTCCGAGCAGCGGGCTGCGGCGCTCGGACGGGGGCGCGGGTCGTTCTCGCACCGACGTGGCCACGCCAGCCACAGCAGGCTCGCGATCGTCTTCCTCGCCGCCAGCGGAAGCCGAAACAGCTTTCAGATCTTTCGCGGGCAATGTGGCCCGCATGGCCTGTCGCGCGATGACCTCCCGGCGCAGTTTGTGACGGCGACGCGCTTCCAGCCAGGCCTGGAACCTCCCGAACCCGCGCGCGCCCCCGTCGCGGACGGTCTGCACCGTCGACGCAAACAGACGGCCGAATGAAAACTGGGTCGACAGGATGATCGCCAGAAAGAGCAGCGTGAGAATGACGATGATGGATCCCGTGCGGTTGAAATACTCCGCGAGCTCCGCCGCCAGCCAGTCGCCAAGATACCCCCCCGCCCGGAATGGTTTGCCGCCGATGTCGACGGTGCCGAAGGCGAGGCTGAGGAATGAGGTGACGCAGCCGAAGAGCAGAATGCCGCCGCAGATTTTCGTGTACACCGCTTCGACGTGGCGGCACCAGAACTGATGCCAGCCGAGAATCACCAGCATCGCGGGAATGAGATAGGAGCCATCACCGAACAATTGAAAGGACAACTCGGCGAGGAACGCTCCCACGCGACCGATGAAGTTCGCCGGTGGCTCCGCGGCGGCGGTGCTGAAAAACCAGACCGGGTCGGATGGGCTATAGGTGGCGAGCGCGATGAGCCAGATCAGCGCCGATGCAAAGAGCGCGACGCCGCAGAATTCGCTCAGACGCCGTGAGAATGTCGATCCTGCCACGCCTAGATCTCCATGATGACCGGCAGCACGAGTGGCCGCCTGCCGGAACGCTTGCGAAAGAACCGCCGCAGCTCGACGCGAATCTTCTCCTTGATGAGTCCCTGATCGGTGCGCTCTTCGATGCTGGCATCGCCGACCAGCTGTCCAATCAGCCGAGCGCTTTCCCGCAACAGGTCCTCGGACCCTGGCGACATCACCACGCCGCGGCTAATCACCTCCGGTTCTCCCTCCATGCTGCCCGTCTGGCGGTTGATGGCGACGACCGGGACGAGAATGCCGTCCTCGGACAGGTGCCGGCGGTCGCGCAGGACTTCGTCGCCGACTTCGCCAGTGCGCGTGCCGTCGATGAGCACGCGGCCAGCCGGAGCCTTGCCAGCGACCCGGGCGCCGTGACGATCGAAGCGGAGAATGTCGCCGCTTTCCGCCATCAGCACTGACATGGGCGGGTCGAGTCCGGCTGTCGCCCGTTCTGCAATCCGGGAGTGCCGCGACAGCTGCCGGTATTCACCATGAATGGGTATGAAATACCGTGGCCGCGTGAGCGACAACATCAACTTCAACTCCTCTTCGCTGCCATGTCCGGAGACGTGGACGTGGCGCATGCCGTCATAGATGATGTCGGCGCCGCGGCGGGCCAGATGGTTGCTGACGCGCCCGATGGCTTTTTCGTTGCCGGGTATCGCACGAGCTGAGAACACGACGGTGTCGCCCGGCGCGATCTTCACATGACGATGGTCGTCGATGGCGATGCGAGACAGCGCCGATTGTGGCTCGCCCTGCGACCCTGTGGTGACGCAAAGCACCTGTCCCGGTGGATGCTGACTCACGTCCGCGTCGCGAATCTGCACCCCCGCAGGGATGTGCAAGTAGCCCAGTCGCTGGGCCGTCTGCGAATTCTCAATCATGCCGCGTCCGACGAACGCCACCTTGCGTCCGAAGCGAGCCGCGAGATTCACCAGAATCTGCATCCGGTAGATGCTCGAGGAAAACGCGGCCACGACCAGTTTTCCTCCGACGCTGGTAAAGACTTCTTCGAACGCCTCGGTCACATCGATTTCCGAACCTGTGAACCCGCGCCGGTCGATGTTCGTGCTGTCGCCAAACAGCGCGAGCACGCCGGCCGTCCCAAGCTCCGCAAACCGATGAAAGTCGAAATGTTGACCGTCGAGCGGTGTCTGATCGACCTTGAAATCTCCCGTGTGGACAATCGTGCCCATCGGGGTGTGAATCGCCAGCGCGACACAATCCGGCATGCTGTGCGTCACGCGCAGGAATTCAACTCTGAGGTCGCCGATCGTGACAACCTGCCGCGGCGCGACAGGGACCAGACGATTGGCTGGATCGATCCCATGCTCCTCGAGCTTGGGTTGAACCAGCGCCAGTGTCAGTGGCGTGCCGTAGACCGGACCATCGATGAGCGGCCACACGTACGGAACCGCGCCGATGTGATCTTCGTGACCGTGCGTCAACAGCAGCGCCGCGGCGCGTGGGCGCTTCTGCTGCAGATACGTGAGCTCGGGAATGATGAGGTCCACGCCAAGCAGTTCCGGGTCCGGAAACATCACGCCCGCGTCGATCACGATGGTTGTCTCGCCCGAGCAAAGCGCCATCATGTTCATCCCGAACTCGCCGAGCCCGCCAAGGGGGACGACGTCGAGCATCGCCTCCGGGACAGACGAATCCATAGCGGTCGCGCTGATCATGCGTACTCAGAGAAGATCTGATTCACTGACGCCCGGCCGGAGTCGCTCCATACGAGCGCCCACACCGGAAGGTGGGGCTCAAACTCCGGATTCAGGGAGCGCTGCACCGAGGAAGGCGCATCCTCTCCCGTGCCAGGCCGCTGGGCGAGCCGGCGTTCGAAAGGGTGGGACCCAAGAATAGCACAGTTACTTTCGGACGGCCGCTAAAAAGTCGGCAAGTGCCGCCAGTTCAGCAACCTCCAGTGTTTCGGGCCGCCGTACGGGATCGATGCCGACCGTGGCTAATGCTTCCAATGCACTGGCCCCGACCGCCTCTGCCATCGGCTTGAGAGCATTGA
>Ga0184623_10001129_pt1 | contig 11551 bp, 12 predicted proteins | sample PLM1_100_b1_FD_133138 | JGI IMG/M metagenome (GOLD analysis project Ga0184623, IMG submission 133138) | Groundwater sediment microbial communities from an aquifer in East River, Colorado, USA - PLM1_100_b1 | ecosystem: Environmental > Terrestrial > Soil > Riparian zone | place: USA: East River...
CGACGTGGCAGATCTGGGCCGCTTCGCTGCGTTCTCAGGAGTGTCGGAGTTCCCGGCTCGCGTCAAGTGCGCAACGCTGGCATGGCATACGTTGCGGAACGCGCTCGAGGGCACAGATCAAGTCGTGAGTACGGAGTGAGCATGAGAGAAGAAGTCGTCATCAGCCGCAACACTGAAGCAGTGATGATCCCCAGCGGGGAGAGAGTGCTCGTGCCTCAAGGCGCTCGCGCCACCATCACCCAGAGCCTCGGCGGAAGCTACACGCTCATCACCGACCGCGGTCTCATGGTCCGGGTCTCCGGCAAAGAAGTGGAAGCAATCGGAAAAACGCCCGTCGAGACCGCGCAGGTTGCCGAAGGGGAAGAGCTGACGCAGGAGAAACTCGAGTCGCTGGTGTGGGACCAGCTCAAGACCTGCTACGACCCCGAGATCCCCGTCAATATCGTCGACCTCGGACTGGTCTATCTCTGCGAGCTGCAGGAAGCCGAAGAAGATGGCCGCAAGGACGTCAAGGTCAAGATGACTCTGACCGCGCCGGGTTGCGGAATGGGTCCGGTGCTCGCGGGCGACGTGAAGCACAAGATCGAGTCACTTCCCGGCGTGCGAAACGCCGACGTCGAAGTCGTCTTCGACCCTGTGTGGGACCGCAGCATGATGTCCGAGGCCGCGAAGCTGCAGCTGGGAATGATGTGGTAGGTGGAGGACAGGCGCCCTCGCCTGTCGGGTTCTCGCATACAATCGCGCCCAACCCGGCGAGAGGAACTGATTCATGCCCTACTGCGCGTACTGCGGAACGCAGCTTCCCGGTGTGTCGTTTGCGCCGTGTCCGAGTTGCGGAAGCCCATCCAATGGCGCGCCGCGGGCAGTCCCAGCAACGAGCGCATTACCGGTTGTCATCGTCGTGCTGGTCGCTGTCCTCGGGCTAGTAGGAATCATTGGCATTCTCGCGGCGATCGCGATTCCGAATCTTCTGACCGCGCAGCAGAGGTCGAAGCAGAAGCGCTCCATGGCCGACATCAGGACCATCGCCACTGCCGTTGAGGCATACGCCGTCGACAATAAGCGCTATCCGGAAGCAAATGCCCACAACGAATTGAGCGGGACTCTGGTGCCGACGTACCTGCGCATCGTCCCAGTTGACGGATGGGGTCATCGGTTACGCTACGAATCCTGGAGCTCGAACAACACTGCCATCAACTCATACGCAATCGGCAGCGGTGGCAAAGACGGTCAGTTTGAGCACGATACTCTCAGAGAGTACGACCCGCCCGGCGGAACTACCAACTTCAACAACGACATCATCTTCTCGAATGGCGTGTTTGTGCAGTATCCGGAAGGTGCGCAGAGACAGTGAGGCCGAATGTACTGCACTAATTGCGGCAAACCTCGCGACGCGAACGCCGCAGTCTGCGCAGCGTGCGGGAAACCGTTTGAGCAGTTCGGCGCGGCGCCGCAGCAGATCCCGAACTACCTGATCCAGTCGATCCTGGTTACGCTCTGTTGCTGCCTTCCCTTCGGAATCGTGGCCATTGTCTACTCGGCCCAGGTGAACCCGAAATTGGCCGCGGGAGACATGGCAGGAGCGCTCGAGGCATCAAGGAAGGCGAAGATGTGGGCGTGGATCAGCTTCGGTTTCGGAGCAGTGTTCGCAGCTCTTTACGCGGTCCTGATGGCCATCGGTGCGATCGAACAGTAATCTGCTCACTGCGACTGCCGCAGCGGCGCTCGTTGTGGCGCTGTTTTCCATCGCCGCTGTTCTCTATCAATTCGATCCGGCCGTGGTTCGAGTGTTTCCGCGATGTATGGTCAACGCTGCGACCGGTCTGGAGTGTCCCGGTTGCGGTGGGACCCGCGCCCTCCACCAACTCCTTCACGGCAATCTGTGGCAGGCATTGCGACTTAATGCTCTATTGGTGACGTTCCTCCCCCTTCTTGGTCTTTCGGGATTTCTGGAGGTTCGCGCCACGCTTTTCGGATTCGCCAGACCTGCGGTGCTATATCGACCGGCCGTTGGGTGGACGATCGCCACGGTCCTGGTCTTGTGGACCATCTGCAGAAACGTCTTCCTGCCGATTTGAGGCCCCAGGCCCCGGGCCTGAGGCCTTCTCAAATCACCTGTGGTCGTTGAAGAACGTCCACTCTCCGAGTGACTTGCCCTGTTGTTGCAGCTGTGACTGCAGATAGCCGTCGATCGCCGTCACGATGGCGAGGACGCCGCTGCCGACTCCGCATGTCACGAACAGGAGCACGATGTAGGCGGCGATGGCTACGATCCCCTTGACCTTCTGTCCGATCAGGATGTAGCCGAGACCGCCCGCGACGATCAGGTTCAGGAACAGGATGAGAATCGGATCCTTCGGGGGCACCGGCGGTGGAATGATTTTCTGACCGGAAGATGGAGTGGAACCCGGGTTCATATTGCTCATTAAGCTCTCTCCTTAGAACTTGTCGGCGAAATCGCTGAGGCCTGGAATGACGAATCGCTTTCCCTTGACTGCTTTTACGATGCCCATGATCGAGACGACGAGGATCAGCAATGGGTACACACACCAGACGGCCTGAACGGCGCATCCCATGAACGGCATCTGGCTGATGACTCCGAGAAGAATGCCGAGGATGATCCAGGCGACGGTGATCACCAGTCCGTTCTTCGCGTGCCACTGAACCTCTCTGTCGTCCTTCTTCACGAAGAAAGGAATCAAAGCGAAGATCCCGAGGTACGCCAGCACGAGCATCAACGTGCGGTCGGAACTGCCTCCGGGCGGCGGGGGAATCTCGCTCATCGCTTCTCCTATTGGCTCGTCCTGGTTCGAGACGCGCAGATTCTAGCCGCTTTGCCGTAGCCGCGCGAGACGCTTCTCTGCCGCGAAAAGGGGAATGATGGCGAGAAGAATCGATCCGATGACGGCCGCGGCGATGGGAAGGGCCACACCGACCCAGGCCTTGTCGTAACCCATACCGAGCACGCGCCCGAAAAAGAACCTCATAACAGGGCGCGCCATCAGGATCATCATCCCGCTGACGTATGCGAGGGCAACCGCCATGTACGCGAACCCGCCGAGGGAGAGCCCGACCTGCAGCGGATTCTCGAGATTGAAATTCGGGGACCAGGCGCCCATGCCGACGCCGAGGCTGACCAGCGTAAATGCAAGCAGCGACGCGCCGATCATCGTGAACGTCCAGATCACGGCGTTGGCGCCGAGGATGACGTTCGCTACCGCGGTGAGAAGCAGGGCCACCACAGTCAGCGGAATCGAATAGACCAGCACTTTTACAATCAAGAGACTGCGGTAGGAGACCGGCGCGACCTGGACGAGCCAGAATGCTCTTCCCTCAAACGAGACCGAGGGATAGGCGAAGCGAAGGCAGATGGCGGCCACGACGAAGCCGGCCATCCCGAGGTTCGCGTAGGCGACGATCGTGGCGCGGGCGTCGCCCCCGAGCGGCAGCATGCGCACGTTGTACAGGTAGATGAAGAGCAGCGCCGCCATCAGGAACACCTGAGACCACTGCGCGACGTCGCGTGTCAGCATGCGCACTTCTTTCGCCACCAGCGCGCGGGCAGGCGTCTCTTTCCGGGCCAGCATCCGGTCCACCCATCGCGTGAATCCACGCCCGCCCAGAGCCACCGGCGCCATGCTCTCTCTGGCGCGAACGAACGCCTGGAAGTACATCGGCGCCGCCGCCATGCAGAAGGCGATGAAGAGCAACGCCGCCACCCCCACAATCCTGATCGGGAAGAGCGGTGCACCCGGAGTGACCATCACGTCCGCCAGCCCGGTTCCCGGATACGCGTCGATCGACGGAAGCTGGATCGTACGAAGAACGGTGACCAGATCGTCCGTCGAGATGTTGGCGAAGAGTCGCTCGGGGCGGCTGACGCGAAAAGCGATGACCGTGACCGTCAGGACGAGAACTGCAATGGTGGCCACGATCTGATGCACCCGCTGAACGGGAAACCATCGCACCAGAACGATGATGGCAGTGCTGGCCAGACTCACCGGAATGGTCAGCAGAAGTGCCAGATTGACGAGCACGACAGGGTAGAACGTCCACGGCTGGGGATAGTGCTGCGCGAACGCGATGAAGAGCGGGATGAGAAACGCGTAGACGACGGCGGCGCTCTGCAGAAGTGTCTTGAGCCAGCGCGAAACGACGATCCGCAGCTTCGAACGCGGCGCTGCGTGGTACGTGTCGAGATCGAGATCGGTGAAGAACGCACCGATCGCCGCGGTCATCGACGACGAGAACAACACGACGACGGCGACGAGAAATACCATCGCCAGCAGATTGCGCAGGATTCCGAGCGCGAAGAACGGTGTAGCCGCCTCGATCTGACGGACGGCGCCGAAAAGGCGGCGGAAGAGGACGAAGTCACCCCACAGGAACAGTGCGATGACCGCCAGGACCACCGCGACGCGGAAGATTGCGGCGGTGTTTAGCGGACGCAGTCTGGATAGAGCGATGCGTAAGGACCACATGTTGGGTGCTAGGTGCTAGGTGCTAGGTGCTAGGTGCTAGGTGCTAGGTGCTAGGTGCTAGGTTCGTTCTCTAGCACCTAGCATTTAGCACCTAGCACCTAGCACCTAGCACTTACACGATCTTACGCGCGTTTTTCAGCCACTCCATGGCGCCGGCTTTCCTCGCCGCGCGCGCGCGGTGGCGTTCCAGGCCGAGCTCGATCAGGCGCTCGATCACTCGCGAGTACTTGATCTCCGTCGCTTCCATCAGCTTCGGATACATCGAGATGTTCGTGAATCCGGGGATGGTATTGATCTCGTTCACGAAGATTCGATTCGTGCCACGCTCAAGGAAGAAATCGACGCGCGCGAAACCTGCTGCGCCCACGGCCTTGAACGCGGCGATGGCCAGGCGGCGGATCTCTTCGGTCTTGTCCTTCGGCAATTTCGCCGGGACGATCAGCTCAGCCTTGTTGTCCGCGTATTTGTCTTCGTAGTCGTAGAAGTCGCGTCCGGCCACGATCTCGCCGGGCAGCGACGCTTCGGGCGCGTCGTTCCCGAGTACCGAGACCTCGATCTCCCGCGCGTCGACGCCTCGCTCGACGAGAGCCTTATCGTCGAATCGAAACGCCATCTCGATGGCGGCCGGCAGATCGCTGTCGCTCTTCACCTTCGACACCCCGATCGACGAGCCGCTGTTCGCCGGCTTGACGAAGTAGGGAAGGCGCATGGCGTTGTTCACGGCGCGGGCGAGACGCTCGCGCTCGTTCTTCCACTCCGTCTCCTGCACGGTCACGTATTCGACGATCGGCAGCTTCGCCGCTGCGAATGCGTGTTTCATGTGCGCTTTGTCCATGCTCACAGCCGACGCCGCCACGCCACTGCCGACGTAAGGCACGCCGATCGTTTCCAGGTAACCCTGCAGCGTCCCGTCTTCGCCGCCGGCTCCGTGGATGAGGGGAAAAGCGACCGCGATCGCCGCCTGGCGCCACCACGACTCGAAGGAGAACGCCGGATCACCTGAGTCGCTGCTGGCGCGTCCGGCCAGAATGCTCTCGCTGCGATGCGGCTCGATGAAGACACCATCCCTGGCGATGCAGATCGGAACAATCTCGATTCTCGATTTCGGCGCCGCATTGGCGACGGACCGTGCCGAGAGAATCGACACATCATGCTCCGCGGATAGGCCGCCGAAGATGAGCGCCACTCGGATCATTTTCGTAGCGCCGGCATCCTGCCGGCCGTTCCGCCGCCATCGTGGCGGCGCCGGCAGGATGCCGGCGTTACGGCCGCCTGGAAGGCGGCGCTACGTTTGAGCGCCACTCGGATCATTTTCCGGTGGGAAGACTGCCGAGGAGGTACTTCAGATCGTCATCGCGCCAGCGGATGCCGCCGCCGAAGATGAACGCCGTGTCGTTCAGGGGGTTATCGACTCCTGATGTGACGAAGAGTCTCGGCGTGTGCGGTTTCTCCTGGCGGATCGTGTATTCGCCGAGGAAGCGGAGATGCGGATTGTCGTCGCGACTTCCGCCGAAATCGAAGGCCTCACCCGTGACCTTCACGCGATTGTTGAACCGATAGTCCGCGCCGATTCCACCGGTGGAGTCGAACAATCCGACGCGCAGGGCGAGATCGTCGAGCAGCCATCCCGCCTGCGCGGAGACGACGAAATCGCGATCGAAGCGCGTGGTCTTCACCAGTTCCGTCGACGTTGCTCCGGTAACGGGATCGGTGCGCGTCTCCACGGTCACCTTGTCGCGGCGCTTGCCGCGCGGATCGTCGGCGAGCTCGATGTTGTAGAAACGATTGATGGCCGGATTCGGCACCAGACGGGCCGTTACCGCGCTGCGTGAACTGCCGCCGAGGTTCTCGAATCCTTCCGCTTCTTTGCTCATGCCGGCGTAGTAGTCGGCCTTCACTCCGAGATCGAGCTGAATGCGGCCTACTCGTCCGAGCGTGTTCGTCAGCTCTGTCACCCCGCCCTCCACCGATCCGAGCGCCTTCGTCAGCTTCTCGTGGGCCTCGTCGCTGTACAACAGCTTTCCCACGGTTCCTTCACCGCTTTTCACCTGACCGGTGATCGAGTTCAGGTTGGCGGTGGTCGTTTTCAGGTCGGTGGACAGTATTTTCAGGTTTTCGACGATCCGGCGCAGATCCTCTCGATTCTCGCCGACGGTTCCGCCGAGCTGATTGGCAACGCGGTCGATGGATGCCGCGAGCTTCGGGATCTCCACGCGCAGATCGGCGGTGATGACGCGCATATTCGACAAGGTCGCGTCGACGTTGGCGCGGTTCGCGGCAACGAGCTGCTGCACCTGCGCGGTGATCTCGCGGACGTTCTCCACGATGTCTTCGAGACGCTGCTGTCCGCGCGGGCCGGCCATGACCGTGCGCAGCGACTCGGTGATGGCCTTCACGTCGGTGGCGATGGCGGAGACCTGGCTGGTGACATCGTCGATGGAAGCCGGCTGCGATCCGCTGAGCTGGAAGGACTCACCCCTCAACAACGGAGCGTTCGGAGGGCCGGGATCGATCTCGACGTATTTATCGCCCAGAAGTCCGAGATTGGCGATCCGCGCGGTCGCGCCCCGACGAAGTTGTATGTCGTCGTTCACCTGCATGGTCACTTTGCCTTTGCCATTTACGAGATCGATGCGCAGGACTTTTCCGGAGCGGACTCCGGCCACGCGCACCGGCGCCTTTTCGTCGAGTCCGGCTACGTTGTCGAAGAGAGCGACCAGTTCGCGCGTCGCTTTGCGCGAGACGTCGATGTCCTCGATCTTCAAAATGAAGTAGCCGAGGATGGCCAGGATCGCGGTCATGAAGATGCCGACTCTTGCTGCCGATGACATGGTTCGTTTACTCCGTAACCTTAGAGTGCCTTCTGGGAGTGGAGCGGGTCAATGCCCGCCTTCCTGAGCATCTGGAAAAGCAAAGCAAGCGGTAATCCAACGACATTCGTATAGCTGCCGTGAATGGAGTCGATGAACATCGCACCGATTCCCTGCACAGCGTACGCTCCTGCCTTGTCCATCGGCTCGCCTGTGTCGACGTACCACTCGATATCTTGCCGCGAGAGCGGGAGCATGCGCACTTCCGATTCTGCCACGCGCGTCTCGCGATACTCCCGCGATTTGTTCTCCAGCGTAACGCCGGTGTAGACGATGTGCGTGCGGCCGGCGATCGTTCCCAGCATTCTGACAGCGTCGTCGCGACTGGCCGGTTTCTCCAGCAACTGGTCGCCCAGGAGCACGGTCGTGTCGGCAGCGATGACCCACCGGCCGGGATGATGGTTGGCCACCGCATGCGCCTTCTCGCGCGACAGTCGCGCGACGTACTCCTCCGGCGCTTCGCCGGGCTGATGCTCCTCCGGCACCTGGCTCGCTTGAACCTCGAAGTGGATGCCTGTCGATGCAAGCAGCTCGCGGCGTCGGGGAGAAGACGAAGCGAGGATGATGCTCATTTCGACTCCGCCCGGTGAATCGTGAGAATCACGACAAACCGCGCCTCCGGAACGATGCGATACACGATCCGCAAGTGTCCGGCGCGGTAGCTCCAGTATCCCCGCAGCGGCTCGTAGAGCGGCGCGCCCGCGATCGGATCGTCGTCGATCGACATCAACGCCTTTCGGGCGGCGGCGCGTTCGTCGGCGGAGAGAGCTTGCCACTCCGCTTCGACGGATTCGGCGATTCGCAGCCGGTCATTCCCCAAACAGGTCCTCCGGCAGCAGCACTGCGCCGCGATTGGCCTGCTCGTCCGCGGCGGTGATGCGCTGGCGGAGATCGGTGTCGCTGGCAATCTCGATCGTCTCGTGCAGGGCGACGTACTCGTCGTGCGACACGAGAATCGCCACCGGACGGCCGTCGCGCTCGAAGATCGTCTGGCGGCCCGTCAGCTCACACTCGCTGACGAGCTCTCTTACCGCGTCCGGAAGCTCGAGCAGCTCCAGCCTTTTTCGTGGCTTTTCCATTACCGAAGAGACCCTGCAGGTATGCACGGAAGTCGTCGCCGAGCTGCGGATGGCGCAGGGCGTAATCGACAGTGGCTTTCAAGTATCCGAGCTTTTCGCCGGCATCGTATCGGCGTCCGTCGAACACGTAGCCGAAGAAGTCGCCCTGCCTGACGAGTTGACGAAGCGCATCGGTGAGCTGAATTTCGCCGCTGGCGCCGCGTTCGGTCTGGTGAAGGATCGGGAAGATCTCCGGAGGCAGGATGTAACGCCCGATGATCGCGTACTTCGAGGGCGGTTTGATCTTCGGCTTCTCGACCATATCGCGAACGCGAAAGCGTCGATTGGCCAGCAGGTCGCCCGCCACGATGCCGTATCGCGAGGTCTCGTCCGCCGGGACTTCCATCAGTGCGATCACAGGACGGCCAGTCTCTTCGAATACGTGGCGCATCTGCAGCAGGCATGGCTCGTCTGCGAGGATCACGTCGTCGGGAAGGATGACCGCGAACGGTTCCCTGCCGACGGCGTCTTCCGCCATCAGCACGGCATGTCCAAGGCCTTGCGCCTCCTTCTGCCGGATCGAGATGAGATCGACCATCTCCCCCACGCTCTCCACTTCGGACAGCAGGTCCGTCTTGCCCCGCTCACGAAAGTAACGTTCCAGACCGATCGAGCGATCGAAGTGGTCGAGGATCGCCTCTTTTCCCTTGGAAGTGACGATGATCAGCTTGTCCATCCCCGAATCGCGCGCTTCTTCGATCCCGTACTGAAGAATGGGTTTATCGACGAGGGGCAGCATTTCTTTGGGAATGACCTTGGTGGCAGGAAAGAAGCGCGTTCCGAAGCCCGCGCAGGGGAAGACGCATGTACGGAGCTCACTCATCCGTTCGTTAGGATACCGCAGGGGAGATCGTAGATCGTCTTTAGCGGTTAACGGTTAACGGCCGTACACGATCTACAATCTACGATCCATCTTTCCGGGAAGGCCTAGGGTTTGCTTGACGGGGATATGGTACAACTTATTCTGAAATGGGTGGGCATGCGTAAGTCCCTGATTCTTCTTGCTGTTCTTCTCCTGGCGATCCCTGCATCCGCGCAGTGGCGGCGCGGCGGTCTCTTTGGAGCGGACGTTCGTGCACTGATCGCTGATCCGAGCGATCCCGACACTCTCTACCTCGGCACCAGCGGCGGGGAAGTCTACGTTTCGACTGACGGCGCGAAGAGCTGGACGACTCCCCGAAACGGGATTCCTTTTCCAGGTCACGTCGTCGACAACCTGCTGCTCGATCGCAACGGACGGCTGTGGGCGGCGGGGTGGGGGTTGTGGGGCGGAGGCGTCGTGGCGATGTCGGAAGATCGCGGCAAGACGTGGACTCGACGCGATGCCGGACTGGAAGACGTCTCTATCCGCGCCATCGCCATCGATCCGAACGACTCGACATACGTGCTCGTCGGCGCACTCGATGGTGTGTATCGCAGCACCGACGGCGGCGAAACGTGGTCGAAGCTCTCGCCTCACGACAACGTCGAGTCGCTGGCCATCGATCCGCGCACGCGCGATCGCATCTACGTCGGGACGTGGCGTCAGGGATGGCGCAGCGACGACGGTGGCAAGATCTGGACACACATCAACAACGGCATGGTGCTCGATACCGACATGTTCGAGATCACCATCGATCCTGAAGATCCCGACAATCTCTGGGTCTCGTCATGCGGCTGGGTTTACAACAGCGCGAATCGCGGCGATCAGTGGACGCGCTATCGCGACGGCTTCAACAATCGCCGAATCCACGACATCGCACTCGATTCGTGCGAGCGCGATACGGTGTATGCCGGTTCGGTGGCCGGACTTTATCGGTCCGACGATCGCGGCAAGACCTGGTACACGGTGTCGAGTGAAGATCTGGTGGTCAACTCGATCGTGCTCCATCCGCAACGGCCCGACCGCGTGATCCTGGGCATCGAGGGCGACGGGATCTACGTCTCGCACGATCGAGCGAAAACGTTCACGCGCTCCTCCCAGGGCCTGCACAATCTCCGGATCACCACGATCGTGGCCGATCCGAAGACGAAAGACCGCGTCTACGCGTCGGTTGCATTCGGCGGTTCGGCGTCGGGCATTTATCGTTCTGATGACGCCGGCCGGACCTGGAACCGCGTCAGCACGACCAGACTCCCCGAGGTGCTTTCGCTGGCCATCGCGTCGGAGGATGACGCCGATCCGAAGTTCCTGGCGGGGACGGAGAAAGGCTTTTTCTACAGCAACGACGCGGAGGAATGGACGCAGGCGCCGCCCTCCAGGGTCCCGATCCGCGTGAACAAGCTTCTCCCGTACAACGCCTTTCGAGCGTTCGCCGCCACCGCGGAGGGAGTGTTTACCACGCGCGACGGCGGCAAGAGCTGGTACCGCCTGGCGGGCGCTGACAATGGCACGGTCGACGTGACGATCGGTTCCATCGGCGGCAAGAGGGCGCTGTACGCGTTGACGACGAATGGCATCGCCGTATTTGACGGTGATCAATGGTTGACGGTGCCCAACGCGCCGTCGAAGGGGCGCACGATTGCAGTGCGTACCGTGGAACGTATCGAGTACGTCTTCGTGGCAGGAGCGACGGGCGTGAAAGCCGGCCGCATCGATTGGGACGGCAGCTGGATGGAGTCGGAAGCGCCTGACGCGCAGTACGCCTCCGTTTATGGGACGCCGCGAAGCCTCTTCTTGACCTCGCGGCAACAGCGGGAAATCCTGGTGGGCACGTCGCCAGGCAGCGACTGGCTCGAGCTCGTTCTGCCCACTCAGAACACGGAAGTCACCACGATCGCGGCCGATCCGCATGGCGATCGCTTCTACGTGGGCACTGTCGGCGAAGGCGTCTTCGTCTACGAGGGGAAGACGCGGAAGTACGTCCGCAAGACCACCGGCACCGCGATCTCAGCCGGCGGCGCCGAGTAGCCAGCCGGCAATCAGGCAGAGCGCGGCGATCGCGATTCCCATCGCAGGCACGCGAAACCAGAATCGCAACGCCAGCACCTCGTAGATCGCCGCGATGAGAACGAGCGCGGCGAATACCGGCCAAGCGACGGTCGTCGAGCGCATTGCCATTCCAGTCGCGATGCACACCGCGCCGTAGAGAATCGCGCCGAG
>Ga0184623_10001130_pt1 | contig 11550 bp, 9 predicted proteins | sample PLM1_100_b1_FD_133138 | JGI IMG/M metagenome (GOLD analysis project Ga0184623, IMG submission 133138) | Groundwater sediment microbial communities from an aquifer in East River, Colorado, USA - PLM1_100_b1 | ecosystem: Environmental > Terrestrial > Soil > Riparian zone | place: USA: East River...
ATCGGGACGTCGCCCAGGAATTCGGCGACGAGCCGGTGCAGCCGCTGAAGCTCCTCGGAGTCCAAGCGACCTCCTCCCCCAACAGGCAAGCGGCAACCATAACGCCTGGCGTACGCTGCGCGCCATGGCCGACGCATTCACGGTTACCCGTTCGACGTACGACGTGATCGCACCCGAGTTCGCCAAGGCTCAAGCGCTGGCCTACCCAGAGCTGGCCACCGACATACGATGGCTGAGCGACCAGATTCCGCCCGGCGGCCGGGTCGCCGACGTCGGCTGCGGGCCGGGCCGCGATCTCGCGCTGTTGCGCGCCCAGGGATTGCGCGCGTTCGGCATCGATCTGTCCGAGGCCATGCTGCGTGCGGGCGGGCACGGCGGGGTCGTCCAGGCGGACATGCGCCGACTGCCGTTGCGGGACGGCTGCCTCGACGGCATCTGGTGCCAGGCGGCGCTTCTGCATGTCCCGCATCAGCACGTCCCTGCTGTGCTCGCCGAGTTCGCCCGGGTGATCCGGCCGGACGGCGCGCTGCATCTGGTGGTCGCGGAAGGTGATGGGGAGCGCTGGGAGATCGGCGCCTACGGGACTCAGGAGCGACGCTGGTTCGCCTACCACCGGCGAGAATCGCTGTCGGCGCTGCTGGACGAGGCCGGGTTCACGGTCGTGGCGGTGACGCAGCGCACCCACGGGCGGGACTGGCTGGGCGTACGCGCCCGGAAACCGATTTGATCAACCGGGCCTGGCAGGCCACGATGAGCGCGTGAGCACAGCACAGCCGAGCCCCGCTCGAGCCGAGAGTGAGGACGGCGGATCGGCCCCAGAAGCACAGCCGACCTTCCGCGCCCTCCTGGCCCATCCCCGATATCTGGCCTTCTGGCTGGGGCAGGTGACCAGCGTCGTCGGCAACGCCATTTCGCTGATCGCCTTGCCCGCGCTGATCCTGCCGGAACGCGGCGCCACCGCCTTCGGTCTGGTCATCGCGGCCGAGGCGGCGGCCGGCGTTTTGCTGCTCCTCTTTGGTGGCGTCATCGCCGATCGGTACTCGCGCAGCGCCGTCATGGCCGTCTCCGACGTCATCTGCGTCGCCGGCATCACCGGTTTCCTGCTGCTGGCCGAGTCGGGTCCGCTGCCGGCGCTGATGGTCGCGGCCTGCCTGGTCGGCATCGGCGGCGCGATCTATCAGCCGGCGCACCGCGCCGCCATGCCGCAGGTCGTTCCCGCCGAACTGCTGCAGAAGGCGAACGCGCTCGACTCGGCGACCAAGCGGCTCGGCGCGGCGGCCGGCGCCCTGATCGGTGGCGTGCTGATCGCGACGATCGGCCCGCGGGGCGCGTTCGGGGTCGACCTGGCGACGTTCGCCGTCAGCCTCGCCACGCTGCTTTGGCTGCGGCTGCCGGCGATCCGCACCGAGGAGGTCAGCCCCGGAGTACGCGCGGTGCTGGCCGAGGCCCGCGAGGGTGTCCGGGAAGTACGCCGCCGCCCGTGGGCGCTCGTCATCATGATTCAAGGCACCCTTCAGGTGTTCTTCCTCTTCGCCCCGAACTACGCCCTCGTCCCGATCGTCAGCCAGCAGCGCTGGGGGCCGGAGGCGTACGGCTGGCTGTCCGCCTCGGCGTCCATCGGCATGATGCTCGGCTCGGCCGCGGCCGGCCGGATCAAGACCGCCCGGCCGGGTCTGTGGGCGATGAACGCGCTCGTTCCCTGCGCGATTCTGCCGCTGTGCCTCGCGCTTCCCGTGTCGCTGCCCCTGTGGTGCGCCGTCGAGATGCTCGCCTGGGGTGGCATCGGCATCTTCTTCGTGCTCTGGTTCACCGCGTTGCAGAGCGAGTTCCCGGCTGAAGTACACGGTCGCGTCTTCTCGCTGGAGTCGATCGGCAACTTCGCCTTGCAGCCCATCGCCATCGCCGTCGCTCCCCTGCTCGCGACGACCATCGGCATGGGACCGTTCGTCGTCATCGCGGTCGTGGTCATGCTCGCGTCCACCTACGGCGTCTTCCTGGTACGCGGAGTGACCGAACTGCGAACGCCGCGACCAGCGCCGGCCACCACATCGACCGCCGTCGCCTTGTGACGCGCGGCACTCCTGGCGTACCCGGGCGTGATCGGCCGCGTGCCTCGCGTTGGCTGCCGGTATGAGCGAGCCAGCGCACCGCCCAGGTTTGCTGTTGACCGTGCTGGGCGGATTGAGCGCGGTGGGCGCGTTCTCCTTCGACATGTACCTTCCCGCGTTCCCGGTGATCGCTACGGATCTCGCGGTACCGGCCGCGCAGGTGCAACTGACGCTGACTGCCACGCTCGTCGGGCTCGGCGTGGGGCAACTGCTCGGCGGCCCGATCTCGGACCGTTTCGGCCGCCGGACGCCGGTGCTCGCGGGTGCCGGTCTGTTCGCGCTCAGCTCGCTGCTCATCGCGTTCGCGCCGAACGTGACGGTCTTCGTGGTGCTCCGTCTGCTGCAAGGCATCGGCGGCGGGTTCGCGACCGCCATCTCGCGAGCGGTCGTGCGCGACCTCTACTCCGGCGCCGCCGCGTCCCGTTACCTGTCGCGGATCCTGCTGGTCTTCGGCGTTGCGCCGGTGGTGGCGCCCACGGCGGGTGCGGCGGTACTGAAGGTGACCAGCTGGCGGGGAATCTTCGTGGTCCTCGCCGGATACGGCCTGCTGCTGGGCCTGGCGATCCTGCGCTGGCTGCCCGAGACGCTGCCCGGCGACCGTCGCCGCACCGGCGGCTTCACCGCGATCATGCACGGCTTCGGGCGGCTGGCCGGCGACCGGTACTACGTGGGCTACGCGCTCGCCGGGGGGCTGAGCTTCGCGGGGCTGTTCGCGTACCTGTCAGGCAGCTCCTTCGTGCTGCAGGACGTCTTCGGCGTCTCCCCGCAGATCTACGGCCTGATCTTCGGCGCCAACGCGATCGGGCTGGTCGCCGCCGGGCAACTGTCGGCCCGCATCGTCGGCCGGCGTACGCCGCGCGCTGTGCTGTTCGCGGCGCTGTTCACCGGGTTGGCTGCCACCGTCGTCCTGCTCGCCGGGGCGCAAGCCGGCAGCCTGCCGGTGGTCATGCTGACGCTGTTCCTCTTCATCGCCAGTCTCGGCATGGTCTTTCCGAACAGCACCGCGCTCGCGTTGGACCAGCACCCGGAGATGGCCGGCAGCGCCGCCGCCTTCATGGGCGCGATGCAGTCGGCGATCAGCGCCGTCGCCGGGCCGCTCGTCGCGGCGCTCGGCGCGGCCAGTGGCGTGCCGATGGCTGCGGTCATGGTGGGCTTCGCGCTCGCCTCGCTGGTGACCGTCGCCCTGCTGACGCGCGACCAGCTACGCCCGGCTCTTCTGAGCGGCTGACCCCTTTGACCGGCTGATCAGGGATACGCGTGTAATCATGGCGGCGCTTGATCACACGCGTATCCCTGATCTGCTCCTAAAGGGATTCGGCGGCGAACAGCGCCCGGCGCATGGCATCGACCGGAGCACTCACCCCGGTGAACATCTCGAACTGGTGCACCGCCTGCGCCAGCAGCAGATCCAGGCCGGAGACGATCCGGCACCCGGCCGCCTCCGCCGACGCGGCCAACGGAGTAGGCCACGGCTTGTAGACGGCATCGAAGACGACGGTCTCCGGCCGCCACGGGACGACGAGTTCATCCGCGACACCGAACGGCAGAGTCGAGACCACCACGTCAGCCTGGGCCACGCGGACGGGCTCCGGCCACGGCACGTACTCCAGCACAGGCAAGCCTAGGTCCGCGGCGACCGGGCGCAGTTCGTCCACAGCGGACGGCCGACGCGCGTGCACCTCCACGACAGCTGCCTTCAGCTCCGCTGCCGCCGCCAACGCCGCCCGGGCGGTCCCACCCGCGCCGAGGATCGCGACCCGATGGGCCGTCGACACACCACCCCAGCCGAGCGCGTCCACCATGCCGGGCGCGTCGGTGTTCTCCGCCCGCCAGCCACCGGACGGCAGGCGTACCAACGTATTGCAGGCGCCCAGAGCGGCCGCGACCGGTGAGACCTCCTCGGCCACCGCGAGCCCGACCTCCTTGAGCGGCATCGTCAGCGACAACCCCGCCCACTGCGGCCCGAGGTCCGCGATCAGCCCCGGCAGGCGCTCGATCGAGCATTCGATCCGCTCGTACGCCCAGCCGCGCAGCCTGGCAGCGGCATAACCGGCGTTGTGGATCACCGGTGACAGCGAATGCTCGATCGGCGTACCGAGCACCGCCGCCCTCATCTCGGGCACCTCGTATGCGTTCTGGGTCTCACATCGGGAATCGTAGGCCCTCGCCCGGCAGTCCCCGGCAAAGGCCGACGGCCCGGCCGCATGTCGCGACCGGGCCGTTCTCAGCTGCGTTCAGACTGCTAACACGAGCCGGACAGGATTCCGTTCTTCACTGCTTTGGCGTAGTTGGCGCAGTGGCCGGACCACGACGTCGCGTACCCCATCGTGCCCGCCTTGTCGACGGTCATGAAATAGGTCCACGCACCGGCCGTCGGCGAGATCGCGCCCTTCAGCGCCAGCTCCCCGGGGTTGCTGATCGGTCCGATAGGCATGCCCGAGAACTTCGGCGCGTCGAACGTGTTGTAGGGGTCCTTCAGGTTGTGTTGCTCGCCCGCCAGAATCTGGCTGGAGTCCTTCGGGACCTTGCCGCTGATCCGCAGCCAGTAGTTCACCGCGCTGTCGATCTGCAGGCACTTGCAGGCGAAGCCGTCCTTGTAGACCCGGTTGTAAAGGACCCGGGCAACCTTCGGGTAGTCCTCCGCCTTGACTACCTCAGCCTGGCCGATCGATGCGGCGATGAGCGCCTCATAAGGCGAGATCCCCAGCTTCTGCGCGTTTTCGACGAAGCTCATGTCTGCGGTGACCTTCAGGAAGTGGTCCACCATGATCTTGATGACCTGCTCGGCGGTCGCGTTGGGCGGGAACTCGTAGGTGGCCGGGAAGAGGAAGCCCTCAATGGCGCTCCCACCGGTCGCCACACCCTTGCCGTCGAGCCGCTTGAACCACGACGCCGGGACGTACTTCTTGGGGTCGGCCGCAGCCTTCTTGAAGTTCTCGACGGGGATCTTGAGATCCTTCGAGAGCTTCTCGTAGATCTGCAGGGTGATCATGCCCTCGGGGATGGTCACGCCCTTGACGTTGCGGTTCTTCGGATCCAGCAGCGCCGTCACCGCCGCCTTGCCGCTCATCTGCTTGTGCATCGAGTAGAACCCAGGCTGGATGTTCTTCGCGGCGGGGTTCTCCTCGGCAGCCGCGACGAACGCCTTGTAGCTCTTGACGACGTCCGCCGCGACGAGGGTGTTGGCGATGTCCCCGAGCAGTTGTCCCTGCTTGACTTCGATCTGAACGGTCTCGGTGGTGCCCTCGCCGCCGTAGTCAGGCGTCAGGAAGTAGCCGGCCACCTTGTCGTAGGCGAGGTAGACGCCGCCGCCGAGCGGGCCGAGCAGCACCAGCGTCAGGAACAGAGCCAGGAAGCTGCGGCCGCGCCGCTTCTTCTTCTTGGCCTTGCGAGGCCGGCGTTTACCGCCGTCGTCATCGCTGTAGCCTGCGCCGGGGAGGAAGCCGCCGTCGTCGTAGCCTTCCTCGATGAAGCCACCGCGCCGCGAGCCCGTGTCATACCGGTCGTCGAGCTGCTGGTAGGCGCGCGACCCGGTGTCGTAGCGGGGGTCGTAGCCGCGGGGTTCCTGGCCGGCGCTCGTGTCGTATCGCGGGTCGTAACCGCGCGGCTGACCGCCGGTGTCGTATCGTGGGTCGTAGCCACGCGGCTGGTTGCCCGTGTCGTAGCGGGGATCGTATTCCTGCGGTGCGCCCTGCCGACCGCCGCCATAATGGGGGTCCTGCGGGGGCTGCTCATGTCCGCCTCGGCTGCGGTGCGCGCCTGACATCTCGTAGGGCTGCCCGGTCGCGTGTCCCTGCCGGCGGGGGTCGTAACCGCCCGGCGCCTGCGCTGCGGTGCCTGCCCAGCCGCCCTGCTGCCATTGGTCCGGACGCGGGTCTTGCCGGCGGGAGTCGGCGCCGCTGTCCCAGCGCTCCGTCCGTCGGCGCCGGCCACGACCGCGATCATGATCCTCGAAGTCGAGGTTCAGGTCGTCGATCATCTCTGCCTCCGTCGACTCTCCAGGTAATGCTGCAGGATCTCTACGGCGGCCGCCTGATCTACGACGGCTCGCTGGCGTTTTCCCTTCACGCCTCGATCGGAGAGCCTACGGGCTGCCGTAACCGTTGACATCCTCTCGTCCGCCATGACAATTGGGACAGGAGCGATAGCTTCTGCCAAAATTCGGGCATACTCACGAATTTTTTTCGCCGCTGGACCCTCAATTCCCGCGAGATTGACCGGCAACCCCACCACGACCTCTACGCTGTCATGTTCCGCCACGAGGCGGGTGATCTCCGCGATATCAGTGGGTACGCGAGAAGCATCAGCGTCGATGGAATTGTCCCGCGCGAGGGTGACCACAGGCGTGGCGAGGATGCCGTCGGGGTCGCACTTGGCGACCCCGACGCGCACCGTTCCCACGTCGATGCCGAGGCGCACGCCCCGGACCCACGCTGAGTTCACGCGGCCTGCCGGACGGCGGCCTCGACGGCGGCCAGCAGCTTCGGAGCCTCCTCCGCGGCGATGCCACCGCCCTGCGCCAGATCGGCGTTGCCGCCACCGCGGCCGGACAGCGCGCCCTTGACCAGGGCCGAGGCGTCCAGTCCCCGAGCACGTGCCGCGCCGTTGACGGCGACGATGAGCGACGCCTTTCCGTTGGCCCGCGAGGCCACCGCGACCACACTAGGCCGGTCAGCCGCGATCTTTCCGCGGACCTCCTGCGCGAGCGTGCGGACGTCGTTGGCCGCGGCGCCCTCAGGCGCCTCGGTCGCCACGAACGCCACCCCGCCGAGATCCTGCGCCGAACCGGCCAGCGAAGCGGCGCCGGCGAGCACCATCTGCGCCCGCATCTTCTCCAGCTCCCGCTCGGCGTCGCGCAGCTGCGCCACCGTCTGCTCGACCCGGTCGGCGACCTGCTCGTTCGGCACCCGGTAAAGCTCGGCCAGGCGGGACACCAGCAGGTGCTCCTTGGCCAGGTAGCTGAAGGCGTCCAGGCCGACCAGCGCCTCCACCCGGCGTACACCGGAACCGATCGACGACTCGGACAGGATCTTCACCAGACCCAGCTGGCCGGAGCGCTCGGTGTGCGTACCGCCACACAGCTCGCGGGCGTAATCGCCGACCTCGACGACCCGCACGACGTCGCCGTACTTCTCCCCGAACAGCGCCATCGCGCCCATCGCCCGCGCCTCGGCCTGCGAGGTCAGGAACGCCCGGACCTCGAGGTCCTCCAGCAGCACCTCGTTGATCTTCTGCTCGACGTCGACCAGCACGCTGCCCGGGACGGCGCCCGGCGTGTTGAAGTCGAATCGCAGCCGGCCCGGCGCGTTCAGCGAACCGGCCTGTGTGGAGGCCTCGCCGAGGAAGTTGCGCATCGTCTGGTGCACCAGGTGCGTCGCGGTGTGCGCGCGAGAGATCGCCTTACGGCGGCTGACGTCGATCTCGGCGAAACCGGCCTCACCGGCGCGTACCTCGCCGGACAGCACCTTGACCTTGTGCACGATCAGGCCCGGGATCGGCTTCTGCACGTCGACGACCTGCACCCGGCCCGAGCCGACGGTGATGATGCCGGTGTCGGCCTGCTGGCCGCCGCCCTCCGCGTAGAACGGCGTCATGTCCAGGACGAGCTCGATCGTGTCACCCTCGCCCGCCACCGCCAGCGTCTCGCCCGACGGCGACAGCAGCGAGCGCACCCGGGTCTCCCGGGCGATCTCGGCGTAGCCGGTGAACTCGACCTCGCCGCCGTCCTCCAGCGACTTGCGGTACGACGACAGGTCGGCGTGACCGGTCTTGCGAGCCGCCGCGTCCGCCTTGGCCCGCTTGCGCTGCTCGGCCATCAGCGTCCGGAAGCCCTCGGTGTCGACCGACAGGCCCTGCTCGGCCGCGATCTCCAGAGTCAGATCGATCGGGAAGCCGTAGGTGTCGTGCAGCTGGAACGCCTTGTCACCGGAGAGCGCGGCACCGCTGGACTTCTTCGTCTCGGCGATCGCCGTGTCCAGGATCGTGGTGCCCGCGCGGAGCGTGGACAGGAAGGCGTCCTCCTCCGCGTACGCGTACTGCGAGATCCGCTCGAAGTCGGTCGCCAGCTCCGGGTAGGACGGGGACATGCAGTCCCGCGCCACCGGCAGCAGATGGGACAGCGCCCGCTCCTGCCAGCCCAGCAGCCGCATCGCCCGGATCGACCGGCGCATGATGCGCCGCAAGACGTAGCCCCGGCCCTCGTTGGCGGGCGTGACGCCGTCGCCGATCAGCATGAGCGCCGTGCGTACGTGGTCGGCGATGACCCGCAGGCGCACGTCGTCCGGGTGCGACTCGCTGGCGGTGTGGGTGTGCGAGACGTTGTAGCGCTTGCCGGTCAGCTCGCACGCCTTGTCGATCAGCGGGCGGACCTCGTCGATCTCGTAGAGGTTGTCGACGCCCTGCATGATCGAGGCCATCCGCTCCAGGCCCATGCCGGTGTCGATGTTCTTCGCCGGAAGCTCGCCCAGGATCGGGTAGTTCTCCTTGTCGGTGCCCGGGCCGCGCTCGAACTGCATGAAGACGTTGTTCCAGATCTCCATGTAGCGGTCTTCGTCGACGGCGGGACCACCCTCACTGCCGTAAGCCGGACCGCGGTCGATGTAGATCTCCGAGCAGGGCCCGCACGGGCCGGGGATCCCCATCGACCAGAAGTTGTCGGCCTTGCCGCGGCGCACGATGCGCTCGGCCGGCATGCCCACCTTGCGCCAGATCTCCGCGGACTCGTCGTCGTCGAGGTAGACCGTGGCCCAGATCTTCTCCGGGTCGATCCCGAACCCGCCCGCCTCGACCGGCTTGGTGATCAGGTCCCAGGAAAGCGCGATCGCCTCCTGCTTGAAGTAATCCCCGAACGAGAAGTTGCCGTTCATCTGGAAGAACGTGCCGTGCCGGCTGGTCTTGCCGACCTCGTCGATGTCTGGCGTGCGGATGCACTTCTGCACGCTCACGGCCCGCGGGAAAGGAGCCTGTTGCTGGCCCAGGAAGTAAGGCACGAACTGCACCATGCCGGCGTTGATGAACAGCAGGTTCGGGTCATCGATGGCCGGCAGCGGTGCGCTGGGCACCACCGTGTGTCCGTTCGCCTCGAAGTGGGCCAGGAACCGACGCTTGACGTCCGCGGTCCTCATCGGCGTGTGTCACCTTCCTGCTGTTCTGAAAATAGGTGGCTCGAGTAGAACTTCTCCCCGACCCCCCGTGCCCACGGCAACGTCGTCGCGTCGTCGAACGCCTCGCCTTCGGCGAAAGCCCGGTGTATCTCATCTTCCCTGTCGGCCATGCCTTCGCGGATGTCCTCGACGAATTCGCGCAAGGTCTCGCCTAGGCCGCCAATCGAGGAGGAGACCGTCTCAGCGACTCCGCCGGGGGTCAGCCGCTGCATCTTCTTGCTCACGGCGCGTACGACGAGCGCGCCGATGGCCAGGCCCGCACCGAGCCACAGCAGTCGCTTCACGGCCTACCGTCCCCTCGCGGCCTTGCGCTGCGCCTTGAGCGCCGCGCGGACTTCCTTCTCGTCCTCGGCCCGTTTGCGGTTGCTGTTGGCCCGCCGCAGGCCGTAGCTGAACGCGGCCGCCTTCACCAGCGGGCTGGCCGCGGCCGCCGAGACCACACCGACCAGGTTCGCGACGTTGGCGGTGGCCGCCTGCGCGTGCTGGGTCATCGTGTCCACCCGGGCCAGCTGCACGTTGACCCCGTCCAGCGAGACCTGCACCTGACCCAGCGCGGTGTTGACGTTGTCGACGGTGCCGTGCACGCCGTCCAGCAGCGGGCCGGTGCGCACCTGGACGTCGCGCAGCGTCTGGGTGGCCGCGTCGATGGTGTGCCGCAACCGCAGGATGGGCACGACCAGGGCGAGCATCAGCACCGCAAAAGCACCCGCGGCGACAAGTGCCGCGATCTCCCAACCACGCATGGCGCGGCCTCCCTCGACTCAGCCCGACGTGCAGACCTTACCTTTTCGGCCGCGTTGCTCCCCTTGCGCCCCGCTGACTGATCACGCCGCGGGCCGCCCGCGGCACGGGCGGCGGCGCAGCGGCCGGATCAGGGGGTCGGAGTCGGCTGACCGGCGTCGTCAGTGTCCGGGGGCGTGGTGGGCTGGTCGCTCGTCTGGTGCAGCCTGTCGTCGGCGATGGCGTTATAGACCTTGAACGACACCACGGAGCCGCTGCAGTCCTGCGCCCCCGGCGAGGCCGCCGCCGCCGAACCCTCGGGGTTCGGGGCGGTCGTCGGCCGGTTGCGCAACAGCTCGTCGGTGCACGGCTTGTCTCTTACCCAGAGGTCGAGTGTGTACTCATCCTTGCGCCAGCAGGTGTAATGGCCCTCGACGGTCTGCCCGGCGCTCTGGCTCGGGCAGTCGGCGACCTTCCAGCGCTGCCAGCCGGCGTCTTGCAGAGCCGCGACGTACGCCGTGTTGGTCTCGTCGGGGTTCTTCTGCGACTGCACGTCCCGCTCGCGGTAACGGCATTCGAGAACACACCATCGGCTGCCACCGACCTCGTCGGAGTGCTTGGTGGCGGCCCAGCCGGGCACCTCGAGCGCGTCCAGCGAGGTGAACACCGGATCCCGGGTCGCCGCCTGGACCACCAGATAAAGCGGCAGCGCGCCGAGGACGGTCACGACGATCGCCATCAGCGTGAGCATCCGCACCCGCTGCTGCTCGCGCAGCTGCTTGCGCAGCTCCGACCGGGCGCCACGGATGGCGCCCATGCCGGCCTGCAAGCGCGCGCCGGGGCGTCCCGGGCGCGGAGGTCCGTCGAGATCGTGCAGGTCATCGCGGTCATCGCGGCCTGGTCGCAGGGCAGGCTCCGCCATCCGGGATGCCGGGCCCATCGGCGCAGCCATGCCGCCGGGGCGCCCGGGTCCGCCGGGACCCATCGGGGGTCCACCCGGTGGCATGCCGGGGCCGCCCGGACCTCCGGGGCCGCCAGGGCCGGGTGGCGGCATGCCAGGGCCGGGACCGGTGGGACCGCCTGGACCGGGAGGACCGCCGGGTGCGCTGGGACCACCCGGGCCGCTGGGACCGGGACCGCCCGGGCCACCGGGACCGACGGGGCCGTGCGGACCGGGTCCGGTGGCGGGCGGCAGGGGGCCGGCGGGCATGCCAGGGCCGGCCGGCCCTCGGCCGGGGTTGCCGGGGTTGCCGGGGTTGCCGGGGTTGCCGGGGTTGCCGGGCATCACGGGACCGCCAGGGCGGCCCGGTTCGCCGGTCAGCGGCTCTCGCGGCGGTGCGCCGGGGCCGCCGCGTGCTGCTCTCGGGAGGTCTGCCCGTGACGGGCCGGCGCCACGGGCAGAGTCAGGCGGGCCTTGCGGGCCGGCACCAGGCCCGCGGGGAGCGTCCGCCGGGCCGCGCCCGGGCACGGCCGGTCCGCGAGCGGGATCCGGTGGCAGTGCGGGATCGACGGGCAGACCGTCGGCTCGCCGTCCCAGCGGCACGAAACGATCGCCGAGA
>Ga0184623_10001131_pt1 | contig 11545 bp, 6 predicted proteins | sample PLM1_100_b1_FD_133138 | JGI IMG/M metagenome (GOLD analysis project Ga0184623, IMG submission 133138) | Groundwater sediment microbial communities from an aquifer in East River, Colorado, USA - PLM1_100_b1 | ecosystem: Environmental > Terrestrial > Soil > Riparian zone | place: USA: East River...
GGCGGCGGCGGCACGCCGCTTCAGGGTGAGCAGCAGCAGGTCTTCATCGTCAACGGCACCTCCGCCTGGAACATGGTGGACGGGAAGCCCGTGCCCCAGCCAGGCCTCTATCTCGCGGGGATTCCTGTTTCGGAGTTCCGGCAGCTCGATATCCTGCTGACGCCGCACGGATTCTTGAGGGCGGCGATGGCCGCGAACAACCCGACGGCCATCTCGTTGACGCTCGGGGCGCCGACGGGCGCGGTTACGCCGAATGGGAAGGCGACGCTGGTCTCATTCACAGCGATGGGGAAGTACAGGGTCGTCGGGACGTTCAACGACCAGAATCTGCTCAACATGGTCCACACGTGGGTTCCCAACCCTGTCTATGGAGACATGCTGTACGAGCTGCGCTACACGAACTACAAGGACTTCGGCGGCGTGAAGTTTCCCACTACGCTCCATATCCACCAGGGTGACCCGCGGCTGAGCGTGGCCCATAACTCCATGGAGATCATGCTGAGCAACGTCCAACCGAATGTGAGCGTCGCCGCGATGCCAGTGCCAGCGGAGGTGCAAAAGGCAACCGCGCCGCCTGTTCGCGCGGAGTCGCAGAAGCTGGCGGATGGAATCTGGCTCATCGCCGGTGGTACTCACAACAGCCTCGCCGTCGACTTCCGCGATTTTGTCACGGTGATCGAGGCGCCGCTGAACGAGGAACGCTCCCTCGCCGTGATCGCGGAAGTCGGCAGGCTCATTCCCAACAAGCCGATTCGTTACGTCGTGGCTACCCACCACCACTTCGATCACTCGGGCGGACTCCGTACCTATCTCGCCCAGGGCGCTACCATCGTTACCCATCAGGGGAATCAGGAGTACTTCGATCGGGTCCTCTTCAGCCCGGCGCCTCGGACATTGCAGCCCGACAGGTTCTCCACTTACTACCCGTACTTCAGTGGGGGCAGGCGGCCCCTTCCGTTTGAGACGGTGAACCAGAAGTTCGTGATCAGCGACGGTGTGCGGGTGCTCGACCTTTACCCGATGCAGGGACTCAATCACAACAACAACATGCTGATCGCATACTTCCCGAAGGAAAAGATCCTGGTCAATGCTGACCTGTACACGCCACCCGCGCAGGGCGCACCGCTTCCGGCTCCAAACGCGAACATCAGGTCCTTGAATCAGAACATTCAGCGGTTGAAGCTTGACGTCGCCCAGCACGTGCCCATTCATGGCCAGCCGGGGCCGAATGATCCGTTCGTGCAAATCGTCGGAAAGCAAACCAATTAGTGAGATCGAGTAAGTAGAAAGTAGAAAGTTTAAAACTAGAAAGTAAGTAAAAAGTACGTGGGGCTGGCGCGAAGGCCGCCAGCCCCACTTTGAACTTACTTTAAACTTTTTACTTGAACTTCTTACTTGCGTGCCTCATCCCACCTCTCTGGTCGTTTCGGCGAAGAGCCCATCTACGACGACGCGTTTGCGAAGGAGGCCCTGCTCGAACGCGTAGTCGGCCAGCGTCTGAAGGGCTTTGCGATTGTTCGGAAGCCCATAGGGAAACGGGTCCTCGCCGAACGTCCGCCGCTGCGCCTCGAGCACACCGAATGCGGCCATCAGGCTCGATCGGTGCAAGTAGTCGATCCTCGCGTAGCCCTGCTGCTTTGCCTGGTTGAAGGCCCGGAAAAGATTCAGCGCCACCCAGCGATGTTTCTCCAGGACACGATCCTGCACAATCACCGTGTGATTGATGTGGCTGAAGCTGTGCTTCGCGAAGTACCGCACGCCTTCCGCCACCGGATCGGGGAATAGCAATCTGACCTGCGGCGATCGACTGAGGTCCATGAGGTTCGTCTTGTTCAGCATCGACGCCATACCTGGGTAGGGGCTCGCCGTGATGGCATCCAGCTTCCCGCGCAGGAGGAGCGAGAACAGCGTCTCCCCCTCCGGTACCCGCTCGATCGAGACGCCCTTCGGCGGCGTGAAACCTGTCTGGCCTCCATGGCTGAGTGACGGGCTGCGCTCGACGTGCCAGCGGATGGCCGACGGCGCGACGCCGAATTCGTGGTGCAGCACGCCCCGCGTCCACACTGCAGCCGTCATCTGGTACTCGGGCAGCCCGAACCGCTTGCCGGCGAGATCGGACGGTCGCCGAATCTTCGAGTCGGCCCGTACGAAGATGTAGGTGTGGAAGAACGCCCGGAACGGAAAGACCGGAATCGCCGTCCACCCGCGGCCCTGGCCGCGTGCGATGAGGAACGATGACAGCGACATTTCCGCCGCGTCGAATTCGTCGAATTTCAACATCCGCCAGAACGTTTCCGAAGGCGGCGAGACGAGATACGTGAGGTTGATGCCGGCCGGTTTCACCGATCCGTCCCGCAGCGCGGCGGTGCGGTCGTAGTCGACCATGGCGAGCGTGAGATCGAGATCGGGCATTAGATCGCTTCCTGCAGCAGCGGGAGTCGGGACGTGATGAGCGCGCGGGCGTTGTCCGGCGCCCGGTACGGCGGCCGGGCCGGTCCCATCTCGATGCCGGTCGTCACACTGGCGGTCAGCTTCGCGGTGCCGAGATGGCCGAGCGCGCCTTCGCCACCGCGCGGGAAGCAGTTATTCAAACGAAGCTGGATTTCCTGGGCGCGCCCCATATCGCCGGCACTCAGGGCCCGGTCAATGGCCGCGCAGGCGGGCACGGCAAACACGTTGATGAAGCCTCCCGCGCTCCCAAGCTGACGGCCGGTGTAATAGGCACGGAACGTCTGGAAGTACGCGGCCTTCCCGCGGATCGCCTGCACAAGCGCTTCGAGATGTTGGAGGTCCGTCTCAACCTCTTTGACCGCCACGACGTGGTCGAGCGCCGTGACGCGGCTCATGAACTCCGCCGACATGTGGAATTTCGACAGGGCTGGATTGTGGTAGACGACGAGCGGGAATTCGCACCGCTCGGCAATCATCTTGTAGTGCTCGTACGCTTCGTCGGTGCCGCAGCGCCAGTAGAACGGCGGAATGACCATGGCGCCGTCAAATCCCATGTCGCGCGCCAGCATTGTGAAACGCATCGCCACGAGCGTGTCGGGCCCGGAGGTCATTGCCAGCACGATCGCGTCGCGATGTTTGGACGCCTGGTCCAGCGTGATCTCGAAGCACCGCGTCCGCTCGGCGTCTGACAGGTGCACGAACTCGCCGATGCTCGGCGCCGCGACGACACCCGTAGCACCGTTCGCGAAACTCCAGTCAATCTCCTCTCGCAGCGCCGCCTCGTTGAGCGAGTAGTCGTCGTGAAACGGTGTTACGAGCAGCGCGATCACGCCTTGCAGACGCTTATAGGTCACATGTCCCCCAACCTAAGATTTGGCGAACCATTGAACGTTAGAGGACGTGGATTACCTGTAGAGGCGGGTCTTCAGACCCGCCTTTCCTTCGGCGGATCTAAAGATCCGCCGCTACAGAAGAGGTTAAGAAACCGTTTCGAGACTAGAACTACGGAACCCCTCAGCGCCCCCCGACTCGTTCCATGACCCCCGGGTTCAGCGTGCGGTTGGGCAGCTCGCCGTCCAGGTACCGCACCAGATTGTCGACCGCCTGTGTGAAGAACAGATGATACGCATCCGACGTCACGTACCCGTGGTGCGGTGACAGCACGACATTGTCCAGCGAGCGCAGCGGATGATCGGCCGGCAACGGCTCGATGTCGTACACATCCAGGGCAGCTCCGGCAATGCGGCGGTCGCGCAGCGTGGCGATGAGCGCGGCCTCGTCGACAAGCGGACCGCGCGCCGTGTTCACCAGGTACGCCGTCGGCTTCATCAACGACAGGTGATGAGCGGTGACGATGCCGCGCGTCTGTTCGCCGAGGCGCAGATGAATAGAGACGACGTCGCTCTCGCGAAACAAGTCGTCGAGCGGCACACGCGTTGCCCCGGCCGCCGCCGCGCGCTCGTCGGTGAGCGTCGGCCCCGACGCCAGCAGGCGCATGTTGAGCAGCCCGCCAAACGCGGCAACGCGCGTGCCGAGCCGGCCGAGGCCGAGAATTCCCAGCGTCTTGCCCGAAAGCTCATCGCCGATCGAAGTCTGCCATTTCCCTTCGCGCATTGCCCGGTCTTCGCGGGGAATCTGCCGCGCCACTGCCAGCATGAGCCCGATCGTCAGCTCGAACGCCGAGGCGCCCGAACCTTCGGTCTCGGCCACAAGAATGCCGCATGCGGTCGCCGCCGGCAGATCAACGTGTCCGGAATTCTTGCCCGTCAGCGCGAGAAACTTCAGATCCGACAGCCGCCGCAGCAGCGACGCCGTAAACTGCGTCCGCTCGCGGATCGGTACCACGATCGGGAAGCCCCGCAGCCGCTCTACGAGCGCCTCGTCGGTCGCCGGTGTGTCTCGAAAGACTTCAACCGTGGCCCGGCCCTCGAGCCGCGCCCAGCACGGCAGCGCCGAGACAAGGCCCTGGTAGTCGTCAAGGACGGCGATGCGCGGCATATAAAGGAGTCCATTTCATGAGGTTCTAAAGTTCAAGCAGGCTGCTGAAAAAAGGCTCTTACCACAGAGGTCACGGAGGTCACAGAGTTCCTTCAAACTAGAATCTAGAATCTAGAAACTGGAAAGTAAGTCATAAGTTTTTGTACTTAGTTTCTAGCTTCTAGTTTCTAGTTTCCACTTTCTAACCCTCTGTGTCTCTCTGTGGTTGAAAACGAGTAGAACCAGTTATCAAACCGGCTGTAGTTATGCCTCGCGGTACAGCTGCAACGCCTTGAGGAGTGGAACGTCTTGGAGCGAGAACAGGATCGCCGGCTCGGTCTCGTGATTACGGTGGCTGTGAGTCGCCATCGGCGGCACGACGAAAAAATCGCCCGCCTCCCATTCGTACGTGACCTCCCCGATCGTGCTCGACCCGCTCCCGCGAACCACGTGATACACCGCGGTGCTGGTCTGGCGATGTGCTCGAGTCTCGACACGCGGACGAAGCATCTGCAGGTAGCACCCTATCGTCGGCAGCACCGATTCTCCCGTGGCCGCATCGACATACTCCATGATCACATCGTCGAACGGGCTCGCCTCGCGATCCGCGCGGGAAAGCAGCTCGCGATACATGTCGTCCCAGCGGTAATGAATTGTGCGAGGTGAGGCGGAAGCCGTCGGCTTTGTCTCGATGGTGTCGGCACGCGGTTCCGTCTTCAGAAGCTCTAGATACCGCACGACCGGTGAATCAAGACCGTCGATCCACATGACGGGCTCGCTCCCTCCGTTCCCATGCTCGTGCCACGCCATGCTGGGCGTCAGTACGAGATCGCCGGGCGCCATCGCGCACTTTTCGTCCTGGACGATGGTATAAGCGCCCTGTCCCCACAGCATGAACCGCAGGGCATTTGGCGTGTGGCGGTGAGCCGGCGCCGTTTCCCCGGGCAACAGGTATTGGAGGGCGACCGACAGCGTGTGCGCGGCCGTTCGTTCTGGTACGCCCGGGTTGGCCAGGCGGAGGATTCGTCGCTCAGAGCCGGGGCCGGGGGCGACGAACTCCGCACTGCGCCGCAGCCGGGGCTCAATCTCGGCCCATCGCCAGAGGCACGGTTCGACGCGCGCTTTCTTGACTTCGATCAACGGTCCCGGGCGCGACCACGGCGCGTCGAGCCCCGCCTCCCGTAACCAGGCGCAGTAGGCTTCGAGTTCCGGTTGACTCGCGACGGCAGCTTTTTCCATCAGAAGATCACCTTGATGCCAAGCTGCAACTGCCTTGACGAGGTGATCGTCCGCGTGATCCGGCCGGCCGTCGACAATGGCGCCTCGCCTTCGGTGGCCGCCGCGAACACCACCCGGTCGGGGGTCGCGAAGTTGGCACGATTGAGCAGATTGAACACTTCCAACCGGAACTGGACTTGACCTCCGCTGGTCAGGAAGCCGACTGGCTGGTTCTTCACCAGTGAAAGGTTCGTCATGGCGAAGCCCGGGCCTCTGAGGATGTTCCGTCCTGCATTGCCCAGAAAACCCCGCGGCTGCAGCTCAAAGCCCGACGGGTCAAAGTAACGGTCCGCCCCGCCCAGGATGAGATCGTTCGGGTTGACGCCTGCTTTCAGGTTCGGTCTGTCTTGTGCCCCGTTCGAGACGTTGCCTGATCGCGACCAGTTTGTCGCGCCGAGCGCGGGCGTGAATGGCACGCCGCTCCGCAGCATCAAGATCCCGTTCAGCTGCCAGCCGCCGAGCAGGATGTGGTCGCTACGCCCCGGCAGCGCCCACACGAAATTGGCCGTCAGGATCTGGCGGACATCGAACTCCGACAAGCCGATATCGTTCGAGCGATCGTACGGATCCTGCGGGAACACCGAGGAGTTCGCTGCGTCGGCATTCAACTGTGCCTGCGTGTTGTCCATCGCCTTGCCGAGCGTATAGGCGACCTGGACCTGGTAATTATCGCGGAAGCGCTTTTGAGCGCTCGCCAGCAGCGAGTGGTACCACGATCGGCCGCCGTTGGTGCGGTAGTCGATCGTCCCCCAATTCGGGTTGCGCCGCGGGCCCGGCGTGACACCGACGCCGGGGAAGAACTTCGTCCCGTCCGCCAGGATTTGCGGAATCACCGGATTCCCTTCTATGGCGCTCACGAGATCGTACGCGCGCGAACCGGCGTAGCCGATGGTGGCGACCAGACCTCCGATCAGCTCCCGCTGAAGGTTGAGGTTGTACGTCACCGCGTACGGCTGTTTGATGTTGTAATCAAGCGTGCGCGCGCTGCGGGCCAGAGTGCCGCCTTGCAGCGCAGGACGTGGAAATGCAGGAGCGTTGATCGTGGTCGTCGCGGCGAATGGGGGGGAGAAGGTCGAGATCCCGAAGGCACTGTTGTAGGTGCCGTCCGTGTCGTGGTACAGTCCCGCCCCGCCGCGGACGGCCGTGCGCCCGTCGCCCGCCACATCCCACGCAAATCCGACCCGCGGCGCGAAATTCTTCAGCGACGGGTTCCTCGCAAACAACGCTCCCTTCGTAAAGTCTGCATCGGTCAGGACGTTCACCAGCGCCGTGTCGAGGCCGTCCAACTCGAGAGGAAGCGTGAAGAACTCGTAGCGCAAGCCGAGGTTCAGCGTGAAGCGGTCCTTCACGCGAAAGTCATCCTGCACGTAGAAACCGAACAGCGTGTTGCGGCGCACGCGCTCGAGCTGCGCACCGGGCAGCACGCCGGAGAACTGCCGCGGAACGCCGGCTAGAAAATTCTGCAGATTGGCGAAGGCATAGGTGCCGCGGATGTTTGCGGCCGTGAGCTTGTTGGTGCGGAGGATTTCTACGAGCGCGCCCATCTTGAGCAGGTGACGCCCCTTCGTATAGGACACGTCGTCGCTGAACGTCCAATAGAAGCTGTTGTTCGTCGATGGGTTGAGGGCAAGGAGGCCGCCCAGGTTCGTGAGGCCGCTGACCGTAATGAGCCCGACTTCCTCCTGTCCGGGCAAAAACGCGAGATCCGGCGTCGAGGGCATGAGAGGAAGCTGCTCGAAGCGGAGACGGCTGTGGGAGAACCGCGCCGTGTTGAGCACCGCCGTCGAAACGGAGCGTTGATGCTCCACCGTGAAGAATTGATTGCGCGACAGCGAGGTAGTCCCATATGCCGGAAAGCCGGCGGGTACCTGCTGGTCTGCGCCGTCCCAGGTGTGCCGGGCGAAGATCGAGTCCCTTTCGCTCAGGATGTAATCAATGCGACCCTGGAAGAAATTCTCGCGCGTCGGATTATTGGCTTCATAGAGGAACTCGGCGATGCCACCGGGCAGCTCTCGTCCGTTCGAGTGCGGATAGAGATCCAGGTACGATCGCACGATTGGATTGATCGCCCCGAAGGCACCGGACCGGGCGGCTTCGCTCGGCACGGTCGTCAATGTGGTTGTGCCGAGATCCTCCTGCAGACGCTCCACGCCGCCGAAGAAGAAAATCTTGTTGCGACGGATCGGCCCCCCGATGGCGCCTCCAAACTGGTTACGCCGGAACGGCGGGGGCCGGTCGCCCCGGTCGAAGAAGTTCCGCGCATCCATCGAGCTGTCGCGGAAGAACTCGAATGCCGACCCATGCACGTCGTTGGTGCCGTTCTTCGAGACGAGGCTGATGACGCCGCCCGCTCCACGGCCGTAGTCGGCCGAGAACGCATTCGTCACCACCCGGAATTCCTGGATCGTCTCCACGCCCAGCGTGCTCTCGGAGGCTGAGACCGTCGCGGTGCCCGCGTACCCCCGCATGTTCGCGCCGTCGAGCAGGTAGCTGTTCGAGCGGAAGCTCAAGCCGTTGATGTTCAGCTTCGTCCCTCGATTGGACGACGCCGTGCTGTCCTTCTCGTTGAAGCTTGCGACGCCTGGTTGAAGGAGCGCCAGTTCGATGTAATTGCGGCCGTTGAGCGGCAGCTGCTCGATCGTCTCCTGCGTGACCACCGCCGACAGTGCGGCGCTCTGCGTATCCACGAGCGGAGCCGTCCCCACGACGGTAATGGTTTCTGCGGTGGCACTGACCTTGAGCGTGAGGGTGAGTCCCGCCTGCTGGGCCACGGCGAGCGTGATGCCGGTCTCCACCATGGTGGCAAAGCCCTGCAGACTCGCGCGCGCCTCGTACTTGCCCGGCTGTAAGCCCGGCACCGTGAAGTAGCCATTGCTGTCGGACACGACGCTGCGCGTCAGGCCAGTGTCCAGGTTCTTTATCACGACGTCGACGCCGGGCAGCACGCCCCCCGTTTCGTCCTTAATCGTTCCCGAAAGGGTCGCCGCCGTGATCTGGGCAAAGGCGATCGACGAGGTCGCCGCGATGAGCGCGAGCATCAGGAAGCCCGCGATGATGACGCGGCGCCGGAACTGATGAGCCATGATCATGCTGCCTCCAGGGCCCCGTGTTTGAGGTCAACACAATAACGAGGTCGAGATCGGAAATCAATGCAGATTGGTAGGACCATTCGGACTTCAGGCTTCGGACTTCGGACTTCGGGCTTCGGGGAAGATGTTTGAGAAAGCTCTTGCAGAAGCCTGGAGCCTGGGCTTCGGGCCGTGTCACACGTGTCACGCTGTTGCTCGATCTGGCCTGAAGCCTGCAGCCTGCCCTTGACTTTTTGCCCCTTGCGAGAAGATGCTGTCGAACCGTCTCCGAAAAATGCAGCCGTTCGGTACAAAGGCCGAGAGGAGATTCCCATGAATAGTCGTCTGCTCGCGCTGGCTGGGCTCGTTGTGGTATTGCTGGCGGGCCTGGTGGCGACAGCCCAGGTCAAGGACTTCAAGCCGGTGACCGATGCGATGCTCCAGAACCCCGACCCGGCCGATTGGATCAACTGGCGGCGGACGCTCGATGGGTGGGGCTACAGCCCGCTCAACCAGATCAACAGACAGAACGCGAACCAGATTCAGCTCGCCTGGTCCTGGGCGCTGAATCCCGGGTCGAGCCAGCCTACGCCGCTCGTCTACAGCGGCGTGATGTTCATCCCGAATCCCGGCGGCGGTGTGCAGGCGCTGGATGCCGTGACGGGCGATCGCATCTGGGAGTTCAAGAAGGAGTATGAGACGCCGGAACTTGGACCGACGCGCTCTATCGCCATCTACGACGACAAGATCTACGTCAACACCTCCGACGCGCACATCGTCGCGCTCAACGCGCGGACGGGCGCCGTGGTGTGGGACCAGACGGTCGCCGACCACAAGCTGGGCTACCAATATACGAGCGGCCCGATCGTCGCCAAGGGCCGGGTGATTGCCGGCATAACCGGCTGCTCGCGCTACAAGAACGACGTGTGCTTCATCTCGGGCCACGACGCGCAGACCGGCAAGCAGTTGTGGCGCACATCGACGGTCGCGCGGCCGGGCGAACCGGGTGGCGACACGTGGGGCGACCTTCCGCTGATGTTCCGGGCGGGTAGCGACGCGTGGATCCCAGGCAGCTACGATCCGAAGCTCAACCTGGTCTACTGGTCGACGGCACAGGCCAAGCCGTGGGCGCGCGCGGTGCGCGGTACCGACGGCGACGCGCTCTACACCAACAGCACGCTCGCACTGGACCCCGACACGGGGAAGATGGCCTGGTACTACCAGTTCATTCCGGGCGAGACCTTGGACATGGACGAAGTGTTCGAGAGCATCCTGGTCGACCATGATGGCCGGTCGTCGCTCTTCAAGATGGGGAAACTGGGCATCCTGTGGGAGCTCGATCGCAGGACGGGCAAGTTCATCAGCGCCCGCGACCTCGGCTATCAAACGATCATGAAGGTGGATCGCGAGACCGGCAAGGTCAACTATGAGCCCGCCGCGATTCCCAAGATTGGCGTCGAGGTGGACTTCTGCCCGAGCACGGCGGGATTCAAGAGCTGGCGAGCGATGTCCTATCATCCCCAGACGCAGGCGTTCTTCATCCCGATAAGCCTGCACTGCGAGAAGGGCGTGTTTGGCGAGGTGCCGCGCGTGGAAGGCCGCGGTGGCTCCGGACCGGTGAGACGGACCAACCTCTTCCACCCGCAGAGCCCGAATGGCCTGGGCGAGTTCCTGGCGATGGACATGAGGAGTGGGAAGGTGCTCTGGCGACATCGGACACGTACACCGATAAACAGCGCCGCGTTGACGACCGGAGGCGGGCTGGCCATTGTCGGCGACTGGGATCGCAATCTCTATATCTTCGACGCGGCGAACGGGAAGGTGCTCTTCCAAACGCGGATGCCAACCTCGGTGCAGGGCTTCCCGATCACGTATGCCGTAAGAGGCAAGCAGTATCTCGCGATTCCGGTGGGCACCGGCGGGGGAAGCTGGACCTCGCTGATACCGGTCGAACTGACGCCCGAGAAGCAGCGCCCCACCGGCGCGAATGGGATCTACGTGTTCGCGCTGCCTGAACGAGCGGCCACGTCGCGGTAGGTAACACTGAGTGGTGGTGTATCTTGTAGCGGCGGATCTTTGGATCCGCCTCTACAGGTTCATCTCTTAGTTGCGCCGCTCCCGCGCCTTTTCCTCAACTCTTCCTCGAAGAGCCGTCGGACTCGGGATCCTCTGAGCCGCCAGCCATGACCACCTTGCCGTCGCGGCGGTCTCCGTGACAGAATCCGCGCCGGAAAGGTCAGACCATTATGAGCGCGACGGAACCTCGGATGCCTCGAACTGTCATGCCGTCGGTGTTATGGTCGCTCGCGGTACTGGCCTTTGTGTGCGGCTTGGTGCTCGTCGGCGCGGTCCGGTGGAGCCGGCCCCTGGAGGATGGTGAGCGGGCGGTGCGCCAGGGCAACCTCGATGCCGCGCTCGTGCAGTACGCCGCGAGCGAAGCGCGGTTCGATCAGCTGCCCATGACCAGACAGATCATGCCGCGCGCATATCTCGGCAGCATCTCGAACCAGTTGTGGGTGCAATACCAACTCAAACAGTACGATGCGATCATCGAAAAGGCGGCCGTGAGCCCTTCGAGTGCCGCCACACATTTCTGGGCCGGGTGCGCGCTGTTCCAGAAAGGGACGATGGAACAGGATCCGCAGGCACGCATCGGTTGGTTGAACCGCGCCGAAGGAGAATTCCGATCCGCGCTGGAGCTCGAACCGGCCGATTGGGACGCGAAGTTCAACTACGAGCTGACGCGCCGACTTCTGACGCAGCTGCGGAAA
>Ga0184623_10001132_pt1 | contig 11544 bp, 13 predicted proteins | sample PLM1_100_b1_FD_133138 | JGI IMG/M metagenome (GOLD analysis project Ga0184623, IMG submission 133138) | Groundwater sediment microbial communities from an aquifer in East River, Colorado, USA - PLM1_100_b1 | ecosystem: Environmental > Terrestrial > Soil > Riparian zone | place: USA: East River...
GTAGGTGAGACCCTCGTCCAAGATCACCATCAGACCTGGAGTCTGAATGAACTTGGCCAGGCGCTCGCTGGTGCTGTAGCTCGGACCCCACGGCAGGCACTGCACAGACATGTGATCTTTGCCGAGGTCCTCCATGCGGCCCTGGACCAGCTCTCGGGCCCAGGGCTGGACCTCGCCAGGTTTGAGGTCCGCTGCGATGTTCCGGCGATACGTGGGGGAGATCCTCCGCCACAAGCCCGACAGGTTAACCTTGCCGTCGGGCGTCCGCGGCGCGGGGGCGGTCAGGTTCGGTTTGCCGTCGGGTGTGCGCGGGATGCCGGGCGTGGGATGCTTCACCCACTGCGCCGCAACCGGGGTAGCCAGCGCGGACAAGACGATCGCCAAGACAAGGGTTTTCATGTCCTACCTCCTGCGTACGGCCTTTCTTTCGGCTTCCAGGGCCAAGTCTACTGCGTCTTCTCCGCGGCACGAGCAGCACGCGGCCTCGCGCGTATCGAGATTGTCGCTCCTTCATGACAGCCGCACGAGCACTTCGTACGGGCCGAGTCGAACTCCAGGGGCGAGTGACACAGCTGGCACTGGAATGACCGGAGATTATACCTCGAGGTTTGCAGCCTCATCACAGAACGCTTAAGCTTGCGTCCACGACTACGGGCCGCTTGCTCAGAGCTATACTCGTCTTCACGCCCGACAAGGAGGCCACCGTGCGACAGAGAATTTTCCTATTGGGGAGCGCGTTCCTGTTCTTGTTCGCGATCCCGTCCGCGTGGGCGCACCATTCGCCTTCGGCCATCTTTGACATGAGCAGACGGATCTCAGTGACGGGCACGCTCACGAAAATCGACTGGATCAATCCGCACATCGTCATCGCAATGGAAGCCAAGGGCGACAGCGGAAAGATCGATCACTGGACATTCGAAAGCAATCCTCCTTCGTGGTATCGCAGCGTTGGTCTGGCCAGGGCCGACTTCGCCAAAGCCGTCGGACAGACGATCACGGTGGAAGGCGTGCGAGCCAGGGACGGCACACTCTTCGGCTACATGCGAAAGATCAAGTTGCCGGACGGTACGTCGCTGGAATTGGTCAACAGCGCGGATCCTAAGTAGCGGGAGTGAGACAATGCAGAAACTACTCTTTAGCGGCTTCGCTTGCGCAATCCTGGTTCCCGCGATTGCGTTGGCGCAACAGTCGGGCGGCGCTTCGACAAAGCGCGCCCCCGAAACTCATCCAGACCTGAGCGGCGTTTGGAGCTATGCCATCGATCGAGCACCAGCCACCCTGAAAAAGGAAGTGAATGGGATCGTGACCATCCAAGAGATTGACCAGAGCGCGCGCCACGGGGACGCGACTTCTGTTCGTGGCGTGCTGCCGTCCGCACCGAAACCTTCGTACAAATCGGAGTTCCACGCCAAAGTGAAGGACCTCTTCGACCACGAAAGCAAACTGGACCCGGTCTTCTACTGCGGTAAGCCAGGAATTCCCCGTGTCGGCCCCCCGCGAAAAATCGTGCAATTACCGAACGAAACGATCTTCTTCTATGAGGACATATCCGGTGACCCTTACCGCATCATCCCGACGGACGGCCGTCCGCATCGCGCCAACGCAAACCCCTCGCATTACGGCGACTCGGTCGGCAGGTGGGAAGGCCCCGTGTTCGTGGTGGACGTCAGGAATTTCGTAGACGATACATGGTTCGGCGAGGATGGCTATTTCCACAGTCCCGGGATGCGCGTCATCGAGCGCCTCTGGAAAGACGGTGAAAACCTCGTCTGGCAGGCGACTGTAGAGGATCCCGTCGTGTTGACGACGCCTTGGGTTATGCCGCCGCGTCTCATCAAGCCATCCACGGAGCCTTTGGAAGAATCGCCCAAGTGTGTCGAGACTGATGGTGCCAAGCTTCTCAACAACGACCATCACCTCCAGCGATGACCGTCGTGACGACGAATCGGGATTTTGAGTTGATTGCTATGGAGCTCGGCCTCTCCTTCTGACTGCGAGGCCGAGCCCCTTCTCCTTGAGCTCGCGAAGTCGGCTCTGAAGATCGATCTCATAGTCATTTCAGACGCCTCGAATCGACCAAAGCGTGCGAATCAAGTTGGTTGCCGCCTCCCAGAGTGCGTCGCTCAGCCGCGAAGTAGCGATCGACAAGGTGGTCGAGTGACAGGATACCCGGTCCACGTGTCAACAGTAAGACGAGGATGGAAGACCAGACCAAATGCTCTATCCACGCGTTCGGATACACGAATGTTTGAATCACCACGATCATGCCAAGCATCGGCACCGTCGCCGCGCGAGTGGCCAAGCCGACGAAGAGCAGTACCGGCAGCGTGAGTTCCTGGACCATGGCCAACCGGGCCGCGACTGCGGGGTCGAGCAGCGGCACTTTGTACTCGTCCTCGAAGAGCTTCACCGTGAACTCCCACGAGTTGTACTTGAGGAGCGTGAACAGGTCAGGTGGCGAACCCGTCAGGTAGACCTTCATCAAGTCATCGATCGCCCACGTGGCATGCACGTACCGAAGCCCGGACTGCAGCCTGAATCTGACTCCCGGCAGTGCGTCGGCGCCGACGCACACGATCTGTGACCAGGCGAGCGCCGGTTCACTGATCGCAATCGACACCTGCCCGACATGCCATTCCAGCTCGCCGAACTGCTGGAGGTACGGAGGTGTCGCCTCCGCGTCCTGTGCTGCAAGGAAGATCGGGAATTCGGATCCGTATTCGGCGATGCACGGGTGACCTGGTGGGTGAGCCCTCACGAACGCTCTCGCGACCTGCGTCATAGCGGCGGACCCGATCAACCATGCCGTCGCAGGGAACTTTTCGAGGAGCGCAGTGACCAGGCTGGCTTCGTAGTGACGCTGATGAATTGCGAGCCTGCCCTGCGCCCGCCGACCACCGACGAGCACTGACTCGAGCGCGGTCGCGTCACACGACGTCAAGGCTTGCCGGACGTCAGCCTGCAGGTCAGCCAGCGCGGGCACGGGACTCCTTGTGCGTCGTCGCGGCGACCTGATCGGCGTGTACGGCCTCTGCCATCAGCGTGGAAAACGCCGGAATGTCGTTGTCCCATTCAATCAAGGTGGGCTGGAGTCCGAAACGGCGAACGGCATGGGCGTAGAGCTCCCACACTGGTCCCGCAACGCCAGCTGCATGCGTGTCGATCAACACCTCGCCGCCCGGCGTGGCCTCGTCAGCCTCGGAGGTGAAGCCTCCGAGGTGCAGCTCGTGAACCGCGTCGATTGGGAGTGCATCGATGAACCGATACGGGTCGTAACCCATGTTGTGGGCACTCAGATACACATTGCTGACGTCGCACAAGAGCGAGCAGCCCGTCGTCCGAACGAGCTCGCAGAGAAATTCTGCCTCCGTCATCGTGGACGTGCCGAAGCCGACGTAGCTCGAGGGATTCTCGACAAGATAGGGCCGGCCAAGCCCTTCCTGTACCTCGGACAGATGCGCGCCGACCACTGCAAGCGTCTCATCGTCATAGGGCAGGGGCAGCAAGTCGTTCAGATAGGCGCCCTGGTGCGTGGACCATGCCAAGTGGCCGGACACGAGAACGGGATCGATGGCATCGACCAGGCCGCGGAGCCGGGCGAGGTGCGCCCGATCGATACCCTCCGTGCTTCCGATGGAAATGCCAACCGTGTGGACGGAAATCGGATAATGCTGCGATACCTCCTGCAGTAGTTCGCCGGCGTGCGGATTCGCCAGAAAATTCTCCGGATGGATCTCGAACCACGCGGCCGGCGGGCGGGTGGCCACCACCTCCGCCAGATGCGGAAGCCTGAGGCCCACGCCCGCGTTGCGAGGCGTTCGGCGGGCTGATGCGTCGGCGGTGGCACCCCAGTGACTCATCGCATTACGCCTTCGGCTTCAAGCTACCGTTGACGATCCGTTCGCAATAGCCGGCCGGGACGTAGATCCACGCACGCGGATCGGCGTTGACCTTCGATGTCCCGGCGCACGAGTTGCTGCCGGTCGACGCACAGTCGTTCTTGCCGGCCTTCGCGAGGCCGTAACACTTTTCAGCCTTGAAGCTTGGCGCGGGCGCCGGACCGCCTTGGGCCGAGATCAAAGCGGGGCCAGCGATGGCAGCCGCGAGCGCCGAGGCGACGACGAAACGTTTGTTCATGAGCTCCTCCACAGAAACCACGAGTTGCCGGCACGCTCAATCGCGCCCGACGGCGGTCGCACCGACTCGCCATCACTGAGGTTCGAAGGAGGCCCCCAAAAGGTTACGGGTGCCGTAGACTGGACATTTGGCACCGCGGCTGAACATGGCAACGCCTACGCACTCGGACGAGCTCGGGAAACTCATGCAGGCCGCGCAAGCCGGGGACGCTGACGCGTATCTCGATCTGCTGCGGACTATTACGCCCCGCATTCGACAGATCATCGGTCGCCAGCGCGGCTTCGCCGGGACCGAGGCCGTGGAGGATCTCGTGCAAGACGTGTTGCTGTCGCTGCACGCTGTGCGCGCGACATATGACCCGCAGCGCCCCTTCATGCCCTGGTTGCTCGCGATTCTGAGGAACCGATTGGTTGACGGCGCCCGACGTCATGGCAGAACCGCCACCCACGAAATGCGTGTCGAGGACCTTGACGTAACCTTTTGGAAGACCGGCACGAATCCCAATCAGGAGACGTATCGCGATGTCGAGGTGCTGCACCATGCCATTCAGTCGCTGCCTGCGGGTCAGCGACAGGCCATCGAGTTGCTCAAGCTGCAGGAGTTGTCGTTGAAAGAGGCGTCCGCTGCCTCAGGTCAGAGTGTCAGCGCACTCAAGGTGGCGACCCACCGCGCGATAGCGGCGCTGCGCCGGGCACTCGGCGCGATCGGTAACCATGAAGACTGACGATTTCATCGAGCAGCTTGCGCGGGACGTCGAAGCGGTCACGCCGATCCAGCGACCATGGCTGCGGGCAGCCACGTGGCTGCTTGGCGCCTTCGTGTACATCGGCGCGCTCACACTGATGATGACGGCGTCCGGCGATGTGACCGCCAACGGAACCGGATGGTGGTTCCTGCTCCCACAGATCGCCGCGATCGCGGTGAGCGCCGCCGCCGCTGCGGCGGCGTTCGCGTCGGTGGTCCCTGGTGCCTCACCCCGCGTGCTGCTGTGGCCGGCGGCGGCGGTCGTGGTGTGGCTCGGCAGCCTCCTCGTCGGGTCATTTCAGGAGTGGGAGGCGATCGGAACCGTCGGTCTTGCGCCGCAGCGTGAATGGCTCTGCGTCGCGATGATAGCGCTGGGTGGCGCGCTTCCTGCGCTGGGGATGGCACTCATGCTTCGGCACGGTGCTCCGCTGACGCCGCGCGTCACCACGGCGTTGGCGGTGCTTGCCGCCGCAGGATTAGCGAACGTGGGCGCGTGCGTATCGCATCCTCATCCGAGTAGTGCGGTCGTGCTGATCTGGCATGGCGCTACGGTTCTGTTGCTCGTCGCGGTGAGCTCGTGGGCGGGACGCTCCGTCCTCTCGTGGGAGAGGATCCATCATCTGAACTGACCGCTATCGAGGAGGAGACTGCGATGCCTTCACGTCGGGTCCTAGTCGCCGCCACGCTTGCCAGTGCCGCGCTCTCGGCACGTCCGGCCAGCCCTGCCGCTCAGGGCGGTGGTCAGGGTGCGGTAAGGCGAAGACGTATTCTCATGGTGTGCGGTTGGCCCCGAGAATCGTGAACGCATTCTTGGCGGCACGCGCTCGCTGCCGGCTCACCCGGACGTTCGACCGGGCCTCGAGCGATTGCGGAAGGTGGTGTAAGCCACCTGAGGGCGGCCGGTTCGACACGGATGCTTGGTCCGTGACTCAAACGGCGACTTTGCCACTGTGGATGAGCGCCACGAATTGTTCCACCAGGTCAGGTCGGCGCCAGCCGCGCGCGACTTGGTCTCTTAGCACATCAACGGCCTCATCGATTGGCCTCGCGGGTTGATAGGGCCGCTGCGTCGTCACCGCATCGTAGACGTCGACCACGCTCATGATCTGCGCCAACAACGGGATCGCGTCGCCCTGCAAGCCATCGGGATAGCCAGAGCCGTCGAGGCGCTCGTGATGATGCCGGACAATTGGCCGCACCGCTTGTAATGACCGTAGGTTACTGACGAGGGAATCCCCGACTACGGTGTGCGACTTGACCAGCTCGTACTCCTCGGGTTCCAAGGGGCCAGCCTTGCGCAGCACTGGATCCGGAATAGCAAGCATCCCAATGTTGTGAAGGAAGCCACCTCGGTAAAGGGCCTGTAGGTCATCGCTGTCCAAGCAAAGACTACGCCCGAGAGCGGTCGAGTAGTTGGCCATGCGATGACAATGGCCTTCCGCATACTCATCTCTGGCTTCGATCATGACTGCCAACGTCATGATGATCGAGGCGGCCGAGTCGAGATCATCGGTGTATCGCTTCACCCGGACAAGCGAACGTACGCGGGCGAGCAGTTCGTGAGTGTCGACAGGCTTTGTGAGGAACTCATCGGCGCCGGCCTCGAGCCCTTCCATTCTCTGCTCGCGCGCACTCAGACCTGTCACTAAAATGATCGGCGTCAGGCGAGTTCCGGCGTCCCGCTTGAGCCGGCGGCAGATCTCGAATCCGTCGATCCCTGGAATCATGACGTCTAGAAGCACGACGTCTGGCGGATTGTTGGCGGCCGACGTCAGCGCTGATGGCCCGTCATGAGCAATGTCCACGGTGTAACCTTCGCCGACAAGGAGTCTTGCAAAGAACGTTGTCACACCTTCATCGTCATCCACCACGAGCACGGTTGGGGGGCCGGGCGCATGGCTCCCGAGCGATAGCGAGGCCGGCACTTCTACCATTTTGGAGGTCAGTGATCATGGTATCGGTTAGCCGAGGGTTTAAGCCCAGTCAGACAAAACCTGACTTTCAGTTGAGCTGGCTCGCGACATGTCGAGTCCGTCCAGCCCTTGGCAAAACCCGTACGCAGAGAGGCTGATCGGATCAATCCGGCGCGAATGTTTGGACCACGTGATCGTGCTCGGCGAACGGCATTTGCGGCGAATCCTGGCTTGCTATCTCACAGAGCCCGGTACACTGGAAGTATGAGCGACCGCTCGGCAATCGAATGGACGGGCGCGACTTGCAACCCGGTCCGCGGCTGCACGAAGGTGAGTCCCGGCTGCTCGTGTTCTTTGGCGGCGCACGCGCCGACGCAGTCGCCGAGACGTTCATCGCGGACCGCCAATATCTCGACGAACTGCGCAACCCGGTAAAGAAAGAGGTCCAGGGGCGTTGTTCGAATGTTGGAGTCAATGATGGCGCCAAGAGGGTTCCGGATGAGGAGGGCCTTGCTGGCTGCGGGTGTGATCTCGGTAGTCCGGCTTGGGCTGTTTTGGGGCGGCCTCACGCTTACCGCTGAGTATCCCGATTGGCGCCAGATAGCGGGCTACGCCATCCTGATGGTCAACTCAATCGCAGAACTCGGGGTTGCCCATGCTTTGGCGCCTAACCGTCAAGGGCGTCTGCTGACCGCCGGGCTGATCGTGTTGACGAGCGCCGCCTTGGGGTGGTGGTGGGGCCGGCCTCGCTTTCCAGAAATCGGTCCAATGAGCGGTCTGACATCGGAGAACACAGGCGCAGGCACGAGGAAGCGATGAAGCGTGATGCGACAGACCATTCTCATTGCAACTGACCGTTGCGGCGGGAACGGAAAGGTGATGGACGGAACCAAGCCGGATCGGTCACTATCCGGGCAAGGCTAACTGCACTCAAGAAAGAGACCTCAAGGGGGAGGCATGCGGAGGAGGAGAAGCGCGAGCGGCGCGGTTGCGCCGGCCGCAATCTTTATTTGCGCGTTGGCGGGCGGCGATGCGTTGGCCGGGCCCGCTCCCGCCGGGCAGAGTTCGCCCGCCCGGGAGGCGCCGTCCGAGCTGATGCTCGTCGGCGCCAGCGCATCGATGCAAGGGAGCGCGAGCCCATCATCGCCGCCGCCCTTCGTGCGGCCGAGGCTGATGGCGGTCCGCATCGACACCGCCGAAGCGCCGACGATCGACGCCGATCTCTCCGATCCCGTCTGGGCGAAAGCTGCTGTCATCGACAATTTCACGCAGAGGTCGCCCAATCCGTACGAGCCCGCGACCGAACGCACCGTGGTGCGTATCCTCTACGACGAGAACAATCTCTATTTCAGCTTCTACAATTACGACAGCACGCCGGAAGCGATCATCGTCCGCAACATGCAGCGCGACGGGCAGCTCTACACATCCGACTCGGTGATGATCTATCTCGATCCCGGCCAGACGCGGCGCAACGCCTATAATTTCGAGATCGGCGCGTCAGGGGGGCGCAGCGACCAGCTCGAACTCAACAACACCGAGGAATTGACCGAGTGGGACACGATCTGGGAGGCGCGCGCCCGAATCGTGGAAGACGGCTGGGTGGCGGAGTTCGCCATTCCGTTCAAGAGCCTCTCCTATGAGGCCAATCAGACGACCTGGGGCTTCGACGTCGCGCGTCGCATCTTCCACAAGAACGAGCGCGTCCATTGGTCGGGCTTCAATCCCGCGGTCGAATTCACCGATGTCAGCCAGACCGGCGATCTGGCCGGCATCGAGAACGTGAGCCAGGGCATCGGGCTGGACGTGCAGGTCTACGGGGCGCCGCGCATGAGGCATGACTGGCGGCTCGACGGCGCCGGCGCCGGATTGAGCTTTACAGCGGGAGGCAACGCCTTCTACAAGGTGACGCCGGCGCTTACCAACACGCTGACCGTCAATCCGGATTTTTCCGATGCGCCGTTGGACATCCGCCAGGTGAACACGACGCGGTTCTCGCTGTTCACGCCGGAAACGCGTGATTTCTTCCTCCAGGACGTGGCCGCGTTCGAATTCGGCGGCCGCAGCTTCGGCCGCAACTCGCAGGACCGGGTGTCGAACAACGGACGGCCATTCTTCTCGCGCAATATCGGCCTGGTCCAGGGCCGGTCGGTGAGCCTGCCCGTGGGCGACAAATTGTCCGGCCAATTCGCCGGATTCGACATCGGCGCGTTCAGCGTCCTGACCGACAAGACGCCGGCGGGCGAGGACGGCCAGATCTTGTCGGTGGCGCGCATGACGCATCCGATCTTCGCCGAGTCGAAATTCGGTTTCGTCTTCACCAAGGGCGATCCGACCGGCTTGACCGACAACACGCTCGCGGGCGCGGACTTCCAGTACCGCAACTCGAATATTTTCGGCGACAAGGTGCTTCAAGCGGACCTCTATTACATGAAAAGCTTCTCGAGCACGGCCGGCGACGATGAATCGTCGGCGTTCTCGCTCAACTTCCCCAACGAACCCTGGTCCGGCGATTTTCTGTTCAAGCAGATCGGCGAGAACTTCCTGCCCGCGCTCGGCTTTGTCAACCGCACCGCGATCCGGCAATATGTCGGAACGGTGGCGCATCTGACGCGCTACCGCGGCACGTATCTCAACACGCTCGAATTCGGCAGCAATTTCGAATTCGTCACCGATCTGAACGACGTGCTGGAATCGCGCGCCAACGACGTCTTTGTGCGCGCGAGGTCCAGGATCGGCGATCAGGTCATGTTCCGATTGATCAATTCGTTCGAGAACGTGCCAGTGCTGTTTTTCCTGCGAGGAGCGTGCCTGTGGTCCCGGGCAAGAATGACTGGACCAATTTTAATGTGGGGGTGCGCACCTTCAATGGACGGCTGCTCACACTCCAGGCCGACGTGACGTGCTGCAGCTTCTATGACGGGAGCGCGGTGCTCACGAAAGCGACCCTGATCTTCCGGCCCAGCACCTATTTCGAGATCACTGCGACGCATGAGGCGAACTTGATCGATCTGCCGACGGGCACCGTCGATATCCATCTCGCCACCGCGGATGCAGCGATCAATTTCACGCCCGACATGCAGCTCGCGCTCCAAGCGCAATACGACAACATCAGCGAGAATTTCGGTTTCTCGGCGCGCTATCGCTGGGAATATCGGCCGGGGAACGAGATCTTCGTCGGGCTGGGACAGAGCGCGCAGCTCTCCAATCAGGGCTTCGTCGCGCAGACGACCCAGGCTACGATCCGGGTGGGACAGACGTTCCGGTTTTGAACCCGATCAATTGCCGGATACGGCGACGCCGAGGGACTCGAACAGCTTCAGGACGATCGGCTTCTGGCCGGGCAGAATCTTCTCGAGTGCCTCGCCGCCGCGAAACCATTGATCGGCGCTTATCTCGACTGACGCCAGCCGCTCAGCCGCGAGCTGCGCTCACTTGCCTCTCGAATCGCCCGAAGACATGGGTAATAGTTTCGGGCCGAACGGGTTCTCGGCCGGCTCCAACCGGCACGTCTCATCGTCGAAAGTAGGCGCAGTCCAGTGCACCCGCAGGAGAGCCAATCGGTATAGACTGTCACGGTGCGCGTGTGGGTCTGCCGCGCGGTCAGGCGTCGACAAGGAGCGAATATGTGCGATCAGGATCAATTTGAAAAGGATCGACAGGAGTACGAGGCGCGCGGGGTGGTGACACGGCGGCAATTCGGCGCCCTCTTGGGAGCGGGCGTGGCGATGATGCTGCCGCAGGTCGCGAACGCGGTCGCGGTGACCGAATCGGACGTGAACGTGATGACGCCGGACGGCACCGCCGACTGCTACTTCGTGCACCCGGCGAGCGGTACGGCTCCAGGCGTTCTCCTGTGGCCGGACATCTTCGGGCTGCGGCCGGCGGTCCGCCAGATGGGCAAACGGCTCGCCGAATCGGGCTATTCGGTGCTCGTGGTGAATCCGTTCTATCGCGTCAAGAAGGCCCCGACGGCGGACAAAGGCTCCGCAACCCCAATTCCGCAGCTGATGCCGCTCGCGCAGGCTCTGAACGAGACGACGCAGATGACCGATGCGAAGGCGTTCATCGGGTGGCTGGACCGGCAGTCTTCGGTTGCCAAAAACCGGAAGATGGGCACGCAGGGGTATTGCATGGGCGGCCCGATTGCGTTTCGCACCGCGGCTGCGGTACCCGATCGCGTCGGCGCGATCGCCTCATTCCATGGCGGCGGACTCGTGACCGATATGCCGAACAGTCCGCATCTTCAAGCCGCGAAGACCAAGGCGCAACTCCTCATCGCGATTGCAGCGAACGACGACATGCGGTCGCCCAATGACAAGAATGTTCTGAAGGAGACGTTCGCCAAGGCGAACCTGCCGGCGGAAATCGAAGTGTACGCGAACGCCGCGCACGGCTGGTGCCCTCCGGATTCGCAGGTCTACAACGAGCCACAGGCCGAGAAGGCCTGGAGCCGGTTGCTCGCGCTGTACGGAAAAGCTCTGGCCTGAACATCAAGTCCGGCTACGGATTTCAGGTTGGTGTCGCACGCAGATCACCAACCTGAAGTCGTGGCTGCCGGCCTGTCAGTGTCTCGACGGCCAACCGATGGCACCCAGGAGCAATCTCGCCGACGCTGGCAACCCACCCGTATAAGGTGGATCCCAAGGATCCACTCAATGCCGTCATCGTGAATCTCGACAAAGCGCCGAGAAACGTTCGACGAGGCATGGTCGAGTTCAGCGCGCCGTTTTCCATCCTCAAGCCGCTGGAC
>Ga0184623_10001133_pt1 | contig 11541 bp, 9 predicted proteins | sample PLM1_100_b1_FD_133138 | JGI IMG/M metagenome (GOLD analysis project Ga0184623, IMG submission 133138) | Groundwater sediment microbial communities from an aquifer in East River, Colorado, USA - PLM1_100_b1 | ecosystem: Environmental > Terrestrial > Soil > Riparian zone | place: USA: East River...
CAAAATCCTCCAGGCTGAGTTGCGCCATGCCTTCCGCAGTTGCCAGAAGCACCCCACCAGGTTTGAGGATGCGGTGCAACGTAGCGATCACCGTGCGGATATCATAAATGAATTGGAGCGTTTGAGTAAAGATGATGGCATCGAACATATCCGATGGCAGGTGGTCGGCCTTTGTCAGGTCTGCGACGACGGTGGCATCAGGGTTGCCTTCCACAGGATGCAGAACGTCGCTCTGGGTGACGCGTTCCCCGCCGTATTTGCGAGTGTACGCATTATGCTTGATCTCCAGCACTCGACCTCGAATATCGCCGGAAAACTCAGTCAAGAACTTTTCGATATAGTAGCGGTCGATCTCCAGACCACGGCTGTTCCCATAATCCGAACTGACCGGCTTGAGGTGGCGCAGGTCACCAAAGCGCACCCATCCAACTGAGGGCCAGACCACCAATCGGGCGAGGCGGCGTCGGGTTTCACGCGACAGGTAGCGGCGGGCAAGGAGGCGGAGTTGATTCAGCATCTCGTTGATCTTCGGTCATAATCCTACGGCATGGAGGCTGGAGCCAGCTTCACACCATAACTATTTTCAGGCGTACGGTAATACATGAACCAGGTTTTGTTTTCCTCGTCAAGCAAGAGGATAGCCTGCTGGACTTCATCGAATTGATAGATTGCCACAGGCTCACTCAAGATGTTCGGTGTTCGGAGTGATACCACTCTGACCTCGGTGCGATTCGCGCGTACATTATTCAGGATCAAGGCATAAGTATCTGTAGTCAATCTGACGTGTCCCGCTGTGCCCCAAACGGAGATCGGCTTGCCGCCACTCGTTACCGCTGAGGATTGGTCGAGCCCATTGTATTGATCGCCATACGCCACGCCGAGCAAACCGCTTTCGGGTGTGCCGTTGGGGATGTAGTATACGATCCATTTTCCTGAGTCGTGGATAGCAGTCACAGGGAACAACTCATCCCCGCCGCCCCAAACAGAACGATCCTTGCGGTTTAGCGCTATTCCCAGGTCGGTGAAATTGAGGCCATCTGAAGAGGATGCCGCCCGCACATCCGCGTTGACCATGGTAAGACTTTCTTGCGTATTGGCGCCATAGTAAAGAAATGTTTCCTTTTGTTCACCCAGTGTGATCCCTGAGGATACGGCTCCTTCCTCGCCGTAATGGTTCGGGAACCATGCTAGGATGGGGTTGCCGTCATACTTCGTAAAGTGGATGCCGTCCGTGCTGGTTGCTACACCGATCGCCCGCCACAATACGGTCTCGTCGGATTCGGTACGATAGTCGCTGGAGCCTTGGTAATAGAGATAATATGTATCGTCTTTCTTGATGACGGAAAAAGCAAAGCCGCCCCACAAGTAATAATCCCATTCCCCCTCCGCGCCGGCTTCAAGGATAATTCCCTGATCCACCCAATCTGACTGAGAAGGGATGTTAACGCTCGAGGTGGGCCATTGAATGGGAGTTGTGTGCGGGTCAGGAAAATCCGCGGTTGGAGGTCGAGTCGGCAATGTGGAAAGACAGCAACCCGTCATGAGAATGGATGCCAGAGCCGTGGTGAGATAAAAATTAAAATTATCTTGCATCTTTTTTCAGCGGCAGAGGCGAAACATCATATAAGTGACTCAGTCCAAACCCATCAACAATTCGAAGAATGTTGTCAATCTGCGACGGACTCAATATCTTTCTCCAACTTGTGATTTTGTCGATTCCAATCACACTTGCGCTGGTCAAGCGTGTGGTTTGGGAGGGTCGGTCTATTTTATCAAATACTGAATCCACGGGCTTTTGCCCAATCGAATCAAAAATTGAAGTCATCTCAGCCTGTGGTTGGTTGCATAGATCCTCGTAATACACTGTTTTAATTTCGCCCAGTTTGAACTGCCTTAATGGCACAAGATTGCTCACGCTCCATATGATGGCGTGCTTTTCCTCGGTGGTTTCGGCACTTTTTATCAAATTCAAATACGGTCCAAGATGATCCTCGATGAGATTGGGCTGTGAAAGGAACGGTTCGATGTCACGATCCGTGGCCCAGCCCAACTCCATTCTCGATGAAACCACTGCACAGGGATGCCGCATCAGAAGTATGATCGGAATTTCAGGGAAATTGTCATGCAACCACTTAAGCGCAAGGTTGATGCGGATCTCCTTGATGAGGCGGTATTCAGAGTGTATCCGTTCGTTTTGGCGGTCGATCCAGCGGTTGCTGATCTCACCTGTGAAGACCTTGTGAGCGAAGGCGCGGAATTCCGGATTCTCCGTCGCAGGTCGCATGTATTGGAAGTAGCGGAAGCCGCGATATTCAGGGACAAGATCAGGATTGAACGGTTCGAACATAATGCGACAGGGGATCTGCGAAGCGATCAAATCTCCCAGCCAGGTGGTTCCGCTTCTGGCGGTACCGGCAACCAGGATGCTTCTGGATGTGTCCGGATCGGGATTTATATAGAAGCGGCTCCCAGCCATCTGGACAAGGCGTCGATATAACCTTCTTGTGTGGAAGTTTACGCGACCCAAGCATGCACCTACATGAGAAAAGCGATTATTCGCGCCAGACAGGCAGCAACACAATCCGATTGCCAAGGTGGTCGAATACAATCTCATTACCCACGCGAAAGCCGTTATCCGTTAGTGCTTTCGTCGGCGGTCGTTGTCTCCAATCGGCAATATCAAAATAAGCGACCCAGAAATGATCGCTTTGTTCTTTCGTCATCACGTGGTTTGCATCTTTTGCGTACACCATTTGGAAGCGATCGTCCTCAAGTGCGTCCAGTTGATATTCCAGGGATGTGGAAATCGCCCAATTCCCAGTAAGATAACCTTTGGAAACGACAGGCAATGTATAAACATTGACCGGATAAGCCTGAGACGATTCCGCTTCAGACATCTGACGGGTCATATCATCCCACTCGATGCGGCTGCCCAATTGCGGGCTTGACCATGCGATTCGATTGGTTCGCAGGTCATTGATGCCGGCGACCAAGCTCCAAAGCACGATGAGTGCTATCCATGTATATCGCATCCACTTTCTTTCCAATTGATACACCGCAGCTGCAACCAACATAAGATAGGGTATGGAAATAAAAATAAAGTAACGATCAATCCATTCAGCCTGTTCCAGCCTGTGGCTGACCAGGAAAATGGTAATCACCGGTAGAAACGACAGGAGTGCCAGCCAGGAAAAAAGAACGGCGTCATGATACTTTGCTTTGAAGCCAGATCGCACAATCTTCCAAAGCCAGAATACGACCGGCAGGCCGAACAGAAGCAATCCTACGGCTTTTACGTAACGGGAGCCTATAGGTCCATTAAGAGTCGAATAAAAATTCAAGAGGTCAATAATGCCTGGTTTTGGAATCCAGCCGAGGTTTCGCTCAAGGCCGCCTATTGATCGCGCCTCCTGAATCACTGGATAAGCCCATGGAAGGAGGGCCAGAACCAAAACCAGCATTGATAATCCAAATGTCAGCAATTTTTGGCGCTGCCAGATCAACAGGAACAAAAACTCCATGCCAACTACCAGCCAGCCGTAGTAGTGGGAATAAATTAGCGGGAGATTCACGAGGGTAAGCCACAGCAATTCAGTGATAGTTCCACCTGTCGACTTGAAGAAGCGCATGAACAGCCAGAACGAGCACATTGCAAGGAAGGTAAACAAACTATACATGCGCAATTCCTGTGCATAATGAATCAGATAGCCGTTTATAGCCGCAAGAAACAATGCCAGGCTGGTCTCAGGCAAATCGAAACCCAATTCGCGGCACAGGAGATAGAAAGGCACCAAAATAACAATGCTACTCAAAACCGGAAAGAGCTTGAGCCATAAAACAGATTCGCCGCCCAGAGCAATCCACAGCTTTAGCAGGATATAAAAGAGAGGAGGGTGAACTATGTCGGCTATGACATAGGAAAACATGCCACTCCAACTCTGCTTTACCCCAATCATGGTGAAGGCCTCGCCCCCCCACAGGCTGAATGAGTCGATCTTCCAAAAGCGGAGAACGACAAAGGTAATACCCGTCAAGACGAAAATTATGAGAGGCAGCAGTGAGATTTGACTGATCACCTGTCGAATCCCGGGCTTTGCAACGATAGAAGTTTTTATTACGGACATATCTCTTTAATAGATCCTTTCAAATGCTTTTCATTGCCAACTTTGCTTGATAAGCAATCTCAGTCAGAATGTTAATCAGAACGCCCCTTTCGAACCGGTTCACCTGGAGACTAAGATATACAACTAAATAGACCAACAGGCCGACTACCCCAATAAACAGAATTGGAAAAATTGAGTTGAGTCTAAGCACACTCTGCAACAAATACATCGCAATAACCGTTGGAATCACGGGGATCAGGGCCGGTGACACTATCTGGCTAAGTGCTTCCCGTCGTGAAAGTTTGATCACCCGAATCACATATGGATGGACGAAGCCAAGACAAATAATGGTGGTTGGAATAAGAGTTCCCAATGCTACTCCTGCCAAACCAATCCTTTGGACGAGAACGATAGACAGAAACAGGTTAGTAACGCCAGAAATCATCGACATCCTACCCGAGAATTTCGGCAAACCCATACCTTGTAGAACAGAACCCGCAGGCCATGTGGTGGTGTCTATCATGCTTGCAAGGGTTAAGATCAGAACAAGATAGGCATAACTTGAAAATTCATCCCCGACCCAGACAGAAAGAAATGGCCCTGCCAGAAATATCAAGCTTACCCCAACCGGCAAAAAGATCGCAAGGGTCAGCCTGGTATTTACAATATACAAGGTGCGTAGACGATCGTGATCATTTTCGGCGTGAAGCTTTGAGGCAAGCGGTAAGAGTAAGGACAAGAATTGATCTGTGATCATCAAAGGCAATGCACTTAGCTTCCCCGCCAGGCTGTAGGGAGTAACCGCACTGACTGGCAAAAATGCACCAATCACTATTTGATCTGTCCTTGTCTCGAGCTGTCCGCCAATATGCAGCATAAAGATCGATGAACTGAACGAGGTTAATACATGAAACATGGAACGATTTGCGCCACTCAACTTAAAACGTAAATCCGGCGCAATACGATGTATGAACCAGACGCTTGGGATCAGCATCAAAACGTTTACCGCTAAACCTGCGATCACAACACCGAGGACACCGCCACCCAGCAAAAGAATTCCCACGATTGCTACTGCTGTCAGGAGGGTGCTGATTACACCAATCAGATTGAGAATATCAAAGCGCTCCAAGCCCCGCAAAACAGCTGTCGTGCTATTGCTTGGGATTGCCAGTCCCGTTCTCAAACCGAATAAAACCACTAAACAGATAGCGGTAACCTGGTTCTCTGGAGGAATATTAAATAATTGGGGAAAGAAAGGCGCGATGATGATCGAAGCTACGACGACAAGTGAACCAAGCGCTAAGTAAACCACGAGAGCAGTAGTTAGGAGTTGTTGTGCATTCTCATACTGCTGCTTCGCACGGAACTCCGCAATGTACTTTGTAATAGCACTTGAGATACCAAAATCAAGGAGGGATCCATAAGCCATCACAGATCCAACCAGTAACCACAGCCCATACAAGGTTGGCTCAAGGTGATCCAGGATAAAAGGCGTCAGCAGAAACCATGTGCCCAGTCCAACAAACCGGCCTATATAGTTGCTGATCACGCCACGTACCAGGTGGCGAACCTTGTTATTCTTGACACTGCTCTGATCCATATTCTCTACATCCTAAAATAGGCAAGCTTTTCAATGAAGCGAGCCGGCCTCATGAAATAGCGGGAAAGGAATGAACTTCTGATATTAAAGTCACGCATGGGGGAAAACCAGTCGCCCGTTGAAACCTTTCTTGTTTTCACGAATTCCATGGGCTTGAACAGTGTTTGCCGGCTATACCAGGAAAGCATCATCTTATTCCGAAGAAATAGAAAAGGGGTCTGTCCCAGATACTTTGAGTTTGCCTTCAGGTGCGTCGGAAGACGGGGGATAATATCACCAAAGTCTTCTGTAATGAGGGCAATTCCTCCCATCTTCAGAGTCGAAGCAATGTCCCTGATGGTGCCCAGGGGTTCAGGAACGTGTTCAAGCACCTCGAATGAAATTACAATGTCGTACTCCCGATGAAAACAAGACTGGTAATCAGGTAAAACTCGAATGCTCTTATCAAGAAAACCATATTTCTCAAAACGGTTCCTCGCAAACTGAAACGTCTTACTACCAGGAACATCGAAGTAATCAACATGAAATCCCTGGCTGGCCAGATAGAGCGAGTCATTACCGGTGCCATCACCAAAAATCAGGATGGAGATATCATCAGCAAGCAGATTCTTCTGCGTGGCGTACAATCGTATTCTTTCAAGAGCCTGTTCTGACCATTGATGACGATCCGGCTTGGCCCAGAAAACCAGCGTTTCAAATATGAATCCATTTCCCTCTGCATAGAGTTGATCCATTTTTTTATTGCTTATATGCGGCGTTACACCGAAGCGGGCTACATCCTGCAAAACGTTGCAACCAGGTTGCAGTGACTGCATCCAAACCTTGTGCTCAACTTCTTCTCTGGGAAGCGTTGTAAACCGGACAATCTCATCAACAATTTCAGTATAGGTCAGCGGTAACTTCAGTTCGTTTGCCATGTATTCATCCATGATAAGTACTTCGATACGCTCATTCTTTATAGAAAATACGTGCGCCTATTAATACCCTCCCAATCGGAGAGTCAATAAAAAACGCACCAGTGACCAGGTGCCCGGCACTTCCAAACGGCGCAATGCAGTCAGTGATATTGACCAGCTATTTATGCCGCTCTCAGCAGTGCATCCGCCTAAATAGCCCTTCTGCTTCACTAAATCCTGAATCGACCAGTCAAATTCGCCAAAGGGGTAGGCAAAAGATGTAATCGGTGTCTTCAATTCGTTTTCCAGGTCTGACTTTGAGCCAGCAATTTCTTCACACGCCTGCTCTAGAGGTATATTGGGAAGCTTGGCATGCGTTCGGGTGTGTGCTCCAAACTGAATATACTGGCCTGCTATTTGTTTTATGTCTGACCAGCCGAGGATTTTTCGCCCATCTAACGTCTTATCTTTTGTCCAATCGTTGTGACCGCCTATCTTGCCGCTCACCAAGAAAACGGTAGCTGGAAAACCAAAGCGCCGCAAAACTGGATACACATGGTCTGCAATTTCTGCATAGCCATCATCAATCGTTATGACAACGGAGCGAGGTGGAGGCAGCTGGTAATTCCGCCTGTACTGCAGGTATTCCTCAAGGCTGAGCACATGGTAGTTTAGTCGTTTCAGCCATTCCATCTGTCGGGCAAACCGCTTCAGGGGAACAACAAACCGACTTGCCGGCTCACCAGGCTTTCCAAAAGCGTGATAAAGTAAGATTGGCACGCCCTTGACCATGCGCTGCCAGGTATCATCATCAGGAAGGGCCTGCCGGACACCACGCCAGTAACCAAACGTAAAGAGGAATCGATACCATTTGCGGCCCCGAGATGTTTTGGTTATGATCTCTCCGCATCGTACTAGAAACAACGGCGAGATCCCGAGACGCCAAAAAACTTGCCGCAGGAGTGCTTCGCGCAGACTTGTGTCTCCCAGCGGCCCCAGCAACTCGGGCAACATCTCAGGATGCCGCTGACATAAAGCTACCCAACCAGCTCCCGACTTGGCAGCATCGGCAAACAACTCCCGAGACCTCTTATGCTCATCCTGCCGACCAATTGCCTCAGGGAGGTAGACAAAGGTCAATCCGTGTTGCTCAAGCCGGAATGCAAATTCAATATCATGGCTTCGCCGGATATCCGGTGCAAAGCCGCCCACCTCCATGAACAGTGTACGTGAAACCGATATATTTCCGCCGTAGCCATCAGCCCAGTATGGTTGGTGAAGTCCCTGGTTGAGGTCGCGATAATGCTGGTGCCAACCTTCAGCAAATTTTCTTGTGTACCAGTCTGCATCACCGATATTCATCGTAATCTGGCCGATACCAACGACCCTATCCCGCTGTCTGTGCAGGCGCAGGTGTTCAGCGACCAGTTGAGGCTCAGCAACAATGTCATCATCCAGAAAAAGGCAGATACGGCCACTGGCCTGGCTAGCGCCATTGTTACGGGCATTTTGCTGGCCGCTGTTTGCCTGAGACAACACTTTCATTGAGTACGGTGTATTCAGATTTGCCAGCATTTCAGTTGTATGGTCGGTCGAACCATCAACAACAACAATCACTTCAAAGTCATCGGCCGCGTGTGTCTGGTGGGCCAGGGCCTCCAAACACGTTTGCAGTCGACCTGCACGATTGTAGGTCGGAATAATCAAACTTACTTCAATCATCGGACTAAACTCTCACAATTCTATTTCCATAGTTGGTAGTTGATGTTGTCCGGCAGCACGTGTTCCCCCGTCCGCAACAACCATTTCTTAAGCCATCGAACCTCATTTGCCATTCCGCCCGGTAACCATTTTGGCTTTTGAATCAGCCACTGCGCCTGTTTCAAAGCCTGCCACACTTCTCTCTCTTGCACTCGTTGATCCTTCAGATATTCCTCCAACCACTTCAAAAAAAAACTTCTCGCCTGCGACTCTGTCCCTGTCCGCGCGGCAACTGCCATGCTGGCCTGGGAATGTTGGCGATATTTGTCCCAGCACTGATCGACAACTATTGTCGGTGTTTTCAGACAGAGCTTGGCAAAAAATGCCTGATCTTCATAAATATTATGAATGCCGATAAATGTTTCATCGAAACCACCAACATCGTCGACGGCAGAACGGCGGACAAGGATACCTGATGGACATGGTATGGATGCCTTGCCGCGTATATACAGCGGCAGCAAGGAAGGCGGCTGGATCGGCGAATCCAATGGAGTACCCCACAGTGGCATAAAATCCTTCTGTCGGTCTTCCGGGTTCTGTGTCCAGCTGTACCAATACAGGGTTTTTCCATAGACCATACCAACCGTTTCATATTTATCAAGAATGGCTACTTGCTCTCCCAGCTTATGCGGCAGCCAGATATCGTCGGCATCTAAAAAGGCTAGATAGTTTCCTTTCGCATGATGGATCCCCAAATTGCGGGTTGCCCCTTTACCATAATTCGAGTGACCTGGATGATCCAGATAATAGACTTGGTCGGGTTTCTGTGTGGCATAGTACTGGGCAATTTTTGTACTATTATCTGAGGAACCATCATCTACCAGCAATAATTCCCATTGTTGGTAAGTTTGGGCAAAGACGCTTTCAACTGCTTCAACCAAGTATTTTTCGGCGTTCATGAAAATAACAACGACTGAAACCAATGATTTTAGATTCATTCCACTTACGAACTCCTAATAATTCAGCTATGAACTTAATCACACATTATCTTCAATTGCTTTTGCAATATTACTGAAGATATACCGCTACCAGCCGGAGCCCCCGGTACCTGACCTCATAAATTGGCTGGCGTGCATGCATCCATTTGCGTAAAGCCCTATAAAAACCGCTCTGACGGTTCTGGATGATCACATAATCCGCCTCCTTGAAGGTGTCTGGGCTAAGTTTAGCGCCTGGAAATGCGGAGACCGCATCAGGACCATTGCTGATGTTTAGGTCCGGCCGCAGCAGACCGTGTAATTGATCATAAATTAGTACGTCCTCACACTCCGCGTTGATTACAGCTCCAGGCTTTGCATGCGTGTTGAGATAAGAAAGGACCCCAGCATACGACTCGCACCAGTACGTGGTTTCCAGTCCGAGCAATTTGGCGCCATAAACGCCGCCGATCGCCTCAGAATAATAGGACAGCAGATGTGGGTAAAGATCATACGCAAGCAGTAGATGAGGAAGAAATACCACAATGATCATAATGGCAACAAGTCCATATCTTCCTAACTGTATTCTCCAGCTTGCCAGGAACCTCTCGGCGATTGGGACGCTACGGACAAACCCGACTCCAGCGAGAGCTGCCAGGTACGGAAAGAGGGGCATCATAAACCGCTCGTTATCATATACCTGCCCAAGTCCACTGGTAAATATCACCAGGCAGACGAATATTCCCAAGAGTAGCAATCCACCCAGAGGACGGTCTTCCCGGTGCCTCACCATGGAAATTGCCCCGACCGTTGCCAAAAGGAGAATTGAAAAGGGCACAACAACGATCGTTATGATAAAAGGAAAATGCCAGGGGGTGGGGCATACAACTGGCCGAAGTAATACTGCTCCACCGGCAGACGACTTGTTGTCATAAACTCTATATACCCTGTCAGGTGTTTCCACAAATCATAGTACAGCCACGGCCAACTCAATATGAAGAAGCCAACGCCGATTAAGCTCATGAGTGCAAGCCGAATGAAAAGATAGCCCCTACGTTGAAAAATGAGTGCCCAGGCAGAAAGCACGATAGGGGGAATAAACAATGCATTAATTTTTGTTGCCAGAGCCAGCCCCCATACAAAGCCCAATAAAAGAGTCCACTTTAATCCAGGATGGCTATGGCCGAGCCAGAATGTGTATATAACCGCGAAGATCATTGCAGTGACAGGTACATCGATTGCAGCGAGATGGGCATGAAAGAAGAAGCGAGGCATAGTGAGCAAAGCAAACGCTGCCACCAGCCCTGCCAGAGATCCGTAATCCTGTGCCACCATAAGATAAAGCAGCATCACAAGAACACTAACAATCAGGATATTTCCCAGGCGATGGGCGGTTAAATCATCAAGGAAATGGCGAGCTCCTAGCCAAATAAAACCGGACCCAACTTTGCTGAGAGGTGGGTGTTCATGGTTGGTACTCCAATACCTTGATATCTCCTCGGTGCTGAGTGCATAGGAGGGTTGCGCGATCAGTTCACCATACCAAGCCGGGTAGGTTTCGGCAGCCACGATGTAGGTTGGCTCGTCCCACGTCAGACCAATTTGGGGAGCTGTAGCCACCAACAGTAGGATTGTGAAACCTGCCAGTGACAAAGCAATGAGTTTATCCGCTGGAGAAGTTGCCCTATTTGCAGCCGCATTAGTGTTCATAAATAAACCCCTTGCGCCCATATACTAAGGATGGAGGACGTATTCCTGTTCAAACACCTCTGCCGAAGGAGAGATATGATGGGATATCAATGGTAGAAGTCCAACCAACCACACACTTGCCCACATTATCGGTATGACCATTTTATACTATCTTTCAATCCCCGCATGCGGCCCCGTGACTGTGGTGACATTTGTCGAAAAACCAAAATCTGAGGGTGTCAGTAGGATCGCAACACAGACAGGCACTTAAGGATCACTTTAGCTCATCCGGCCGCGTCTTCGAGCGTATTCCTGCTAGAATTCCCGGCAGTAAATTCATGCAATATGCCTGCCCGAGTAACGCATAATCCAGATCACCTTTCAGCCTGCCATTGATCCATCTTCGCAGGGCACGCATGAAATGCGACACTACCCGGATCAAAATGAACAGATCGCCCCTGCGCAAATATTTGCCATAGAACCCGCCGTGACTTCGTGCGTAATCCCGGTATTGTTCGATCCGTTTCTCAACGTCGCGCCACCCATAATGAGCCACAACAATGTCGGGTTCGTAC
>Ga0184623_10001134_pt1 | contig 11532 bp, 12 predicted proteins | sample PLM1_100_b1_FD_133138 | JGI IMG/M metagenome (GOLD analysis project Ga0184623, IMG submission 133138) | Groundwater sediment microbial communities from an aquifer in East River, Colorado, USA - PLM1_100_b1 | ecosystem: Environmental > Terrestrial > Soil > Riparian zone | place: USA: East River...
TGGCGGAGGTCATGGACTCGCGGGCGCGTCGTCCCTGGTGGAATCACCAGACCAAGATGAGGGACGATGTCCTCGCGAAATGTGTTGCGGATCGAATTGGTGTGCACAGGCTGCCGGCCGTTCCAGGTGAAGAGCGGTGCATCATCGGCGTCACCGCGCTCAGGCGGGCGTCCGGCCAGATAGGCCCGCAGCACGGCCCCGAGCCGCGGACCGAACGGCACGAGACGAGTCTTTCCAAACTTGCTGTTACGAATGAGCAGGACATCCCGGTCGAGATCGACGTCGCGCAATTGGAGGCGTGACACCTCACCGACTCGCAACCCCAGGCCGTACAGCAGCGCGAAGATCGCACGATGCGTCGCGCCGCGGTACCGACTCCGGTTGTTATCCAGAAGATTGGCAGCGACCTCGAGCAGCCGCCGTGCCAGTGGCGGATCAAAGAGAAACGGTAACCGCCGCGCGGTTTCAGGTCGCGGCCGTACCCGTACGGGCGACATCGGAATGACTTGCTGGATGACGAGCCAGTCGAAGAGCCGGCGCACGACACCCAACAGGTGGTTGTAGCCTTTGGCCGCAGATCGCGGCCGTGACGCGAGAAACTGCTCGATCCGGTCGGCCGTGATCGCGTCAAGGCCCACGACGCCTTGATCCACGAGAAAACGATCGAGCAACCGGAGACTGCGATCTTCAGCGACAAAGCGACATCCCAACGCCCGTTTCGTGGCGAGATACTGCACGATGTGGCTGGCGAGCGGACTGCGAAAACCCGTCCAGGCGGCTTTCATAACGCCTCCTCGCCATCGCCCAGCGCGAGCTGGCGCAACAGATGAATCGCGACCTTGCCGTACACCTGCGTGGAATCGGCTCGCTGGTGGCCGACGTAATCGCCGATGGTCTTGAACGGGACATCGGCGTCGACGAGCCGTTGGACGCACGTGTGGCGAAAGGTGTGCGAGCCGGCACGCGGCGCCTCGACGCCCGCCCTGCAGAGGTACTCGCTTGCGCGGGTCGCAATCGCGCTGCACGGCAACGGGGTGAACGGGGCGATCGCTCTGAGGAAGATGTGGCGATCCGTCACCGATGGTCGGCCAGACTTGAGGTAGTCGATGATGGCATCACCCACGGTCGCCGACAGAGGGTACAGGGTCGAGTGCCCATTCTTCCGAGCGCGCACGTGAATCTGCGCGCGGCGCCAGTCGACATCGTCGAGCTGTAACGCGGCGACCTCGCGCGCGCGGAGCCCGTACGTGGCGAGCAATAGCAACATGGCGTAATCGCGTTTGCCGACGGGCGCACGCCGATCCGGCACGGCGAGCACGCGCTCGACCTCGCTCCAGGTAATCGCGCGCGGCAGGCTCGCCTGGCCGTACGCGCGTCGGCGTGGGACCGCGCGACTGAGATCCGCCGACAGCACGCCTTGGCGATGGAGGTACCGGAAAAACACGCGCAGCGTTCCGACACGTCCTTGCATCCCGTCGGGCCCGAGGGGTTTGCCTTGGAGACCAGGCTCGAGCAGAAACGAGGTCAGGAGCGCCGGTGAGATTTCGTCGAGGGCGCCAATCCCGCGGCGTCGAAGATACGCCTCGAAGACGCGTAGGTGATAAAGGTACTGATACAGCGTCGCCGGTCGGAGGCCCCGCTCCCGTTGGAGATACTCAAAGAAATTGGGCGCTGTTTCATGAAACGGGACCGGCCGACGAGTGGTCGTGCCGACGAAACCAGGGATCAGCAGCCGCAGCATCTGCTCGACGGGTGTCCGCGGATGGGAACGGAGACTCTGGCGCGCCCGAGCACCGGTACACCATGCCCCATGCTCCCACATCCATTGATCGACGAACGGGTCGACCAACGCGGGCAGGTCAGTCCACGCTGTCGCTCCGCAATTCTTGGCAAACCGATCAAAGTGAATGAGCGCTTGTAGATTGCGGGTGACGGTCGCCTTGGCAGCACCACGATCGGCCGTCCAGGCGGCGTACTGATCGATGGCCGGTCCGAGCCAGAGCGCCCGGATGCGATCAGCGGTCTTGGGGCGAACGTAATAGTGGTCCAGCATGGACAATCTCCTCTCTGCCCAAAGGGCAAAGGAGACATCCTCTGCTGAACCCGCGCGTTATGTGCCGACGATCTACGCGTCGCTCTGCATGATTTGGCGGCCGTCAATCGAGACGGCCACATAACGATCACCGCCACATAAGACGCACAATCACCCGAGCGGCGACCCGACGCCGAGCGCGGACGACATGGCACTGACGAGACGACTGGTCGACGCCGGACAGTTGATCGGCGTGGACGTTCTCGATCACATCGTCATCGGCGATGGGCACCACGTCAGCTTTCGCGAGCGCGGCTGGCTCTGAAATCGGGCCGCCGAATGGTGCCGACGGCTCGAAGATCGTCTCGTGGACCATCAGATGCGGATGCTTACACGGTCTCCGCCCCGGCCGTTTCAGCAGCGTCTCTGAACATCTTCCGAAGCGCATCCAGAAAATCGACCGACTCCTTAGCCGGCGTTTCACCTGGGACGGGCGCCGCGAGTTCGTAGACACCGCGAACATCAATCGCGCGCAGACGACTCGACCCTGCGCCTCTGTGGGCATACGCGCGCATCCACTCCGTCACATGGTCTTGAAATAGACGCTGCCCTGCGAGATCGTGTAACCGCGTGTAGAGCTCGCGAGCGACGCGGTCGATCGCGGCCTGTCTTGCGTCTTCTGGAGCGTTCACTGGCTTCCATTCACGCGGTGTCGAGACGAACCGAGCCAGACGCTCTGCCATCAGCTTGATCAGGTCAGCGACCGGCTGAAGATTCCCGTAATGATCTTCAATCTGCTGAGCGTAGCGCCGCGTCAACGCCTTCACGCGCGCCCAATGCTCTGCGGAGACACCAGCCTTGGCCCCGAGACCCACCCGAGCGTGCCAGATATCGTGAAATTCCTGGGTCGCACCACGCGCGGCCAGCACCAAGTTGGCCATGTCGTAGACGGGTACTGCATCGACAGCAACAACCTCCGGTCGGGCCTGAAGGGCTTCCAATAGGCCATTCAGATTGTGTCGAGTCGCCCGTGCGCGTTCTGGTAGGACACCGTTGATTCCAGCAGTGAAAAACACGCGCGTCTCCAGGCGCTTCCGCACGCCTTTCACGAAGTTCGCGCCCAGTTGCTCCTCGAGGGTGCGAAGTGTGCTCTCGAAGGACGCCAGCACGTGACCCTTCTTGGCCGCTGCGTCCGGGAGATTGTCACCGACGACCTGCTCGAAGTGTGTGAACACCGTGGCGAGCTTCGACTCGTGTCCGCCCGCGATGACACTCCGCAGGACTGCCTGCGCACCGGCTTGCAACGGCTGCGTCGCGTTGTCCACGAGCAGGATCGCGTCGACAAGCTCGTACTTTTTCGTCACAGCCGTTGGAATGCTCATCGCCGACTCCGGGGTATGACCAATCCCTTCGGTATCGAGTAGTACGAGACGGGGCACTTCGGAGTCCGGTGCCCAGTTGGGCCGAAACGGCCCCATCACCCGGATGCCGGAGACAAGAGGAGTAAGAAGTCTGCCGAAGCGTGGTGCGTAATTACTGGAGAACTGGTTGACCGTCTTGATGAAGTGCAGGCGATCCTCGCTCTTGAACTCCCATCGTTTGGGCCAGCCGGTCTCACGTTCGAAATCGCCGGCCTCCACAAGTGCGAACCGCTCTTGCACCTCGTCGAGGATGTCGTCGACGAGCTCCTGCGCATCCGGGTTGTCGCGAATGGCGTCTTCGACCAGCTCCAGCAGGGCATCGCGATCGGCAGCACGAGCATGAACACCAAGCTGGAAGTCAGCTTCGAGGTTGGCGACCGCAGTCTGTGCGAGGCCGCGTACGCGCTCGAGCAACCCCATCACCCGCCGCTCGTTCTGCTCTCGCTCTTCTTCCGAAATGCCGTCCGCCTCCGGCTCCTTGATCTCCTCGCCGTCGTCAAGGTCATCATCGGAGGCGTGCGCGCCTCTGACTCCGCCCAGCACGTAGTTGAGTCGAAAGCGGAGGTCGCTGTGCTCGAGCAGGCGGCGCAGGACAACGGCATCGCTATCGCCGGCGGCGGCTGCCGCTACGGCCGCGGTCACACACTCGTCGATGTAGAGACGGGTTCTGTCTTGTGATCGGAAGGACACCACCGCGCGGAAGGCACCTGGCGCAAGGATGACCTCAGTATCAAAAATTGTGGTTCGGGCTGTCGCCGTGGAGGGGAAACGTTCCCGTTCAGGGTCCGTGCCGATGATCTGACGGGCGACCGTCGTCTTGCCGGCACCGGTCGTGCCCACGAGAAGGACCTTGGTGTAGCCCTCGTCCAGGGTCGGCAGACGGAGTGAATCCTGACGAATCGCAAATGAGTCTTCGAGCTTGGCTTCGAGAGGTCCGTAGAACGCCGAGACGATCCGCTCATCAAAATCTCTCGAGGCGCGCGACCGCGCTCCCGGCGTCCAGAGCGTATCGTCTGAAAGCAGTCGGTTCATTTCGGCCACCAAGGAGTCCGCTTCGGACTCGTCCCGCGTCCCAAGTCCCCGGCGAACCCGAGCCGGTTTGCCGTCTTTGTCGGGCCGAACCGGATGGCGGAAAAGAACGCACCATCCCTCACGACCCTTGTTTTTCGCAGCTTTATACGTCGGCGCCACATCCACCTCCATGCGTTGTTCAGCGTTGTTCAGCGAGAATAGCCTGGCTTCGCGATCCGCGCAAGCGAAATAGTGAACAACACTGAACAACACATCGGTCTGAGCTATTTCGTAGGAGATTGACAGTTGCCAATGAGCGAATTCACGAAAGAACACGAAACATTTGCGTAATTTGCTTAATTATCGTATATTGCCTCTGTTAGGCAAATACTGTGAATGAGACAACCATAGTAAAGCGCGGTGCAGGAATCCTCGGAGAACGCCTGCCGTCCGGCTGGGCACAGTCGGTTTCGGCGGGCAGCGCCAGGCAACGCGGGCAAATTGACGCTGTCCTGACGCTGACCGGCCCCGATGGAACGCAGGCACTTGTTATGGTGGAGGCAAAGGCACGAGTGTTCCCGCGTGACGCTCCAGAGCTCAAGCGCCGCCTGGAGGGCTTCTCTGCGGACCCTGCCATCGTGATGACGGACTTCCTGACTCCCAGCTCAAGGCGCCGTCTAAAGGAAGAGGGCCTGAACTACTTGGATCTCACGGGCAACGTTCGACTCAGTCTCTCCCGACCAGGCCTATTTATTGAGACCGAGGGCGCGATCACCGATCCCAGCCCCGCCGAGAAGCTCGGCCGGTCCCTTCGAGGAGCGAAGGCGGGCCGCATCGTTCGAGCGCTGTGTGATTTCCCCCCTCCATTGGCCATCACAGAAGTCGCCACCAAGGCGGGAGTCGACATCAGCTATGCCTCCCGTCTGGTCGAATGGCTGGCAAACGAGGGCTCGCTCACACGGGCGAGACGTGGCCCCGTCGAATCCGTGGACCGCGCCCGAATGATTCGCCGGTGGGCGGATGACTACTCGGTCCTGCGGAGTAACGACGCCCGCTCATTTCTCGATCCTCGCGGCGTGGAGAATCTGCTGCGTAGCCTGCCGAAGATTCGCTTCCGATATGCCGTAACGGGTTCCTTCGCCGCGAATCGTTTGGCGCCAGTGGCTCCAGCCCGCTTGGCGATGGTGTACGTCGACGACCCGGACGAAGCAGCGAGAGCGCTCAAGCTGACACCCACCGAAGCAGGCGCCAATGCCATGCTGCTCGCTCCGTTTGACGACGTCGTCTTCGACCGCCCGCGAGTAGACGACGGGGTGACGTATGTTGCGCCGAGTCAGGCGGCAGTGGACCTGCTCACGAGTCCCGGCCGCTCCCCGGCCGAGGGCGAAGCGGTGCTCGAGTGGATGGCGCGTAACCAGGACAAATGATGAGCCCGCTCTACATCGTCGCTCGCACCGTGCTGCTCGACGCCCTCGATGCTTTGGGCGAACAGCGGGATGCTGTTGTCCTCGTGGGCGCGCAAGCGATCTACCTGCACACGGGCGACGCCGACATCGCGGTACCGGCTTTTACGACGGACGGCGACCTCGTGATCGAACCGACCCGGCTGAAGGACGAACCGAAGTTGGCCGAGGCGATGACTCGCGCGCACTTCCAGCCAGGAGTGCAACCTGGGAGTTGGTTCTCGACGCGCAACGTCGATTCAGTCCCTACGATCATCCCGGTAGACCTCCTCGTGCCGGAGGCGGTCGCTGGCCCCGGCCGGCGCGCGGCACGCCTCGGTGCGCATGGTGATCGAGCCGGACGCCGCGCTCGTGGTCTTGAGGGCGCGCTCGTCGACCACTCCCGCCGCGAACTCCGAGCGCTGGACTCAGAGGATCTGAGAGCCTTTGAAATACGCGTCGCAGGACCGAGTGCGTTGCTTGTAGCTAAACTGCACAAGATCGCCGACCGCAGCCAGGAGCCCGAGACGAAGCGGCTGAACGACAAAGACGGACTGGACGTGCTGCGCCTCTTACGCGTCATCCCATCGCGCGAGCTGGCGGCCGGCTTGATGCGACTGCAAGGGGAGATAGTGTCCGCAGAGGTAACGCGCGAAGCCGTCGCTCAACTCGACGCGTTGTTTGGGTCGACAAGGTCTGTCGGAACCCAGATGGCCGTTCGAGCCACTGAGCGGCTCGAGGACCCGGCGGCGATCGCAGAGTCGTGCGAGGCGCTTACGCGAGAGCTGCTGGATCTCGTTCGCAGTTAGCCAGTGCGGAACCGAGAAGCGCTTCAACGATCGCCGCGAGGTCTGGGGGAGGTGGTGCCGAACCGTGGTCACGAGACCCCCCGACATCGTTTCGGTTCAAGTCCACTTGGAGGTTGTTGTGATACTTGCTGAGTACGAAGTTCCCGTCGCGTACTCGATGGTGGCGATGGCGGCGTCGGATCGTCCGGGACAATCTTGGCACCCGATGCAGAGCTTCACGTGCTACTGGGCAGCGTTCAACAACATCTACATCACCATCGCCGAACAGCATGGAAGACGAGCCACACTGCTGACAAACCCAGACGGTTCCGTCAAGACGCGGCGCATCGCCCAGGTGACGGTTCCCAAAGTCAGCGTCGTGCCGGAACGGGAACAGATTGCGTTAGCTTTTGATCAGTTCACCGATGATTTGAAACGAGGGTTGGTCGAACATCCGAACGCGTCGTTCTTCGTATACCGCGTGCCATCCTGGCGAGGGCGGCCGATTGAGACGGATGCCAATGGCCAACGCCTAAACGGCGTGCTGAACGTGGGTTACACCCCGGACGCCGCGCATCCGGTGTGGGCACCCATCGACATTCAGATGTTCGAGGAGCACGACCCGATCGCACCTAATCTGGACGCCGTGAACGAACTGACCAAGCAGATCCTAGACGTGCTGTATACCGTCCGGAACAATACGTTCCATGCTGGCAAGCAAGCCGACGACGCGAACGATCGTGAAGTGCTTGAAAGAGCCTTGCCCCTTCTCGAGATCATCGTCCGCTCTTTTTTGAGTACTCGCGAAGGCGCCTAAGACTTGGCTTGTTGCGCTGAGCGCAAAGGTTCACCTATGCGGAACGAGTAAAGCGGAGAACCCTGCCGCGGCGCGAGTGCACGACGGCGTCAACGCCCTTGCCCCAGAAGTCGAGCGAGGCCCGCTTCTCAAGATCATAACTGTGCCGGTCGTAGACGGCCGTCACACCCGTCCAGACGTGGTTGAGCATTTTCGAGACCACAAGGCGCGGCACTCCCACGCCAACCATCTAGCTCGCCGCGGTCCGCCGCAAATCGTGACTGCGAAAGTCGACCCCGCACCGTTCTACGACCCGTTCGATCGCCTTCGAGAGGTCAACCTATGCCCAGAATCGGTCGTTCCGGCCACTCGAAGGCGTCGCCGTGGACCGTCGTCTGGTCGACACCCTTGCGCCGTTCCTCGGCGATCCGGTCATAGAAGGCTGTGTCCCCTGGTTTCGGCAGGAGCGTCATGTACCGGCCGATCTTCACGGCCCAGCATTGCTGCCATTCCGGTTCGCGCACCTTGAGAATGAGCTTCTCAGACCACGGGTGGTCTCCGGGTAAATCGCACAGAAAGGTTGGGATGTGCTCGGTCTCTGGTTCCCGGATCTGCCGCCTGACAATCGCGAGTCCGGGCTGAAAGATGTAGCGGTAGCCCAGCACCGCAAACATTACGAGGTAGGCGGAGCGCAGCCAGCTCACACGTGCATGGTGCGCCGCGTGCCTGTCGGCATGGAACGAGATCGTGATGTTCCGATTACTGTCCTCGGGGCCGCTCAGGGATTCGCGGAATCCCTCCTCGGCGCCGGGCTTGCCCCCCTTCTTCTCCGGCAGCACCTTCAACGTGAACGTCTCACCTTCCTTGCGAAACCTGGCGGCGATGCTATGTCCGCCGGCGGTGAGACGGACACGAACCGGCTTGCGAGCACGGCCGGTGAAGGCATCTGAGGGGTTCTCGCGCCTCCGCGCATGGGCGTCGAGCCGCGCGCCCGCCATGTGATTACACGGCGCGCAGGTCAGCAGAAGCTCCTTCCCGCCGAAGCTCTTGGGCGGAACATGTTCTGCGGTCAGGAGGCCGGCAGCGACGGCCGATCGTTGAAAGAGTTGAACCCGAAAGTTGCGCCCGGTGTCATCCGGTTCGGCGCAAAGCGGACAGACGTAGAGAGGCGGAGGCGACGCACCGAATTGTGCGAGAGAACCCGGAAATAACTGCGCGAAGGCTACGGCTCCCTGGTCGAACCATCGCAGCTTTGTCGCCTGGCTTACGGCCATCGGCGGCCTTTGTAACAATTGGTCATTGGCGACTTGCCCGCAGATCCCTAGCCGACGTTTGATCCCCACAACAAACTAAACATGACTTGCACGCGCGCTACGCGGTCATTCGCCGATTCGCGTCAAGAAAGGTCCGCCGTCCAGGTGCAGCGATAGCTTCCCTGCCTCACGACTCTTGCCCCTGCGAATTCTGTTGGGGAGCCTCATACGCGACGGTGTCTGGGGGTCCGGGGACAAGGCGCGGGCGATCTGATCAGGATTGACGATGCGGAGGCCCGTCGGTTTGAGGAAGGTCTCGACGAACGTCGTCTTGCCCCCGCCGTTGGAACCGGCGCCGACGACCAGCACGCAGTCGTCCGAAGAAAGGCGCTCTCTCAGGGCGTCAAGGGTTTCGGCCCCGTCGCTCTCGAGGCGCGCGGCTTCGTGGCTGACGTCCAGCGACGAAGCGGCGCTTCTCGAGCCGACCCACCGTCCGCCGGCCATTCGGCTCAATGCGCATGATCGACGCGGACCCGCTGGGATCGCTCTGATAGACCACTTTGCTCCGCGTCAACGTCCGCGCGAGTTCGGAACGATCCGTGGTGGCGGCGACCTGCTGGAGGACGGTGTAAACGGCCTCCCGCGCGGAGAGACCAGGGAAGGCGCTCCTCAAATTGCCGTCAGCGCCCTTGAGCGCGAGCACATCCTCGTTGCCGAGAGCCGTTTCGACAGACCGACCGAGCTTGGCCCAGTGCTCGATCTGTGCGGTGATGGAGCGGTCGGAGGCTTCTGCCTCCGTGCGAGCCAGTTTCACGAGTTCATCTGACAACTTGACCGGCCTACCCACGGTGTTCACCTCTTGGTAGTATTTTGCTACCTGCCAGGGTCATGAGCAACCGCTGGAACTTCGGCCCGCCGAGCCTCCCCATTTATATTAGTAATCCACCACTTCAAGTCGTTTTATGAATGCACTTGGGGCTTCCCCGATCAGCTCGCCGCAGAGAACCGAAGCAGCTTACCCGTCGTCCGCTTGTTCGAGATGATCCCTTCGAGGCGCTTTCCCCAAAAATCGAGCGCCGCACGCTTCTCGAGATCGGAGCTATGCCGGTCGTACACGGCGGTGACGCCCGTCTCGACGTGGTTGAGGATCTTCGACACGACCAGTCTGGGCACACCCGCGCCGACCATGAGGCTGGCGGCGGTTCGCCGCAGATCGTGGCCCCTGAACTCGACGCCGGACCGCCCGACGATGCGCTCGATCGCCTTCTGCGCGTGCGCGATGCTGGCGCCTTCCTTCTTCGGGCTCGGAAACAGCCACGACGAGTCTCCCGTCACGGAACGAAGAGCCTTCAGCACCTTTAGCGCCTGGGGAGAGAGTGGCACGCGGTGCGCCAAGCCGTTCTTGCTCCGCGCAGCCGGAATCGTCCACCAGCCGCTCGTCAGGTCCATCTCGTCCCACGTCGCGCCGAGCACCTCCCCTCCTCGCTGCGCCGTCAGGAGGCGAAGGCGAAAGACGGCCGCGATGATCGCGTCCTCACTGTCCAGTGCCTTCCACAGTGCACGAATTTCATCCTCACTCAGGACGCGATCGCGCTGCCGCTCTGGCGCGAGTCGCTTGACCATGAGGCAGGGATCGACTCGACCCAATCGTGCTCGATCGCGAAGTTAAACATCTTGCGGACGAGCGCCAACGTGCGATTGGCCATGATCGGCGCGCGCGCGGCGATCTCGTCGAGGACCGGGCGAATCTCACGGCGCGTCATGCCCTTGACCGTCAGGTGGGCCCACCGCTTTACGAGCGGCACGTGCGGACGCTTGCCTGTGCGCTTCTTCTGTTCGGACCCATAGAGGATGCGATAGTCCTCTTCCCACGATCGTTTCTGCTGTTTGGCGTGTTTCTCGATGTAATCCTTGAGATTCCGGCCAGTGAAGCCTGGAATCGCTGAGGGAAAAACGACGGCTTGGATGCCGTGCGTCTGGAGGAATTCGCCGACTTCTTGCGAAGCGCTCAGGTCATTCGGATCGAGGCACGCCGGCAAAATGGCAGCGGCGTTTATATCCGCGTCAGTCAGTGCCACGTGAGCGCAGATCCTTACCGCTATCACGTACGTGATTCGAGGATAGCTGGCTACCTGAGCGCCGCCGCGCCCTGCGAGACGGTTCACGCGCGCGGCGGATTCTCGGAACGCCGTCTCCTCGTCCACCGAGCCATAGACCGCACGGAGCCCAGGTCTCACAAACCTCCCACCGTACGACCGAGTTCCCTCGCCGCTCACGACATCGTCAGGATGCGCGTACGCGAGTTCCACCGATCGGAAGAATTCACCTGCGAAGGGCGAGGCTTGCTCGACGAGTGCGAGGGCGTGCTTCTCCCACAGTCGCGGGAGCGTCACACCGGCTCGCCGACCTGCATGCGGCGGAATTCCCAAAGGAGATCTCGCGCTCGTCCCTCGATGATCCAATCCCTAGGCGCGTCTCCGGCGAAGGCATCGTTTGGCGAGATCAACCAAGCTTGTCGATGGTCGGGCGTGATGTATCTTGCTAGCGCTTCGTTAAGTTCGATGAGATCGCGAAGACGCCTCTCGGCCTGCGGAGACACGCGGCCGGCTTCCCAGTTCTGTACCGTTCTCTCGGACACGCCGATCGCGACCGCAAGCTGCGCCTGCGTCAATCCAAGCGCCGTTCGCAGCGCGTCGATGTCGATCCGACGACCGTCGGGCGACTGGGTTGTTGCCGCACGCGTCCGAGGCCGCAGTTTTAGCGCTCGCGCTACCTCAGTTACGCTGAAA
>Ga0184623_10001135_pt1 | contig 11532 bp, 6 predicted proteins | sample PLM1_100_b1_FD_133138 | JGI IMG/M metagenome (GOLD analysis project Ga0184623, IMG submission 133138) | Groundwater sediment microbial communities from an aquifer in East River, Colorado, USA - PLM1_100_b1 | ecosystem: Environmental > Terrestrial > Soil > Riparian zone | place: USA: East River...
GTCAGCGAAGCTGTAATAGCGGTTCTCACCGATGATCAGGTGATCCAGCACGCGGATCTTGAGCAGCCGTCCCATGAAGACCAACTCCTCGGTGAGCGTCTTGTCGGTCGGGCTTGGCCGCGGGTTGCCCGAAGGGTGATTGTGCGCGACGATCAGGGCGGCGGCCTGGTGCCGGTTGGCCAGGTTCACCAGGTCGCGAAGGTAGACCGGGCTCTCGGTCAACGACCCCTCTGAGGCGGTGACGCTCTCCAGGATCTCGTTATTGCCATTGAGCAACAGCACCTTGAACACCTCTTTGGTAAGGCCCTGCATCTGCGGTCGAAGCCACTCGTACACCTCTTTTGACGAGGTCACCGCTGCCAGGACTTTCCTCTCCTCGGCCATCAGGCGGCGGCCCAGCTCCAGGGCCGCCTTGAGCTGGGCGATCTTGGCAGGACCCAGCCCCTTGGCCTCCTGCAACTCTTCCGCCGCCCGGCGATCCAGCTCGCGGAGCCCACCGGCCTTCTCGAGGAGACTGCGGGCGAGCTCCACGGCGCTCTGGCCTCCCGTCCCGGTCCGGAGGAGAATCGCGAGCAGCTCCGCGGTGGTGAGCGCGGCCGGCCCGTGCGCGAGGAGTCGCTCGCGTGGCCGCTCCTCCGCAGGCCAGCTCTTGATCGCTGACACATACCGTTGCTTCGGCCCCATGCCTCGTTCGCCCCTCCCTCTTTTACTCCCGTCTCCCCGAAGCTGTCAAGGAAAAGCCCGTGGTGATAGTCCCATAGCGTGCACAAATTCCCATTTGTTGTTGCCCTAGGGCGTACAGGCAGTAGACGTGACTCGACCTGCACTAAAACCCAATGCCGCGCTCATCGGATGGCTGGGCAGGGATGATACCCATCACGGTCTGGAGGCCAGCTACGATTTCACTATGGAGCGCGGAAAATGCATCAGAGGGAAGATCGAATCCAGGGGTTTGCTTGGCGAGGACGATCAACTGTTCAGCAAGCTGCATAACCTCTGACGCGCCCTCCGTCGTCGGATTTGACTTGAAGACCTTAACAGCCTCGCGAAATTGAGTTCGAACTGTCTCAAGGGCGGTTACTGGTTGGGTTGGTGATTTAAGCATGAAAAGATCCTGCAGCATCGCCTCTATAGCTCGTCGGACGTCTGCCCATTCCATCGGATATCCTCCTTTCACAGATTCAAATGCAGATCGAGATCAGGGCACCACTGAGAAAGCCTAGCCACCTCACGCCACCCGCGTGTTAGCTAGGGAAAAGGAGGTGACGGCGATCGACAGCCATCCGCTTCGCTTCGAGTTTCCCACCACCCTTCGCACACCACTGATCCTTCTTCACGATTTCTCCTCATGTTCATAATGAACGACAATCTCGTCGCTAGACACCTTGTAAATGATCCGGTAATCTCCACTCCTAAACCGTCTGTAGCCTTCCCATCGTCCCTTCAAACCAATACCTCTATAGGGATCATCGGCCAGTGTCCTTCAGCCGCCACTGATCTGTTCCTTAGCTTTGGCAGGCAAGGTTTAAATATCCCTCTTAGCCCGTGCCGTGAGTTTCAGTCAGTGCATCAGAGGGATTCTCCGAAGACCTCTTCGAAGGTGTGCAGCCTCCCTTTCCTAACATCTTCCTCGGATTCGCGAAGGGCGCCTAAGGCTCCTGGATCAGCCGCTTGTTCCATGGTCGCTAAGAGCGACCACAGCTCCTCCCGCTCCTTTGGTGACAGCTCCATGATGGCCCTTGCTAAGTCTTCCAACGGCATTTCCAACCTAATCTTCGCCATCCTCTGCTCCTTCATTTTGAATTTCCTAATGCCTGTTCTTCGCCCAACCGAATTAGGATTCCTCCAAGAGGGTGAGTCCAAATCGACCCACATTCTGGTCATCTATGCTGTAAAACGTGACCTTGCTCATCAAAACAGTCAGATCCTAGGTATCCAAATGCATTGGAAAGCTGATCCATGACATCCTTCAGGACCCTCTCTGGTTGCTCGACCAAGTGGTTCGAATTGAAATCCACCTCAGCTTCTATATCGTTCTCATCAAACGATCGAGAGGGTCGAGGGTCCATGCGAGTTAGCCTATATCCCTGTGCATCACTAAAGCGAAGAAGAATCCTAACATCTCCATAATACTGGCAGAACTGATAAAGCTGCCCGGCAAAATGCAAAGCAGCTAGTAGGGTCCACGCGAGCCAACGAGTTGGAATAATTCGATCATCTCCCCTCTCAGAATTAACTTCAATCCCCAGCTCGACACATCCATTTCGAAAAACATCCACCCGAGATCTGATCTTGGAGGTGCTTGCCTTTTCAATGTATGAGAATCCAATCTTCGAAGGCTGAAGATTGCCCGCGGTCGGGAAACCACCGAAACTAGCTCTTGGGTGTAGAGCTGTCCGTCTAAACCAAGAAAGTGTTTCATGATCTACCTTCACCAAGGTTTTTGCCATGGCAAGAGGAACTATAGAGAATGTGATCCATCCAAATCCATCCCCATTCGGGTTTCTGTGATGAGGCTTCCTTTCGACGATAAAGCTCTCGGCCCGACTCATGTAGCCATGGACCTTCTCGAAAATCGCTCGGATGTCATTGATGTCTGCAGGCCTGTTCTGCTTTCCATGACGGACGTAAAAGTACCGTTGCTTCTGGAATGACACGATGTGCGGAGCTCGAAGAGACTCGAATACTTGGATAACCAGAACAACACGGTCCGAGCTTGACAAGGAGACGGGTTGCAAGCGGTAATCTCTGCCATGGCTCAGAGGTTCATCAATTCGGTCGAGGCAAACGCTTTCGATCCGAGATTCAGCATTGCTCTTGTCAATGCCCGTAATCTCTGTCGGCTTATTTGCCTCTTCATCGCATTCCACACCTACTATAAGAAATCCTCCACTTGAATTGGCAAAAGCGCTGATGTCACAAGCTAAGTCTCGCTTGTCAGCGTCGCCGCTTGTGTACATCTCCCGCTTATAGTCTAAGACCCGACTTTCACCTATCTCCTTTTCTCTCAAGGCTAGGATGTCCGCTTCTTCGAGCTCGTGAATCGATTTGCCGCCGAATATCACTTGGATGCGCTACTGGCCTGCTCAATGATTACCTGTTCTATCTCGTTAACATTGTAGAGCCGGTAAACCAGACCGTCGATCTCTCGGTCGGTCTTTTCGATCTGTCGATCAAGCTGATCACGCTCAGCCCCCACAGCCTTCTGGAGGCGCTGTTGCAGGGAGAGCATCACGTCCACGAGGGCCACGAGGTCGTCATGCAGCTTCTTTTCGCCGAACTCACTGAAGTCGATGAGGCGAATTGGGAGCTGGCCCAAGAACTGTGGGAAGGTCCGGTAGAAGCCACCGCGCAATGGGGTGCTTATTTTCTTGATGTAAAAGTCGAGCAGTCGACTGTTTAAAAGAGCGAGCATGTATTTTAGCGAGTGGGCCTTGTCTTTTAGGCTAATGCCATAACCGCTCACGAAAGCATATGTCCCATTCGGATCAAAGCCGAAGGAAAGCCGGTCCACAATGTCTCTTGTAAAAATTCGCGGAATTCCTATCATGTCCAGGTTTTGACTTCGCCCATACGCATACCACGCAGGGCCTTTCATCTTTCCACCTTCGCGATCCTGCAAAAGCTTCTTGTTTGCCAATAAGTAATCCCATGCATTTGGATAATTCGTCTTGAAATCGCGATCCTTTATGAGGATTGGTACACCCTCTTTGACCCTATAGGGAAAAATAAGGAATAAATTCCCAGGTTGAGTTTCATATCTACGGATTTGCTCGCCTCGCAGGAATGGATGTAATACGTGGGTTTCCAGTTCGATCTCTTGATCAAGGGACTTCGAGTAGAAAAGACCGATGCCTTTGGATGATTGTCTAATCTCGACGACATACACTTCGTTGGCACTGGTTCGGATACCTTGAAACATCCGATCCGCCAGTTCAACAAACGGCTTTCCAGCTTCCTTGATCTTTTGGATAAGCGGGGCCTCATCCTCGAAGGAAAAGCTCCAAGGGCCTGGGCTCAACTGAGCAAACTGAATTCTGCTCACACGCAGGTTCTCATCTTTGAACCTGTCGTCTCGGAGAATAGTTTCCAATTGCTTCTCCGGGTCAGTCAATTTTCTGACTTCAGCGTACTTAAATGATCTTCCACCATCCTTCTTAAGAAACATCAGGCAGGTATAGGTACTAGACCCTTCGAAGATCTGGTTGTCGTGGAAGTTCACGATTTCCATGAGGCATTTTTGATCGGCGATGAGCTTCCGAAGACCCTTGCCGTAAGCGGCCTGGAAAAACTTGTGGGGAATGATGAAGCCGAGGACGCCGCCAGGTCTGAGGAGCTTGAATGCCCGCTCAACGAAGAGGGCGTAGATATCGTAGTTGCCTGCCGCCGAGGCGTAGTTCTGATTGAAAAAGGCCACTTGATCCCTGGGAAGGGTTTGGATGCGAACGTATGGCGGGTTGCCAATGATAATGTCGAAGCCGCCCTCTCCCATTATCTTCCTAAATCGATCCTCCCAGTCAAAAGGTCTTGTCTTGATCCAATCATCCTTAAAGAAGGTTTGGAGCTTCAGAACATCACCAGAGATGAGGGAGTTCCCACACTTGATGTTGTGATTGAGCACGGGAAGGGCGGCTCGACCGGGCACAATGCCGTACTCATCTTCCAGCATCTTCATCATCAAGGAGAGGCGCGCGACCTCGCAGGCCTGGGGGTCGATGTCCACGCCAAAGAGGTGATCGAGGACCATCTTCCGCTTTTCCATGATCGTCAGACGAGGGGAGAGCCCTTCCTCTTCACCAATCAGAGGGAAAGCCCCCTGGTTGGCCCCGGCCGCCTTCAAGACCTCCATCCTCTTCTTGAAGGCCTCCCCCTTGAGAGCTACGTAGCGCCGGTAAAGCTCATCGTATGCGCCGATCAGGAAGGATCCGGAGCCGCACGCCATATCCAGTATCCGAAGCGCAGGTGCCTTGTGTCTCGAACCCCGCAGCTTACTCCGCTCATGAAGGAGACGGCCTATTGTGTTCTTGACAATGTAATCAACGATGAATTCAGGGGTGTAGTAGACACCGCCTGCTTTCCGAACTTCCGGCTTCAGCTCGTATTTGACCCGCTTCTCTGTCAGGTTGATCGTGTAGCCAAGGTATTGTTCGTAGATGGAGCCTAACAGTTGAACGCCTAGCACGTCGAAGAGGTACGGTTCATAGGTGGCGAGGATGATCTCTTTCAGGACAGAGAATTCAAGGACAAGGTCCTCGGAAAAATGAGGGGCGAACAGGTCAGAGTTGAAGTCGCGATCGTAGCGGCGGAAAAGGCCTTTCAACACCAAGCCGAAGTCCGTCCCTATTTCGTCCCGCCGCTGGCTGACCAGATCACGGAGGTTTTCGGCATGCGTAAGCTTGCGATCCTCGCAGGAACGGATGAAGATGATCCGGTCCAAGATACGTTGGGTGGCTTCCCGTAACTGGTCCGCCGAAAGAGTATAGTTTGAAAGCTTGTAGAGGTTCTTGGCGAGAATCTCCTGCCATCGCTTCAAGTCTTCCAGGATCGCTTGATCGACGGGGAGGCGATCCCGCTCGGCCCTCTTTGTAAGAAGCGCTCGATCCAGCTCACCACCTTCAACCGACGATTTGGATAGCAGCCAGAGCTCATCGAAGCGTTCCAGGTAGTCGGTGTAACGGAGCTCGAGACGAAGCCCCCGTTCGAGGTTGCGGAGGCTTGGCTTTAATGTGACATCGAAGAGGCGAAGCTCCTGGAAGTCTGTCAGAAGTACCCATTTGACCGCTTTCGTGTTGTAACCATATGTGATGGCTTGAGTCACGATATCGGGTTTGGCAAGGTCGGCCTTTAGGGGTTTGGCTTCGACATAAACCTTGGGGGTGCCGTGAGACTTCAGCGAGTAATCGACGCGGCCGGCCGAGACTTTCGTCTCAAATCCAACCTCGTTCCGGTGTTGCGTGTTCCAGCCGAGAGCCTGAAGCAAAGGTTCGATGAAGCCGGCCTTGGTCTCCGACTCGTTGTATTGGTAAACAGTGTCGGCAGTCTTCTCCCGTTCGAACTTCTGGATGAGTTGCCCGATCTTCGCCTTAGCGTTGTCCATATTCGTGATTTCTATACCCAGTAAAGTAGTTCCTTCGATCCGGCAGCCAACGAGAAACGTCTTGAGATTGTCATACCCAGATATTCTTCCTAATTTCCCAAACAGTCCGACCTAGATCGCCTCAAAGCAAGGGGGCCTGACAGAGTGCCAGCCCACTATACCGAACATAAGAATATCGATCAAAGAGTTTTTCGAACGGCAGCAGGATGAGATTGACAGTGCCAGGCGTCGAACTCGCGAGGGCCTAGGGAGGAACTCTACAGATGGACTTAACCAGATCCCTCTAGCACGCTCGTTCAGACAATAGTCGTCACGATGAGCAGGAGGGTGAGGACCACCATCAGGGCGGCGGTTCCCCAGGCGATCAGGTTATGGGCCGGCGAGTTCACTTGGGCGCCCATGATCGCCCGGTCGTTGATCAGGAGCAGCATAAAGATCAGGACGAACGGGAGCAGGATGCCGTTCAGGGTCTGGGAGAGGAACATGATGGTGATGAGCGGCGCCTTCGGCCAGAGGATGAGGAGCGCGCCGGCCGCCACCATGCTCAGGTAGATGCTGAAGAACCCCGGGGCCTCGCGCAGGGTCCGATCGACGCCGGTCTGCCAGCCCAATCCCTCGCAGACCGCGTAGGCGGTGGAGAGGGGGACGATGGCGGCGGAGAAGAGCGAGGCGTTCAGCAGGCCAAGGGCAAACAGGAGGGTGGCGTAGTGGCCGGCAAACGGTTCGAGCGCCATCGCGGCTTGCTCGGCCGTCTCGATCCGCACCCCATGAGCGTGAAGGGTGGCCCCGCACGCGACGATGATGAAGAAGGCGACGGCTGACGCGACGACGCTGCCGAACCAGACATCCAGCTTGACGTAGCCGTATTCCTTGCGGCGAACCCCCTTATCGACGATCGACGACTGGATGTAGAACTGCATCCATGGCGCGATGGTGGTCCCGACGAGCGTGATGAGCATCGCGAGGTAATCGCGCTCGATGTGGAAGTTCGGCCTCACGGTCTGGCGCAGGACGGTTGGCCAACTGGGGCCGGCAAGGAAGGCCGAGATCAGGTAGACGGCGTAGAAGAGGCTGGCGCCGAGAAAGATCCGCTCGACGAGGCGGTAGGTCCCCTTGACGACCAGCCAGCCCACCAGGAGCGCCGCCAGCGGAACCGCCGCGTAGCGGCTCCAGCCGAAGATCTCCAGGCTGGCCGCGACGCCGGCGAACTCGGAGACGGTGTTGGCCACGTTCGCCAACACCAGCACCAACATCACGCCGAAGGTGACCCGGATCCCGAACCGCTCGCGGATCAACTCGGCGAGCCCCTTGCCGGTCACCACCCCCATCCTCGACCCCATCTCTTGGACGACGGCGAGGGCAATCGTGATGAAGAACAGCGACCAGAGCAGGCCATAGCCGAACTGGGCACCGGCAAGGGAATAGGTGGTGATCCCCCCGGCGTCCTGATCGACGCTGGCGGTGATGATCCCCGGCCCCATGACGGCCAGGAATCGGAGGATCCGCCGCTTCTTGATCCGAGGGAGCCGCATCGAGTGTCCTGGGCGTGGAGACGGCTAGTGCCGTTCCAACTATATTTGTAGCAATTCTCTCGTGACGCACAGTGATAATGTTGCTGTGCAGTTCACTGCTCAGATTCGGTGCATGAAGTTGGAACGGCACTAGATGAACTTTTTCGCTGCCCGCTGCTTCCATATCATCGGGAGGATTAGGTTGAGGACATCATCGACGGTGATAATCCCCTTCAACTCCCCCCCCTCATCCACCACCGGCAACGCCATCAGATTGTACTTGGTGAAGGTCTCGGCGACCTCGCGCAGGCCGGTCTCCGGCCGCACACTGATGACCTGCCGCTCCATGATCTCGTCAAGCCGCTTGCCCGGGTCGGCCAGGATCACCTCCCGAAGGCTCAACACCCCCAGCAGCCGTTCCAGGTCGTCGGTGATGTAGGTATAATAGACGGTCTCGGCCTCGGCCCCCTCGGCGGAGCGGAGCCGGCCGATCGCGTCAGCCGCCGTGAGGTCGGGCGGCAGGTGGAACGCCCCTGTCGTCATGAGACCGCCCGCGGTGTCTTCCTCGTGCGTGAGGAGCTCGACGACCTCTTGAGCCTCCTCTTCTTCCATGGTCTCGAGCAGCTCCTGCGCCTTGGCCTCCGGAAGATCGCTCAGGATGTTGGCCGCCTCGTCCGGTTCCATGCGCTCCAGGATGTCGGCCGCCTGCTCGCTCTCCATCATCTGCACCATCGAGGCCTGGACCTCTGGCTCCGTCTCGGTGAGCGCCTCGGCGGCCGTCTCCCGGTCCAGGCCATCCAGCACCGCCGCTCGCTCGCTGGGGTTCAGTTCCTCGATGATGTCGGCGATATCGGCCGGATGGAGCTTGGCGAGTTTGGCGTAGGCCGTATGCCGCTTGGTCTTGGCCGGGCCGATTTCGACCGGCTCCACCACCTCCCATGGGATCGTTTCCCCTTGCAAGCGGACGCCGAAGAGGCGCGCAACTCGCCCAGCCAATGCTTCAGAGCCGAGATAACGCAGCAGACTGCGGAGGCCACCCTCGACCGCAACGAGCTGCAGCCGCCCCTGGGCCTCCTGGAACTCCAGGTCGTTGACCCGGATCACCTTGCGGCGTTTGGTGTCCACCACCTTCCGGTTCAGGAGGCTCCTCCCCAGCTCCATCTCCTCGGGCCGCGGCTGGACCGGCTGAAGGGCTCCGTCCCCTTGCGTCAGATGGATTGCGGCCGGCTCGCGCTCGATTCGCGCCACGGCCTCCCAGGGCAAGACCAATTCCTCCCTCTCCGGCGTCAGGACCACAAGCTTCGTCACCAGCGGAAGACTCTCCAGTGGGAGCAGGATCAGGTCCTTGAGCTGACCAAGAAGACGACCCTCAACATCGAAGATCGGACAGTGTCGCAGCGCGGAGAAGATGAGAGACATTGTCGATCACCATCCAACCTTGCGATTCTCCCGTCGCCATCATCCTGGCCCTCTCTCTACCAGACAAGAGATAAGGGCTAGGTGAGGGGAGCGCAGCGCCCTCCCATGCAAATCTCGGGGCCGCCTACCCACGAGGCCTGAACGCACTCGCGGCCTGGTTCCCTCGTAGGTAGAGACGCCGCGGACGCGGGCCGTCGTGCTAAGTCGCCCCTGGGCGGGATGAGGAGCGCCTGTCGTTTCATTCTTGTAGTATGAACTGCTACCCCTGTCAACTGTATTTCCAGTGATGTTTCGACCCAAGGGGCCCCTCGGGCGAAGATTTATGCCAGAACCGTATTTGACCCTCATGGCATGAATATTGCTCCTCAATATTCCTACGCTATTGCTAAGTGATCAGAGGCGCTTCCCTTCTCATTGAAGGCTTCTTAGAATTCTCGACCCCGACCGCAGCTGGCGGGCCCAAGCATCGATTCCGTAGAGGGAAACGGCTGGATTAAGATTGAAGTGTTCCCCATGCGTCCATGCGGTGCGGCACTCACAACGACCTGAAGAAGTGAAGACCTCTCGCGTGATCGAGGCTCGGTTGCGTGGCAAGCTTGGAGGTCTTTCGAGAAAACAGAGTGCCGCCACTGGAGGCTAGCAATCCCCCTAGGGGTGGACAATTGGATGAGAGAGGTCAGTCGGCTATGGCGCATACTCCTCATGCCGCAGTGTTCGCTGGACGATCCCCGGCGCAGCGCGACCTGTTACTGGTTGTTTCCCTGTTTCTCCTCCTGGCTGTGGTTCCTCAGGCCAGGGCGACCGTCATCGTGCCTGTTCCGGATGATGTCCTCGTCGAGCAGTCCGTCGCAGTGGTCATCGGCAAAGTCACGGCGATCGAAAGCCATCGTGATCCGCAGCAAGGCCAGATTTTCACCCATATCACGCTCTCGCTCGACGAGGTCCTGAAAGGGGAACTGTCCGTCAGGGAGCTGACGATCACGCAGGTCGGCGGCACCGTGGGGGAGTTGCACTCCTGGGTTTACGGGAGCCCGGAGTTCACGCGCGGCGAGAAGGTCCTCCTCTTCCTTCGGCTCACCCCCGACGGGACTCTGCGCGTGGCCCACCTGTATCAGGGAAAGTTCTCCGTCCTCATGGATCAGATCACGGGGGAAGAATTCGCGTCTCGGGAGACGCCGTCAGAGGGCGTCGCGATTAGGGGTCCAAAGGGCGCCCCGCCGGCGAAGCGCGAGCTCCACCGATTCAAGGAGTTCAAGGAGCGGATTCGTGGCATTTTGCGCAACCACCCGAAAGCGACGGATCAGGCTCAGGCGGGATCCACCTTTATAGTGTCCTCGCCGTTGGCTTCCGGGGATGCCGAAGTCCAGGATCAGTTCACCTTTCTCGGAACACCCTCGCGATGGTTCGAGCCCGACAGCAACACGCCGGTGGTCATGCGGATGAACCTGCTAGGGGCACCCGCCGCCCCGGGGAGCGATCTCAATCAGCAGATCGATCAGCAGATCCTAACTGCGTACCAAGCCTGGAGCACGGTGTCAGGCTCGAGCTTTGTGTACCAAGACGGAGGTGCTACGCTTGCGCAAGGCTTCACGAACGATGGCGTGAGCGCGATCTCGTTCGGCGACCCCGAGGACGAGATGGAGTCGCCGATGGGATGCAGCGGGACACTCGCTCTCGGCGGGTTTTCCAGTACCTCAAGCCAGACGACTATCGTGAATGACCAATCCTTTCGTCGGATCCTATGGGGGGACGTCGTGTTCAACGACGGCTGGGACGGGTGTGGGATCTATGAGGATCCTACCGCGTTTGCCGTAGCCGAAATAGCGGCCCACGAGCTCGGTCACGTCCTCGGCCTCGGGCATTCTCAGGACGACGACGCCACGATGGCCGCATTTGTCCACCTCGACGGACGGGGCGCCTCGGCGGCCACGATACTCATGGACGATGATAAGGCCGGGGCCGTTTTTGTGTACCCCACCACCGGCCCGTTTACCCTCACCGTGACCATGGCAGGGGCCGGGACCGGGGGCGTGACGAGCAACCCCGGGGGGATCGTCTGCGGGAACGACTGCTCGGAGATCTACACCCGCGGCACCCAGGTGACCCTGGCGGCGGCGGCGGACCCCAGCTTCACCTTCGTCGGGTGGACCGGCCCGGCCGACTGCGCGGATGGGGTGGTCACGATAACCGCCGACATGACCTGCACTGCCACTTTCGCCCGAGGGCCGGACCTCACCGGGCTACTCGGCCAATTGATTAAGACGATCAAAGCCCCCATCGAAAAACTCAAGTTTCTCGTCACCGTGCAGAACGTCGGCGACCTGACTGTGCCCCTCACCGTCAACCCCGTGGTGCACGTCTATCTATCCGCTGATGCAATACTCGATCCGAGTGACACGCTGGTGTTTGAGAAGCAAGCGAAGCCTAAAAGGCTGTCCCCAGGCGGGGTCGAGTTGATCAAAGGAAAGGCGACAGTCCCAACCCCCTCGCAGGGGAAGTTCCTCA
>Ga0184623_10001137_pt1 | contig 11508 bp, 17 predicted proteins | sample PLM1_100_b1_FD_133138 | JGI IMG/M metagenome (GOLD analysis project Ga0184623, IMG submission 133138) | Groundwater sediment microbial communities from an aquifer in East River, Colorado, USA - PLM1_100_b1 | ecosystem: Environmental > Terrestrial > Soil > Riparian zone | place: USA: East River...
GATGAAATACACTAGGTTGAGTAGAAAGACCATACCGAATAGCCACTTCAGAAGCTGGTCTGACGGCATCTTTCGTTGCGCGGAATCCCGTAGATGCGCACGTAGGGGGAGCCGGAGATCTTGTACATTGGGTGTCATGGCAAGCCTCCTTTTCGATACGGCCATCAGAGGATGGGCCCTGGAACCTCATCGAAATGACATCGCGTAGAGCACCGCCTCCGGGAGTGAAGCCTCAGAGTTGCTGGTGGACACGCCGACGGTTTTTCATGGGTTGCGGTCTCTGGTTGCGATGCTCCAGAATAAGGAGGTCAAGAATCTCCCCGCAATTGACACATCGGACTCCTTGGAAAGGCGGGCCGGCGAACCCCCCCGGAAAGTCCTCGAACCTTTCCCGCACCATGAATCCGCTGCACCGGGGGCACAGGCCGTCGTTACTCGCCTCCGCGCTGGCCATCCTGGTCATCATGGAAGTTTCTCCCATGATACGGTCCGCTACAGTCTGTTTCTGTGCCATGGCTCCTCCTTCACTATGTCCTCCCGCCAGCGTAGGCCAAAGACTCGGAGGCACGCAGCTTGTAGGTGGGCGTGCTGGGCGAGGGTCAGAGGGCAGCGGGAAAATCCGAAAAACCGCATCCGCCAGGCTAACCGGAGATTCTCCCGCTCAACCAGTGGATCCAGTATTTCAGGGGCAACATCGTCGATGAGCATCGTACCCATGGTGGGCCTCCTGTCAGAACCGCGTCTTACGTAGCAACTGGGCGTAGTGTGGATAGGCTTGGCGGTCATTCGGCCGCAGCGCCTTGGGCCAGCAGAGACTGCGGAAGCCGAACCCGAGAAAGATCGCGAGTGCGGCGAGAATGAAGACGCCGGCGAGAACATGAACGGATTGAATAATCTCGAGCATGGGCGACCTCCCAGCGAAAAGCCTTCCGTTGGCCTATTACCGATGCTCGACCCTAACAGCTACATCGTGTGTAGTCTGGTCAAAATGGGTCATAAGCTAAATTTATTTGGGGGCTGAGCAGGGGGCAGAGAATCAGAGATTGAGGGAAGCGAATTAAACGCTCTGGCAGGCCATACGATAACGATACTCAGTACTTAGGACATGGCTCGGTAGCGGCCATATCCATTACTCATCGCCCAACCTGAGCAATATTGATCAGACCGCGCACGATAGAGCTGTTAGGTTAGCGCATCGACCGACGTCGGCATCATCATCAGCACGGCGAGGGGCAGAGGGTGCTAATGAGACGTTCACGCTCACCTATGAGTACGGAATAAAGGAGGGACATCCAATGGCGGCAGAAGACAACGGATATTCGGCAGGGTCGGTGGGGTTTGCCTTTTTAGCGGGGGCCGTAATCGGCATAGGAGCGGCATTACTGTTGGCTCCTCAGTCTGGGGCAGAAACCAGGAAACTGCTCAAGACCTACGCTGAGAAGGCTGAGGACGAAATGCGAGAGAAGGCTAAAGAGGTCAGGGCTACGCTGGATACCACCATCGAACAGGGCAAGCAGTTCATCAAAGAGAAGAAGTCAGACCTGACCGCTGCCTTCGAAGCGGGCAAAGACGCCATTAAGAAGTATACTGCCCCACTTAAAGTTGGATAGGTCAGTTCTCGTTTTGACCTTCCATTCTGCGTAAACTGCGGCCGGCGCCCGCATCCCCAAGGCGATGTGCGGCGCCGCTGAGTTGATCGAAAAGTCTCTCATTAGAGTTTCCACGCACGTTTCTTCTGCGACCGACGCCACGCTTGACAGGTCCCCAAGAGTCGTTTAGCCTTGCGGCCGATATACACTGGAGAACGGCTCAGCCGGGAGGAGAAACTGATTGTGGGGATAAACAGCGGTTTGAGATCGTGAGCGGATCCCGACATGCCGGTGGGTTTTACTGGGCGCTCCTCGCCGGCGCCTTCGCACTCGTCCTCGCGACGCAAGGTGCAGGCTTCGCCGAGGAGCCCGTTGCCACGCCGGTGTCGCAGGCGCTGCTTGAGGCCGCTCCCGCGCCCGCCCGCTCTGAGGTGTCGAAGACCGTTCTGTCCTGGGAGACTGGGGCCGGCAGAAGCTACGTCATTCCGGCCGTCGAGATCATCGCACACCTCTTCCTGCTCAATCAGTACGACCGGCACTTCGCCGAACCGCCAAGTGAAAGGAAGGTGTACCGGACTGGCACCCACTCCTTCTGGAAGAACTTGACCGACTCTAAGTGGGTGGTTGACACCGACCCGTTCGCCACAAACCAGTTCCTGCATCCGCTTGGCGGAAGCTTTTACTACGGATACGCGCGATCGGCCGGCCTCACCTTCTGGGAGTCGTTGGCGTATGCCGAGGTCGGCAGTTTCCTGTGGGAATTAGGAGGCGAGACCGGGCCGCCCTCCATCAACGACCAGATCTCGACCCCCCTCGGCGGGGCCTTCTTGGGCGAGCCGCTTTTCCGGATGGCCAGCCTCTTGCTCGAGAAAGGCAAGGGGCCGCCGGGGTTCTGGCGCGAGCTGGGCGTGTTTTTGATCTCACCGCCCACCGGCTTCAATCGCCTCGTCTTCGGCAACCGGTTCGACGACGTGTACCCGAGCCGCGACCCGGCCACCTTCACGCGCCTCCAGATCGGCTCGAGCCTGACCTCGTTCGTGCAGAACTCGAATATCTCGCAGACTCCCAAGCGGGCTGAGGCGAACGTAGACTTCTCCATGGTCTACGGGCAACCCGGGAAGCCCGGCTATAGCTACAAACGCCCTTTCGATTACTTCAACTTTCAATTCACCGGCTCCACCGCCAACATTTTTGAGAACATCATCACCCGCGGTCTCCTTATCGGAACGGATTACGGGGTTGGCGACTATCGCGGGATCTGGGGCCTCTACGGGAGCTATGACTACATCGCGCCGCAGATCTTCCGCGTCTCGAGCACGGCGCTCTCGCTCGGCACCACCGGCCAGTGGTGGCTCTCGCGCGCGATCGCGCTCCAGGGCACGGTCCTCGGAGGCCTCGGCTACGGTGCGGCCGGCACCATCCGCGGCACGGGTGAACGCGACTACCACTACGGCGCCACCCCGCAGGGGCTCTTCGATCTCCGCCTCATCCTCAGCGACGTGGCTATGCTCAACGTGGCGGCGCGCGAGTACTATGTCAGCGGCGTCGGCTCCACTGAGAACCGGGGATCGGAGAATATCATCCGGGGGGAGACGTCCTTCACCATGCGGGTGTACGGCCGCCATGCCATCGCGGTCCAGTACGTCGTGTCGCATCGGGATGCGCACTACCCCGACATCGCCGACCGGCACCAGACGTTGGGAACCGTAGGCCTCTTCTATAACTACCTCGGCCATGAGGGGTTCGGGGCCGTGGAGTGGCGCGACGTCGCCCCCGCCGGCCGTTGAACCCGCCCCCGCCCCTCAATAAATTCACAGGCTCTGAGCAATTGTGAACAGACGACAACCGAGGTAGCTGTTAGGGTAAGAGCCTCACTGTAAGTCGTTGCCTTCAACAGAAAGGAGCTTCAGATGCTCTACTATGCCTTAGTGTTCTTGCTGGTAGGACTGGTCGCAGGGGCCCTGGGATTGGCGGGAATCGCCGCTGTGTCCTCCCAGATCGCCTGGGTCCTCTTCCTGATCGGAATCGTGTTGCTGGTGATCCACCTGGTCTCGGGACGCTCTGCCCGAGTCTCTTGACCAGTGATGGGGACCGGCAACGTTATCAAAGTAGCCGGTCCCCTTTTCCTTCTACAACACTATGACCTACGCCCGTGCCCATGCCCGTAGTGCCCTCTCCCATAATAGTGTTTGCCGTACCACCCACCACCCCAATATCCATACGGCCCATATGGCCTGTACGGATAGAACGGCGGCGCAATATACGCTCTTGGAGGCCCCAGCACGACAGGTGGCCCCTGTTCGACCACTACGGGCGGCTCAAACCCACCGTAAATAGGTGAGCGCACTCCAATGTAGCAACCGCTAAGAGCCGTCGCTAACACGATGGCTAGGATTACCTGTTTCATATTATTTACTCCAATCTGCTTCCGCGTGAATCACGCGGGTGGACAATGCCTAGCACTACCTCATCACCTATACTATGACACTTTAAAGGACGCAAATGTCACCTGGAGCCTCCGCCATAATATTCTGAAGTCTCTAATTGTTACGATATGGCACGGAGTTGCGAGGTGTAGCGCAAAACAACAGCAAGGCTAGGCCGCCCCTGGGGGAGTGTCAAGCGTGGCGTCGGTCAACTTAATGGAATGTGTATGGAAGATCGAACCAGCACTCATCCCTTGTCAATCTGGATGTTTTCCTTCACACCGCTGTTGGCGACGGCAATCATAATCCCCAGGCCGATCGTGATGACGATCCCCACGCCCGTCCAAAAAGCGCCGATGGATTCAAGGACTCCGGTCTTCCAAAGAGCCGCGAGAATTCCCCCGACGAGGATAACGAAACCCAAAAGATACAAGCCGGTCCATTTCATAAAAGCCCCTCCTCAATCATCCACACTCATCACGTATACCGGAGTCAAGATGTCCAGTGTGGTCAATATTGCTCTTCTCGTTGAATTTATTTATTGAAGGGTGAGCAATTATGAGCAGACGATACGCGGTGCGTCCATTAAGGTGAGCGTACTGACATGCGTATTCCCCACACCACAAAGGAGGAGTCTATGAATAGTCCCAAACAGAAGATTCGGTATCTGATCACGCTGTCTGCCGCCCTGATGGTGGGTGGCGCGCTCATCGTAGCCCCCGTGACCGGCAACGCCGAAGGGCCGGCCCCGAGCAATGCTTCGATGCAAACTGTGGCTGCGCCAACGCAGGCTCAAAATCCGATCGAACGCGTTGAGGCACGCATCACAGACCTTCATGCCAAGCTCCAAATCACACCGGCGCAGGAAGACCTTTGGAAGAACGTCACCCAGGAAATGCGGGACAAGGCGAAAACAATAGACGGGCTCCAAAGGGCACGGTTCGAAAAGGCAGACACCATGACTGCGGTCGACGATTTCAAATCCTATGGCGAGGTCGCGGATGCACATGCCGATGGCATCAAGAAATTCATTCCCGTCTTCGCGGCTCTCTATAACAGCATGTCGGACGATCAGAAGAAGAATGCCGATACGATATTTCGCAGCCGCTTGGAGCTGAAAAACACAATGCCCAAGAGCAACTGATCGCGAGGACATCAAGATTGGGAACGCCTGTCTCGCGAGAGGGAATCGCTCATGAATGGAAGGTCACTATGAGAATCTCGAAAAGAAGGACCAAGAATGTGAGCTCTACAGTCGTCAAGATTGTGATGGCGCTCGCCTTCACGTCTGTGATTGGGGGGGTATCCACGGGGCCGGCCCCGGCGTTTGCCGACGATAAGGGTCGTCATCTAGGCCAACGCCACTGGCAACAGGAACACGACCGGTATTACGAGCGGGAACGGCATGAGTATCAGCGTGAGAATCGGGGTGAGTATCGGCCCTTCGTCTATGCGCCTCCGCCGGTCGTCTATGCTCCGTATCCGTCGCCGGGCATAAGCCTCTTCTTCGATTTTCGCTAGACTGTGGCTGTCAGGGTAAAGAGTAGGTATTTATGAATCATGATCGCTTCAAAAATGGTGCGATGAGTGCAACAACGTGGCTCTCGGTGCTGGCCGCCGGCGCGTTTCTCGTGCTTTCGGGGCTTGTCATGGCAGCGACCGACAAGACCGAAAATGAGACGCAGAGCATCGGCCAGAAGCTCAACCACGCCAATTCGGAGGTGAAGGCCGAGAGGGCCGCCGCCACCACGCCGGTCAAGGACTCCTGGACGACCGCCAAAACCAAGATCGCCCTCTTTGGAGATGACCGAGTGAGAGGGACGCAGGTCAACGTGGAGACGACCAAGGGCGTGGTGATGCTCCGAGGAACGGTGGACTCGGATGGGGCCAAGAAAGCGGCCGAAGAAATCGTCACGGACACCGAGCACGTCAAGGGCGTGAAGAATGAACTCCAGGTGGTCGCGCCGAGCAATCGGGAGGCCGCGGAGGACAAGGATGAACTCATCACAACACGCGTCAAGGAACAGCTCAAGAGGGATGCAAGCTTGAGGAATGCCGGCATCGGCGTGCAGACGAACGCCGGTGTTGTGTCGCTGACCGGCAAGGTCAGGAACATCACGGTGAGCGCGCTGGCCTCTGAAGTTGCGTGGAGCACCCCCGGGGTGCATTCCGTGAAAAACGATCTCAGTGTGAAAGACAACAAAGTAAGCGGACTCTGAGGAACTCATGTTGATCCGGCGGATGCAGGCGGCCATGGCCATGAATCGCCGCGTGGAGGTCATCCTCTCACCTCTGCCTTCTCTCCAGGTGGAGAGAAGGCAGTGTCAGCCCATCTGCACTGACATACATTAAGACGCGGGACGTGTCGTGGTTTCTGTCGGCACCCGTTTCAACTTGAACTCTTTTCCCGGCTCACCGGGCGGGATGATCTTCTCGCGAATGCGCGTGTACCACCACGTTCCCTGAGCGAGTGAACGATCGGGGGATAACACTAGCTCGAATCCGCCCTGCCGGTCATTGCCCGGCTGTACCCAGTTTCCGGTCCACTTGCCGTCCGAAAAGCTCGTCGTCTCGATCCGGCCATTCTGCCAGTTGTATCCGCCGTTTCCGTAGCGATCCAACGTGATCGTATCGAACGTGGCTTCGTCTTGGATCTCCCACTCGCTGCTGAGGTCGCCTTCAATTGCGGGCGCGACTGCCGCGTGAGGTTTCTGCGCGCCGGCGCAGCCTGCGAGCAAACTCGCCAGCGTAAGAAGGCACAGAACGAGGCCCGTAGCTTTCATCGTTGTCGGTGGCTTGTTCATAGAACCTCGTGATGGCGACAATTTCCGGCGCGCTTATGCCTGCATGACGTATACCGGAGTCGAGGTGTCCCGTCTGTTCCAAAGTGCTCACCCGACCGCCCCTGACGGTGGAAGCTTCACCCCGAACTCCGTCAAGCCGCGACGGTTCCATAGTAAAACTTAACGACTTGAGCAATTTTGCTCAGACTACACACGATGGAGCTGTTAGGTTCACGCTCGAACATCGTCCATCGATATATGAGTCAATGGACAAAAATCTCACTTTATGTAAGGAGGATCTATGCGATACGTACTGGCTATAGCGATCTTGGTTTCCGGGCTGTGCTTCAGCGATGCGTGGGCAAAATCGGACAAGCAGATGGCGCTTGAAGCGACGATTTCCATGGAACAGGCCATCAAGACAGCGATAAACTCGGTGCCGGGAGGCAAGCCCTACGAGGTCGAGATGGATAGGGAGGATGGGCGTCTCACGTATAAGATTCAAATTGTCGACGCTACGAACAAAACTTATAAAGTTCGTATCGACGCACAAAACGGCCAACTTTTAGAGAAGAAATAACCACCGCGCGCGGCGAACAGAAATGATCTTCAGGTCCAGGCGAGAGGATCTATTCGTACCTCTCGCCTGGACGACATTTTCTGACAGTTCTGAGGAGGACAACCAATGAAAGTGTTTCACTACGCGCTGTTGGTTGTCTTATTGTTGATGCCCCTCGGGTGTGAGTCCATCCGTTCCATCAGTACCATTACGACCAGCGCGCTGACCGAACACGATTTACCTAGCAGGTATGGCATCACGCTTGGGCGAGAGGGCGGCTTCAAGCACGTCGTGATTATTGCCGTGGACGGTCTGCGTGCAGACGGTTTTCATAAATTTGTAGAAAATTCAGGCACACCGTACCTCGGAACGTTATTGGGGGTCACTCAACAACCGGATGGGACGTTTGCTTATAGAAACGCCGTCAGAGCGAAGAAAGCCATCACGGTATTTCCTTCCTATACGTTTCCATCGTGGACCTCCTTAGTGACGGGGGTGTATCCGGGCCTTCATGGGATCACCGGGAATCAGCTTCTCTTCAGAACGGGGCCCCCGGCGAAACAAGAAGGCAAGAAACTAGCGTCGGTGCAGGCCAGATATTATGCCGAGGCCCACATGGACGCGCTGGCGGTGTATTGGTCGCACCTGCTCAATGATGATATTTCTCCCCTGTCACCGACGATCTATGATGTGGTTGAAGCGGCCAAGGGACAAAGCCTCATTGTGCACCATATGATCTCACGCGGGGCGAAAGATACGGATTGGCGGTTTCCGTCCTACGACACGGCGGTCATGTATTTGAAGCATGAGGTCAAAGATTATGATCAGCGCACGCTGTATGAGTTTGTAGCAGCCTTCAAAGCGCTGAATGGGGGAAGTTTCCCGAACTCTGATGCAGATATCTACCTTCCCACCATCACCACCCTCTTCTTCCCGGGCTTAGATCATGATTCGCATACTCATGCCGAGAACCTGCCCCAGCGGCAAGAGGAGTATTTACGCAATATTGATGAGGTGTTGGAGAGCCTCTTTAAGGGCGCCGAGACGTTAGAGAAAGTGGATCGCAAGGGACGCGTGAAGGACCGGGTGGACTGGCCTGGCCTCAATCGATATCCGAAGCTCTTAAACGAAACGCTCTTTGTCCTGGTGTCCGATCATGGACACACCCCTATCACGAAAGGCAACGCGTTATCGGTCGACGAACTCGAGGCGGCGCTAAAAAAGGTACCGGCCCCCTGGCGTCGTGGCCACCTAAACGTCCACGAGACCAGTCTGACGATCTTCAATCTCTTGACGAAACTGACCAGCACCATCTTCTATGGGGGGGACCCGGATGAAGGTGATGATGTCTTTGTTACGCTCAACGGGGGCAGTGCGGCGGTCTATGTGAAACCGCCGAATGGCAAATGGAAAGACGAGCCCCAATATGGGTTTACTCGCCTGGTGGGGGAAGCCATCTGGGAGTGGTTCGCGAGCAATAAACCCGGCATGCTGCAAGCCATTTTTGTCCGGAATGGATCGAGCTATCTGGAGTGTTGTAAGCAAGGAGTCGCGATCCCGATCGAGGAATCGTCGAGTGATTACGGACCAGACTGGAAGCGAAGGTTAAAAGGCCTGGCTCCGGTCCAACAGCTCCGCCCGAATTCTTCCCCTGATTTAATTCTGCTGGCCGACCGGAAGACCGGCGTCACATTCGCGAACCACCAAATGCCCTGGACGGGACAGCTTAGCGTGGTAGGCTCGACTGAGAATTGGAAGGCCGACCATGGCCATTTAGCCTCGTCCGACAGCTACATTCCTATCGTTTTCTTTAGTCCGAGAATTGCTCAAGAGAAGATTATCCCTCAAATGTCGATCGTCGATGTGGCGCCGACTATTTTGGATGCGCTGGGACTCTATGATTCGAAGCTGTTGGGGACTGGCGTCAGCTACAACCAAGTCTTGGCGCGGTATCCGGCCTATCGGGGCAGAAGTTACTACGAGACGATTCGAACCACGATGGGGGAGAAAGCAACGACCCCTGCAAAAAGCTCATCGCCTTCCTCGTCCTACAAGCTTCATATTGAAATGACCCCGCGCGCGCTCACCCGGGAATATCGCGACTTTCATTTCAACTTTTACCACAGTACCCTCCTGCGCGGCACAGAGCAAAACACCCCCGTTTCCAGGGTATTCGAAATCGAGAACGGCTGGGAAGTAGACGCTCCCAGAATCGAGAACACGACCTCGAATTGTGGATCTCAGGTTGATTCTGTACGGCAGGTCGGGCCCAAACAGGTCGAGGTGTTAGCCCATCTGCGAGGATGTCCCATCGGGTATTCCAAATTCGGCAATAATGTCCCCACGGTTTTGGGGTTCACGGTCGATATCAAAGGGAAACGGATGATCGAAAAAACCCTGGACGCGTTTTCCCAAGATATCGAATTGTCTGGCGAGGGCGAGAGCGCGTTTGTCTTGAAGTATCCCCTCGAGCTGCCGAGTGAAAGCACGAATGTCGTGTGGGAGTATTCGATCACGATCACGGGGGGACGCGCGACTAAACCCATTGTGCTGAACAAATCTACACCAACAGTCGAGGGAGCAACGAGCTCGATAACAGACGGAAAGCTTTCTCTCACCATCAACGGTAAGAAGCTGAATAACTGAGACAGCACGGGAGAACCACTCTCCCGCCTGCTGCAATATCCCCTTCTTGTACACTTGTACAACGATCCCCGCCCATGGTATTCGTATAGTGACACAGAAGCGGTATTCGTATAGTGACACAGAAGCCTAAAACAGGAATCCTGGATGACACCGAAAGCAAAACTGCCCTTCGATCCCCAGGTCTTTCCGGCCAAGGTCGGCGAAGGACGGACGAGTGCCGACTACAGCGCCGCAATCTCATGTGTCGTCTGCAGAGGAAGCCTTTTCAGCGCAGCGTTGCTGGTCGTAATCCTAGCTGGGGCTGGGTGTGCCACCGTGACCCAACCTGACTTACTGCCTCTTGTATCGCCGGCGACTGAGCCACAGACCACCACGACCGTCCCCGCCTCCCAGCCTCCCGTGTTGCTGATGATTGAGCCAAAGGCCACCACGATCGAAGCAATCCTCCCCGAAGTCTACGATCCGTGGAAGGGGTTCAACAGCCCGATACATACCTTTAACACCGACTTTTTCGACACCTATCTCATGAAACCCGTAGCCGAATCCTACTCGATGGTAATGGGTGAGGGTGAGCGGCGGCTCATCCGTAACGTGCTCGACAACCTCACCATGCCGAAACGGCTCCTCAACAGCCTCCTCGTAGGGAAATTTCGCGGTGCCGGCCGGGAGTTGGCGCGCTTCCTCATCAATTTCACGCTGGGGGGCCTGGGCATGACCGACGTGGCCAAGTATCAGTTTGGGATTGAGAAAAGCGATACGGATTTTGGCCAGACATTGGAAATTTGGGGGTGGACCGGAAGCCGCTACCTGGTCGTGCCGTTTATGCCCTCGCTCACGCTCCGCGACGGTGTGGGGACCGTTGTCGACATCGCGCTGAGCCCGTTCACGGTCTTCTTTCCGATACCACTTGTAGGAGGCTTGGCAAAAGATACCCTGGCGTATGTCAATAACCGGGGGCTGCGCCTGGAGATAGACCAGTACCTGGAAGAGCCCCTATACAAAGAGCTCCGCAACTCGTATTTCATCCAGCGCGAGGAGCTGATCCAGGCCCGGTAGAATAATGGCGCGACGCTTGGTTTGCTACTTCGTCCTTGCGGTTGCGCTGACGCTATTCAGCTTTGCAGGCTGTCAAAGCGGCGCCGGACTTAATGATTCTGTTCAAACTGAGCAAAAGTCAGAGAATGATGCTGATCATTACAACCGAGGAGTTGCACTCCACAGAAAAAGCGATCTCGACGGGGCCATTGTCGAGTATCGCACGGCCCTGCGCCTCAACCCGAACAACGCAGACGTGCACACGAACCTGGGGAGTGCGCTCCTAGCCAAAGGCGATCTCGACGGGGCCCTCGCCGAGTATCGCACGGCCCTGCGCCTCAACCCGAACGACGTTGCCGCGCACAATAACCTGGGGACTGCGCTCCTAGCCAAAGGCGATCTCGACGGGGCCCTGGCCGAGTATCGCACGGCCCTGCGCCTCAACCCGAACGACGTTGAGGCTCACACGA
>Ga0184623_10001138_pt1 | contig 11506 bp, 7 predicted proteins | sample PLM1_100_b1_FD_133138 | JGI IMG/M metagenome (GOLD analysis project Ga0184623, IMG submission 133138) | Groundwater sediment microbial communities from an aquifer in East River, Colorado, USA - PLM1_100_b1 | ecosystem: Environmental > Terrestrial > Soil > Riparian zone | place: USA: East River...
ACGATCTCGCCGACGTAGAGCGGCGTGAGCGGTCCGACGTTCGCCTTCAGGAGGCCGCCCACGGCGATCCACCCGACCGCCGCGAGGATCACGTAACCGCAGACCCGGTGGATCCCCGCTACTAGCGCGTTCCCCTTCGCCCCTGCCCGGCAGGCGAAATAGAAGGAGATGCCGGCCAGGCTGAGGATGAAAACGGCCGCGAAGATGAAGTGGATCGTGGCCGCCGGAGTCTCGTGGAGGAGCTGCTGTACCGGCGAGCAGCCAGCGGGCTCCGGCGTGGTGCCGCACAGCGGCGCGCCGCCCGTGAGATTGGGCCGCTTCGTGGGGAAGTAGGTGAGCCCCAGCACGCCGATGCCCGCCGTCGAGCTGAGCCACCAGTCGGGCCGCCTCTTCCGTCCTGCCATGTAGGTGAGCAGCATGAACCCGATCACGGTCAGGCCGCCGACGAAGAGGTCGCGCATCGAGGTGTGGTAATAGGCGCTGATCGACCCACGGACCTGGACGCCCGCGCCGAGGAAGAAGGTCTCGCCGATGATGAAAACGACCGGGAGCACGATCCCGATCACCCCGACGACCGCCCGAATCAGCAGGTACGAGCGGGTGTAGAGCGCTGCCGGGTCGCGGGGGCTAGCCAGGTTGGTGGGCCGGTCGACATCGTCATCACACGTACCGAACATAGTTCCTCCCTGGTTCTCGGTCCGTGGTGATGAAGGGGGTGAGAAAGCGGGTGCTGCGTACATTCACGGGCTTAGAACCTGCGTCGTGGCTGCGACCGCCGCCCTGGTCCGGTCAAGGTGGGGAACAGGGCATCCCACGCACCCCACCCGCACCGCGGCAATTGAGCGCGTCTAATTAGGAGGTGCAGCCTGCAATTCAGGACCGTGGGTCGGGTGTTCCTGTCCCAGCCAGCGGTCCTCGTTGTCGGCCGATTAGTCCATCGCAGCCGGAAGGACGAAACCCGATGAGGTTTTGCACCTGCTCCGGCCCCGACGTTGGGCCACGGTAGACTCTGACATGACGACGCTAGAGGGGTTACCGTTCGCGGCGATGTGAACCCCTGTATGCGATTGCCCTTTGATGCCTGGATCGCAGGGTATGGCAACGGATTACGGCCAGGCGCTCCTGCGCCTTGCGGCGTACGGACCGACCTATCTGCCTATGCTGGGCCGTCGTCTCCCTCAGCGCGATGCCGCCGGAGCATGTCGAGGTTGTTGGCGGCCGTCTGATGGCCGGCATCAGCGGCGCGACGTAACCACTGCTCGGCTTCGTCCGACTGTCCTTGCTCGGCAAGCAGAAAGCCGAGACCATCCATGGCGTCGAGATGGCCCGCTTCGGCGGCGCGACGCCACCAGCGTTCTGCTTCGGCGACTGAACCCTGCCTATGCAGTAGGACCGCGAGGCTGTGCATGGACGGCACGAATTTGTCGTCCTCAGCGGCGCGGCGCCACCAGCGCTCGGCTTCCTCGACTTGGGCTCGGCCGTAGAGCAGCAAACCAAGGTTATGCATAGCGAAGGCATCGCCCAGGTCAGCCCCGCGCCGGTACCACTCTTCAGCCTCTTCGACCTTGCCCTGTTCCTTGAGCAAGACGCCGAGGTTTCCCATGGCGGCAGTTTCCCCTGCCTCGGCCGCGCGGCGGTACCACTGTTCAGCATCGCCGAGGTGGCCCTGCCGCTCGCGCAGAAGTCCCACGTTGACCATGGCGCCGGCATGACCGGCGTCCGCGGCGCGGAGCCACCACCGCGCAGCCTCTTCCATGTCGCCTCGCTGCCAATGTATGACGCCCATGTTGTGTATGGCGCGCAGGTCGCCGGTGTCGGCAAGAGTGCGGATGGCCCCAGTCGCTATGTCCACCTCACCGGCGACGTAGGCCGCACTGGCGACCGATAGCAGCTGATCGCCCTGGGCAAAGCCGAGCATCGTCGACCATACATGCGGCGAAACAGGCCGATCGCCTAGCGGTCCGTCTCCCGCACCGGTGCGGTCCAGCAGATAATCGGAGGCCAGATATTTATCGTCATGCTGAGGGATCAAGCAGGAGCTTGCGCCGAGCACGCGTTCGCTAGCCCAGCCAAGTCCCTCCTGTAGCGGTGGCAGGTCGGCGCGGCCCTGGTCAGCCGGGTTGAGGTACGGCACGTATGACTCAGCCAGCAGTCCCGCAGGCACCCCGGTTGAGTAGCCAGCACGCCGGCAATCCACGGCTGCACTGATGAGTGCCCGACCCAAGTCCGCCAAGTGACCGGCGTCCGCTGACCATCGATGCATCATGGCAGGGCCGGCGGCGAGGTACTCCGCAAACCCCACCTGAGCCCTGGCCGCCTCCACGACGCGTTGGTCGCCACTGGCGGCTGCGGTCGTTCGCTCCGGCTCCGTCAGGAACTGCTCGACGCGGATCCTGCGACGCCCACGGATCCCCTGAAGCACCTGTGCAGCGGCCAGATCCAACCCGCCGGTACCCAGCACACTTGAGCCGCCTTCCGACCGGGCCGATCGCTGTAGCCGCTCCAACTCCTCACCGCGAATCGTCGCGACCACCACGACGTCATGCCGACGGGGCGGGCAAAGCCGCTGCAGCACATTTTGATCGAGTCCCCCTGGAAGGAGATACCGATCCAGGTCATCGAGCCAGATCACGGCGTCACGTACATCTACGCTGGCGTCAACCAGTTTTCGCAGTGCTTGACCCGACACCGGAACGAGCAGCTGGTAATTCGGGCGAAGCTGCCGCACGATCTCGATCGCACTGCGGGTCTTGCCGACAGCGGCGCGCCCGTGAATCAAGGTGACCCCGCCTGCTGCGACAGCCCATCTCAGATCATCGTCGCTCGAACGCGGCAGGTACGCCGGCAGGTCGCTGCCGTCGTCCGTTTCCGACCCGATCGCAGCTTTAACGCCAAGGTCGCGGGCAGACACCTCCCACACGAGCGGAGGGCGCCCGTCGCGCAGGTGCAGCAGGCATCGCCGTACCGGGTCAAAATCTGCGGCACCCACAGCGCGGCGCGATTGAGTGAGCCAACCGATGAGGCTGACGACCGCAGCGGCGACAGCGACTAACCCAGCGATAATGCTCATCCACTGATCAGCGTTACTTCGCCCCTCCTTGGCAAGGAAGACGACCAGCAGCACGAAGCCCGTCACGCCAATGGCCGTTATCACTGGGCGTCTTCGCACCGACACATCTTCGCGGCTGGTCGCCCTGGGCGCCAGCCACCTTGGACTCGGCTCGTTGCCCATGTCACTGGCGCACCAACGCGAAGATCCCCTAATCAGGACGCACTCTCATCGGCAGATGAGTGCGCCGGACTGGGACGGGACAGGGTCGTCCGCCAGTCGGGCGCCCTCGCGCTACATGCCCAGCTCCACGGATCACTCAACCCCGTGGCGGCAGCGGCCACACCAGGGCTCCGGCGTGTTCCGGGATTGTCCGATGTGGCCGGTAAGCCGCTGATGTGAGTCGCAGTCCATTTTGGTGGGTGCGGGCACGCCACGTGATCATGGAGGTCTCGGAGGTCTGCATGATCGGGGTGTGGCGTGCCCGCGGTGGCATTGTCGCGCGTGGGTGCGCGCGTGGTCGAGTCCGGTCCGGGCGGTGTGGGGTTGCCTGCGGGGGCGTGGCAGCGGCTGGACGCGCTGCCGGACCCGCGGTCGCCGCGGGGACGGGTGTATCCGTTGGCGTGCCTTGTCGCGGTGGCGGTGTGCGCGTTCACCGCGGCCGGGCATGACCTGTTGACCGCGGTCGGGCAGTGGGTCAAGCGGGCCAGCCAGGCGGACCTGGCCCGGCTGAGGACGCCGTTCGACCCGCTGGCCGGCCGGTACCGGGCCCCGGATGAGAAGACGATCCGCGTCGTACTGGACCGCCTCGACTCCCGGGCGCTGGCCCGGGCGCTGCTCGGTCCGCGCCGAGATCCGCGCCCACGCCCGGCCGGCGCGTTGCCGGTCGGTGCGCGTGACTACCCGGCCCGGCGGGACAAGGCCCAGGACAGGGCGGCGGACCGGTCCCGGCTGGTCGCGGTCGCCGTAGACGGCAAGACCAGCCGCGGGGCCCGCCGCGCGGACCGGTCCAGGGTGCACCTGCTCGGGGTGTGCGGCCACGACGGACAGTTCCTGGACCAGATCGACGTCGGCGTCAAACACAACGAAACGACCTACTTCCAGGAGTTGCTCACCCCACTGGAACTGACCGGTCAGGTCGTGACCTTCGACGCGTTGCACACCGTGCGCGCCAACCTGGACTGGCTCGTGACCGAGAAGAAAGCCCACTACCTGGCGGTGGTGAAGAAGAACCAGCCGCTGATGTATGCCCGGCTGAAGGCCCTGCCCTGGGCGAAGATCCCCACCGGCGTCACCGCCCGCGAGACCGGCCACGGCCGCGACGAGACCCGCACCCTCAAGGCCGCCCACGTCCAAGGCCTGGGCCTGCCGCACGCCCAACAGGCGATCCGGATCACCCGGCACCGCCGCAACACCGCCACCGGGAAGACCTCCCGCGAGACCGTCTACGCGGTCGCCACCCTCACCGCGCCCGACGCCAGCCCCGGTGACCTCGCCCGGATCGGTCGAGAACACTGGACCGTCGAGGCCAACCACCACGTCAGAGACGTGAGCTTCACCGAGGACCACGCCACCAGCCGCACCAGCCACGGCCCGATCAACCTCGCCACCATCCGCAACGCGGTCATCAACGCGATCCGCGGCGCCGGCTACCTCCATATCCCCGAGGGCCGCCGCGACCACACCCAGCCGATCGACGCCCTCCACCTCCACGGCCTGCTATGACAAAGCCGGACAATTACCAAACACGCCGGAGCCCTGGCGGCCACACCCCGGCTATCACCACAAACGCTGGTCCGTCGCTGGTAGCAGCGCGTTCCCATGTTGTACGGGACCCGCCCTCGATCGAGACCTGCGCGCCTGGGCTGCGTCTGTGGCCTGACCTGGGATTACGTCACACGCCAAAGCTCTCCGGTGGCCACCGAGGTTCTCGGTACAGGATTCGGACCTGCGCACGCTCGTGGGCGGCCACTGGTTGGCCCGAGCAAGCCTTCAAGTGGCGTGATTGGCTTAGATCGGCTTGTTGGTGTCAATGGCAGCCGAATTCGGCCGCCGTTGACAAGGACTATGTGATAATTGGGATTGTTACGTCCCGAGCTGGAGTGAGCAGTCCGACCGTAGGCAATTCAGGCGGCGTCAACAGGCAATCTTGTTTGAGCCTTCTGCCATGACGAGCGTTCGCAGTGGTTGTGGATCGGTCATGGAGATGTATCGATAGCTCTGTGGCGGTTGGAACTGGTCGTCTTCGCGGAGCATGGCGAGAGTGAGCGGATCAGACAGAGGCCAGACGTCCGTTAGGACCAATGCCGATGCGATTTGGCTCCCTTGAAGGTAGTCGTCGTACTCATCCCTGCTGAGGCCGAGACGATGGCGATGTTCGGTCCATACGTGATCGTGTGTGTTGACGTCGACGCGTTCCAGTCGCGCTGTGCCGACTACGGCTTTGACTGGCGCGCTCGCGTAGAGGACTAGCGTGGCGCCTGGCTGTGCGGCGACGCGTTGGCGGCGGAGCTCGACCGACTTTCCGCCATGGAGGATGGCGTGGGCGAACCGTGGCCGCAGCGAGACGAGTAGGGCGCGGTCACGGCTTGTCACCTGTACGACGTCCTTCGCGGTAGATGGCACTGAACAGCTCCGTTGGGATCTTGTGGAGTGACTGTAGTGCCAGGGTGTGACGGTGTTGCTCCGCGAGGTTATCGAGACGAGCGCGGTCTAGCTGCACCGGCAGGACTTCGGTGTTGGTGAAGCGGAGGGCTTGCGCTTGGCCGTGGCGGACTGAGGCATCGAGGTCGCGGCGTTCCCAGACGCCGAGGTGTCGGAAGCGGCTGTGTAGTGCGTCCGGTGTGGCGGTGACGACCTGTTCGAGTAGGGAGCAGGCGACGATGGAGGCGTGGGGGCGGTCGCGGCTGCCTTTGCTCATGTACCAGAGGAGGCGAGCCGGAGCGATGGGTCGGCGTCCGAGTGGGCTGCGGTAGTAGACGTGTTCGCGGCTGAGGCCAAGTTCTGTCGGTCGAAGGGGCAGGGTGTCGGGAACACCGAATAGGCCGATCGACCATCGTGGCTGGATGGGCACGATGTAGCAGGGCAGGGCGCTGTCGCAGATCTTGGCGGGCCAGAGTGTGCGCTCGATCTCGGCGGCGGCTGCGGCGGGCAGGCCGGGGCGGAGACGAAGGGCGTGATCGAGACCGGCAACAGCGGCTGCGGTCTCCGTGGCCTGTTCGATTTGGTCGGCGGTGCCGCAGGCGTCGATGACGAGACCGTACAGGTCGCCGTCGGCCTCGGACATGTTGTCAAGCATGGCCGCACGCTTCACATGGTGGGATAGATGCGGATCGCTGAGGTGGAGCACGGTTGCACCGAGGTCCCGACAGTGCTGTCGCAGAAGGAAGAGCAACTGGCGCGCGAGTGTGTCGGCGAGCCGGTGAGCAGCGATCCGCAGCAGCGGAACGACGAGCTGTCCATTGTCGAGGCCGTAGACATAGAGGGCGATCGGGGTGCGCTGGCCGTCGCGAACGATGGTTCGTTTCCAGGTGGCCGTTTCCGTAGCGAGTCGCCGGAGCGTCGCCCGGTAGTTGGTGAGCCGTTCTCCGCTTGTACTGTCGCAGAACTGCGTGAGTTCGGCCTCAGCTCCAGCGCCGACTTCAGCGGCTTGGATGTCGGTTCCGAGCAGAGCTGCCGGCCTGTAGGCGTCGGCACGGCTGAGTTCGTCGAGATGGACGATGACGTCGGATGGTCTCAGGATCCGGATCCCCAGGTGCTCTGCTGCGGCGTCGCCGCAAACGCGCATCAGGTCTTCGTCCTTTGTGATGAATACCGTGCCGCCACCCGCTGCGGCCTCGGCGAGGTGCTGCACGTCCTCAACGTCCTGCGGGGTGTCGGGATAGGTCGGTCTGTCCGGGCGTACTGCCTCGAGCAACCGCTCGCGTAGGATCGCAACGTCGGCAGGAGCGCCTCGGCGTTGGTTGTGATTGTTAGCCGCCGCTAAGTACCGATTTCGCAGCGTCCCGTCCTGTGTCGCATCGATCTCGCCGTACAATGCCGGCGTCACGACGAGTTCCAGCTGTCCGGCAACATGATCCGCAGTCAGCGCCAGCGACTCCTGCGCGCCCTGTCGCACGGGCCGGCTGTATACGTCCCGGAAGACGTTCATGTCGATGGCCGCGGTCAGCAGCGCGGCTTCCTGGGCGACGGTAAACAAGTCCCCGTGGTCGTGGTCGAGCCACCATGCCACCAGCGGCAGACGGGCCTTGCCCAGTAGCTCGCCGCGCGGTCGGAAGCCGAGCTGTTGCCACATCCCTGCCAGCCCGTAGTCTCGCCGGCACTTCGCCAGGATGCCGAGCCGATCGTGGTGGCGGCGGCTGATCTCTTGGACCAGGGCGTGGGCAACGCCTTTGCCGCGCATGTGGGGTGCGACGCAGAGATGAGTGAGTCGGATGTGGCTCCTCGGCAAGCCAAAGAGCGTGTAGCCAACGACCTGCCCGTCGCATAGCGCCACGAGAAGGGTGCCTGCTTCCGCAGCTGCCTCGAACGCGGCCCGGGGCATGAAGCCCAGTGTCGCGTTGGCGGCATCCCCCAAGGCAACGACGACGCCAAGCCGCGCATCGCCTGCCCTCAACGGCTCGATACGAAGCTCCGTCACGACGCCGGTCCAATCACACGCCGACGCCAGCGGCCCAGCGCCTGACCGGCGCGGACGAGAACGGCTCGCAGACACGGGCCCATATGCGTATCGTAGCGAGACCGTCACGTGCTGTTCGGCAGTTACGTCGAGGCGCGTAAGGCGCGCGGCCTCTCCGCGAGGCGCGTCCGTAGGCGCACACACAGCCGTGCACGCCCCGCTCGTGAGTTCACGCGCCGCGGTGTCGCACTGTCCCCTTCGCGGCCTGGAGCCGCGCGCCGAACGCGGGCGGGCGGCTAGCCACGCCTCGCAGCGCAGTCGGTGCCGCCGACGATCTCAGCTCAGCGCGCGGCGCCGTCGTTACAGTGCTCCAGCGACGATGACCATGACGATCTACGCACCCCATCACCCGACGGCCCGCCGACTAACCTATCCTCGTGGCCTCCCGTTGGTCGCCGGACGACCACTCGCCCTTGTCGAGCGCCTGCAGGCGCGCTCTGGCTCGGCGAGTCAGAGCTTCTTCGACGCTCGTGGTCTCGGGGCGGCATACCGCAGCGCCGGTGACAAGAACAGCAAGCGGGCGAAGATCAACGAAGCCCTTTACGCTGCTGAGCGACGCGGCGACGTCGACGAGGTACTCGATAGCGCCGAACTGTTTCTGGGCGGCTCGCAGGCACAGGCCGAGGCCGCGTCTGGCCAACTCGATGTCCACGAAGGAGCAGTTGCCGTGCCGGCAGACAAGCGGATCTTCCTCAGCCACGCCTATGCCGACAAGGCGCTAGCCGACCTCCTACGCAACACCCTCGTCCTTGGTGGTGTCCCCGAAGGCCGGCTCTTCTACTCCTCGGATCGCAGCAGCGGCATTCCGTCCGGTGAAGATGTCGGCACGTACCTGCGGCGGTCGCTGCGAGATGCGGGTCTCGTCATCGAACTGCTGTCGGATACCTTCCTGACCCGCCCGATGTGCCTCATGGAACTCGGCGGTGCCTGGACCCTGGGTACACCGACCTATCCCATCGTGGTGCCGCCGCTCACACGCGATGCAGCGACAAGGCAGATCGGCAATGTTCAAATGGGTGTGCTGAGTACGGGCTCCGAAATCGGCGGAATCTTTGATGAGCTACATGACCGACTGGCACAGGACCTTGGGATTCAGACCAGGATCACAACCTGGAACCGAGCAATCAGCGAGTTCAAACAACAGCTCCCGTCCAAGCTCGCCACCGCGCAGGCGGCAGCGGCGACAGCACTCCCAACAGCGGGAAGTGCAGTAGTTGCGTCCGGAGGATCGGACGGCGACAAGATTACGATTGACAATGTCTCGGTTGTTGATGGGTCGCTCGGTAAGGAGCTGCACGCCGAGGCCTCTAATCACGACACGGTCGAGCACTCGGCAACGATCAAGGCCACGTTCTATGGCGCAGACCTCGATGATTCACCGGGGTGTCGTGGCTGTTGATCGGGTTGGGTTGGTGGCGTTGATCGGGCTGTGAGCGGCCGGTGGGTACGGTGGGCTGCCCGATGGTGCTCGGGTGGGTGCCGGTTCCACTGGCCGGCCGAGTTCGGTTCCGCTGGTCGGGATTTGGGGTCCTGGGGTCAGGCGGGGCGCAGGGTGTGGATCTGCTGGTAGGCGCTGGCCAGGTGCTCCGCCCAGGTCCAGCCGGGTGGGATCTTGAGAATGCGTCGTCGGGCGTGGTGGACCAGGCGGGCCGGTACGGCCAGGAGCCGAAAGCGCAGGGCCTTGGGCTCGCAGCGGGCGAGGTCGCCGGGCAGGGCGAGGTGGCGCAGCCACGCGGTCAGGGTCACGGCCAAGGCGGCGAGCTGGATCCAGGCGTGGTTGCGGTCCCAGGACGCGGACGGGAGCTTGTCGGCCCCGGTGGCCTTGAGCTCTTTCATGTTGTCCTCGACGTGGGCCTGGGTGCGGTGCCGGGCGTCGAGCCACTGCGCCTGCCCGGCCGGGGTGTTGGTGGCGAACGCCCCGTAGCGCCAGGCGGCGTCCTCGCCGAGTTCGGCCTGCTCACCGTCGGCTCGCGGGGTGCGCCGGGCGATGACGCGCAGGTCGGGCGGCCAGCCGGCGAGTCGGTCCCCGCCGGGTCCGGCGCGCAGGATCCCGGTCAGGTCGACCACCTGGGCGTCGGTCTCGACGCTCCCGTCGGCGCGCAGACCCGGCGTCCAGTCCTGCTCACGGACCCGGGCCAGCGCGCTGGTGGTGCGCGCGTCGACGGGCCAGCCGATCGAGTACTCCAGTCGCCGGCCCCGCCCGCCGGCCGTCTTGGCGGTGTTCAAGGCGGTGAGGTGGTCGATCACCTCGTGGGACGCGCCCGCGCCGTCGATGGTGACCAGCACATCGGCCCGGTGCACCGGCGGGATCTGCGCCAGGGCATGGTCGATGACCTTCACGTGATCGGCGGCGGTGAACGCCCCCGCGTTGCCGGTGCGGTGCATCAACGCCAGGTTGTCCCCGACGTTCGTGCACCACCCGGTCAACGGGTGGTAGCCGATGCCGTGCTTGTAGTGGGCGGTGACGCCCTCTTTCATGGTCGCCGAGTCGATCACGGTGGCGTCGAGGCGGACCACGGTGATCGGCCGGGCAGGCTCACCGCCGACAGTCGCGGCCCGCACCAGCGGCCGCCCGGCGACATTCACCGCCGGCGGCCACGATGTGCCCCCACGCCGTGGCCCGGGTCTTCGCCAACACCCGGGCCAACCTCCGACCCGGCAGGCCATCGGCGCCGAGGCGCTGCGCCAACTCGCCCAGGATCCGCAGGACAGTGGTGTCCGACGCGCCGCCGCCTGGCCCGAACAGCTCCTCCTGACGGGTCAACGCTTCCACATCGGACAGGCACGTCGCGCCCGCGACCAACGCGGACACCGTGTCCACCAGCGCCCGGCCGCGATCGCGCACCGGGGTGAACCCGGCCCGGGCCACCACCGCGCGTAACCCGCTCGTCAACCCGACCCGGTCGGCCAGCAACCGCGGCAGCACCACCCCCGCATGCGCCACGACGCCGCTGCCACCGGCCACGACCTGCAGATCCCGCGACCACGCCAGCGCGGGATCGACAACACCAGAACCACGACGGCTACCATGCACCTGAAAGGTGTCCTTTCCCTGCGGCCGATACGAGTCTCAGTAACCCGTATTCTCCCAGGTCAAGGGCACCTTTCCACGTTCCGACACCCCCTCAGCGCCCGCTCTCACGCATCCCCGTGAATAGCCCAGGCAGAAGGCAAGATTGTCGGCACCTCCGACGGCATCGTGAACCAGCTCCGGGCCGGTGCGACCAAGACCTTCACTCTGCATGATGTGCCCGAACACGCCCGCGCGAAGGTCGAAGTGGACACGGTATTCTAGGTCGCTCTCGCCGTGCCGTGGCGTCGGCCAGCCCGACGACGTAGATGCGCGGCACCATGCGTGCGATTGGTCGACGGCGTCACCATTTACACCTGTCGTGGACCGCGTCGCAGGTCGACAGCGACACCCTCGCCTCCTACTTCGGGCGGGGGAGACATCGGCGCGCCGGGCAGCTTCGGCGTGGTCGAGGCTCCGGCGCCGATCGAGCGGGCGCTGTCAGTCCGCTTGGTCGACGGCGGGCACGAGGTCGACCTCTACGTAGCGAAGGCCGGATCGGACCCGGCGGCGAGTCCACAGCAAGCCCGGAGGACTTCACCGGATTCCCGCTGCAAGCTGAAGTGCTCGACCACGCCTCAGCCGCACATCTGATGTGGAACGGCGCTGTCAAGTGTGAGGACGGCATTGCGGTGGTGTGTCTGTCTTGTGGGTGGGGTTGGCCGGCGCGTTTGGGCGCGGGCCAGTCTCCTCCCTGCCTCGATCGCTG
>Ga0184623_10001139_pt1 | contig 11497 bp, 12 predicted proteins | sample PLM1_100_b1_FD_133138 | JGI IMG/M metagenome (GOLD analysis project Ga0184623, IMG submission 133138) | Groundwater sediment microbial communities from an aquifer in East River, Colorado, USA - PLM1_100_b1 | ecosystem: Environmental > Terrestrial > Soil > Riparian zone | place: USA: East River...
GATGGTCGCCTCGATGATCAACGGATGGGTCTCGCCGGGCGGATAGACCCGCAGGTACGTGGACTCGGGCTGGCACGCACCGGCGGCGTCGGACGCCCAGTGCAGCACCGTGCTCACCTTGCCGCCCGGCCGGAGCTCGAGCCGGACGTGCGGATTGCCGGGGGCATACGTAGCGGCGGGCCCGAGCTGCTGCATATCGGCGTCGAGCACACTCGCCCCCGGGTAGCCCTGCAGATGGCAGACCCGCTTCCCGACGTTGGTGAAGACCATCGTCGCGTACCGGTTTCCCGCGGCCGGCTCGACCCGCCCGAGCGCAACGCTCAGCTCCGTGCTCTCGCAGCGGGACGCGACGGCCTTGGGGGGCAGCGAGCCAGCGACCGGCGGAGCGACGGCCGACGGGGCCGGACTCACCGTAAGTGTGGGCGTGGCACTCGGCGGCGGCGTGGTGGTCGCACTCGGCCGACCGGCCGGCTCCACCACCATCCGGTCACCGCCGCCCCAGACCTGTAGTGCCGCGGCCACCGCCACGACGATGAGAAGTGCCGCAGCCGTAGCGCTCACCGCGGCACGGGTCCCGCGGCGCCGGGAGGCCGTACGCCAGATCCGATCGAACGCCCCGGGCGGCGGCAGCAGCGGCTCGACGCCGGGACGCAACAAGCGATCGAGGTCGCGGGGATCGTTCACCGCAGTCCCTCCAATTCTTCTCGCAGGCGCGCCCGAGCCCGATGCAGATCGCTCTTGACCGTGCCCTCCTTGCGGTTGAGGAGTGCAGCAACCTCCCGTACCGGGAAGTCGGCGTAGTAGTGCAGCAGTACGGCGGCGCGCATGCCATCGGGCAAAGACCGCACGAGCACGCGAAGCTCGGTGTCCGGCTGCGCAACCTGTTCATCGGCGGCCGGCCTGCGTACGAAGGAGCGCCGGGTAGCCCGCCGCTCGCGCTCGGCCTTGCGCCAATGATCGCGGACCAGGTTGGTGGCCGTCACGTACAGGAAGCCGCGCGGGTCCTCGACCCCCGACCAACGGGACCACAGCCGGACGAAGGCCTCGCTGGCGATCTCGTGCGCGGTGTCCGGATCGTCGACCAGCCGCCGGCACCAACCGGCCAGCCGCGGGTACTCGGCGTGGAACAGCGCCGACGCGGCCCGGTTCCGGGATCGGATCGTCCCGTCCTCCATACTCACGCCGGGCACCAGCATCGTCGCTCCTCGGCCGTACCGGACGGTACCTCCAAAGCCAAGGACGCCGGTGCCTGGCTCCAGGTTGCATCCACCCGCCGGCAATTACGTGACCCCTGCTCGGAGGCCATCTGCGACGGCATGAGCAGGGGCGCGACGGACGAGTCGGCCTGTACGTCGGGTACTTCCACCTCCGCTTGGCGGCCCGCCATTAGCGTGCCATTACGGGCGGTCAGACGTGGTCGCGAGCGGTCACGAGCCGCAGCTCGTCGCCCAGCGCACGAGCTGTCGGCTCAAGAGATGCACCCTCCCGTGCGGTAGTGATACCGGCACAGCTCGGTGAAACCGGCGCGTTCGTACAACCGCCCCGCCGCGGTGTTGTCGCATTCGACCTGGAGGTACATGTGTTCGGCGCCGTGGTCGGCGGCCCAGCGGGCGAGGGCGGCGAGCACTTCCCTGGCGGCGCCTCTGCCGCGGGCGTCCGGGAGCGTGGCCATACCGAACACGCCTGCCCAGCCGGTTTCGGAGACCGCACGGCCGGACGCGATGACACCGGCCGCGGTCAGCACCGAGGCGTAGACGCTCGGCCGACCTACCCGGCGGAGCATGTCCCGCTCAGGGCCGGGGTCGCCTCCGGTGCCGTGAACCGCCAGCCACGTCTCGAACCACGCGTCCGTCGGCTGATCGTCCATGCGGATCCGCAGTCCACCTGCTGGTAGCCGGTCGATGACGTGCACGGTCGGAGCCGACTGCAGCGACATCGGGGTGTCGACGTGGTAACCGCGCTCGGCCAAAGCGTCGTCGAGGCCGACCGGGCAAGCCCCCGGGCTGATCTGGAACCGGGCACACGTACCGTGACCGGCGTAGAACTCCTCAACGAATCGGATCTTGCTCGGCAGGTCTACCGGCACGGCATCGCTGTGGGGCAGCACCGAACTGGCCCACCATGCGCCGCTGTCTCCATAACGCAACCACCAGCCGTCAAGGTGGTCGAGGATGACCGCGGGAAAGGCCTGGGCCGCTCGCTCCTGCAAGCCTCTGACAAGGCCCGGGGCGTCAGCGGCAGCCACCGTCGACATGCATCCATCTCCTCGACTTATGCGCTCAACGCTGCGATATGGAGACCGTCGGCCGGCGAGATCAGGGCCCATACCTCGACCAGAACCAGCGGCGCCCCAAGCCACAGCGTCGCACCATGCAGCGTGGCCGCCGCCCGCCACACCATGCTCGCCATCGACGGGCCTCTGCGCAGCCTCGGTCCGGCGTTGCTGCAAGAACGTCGGGCAACGCCTGCTGGACATGGTCGAGCAGGGCCTGTGACGGGCGTTCAGGCGGCGAGGCGCTTGGCCACCAGCTCGGCGTACCGGGCCAGCGCCACACGGTCGACGCCTGGGGCGATCCCGTTGGTGAGGTAGGCGCCGTACCGGCCAGCGAGGAAGCCGATCGTCACCAGGCCGCCCTCCTGTTCCTCGTACGCCCGCTCCCCCGGCCCTGGCCGATCCTTGGCCGAGTCGGCACGCGCGTCGTCGTAGTGCTGAGGCTCGTGGACGGTCAACGTCATCACCCAGCTCGCGCCGTCGTTGTTGTCGAGCAGCCATGAGCACTGCCGGCCGGGTACGGAGGGACTCGGCGTCCAGGTGACGACCGGTTTACCGACGACAGCCCCGACCTCGGCGCGGCTCAGCAGCACGCACGGGTCGGGCAGCGGGGTTGATGGCGTCGCCGATGCGGTGATGGGCGGCGCGGCGTCCTGGGCCGGCGTCGCGCCACCGCCGCCGTTACACGAGGCCACGAGAAGCGCCACAACGCCGACAAAAGCGAACTTCGACATGCGCACGACTCTAGAACGTCCGCCGACAGGCCGCAGGCGAGCCGTGCCCCGGCCGACAGGGCCACCACGCAACGGCAGCACCACCCGACGGCCGGGCCACCACGCAACGGCAGCACCGCCCGACGGCTGGGCCACCCCGCGCGGTCAGGCGCCGTCCGGTCGAGCGCCTTCCTCGCGCAACCGCGGCTCGGTGCGCTGCGCCGGGTGTATCCCCTGCTTGTCGGCGTAGAAGGCCCGGACGAGGTCCATGTCGGCCCCGATGTCACCGGACGGCGTGAACGTCGGCCCGAAGCCGGCCGTCTTGGTAGGCCCGTCGACGAACGCCATCGCGATCGGCAGTCCGGTCTGCTCGGCGATCCGGTAGAAGCCGGACTTCCAGAACTTGCCCTTCTCGCGCGTGCCCTCCGCAGCGAGGATCAGCAGGAACGGCTTGTCGCCGTGCGCCTCCACGACGAGTTCGCGCACCACGCCGGCCGGGTTACGCCGGTCCAGCGGGATACCGCCGGTCGCGCGGAGGAACCAGCCGAGGGGCCCGCGGAACAGCTCCTTCTTGACCAGCACCCGTGGCGGCACGCCGCCGTGCCACATGACCATCAGCATGGCCACGTAATCCCAATTGGACGTGTGCGGGGCGCCGACGACGACACCCACCCGCGGCACGTCGCCTACCATGCGCCACCCGGCCGCACGGACCAGCACACGCGCGATTCTCTGCCGAACCATGCCACCTCCCCAGGACACACCGACCCTATGCGTACGGCTGGCGGGCGCCGCGGCCGGAGGGCTCAGCAGAGGCAGAACTCGCTGCCCTCCAGAACGCGTACGAGCACCGCAGCCTTAACCAGCCACGAACCCAGCCTCGATGTACTCCGCGACCGGCGTGAAGCCGAGCCGGCTGTAGAGGTTGATCGCAGCGACGTTGTCTGCTTTCACGTTGAGCCCGATGTGGTCGACCGAGTCCCTCAGTTGGGCGCAGAGCCCGATCACCGCGGCGGTGGCCAGCCCGCTCCCGCGCAGGTCCGGGCGCGTGGTGACGTTGCCGAGCGCCGCCACCCGCTGCGCCGGCGAGTACACGTGCACGCCAGCGACGGCCACCAGTTCGCCGTCTCGCCGCGCCCCGACGTACTGGCCCGTCTCCAGCATCCGCGGGTCGAACCAGTTGCCCGGGTAGCTGGCAGCGTAAAGTGCCTCGACGTCGCCGCGGTCCGCGACGGTCAGCAGCTCGGCCTTGGCCATCTCGGGCGCAGCCCGCAGCGCATTGACGTCCGTCAGCGCCATCTTGAAGTGCAGTGCGCCGCCATCGGTCACGTAGTCGGCTTCGAAGACGGCCTCGGCGCCGCCGGTGATGTGCCCGTAGAACTGGCGTGGCAGCAGCGGCAGCAAGTCGGTGAGCAGCCGCCGCAGCTCCGCGTCGCCGTCCGACCGGCTCAACCCGAGCACCGTGGCCGGGACCGTGCCGCTGTAGACCAGGACGGTCGCGTCGCCGTCGGCCGTGCCGTACCAGGTCGTGTGCGGCCAGAAGAAGTCGTCCAGGTCGCCCAGCTCGTAGATGTGCAGGTCCGGGTCGCGGCGGAACCGGCGGGCCAGCTCGGCACGGTCGTGGATGCTGATCACGGGCATCCACCCATCCTTGGCGACCGCCGCCGGGCCCCGACGACCGGGTCAGAACTCCACGTCGTACCGGACCTCCTCGCCCGGCTCGAACCGCACCTCGGCGATCCGTCCGGCGGCACGCAGGTCAGCGAGGGCAGGGCGCAAGTCGACCGAGTCGCCCGTCACGACGAGGGTCGCCACGTCCGCCCGCATCGACAGCCGCGCCGCCGACTTCGCCTTGCGCACCGCCGCGATCGCGTCCGAGGCGGCGGCGAGCACAGCAGGGTCACCGCCCGACGGCAACGCGGCAGCGGACGGCCACGGCGCGACGTGCACCGACCCGTCCTGCCACCACGACCACACCTCCTCCGTGACGAACGGCAGGAACGGCGCGAAGAGCCGCAGCACTGTCGAGAGCGCCGCCGCCAGCGCCGCCCGCGCGGACGCCGCACCCTCGACGCCCTGCTCGCCATAGCCGCGGGCCTTCACCAGCTCCAGGTAGTCGTCGCAGAGGAACCAGAAGAACGCCTCGATCTCCTCCAATGCGCGCGCATAGTCGTAGCCGTCGAGTGCGGCGGTCGCGCTGGTGACGACCTCACCGAGACGGGCCAGCAACGCGAGGTCCAGGGGCTCGGTCACCTCACCGGACGCGGCGCCGATCCCGAGCGCGAAACGGCTGGCGTTGAGCAGCTTGATCGCCAGCCGCCGCCCGACCTTCATCTGCCCGAGGTCGAAAGCGGTGTCCACACCGGGGCGCGCGCCGGCCGCCCAGTACCGCACGGCATCCGAGCCGTACTCGTCCAGCAGCCCGTGCGGGGTGACCGCGCGCCCCTTGGACTTGGACATCTTCTTGCGGTCCGGATCGAGGATCCAGCCGGAGATCGCGACGTGCCGCCACGGCACCTTGCCGTGCTCGTAGTGGGCGCGCAGCACCGACGAGAACAGCCAGGTCCGGATGATCTCGTGCGCCTGCGGCCGCAGATCCATCGGGAAGATCCGGGTGAACAGCTCCTCGTCGTCGCCCCAGCCAGCCACGATCTGCGGGGTGAGCGAGGACGTCGCCCAGGTGTCCATCACGTCCGGATCGGCGGCGAACCCACCCGGCACACCCCGCTGCTCGGCGCTGAATCCGGGCGGGGCGTCACTCGCCGGGTCCACAGGCAGTTCGGAAGGCAGGACCGGCTCGGCCACGAGAGGCTGGCCCGCCGCGTCCAGCCGGTACCAGAGCGGGATCGGCACCCCGAAGAACCGCTGACGGCTGATCAGCCAGTCGCCGTTGAGCCCGCGCACCCAGTTCTCGTACCGCACCTGCATGTGCGGCGGGTGCCACGCCAGCTCCCGGCCATGGTCGAGCAGGCGCTCTCGGAGGGCCTCGTCCCGGCCGCCGTTGCGGACATACCACTGCCGGGTGCTGACGATCTCCAGCGGCCGGTCGCCCTTCTCGTAGAACTTCACCGGACGGACCACCTGACGCGGCTCGCCGTCGAGGTCGCCGGCCTCGCGCAGCAGCTCCACGACGCGCTCGCGTGCGGTGTGCACGGTCGCGCCGGCCAGCTCGGCGTAGACGAACGCGTCCACGCCGTGCGGTGGTTCGGCGAGCAGCCGGCCGTCCCAGCCGATCACCGGACGGGTGTCCAGCTGCAGTTCCCGCCACCAGATCACGTCGGTCAGGTCGCCGAATGTGCAGCACATGGCGACTCCGGCGCCCTTCTCCGGCTCGGCGGCGGGATGCGCCAGCACCGGCACCTCAACCCCGAAGAGCGGGCTGCGGACGGTCGTACCGAAGAGCGGTTGGTAGCGGGGATCGTCCGGATGACCGATCAGCGCCACGCACGCCGGCAGCAGCTCGGGACGCGTCGTCTCCACGTACAGCGGATCGCCGCCCGGCGTGTGGAACGCGATCCGGTGGTAAGCACCGGGGGCGTCCCGGTCCTCCAGCTCCGCCTGGGCGACCGCCGTCTGGAACGTGACGTCCCACAGCGTGGGCGCTTCGGCCAGATACGCCTCACCGCGCGCCAGGTTGCGTAGGAACGCCTGCTGGGACACCGCACGGGATCGCTCGTCGATCGTCCGGTACCCGCGGGTCCAGTCCACCGAGAGCCCGAGCCGGCGCCAGAGCTGGTCGAACGCCTGCTCATCGAGGGCGGTGAGGCGCTCACACAGCGCCACGAAGTTGCGGCGCGAGACGGCGACGGGCCGCTTCGGGGCGGGCTCGGGCAGGGTGAAGTCCGGGTCGTACGGCAGCGACGGGTCGCAGCGGACGCCGTAGTACAGCTGCACGCGACGCTCGGTCGGCAGCCCGTTGTCGTCCCAGCCCATCGGGTAGAACACCGACCGGCCACGCATCCGCTGGTACCGCGCGATCAAGTCGGTGTGGGTGTAGGAGAAGCAGTGGCCCACGTGCAGCTCGCCGCTCACGGTCGGCGGCGGCGTGTCGATAGAGAAGACCTGCTCGCGCGGGAGGGCGGCGAGCCCCGCCCGGTCGAACCGGTAGACGCCCGCTACCTCCCACTGGTGCGACCACTTCGCTTCCAGGCCGTCCAGGGACGGCCGCTCGGGCACGGCACGCGGGGCAGTGGTCATGCCCCGAAACGGTAGCGCCGGGCGCGTCGACACGCCTTTGGATTACGTGACGCCCGACACTTCGGACAAATCAGTCAAAGAAAAGTGCAACGTTATGGGATGCCCGGACGATCCATTGGGTAGAGGTCAGACGGCGACCTGAACCGGAGGACGGTGCGCATCGTGTCTCAAACCATAAGAATGCGTACTACAAGGTCCTCGGTGCGATGTGAGGAGGTGACCAGGATCCGCGCTCACATCCGGCTCGCCCCGGTGCCGACCAGCGCACGCCAGGCTCGCCGCTTCGTCTCCGACACGCTCGCGCAGTGGGGTGACGAGCGGTTCGTCGACGCCGCATCGCTCCTGGTCAGCGAGCTGGTCACGAACGCCGTCGTACACGCCTGCTCCGCCGTCGACGTGGTCGTCGGCCACGAGGGCATACACGCTTCCCTGCGGGTCGAGGTCCGCGATAGCAGCCGCCGGGTACCGCGCCTGGGCGGCTTCTTCGACCTGGACGCGATCTCCGGTCGCGGGCTCGCCCTCGTCGAGGCCATGTCCGACCGCTGGGGCGTCGAGAGCGGCGACGCCGGCAAGAGCGTCTGGTTCGAGCTGGAGCGCCAGCTGGAGGCCTCCCAGCCGGCCTGAGCCTGCAAATCAGTTGGCTTGCCCGCCCCCGCAGGGCTACACAGGTTGGGTGGCCGATTCCTTCACGCTCCGCAGTGTCACCAGCACGGATTACGACACGTTCTTCGACTTCGTTCAGTCCGTCTTCCACGAAAGCGGCGAGCAGTCCGCCCGCGACGCCGAGTCCTGGGTCTTCGAACCCGACCGCGCCATCGCGATCTTCGACGGCGACCGCCAGGTGGGCGCCGCCGGTGCCCTCACCCGCGACCTGACCGTCCCGGGCGGCCCGATCCCGGTCGCCTGTGTCACCGCCGTCGCTGTCGCTCCCACCCACACCCGGCGCGGGATCCTGACCCGCATGATGCGCCACCAGCTCACCGAGCTGCACGAGTCCAGGCGCGAGCCGGTCGCGGCGCTCTGGGCGTCCGAGTCGGGCATCTACGGGCGGTACGGGTACGGCTCCGCCAGCCAGTACGCCCGCATCGACGCCAGCACCCGCGCCGTACGGCTGCGCCACCCGGTCCCTCCGGCCGAGCGCCACGTCGAGACCGGCCCGGCGAGCGACCCGAAGCTCCGGTCCGAGATCGCCGCCGTGTACGCGCGTGCGTATCCCACGCTGGTCGGCCACCTCGACCGCCGCGACCGCTGGTGGGACTACCGGCTCCAGGACGACGACAAGAACTCACTGCGCGTCGCGCTGCACGAGAGCGACGGCCGTGCCGACGGCTACGCGGTCTACGCCGTCCGCCGCGACTGGGGCAACCAGGGCCCGAAGAGCGAGATGACCGTCCACGAGCTGATCGCCGAATCGGGCGCCGCGCGCGACGCGCTCTGGTCGTACCTGTTCGGCGTCGATCTCATCGCCACGCTGAACCACCCGTGCCCGGCGGACGCGCCGCTGCAGCACCTCGTGGACCACCCCGGCCGGATGGCCATCGACCTCAGCCCCAACCTCTGGGTCCGGATCGTCGACGTGGACCGCGCGCTCACCGCCCGCCGTTACGCCGCCGCCGTGGACGTGGTCCTCGACGTCGCCGACCCGTTCTGCCCGTGGAACGAGGGGCGCTGGCGGCTCGTCGCCGGCCCGGCCGGGGCCCGCTGCGAGCGCACCGACGCCGACGCCGACCTGGCGCTCTCGTCCACCGAGCTGGGCGCCGCGTACCTCGGCGGTACGACGCTCGCCGTGCTGGCCGACGCCGGGCTGGTGCGCGAGCTGCGGCCCGGGGCGCTGCGCGCCGCGTCGGTGGCGTTCGCCGAGCCGCGCCAGCCGTACTGCCCCGAGGTGTTTTAGCTGGTCGTTCCCCTCAACGGCACGCTGGCCGGCGGGTTCGCCGAGCTCCCGGTGGACTGGTAGGCCGGATCAGGGCTGGCAGGTAGGGCACCAGTAGAGGTTGCGGGCGGCGACGACCTCGGTACGCACGTCGCCGGTGCAGATCAGGCACGGCTGGCCGTGACGCCGGTAGACGTACACCTCGCCGCCGTGGTCGTCGACGCGCGGCGGCCGGCCCATCGCCTCCGGCATGTGTTCGGGACGCACCGTGTCGATCCGGCCCGTACGGACCCCCTCGCGCATGAGGACGCAGAGGTCGTCCCACATCGCCAGCCACGTGGCGTGGTCGAGGTCGCGGCCCGGCAGGTGCGGATCGACGCCGTGCCGGAACAGCACCTCGGCGCGGTACACGTTGCCGACGCCGGCCAGCACCTGCTGGTCCATCAGGAGCCGGCCGATGCCGGTGCGGCTGCGACCGATCCGGGCCCAGACGGCGTCTGGATCGGCGTCGGCGCGCAGCGGATCGGGCCCGAGCCGGGCGTGCAGGGCGTCCTTCTCCAGGCGCGTGATTACCTCGCAGGCGGTGGGGCCGCGCAACTCGGCCCAATGGCGGGTGCCGACGAGGCGCAGCCGTACCTGCCCGACCGGCTGCGGCGCCGGCACCTCGCCCGTCCGGAAGTCGCCGTAGAGGCCGAGGTGGACGTGCAGCCACGCGTCGCCGTACCGGTGAAAGAGGTGTTTGCCGTGGGCGTCCGTGGCCGTAAGCGGCCGGCCGTCGAGGAGCGCGGCGCCAGCCGTGAACCGGCCCTGCGGGCTCGACGCCGCGACCGGCGCGTCCCCGAACAGCGCCTTGTGTTCGGCGGCCAGCCGGTGGATGGTGTGGCCTTCAGGCACGGATACCTACCGAGGAGAAGGGTCGGGATGAGCGACGAGCAGCCGGCCGAGGGTAGCGCCCGGCGCCGGCGGACCCGCCACCGCGAGGAGTCGCCGGCCGCCGCCGAGCCGCCCGGGCGGTCGGTTGGCAAGGCCGAGCGCGACGCCGAACGGGGCCTGCGCGGGCTGGTGGGCGCCGGGCCGTCCCAGGTGGGGATCAGCGGTGCCATGCGGGCGCGGGACGCCTCCCGGCCCACCGACGAAGACCTAGCCGCCGCTGAGCGGGACGTCGTCATCGTCCGCCGCCACTACGTCCCGACCGACGGCCCACCCCTTTGAGTTGTGGAGTTTCGAGGGTCGGCGACGCCGCGGCACCCTCGAAACTCCACAAGTGAACGACGGGCGGGTCAGGGCAGGGGCGGCAGCTCGCCCGTGCGCTCGTACTCGGCGAGCTGGGCGATCCGGCGCGCGTGCCGGGGCGATCCGCTGAACGGGGTGGTCAGGAACGCGTCGACGATCGCGGCGGCCTCCTCCTGGGAGTGCTGGCGGGTGCCGACGCCGACCACGTTGGCGTCGTTGTGCTCGCGGGCCAGCTTGGCAATCTCGACGCTCCACGCCAGCGCCGCGCGGACGCCCGCCACCTTGTTCGCCGCGATCTGCTCGCCGTTGCCGGACCCGCCGAGTACGACGCCCAGGCTGCCAGGGTCGGCGACCACCTTCGCCGCCGTGGCAAAGCAGAACGGCGGGTAGTCGTCGTCGGCGTCGTAGGCGTGCGGACCGACGTCGACCACGTCGTGGCCGGCGCCGGAGAGGTGCTCGACGAGGTACTTCTTCAGTTCGTAGCCGGCGTGATCGGAGCCGAGATAGACGCGCATGGCCTCAGTCTGTCAGAGCGTCCCGGACCGCTGCCGCCGCCGCATCCACCGCCACCGCCGACGCGTCGAAGACCGCGAGCATCCGGAAGAAGCTGTGGATCACGCCCTGGTACCGGCTGAGCACGACCGGCACGCCCGCCTCGGTCAACGCCTGCGCGTAGGCCTCCGCCTCGTCCCGCAGCACGTCGTACTCGGCGGTGATCACCAGCGCCGGCGGCAGCCCTTCGAGCGACTCTGCATGGGCGGGCGAGACGTCCGGGTGCTTCCGGTCGACGCCATCCGGCACGTAGTGATCCCAGAAGACCGCCATGTCGCGACCGGAGAGCCCGTGCTCGGCGCCGGCGGCGAGGTCGGCGACGGACGTGCAGCCGGAGACGGCATCGGTGGCGGGGTAGACCAGCACCTGGAACGCGAACGGGGTGCCCGCGTCGCGCGCCCGCCGGGCCAGCACGGCGGCGAGGTTGCCACCAGCGCTGTCGCCGGCCACCGCCAGCCGGGTGGCGTCGAGACCGCGCTCCTCGGCGTTGGCGCGGAGCCACGCGACCGCGGCCTCGCTGTCCTCGACCGCCGCCGGCCACTGTGCTTCCGGCGCCAGCCTGTACGCCACCGACAGCACTGCACAGCCCGACCGGTCGGCCAGCCGCCGGCACGCCGCGTCCACCGTCTCCAGGCTGCCGGAGACCCAGCCGCCGCC
>Ga0184623_10001142_pt1 | contig 11481 bp, 9 predicted proteins | sample PLM1_100_b1_FD_133138 | JGI IMG/M metagenome (GOLD analysis project Ga0184623, IMG submission 133138) | Groundwater sediment microbial communities from an aquifer in East River, Colorado, USA - PLM1_100_b1 | ecosystem: Environmental > Terrestrial > Soil > Riparian zone | place: USA: East River...
CCAGTGCGCCTCCTTCCTCCGCCTTGCCAGCCGGGCGCGGATGCGCCGCTCCCTGATCGACGATGGGTTCCGGAACAGGCTCTAAGAGTGACCGCTCTAAATTCCGGTGACAGTCCAGAAACGGCTCCGTACGATCCTGCGCAGGTTCACAAGACCGGTCGAGAGGAGGTGGGCATCGATGGCTGTCTTTGTCGTGCCCCGCGCTCTGTGCGTTCCCACCTCCTCCTCTCGAAGGGCCACAACCAGTGCCAGTCCTCGATCTCTCTCTTCTCGGCTGGGATGCCTCCTGGTCCGACGCCTGGGCCCGCGCCTGCCCTGACGGCGCTGACGAAATCTCGCCCGGCCGGGTGAGCCGGGTCGACCGTGGCGTCCTCGAGGTGCTCACCGCCGAGGGTCCGCTCCGCGTCACGATCGGCGGCGACCTGCTCGAGGCCGCGGCGGTCCAGCCGAGCGCCGCGCCCTGCACCGGCGACTGGACCGGCGTCCGGGCGTGGCCGGACGCGCGGCTGACGGCCGAGTTCGTGCTCGCCCGGCGCACAGCCGTCGTTCGCGCCGCCGCGTCGGGCCGCAGCCACGGCCAGACGCTCGCCGCGAACGTCGACTCCGTCCTGGTCGTCGCCTCGCTCGCGGTCGAGCCCGACATCGGCCGGCTGGAGCGGCTGCTCGCGCTGTCCTGGGAGAGCGGCGCCGTTCCGGTCGTCGTCCTCACCAAAGCTGACCTTGTCGCCGACGCCGAGGTCATCCGCGCCGAGGTCCTCGCGGCGGCGCCCGGCATCGACGTCCTCCTGGTCAGCGCAGTGACCGGCGAGGGCATCGACGAGATCGCGGCGCACGTCGGGCCGGGCCGCACCGCCGCGCTGCTCGGTCAATCCGGCGTCGGCAAGTCGACCCTGGTCAACGCCATCACCGGGGCCGATCGGCTGGCGACCCGCGAGGTCCGCGCCGACGGAAAGGGCCGGCACACCACGAGCCACCGCGAGCTCGTGCTGCTGCCCACCGGCGGCGTGATCATCGACACGCCCGGGCTGCGCGGAGTGGGCATCTGGGATGCCGACGAGGGCATCAGGCAGGTCTTTTCCGACATCGAGGAGCTGGCCGCCCACTGCCGGTTCACCGACTGCGCGCACGAGACCGAGCCGGGCTGCGCGGTGCTGGCCGCTGTGGAGGGCGGCGACCTGCCGGAGCGCCGGCTGGGGAGTTGGCGCAAGCTGCAGCGCGAGGCGCGGTGGATGGCGATGCGGGCCGACGCCCGGCTGCGGAGCGAGCAGAGCCGGAAGTGGCGGTCGATCACGAAGTCGATGCGCCGCCACGGCGTCTTCCGGCCCTGACTGCGAACCCCTCTCCGCGATCTGGGCGAGTGAGAGCCCTGGCGTTGCGGGCCAGTTAGGGGGTACGACGGGACAGTGCGCGACGATGGGGCCCGTGGCCTGCTCGGCGGGCGCTTCGCGCGGAGGTTCGCCGACCGCGTCGAGGCCGGCCGGGTGCTCGGCGAGCGGGTTGCGTCGCTCGGACTGGGGGATCCGGTCGTTCTCGCGCTGCCGCGGGGGGGCGTGCCGGTGGCCGGCGAGGTCGCCCGCGCGCTCGACGCGCCGTTCGACGTCTACGTCGCGCGCAAGATCGGCGCTCCTGGCCGGCCGGAGCTCGGGGTGGGCGCGCTGGCCGAGGGCGGCGAGCCGGTGTTCGACGAGGCCCTGCTCGACGCGCTCGGGCTGCAGCCGGGCGACCTTGCGGCCACGGTGGCCCGTGAGCGCGAGGAGCTCCGCCGGCGGGTCGCGGCTTACCGGGGCGACCGCGAGCTCGAGCAGGTCAAGGGGCGCGACGTGGTCGTGGTCGATGACGGGCTCGCGACCGGGGGCACCGCGCGGGCGGCGCTGAAGGCGTTGCGCGGGCTCTCGCCGCGCCGGCTGGTGCTCGCCGTGCCCGTGGCGCCGCCGGATACCCTGCGCGCCTTGCGCAGCCTGGCCGACGACATGGTGGCCGTGCTGACACCCGCCCACTTCGGCGCGGTCGGCGCGTGGTACCGGCGGTTCGAGCAACTGGACGACGCGGAGGTGCTCGCCGCGCTCGAGCACCGCTTGGATCGCGGAGAGTAGGCGGGGGCCGGCGTCACAGCTCGGAGTCGACCGGCTCCTCGGTTGCCGGCCCGTCGGGCACGGTCGCCACCGCCACGAGGCGCTCGATCAGCGGATCGGCGGCGACCCGGTCGCAGGCGATCGCCGCGAACAGGTCGTCGAGGTCGTCGTAGCCGTATTTCTGGCTGAGGAAGATCAGCGTCGCGTGCACGAGCTCATGGTTCAGCCGGCGGTGGTGGGACTGCAGGCCCTCGCTGACGACCTGCCGGCCGGCCTCGATGACGTCCTCACGGTCCCGCGTCGACAGCCAGTGCCGGATCTTGATGTGCGCCTGCGGGCTCCTCGCGAACTCCAGCCAGTCGCTGGCCGGGCTGGCCGTCGGCGACGTGAGGATCTCGACCACGTCGCCGTCGGACAGCGGGCTGGACAGGGGGACCAGCCGGCCGTTGACGCGGACGCCCACACAGCGGTGCCCGATGTCGCCTCGCAGCGCGTAGGCGAAGTCGACCGGGGTGGACTCGGCCGGGAGCGTCACGGCGCGGCCCTTCGGCGTGAACGCCAGCACCTCGCGGTCGCTCAGGTCGAGCGCCAGCGACTCGAGGAACTCGTCGGGGTCGGTGGCCTGCACCTGCCAGCTCAGCAGCCGTCGCAGCCAGACCATGTCATCGATGCGCCGGGCCGTCTCGGCCGGGCTGCCGGTGGCCGACTCGCTGGCCAGCTTGATGTGGGCGGCGATGCCGTAGTCGGCGATGTGGTGCATCTCCCGGGTGCGCACCATGACCTCGAGCGGGTCGCCTCCCGGCCCCATGACGGTGGTGTGCAGCGATTGGTACATGTTGAACTTCGGCGTCGCGATGAGGTCCTTGAAGCGTCCCCTGACCGGCCGCCAGCGGGCGTGGACAATGCCCAGGGCCACATAGCAGTCGGCTGGCTCCCCGTCGACCACCACGAGCAGCCTCGCGGTGCCGCCGACCTCGCTGAGCGTGTCGCCGCGCTCGACCAGCGCTTGGTGGATGGAGTAGTAGTGCTTCGGCCGGTCCTCCACGGTGGCCCTGATCCGCGCATGGCGCAGGTCGGCGTCAAGCGCGCTGCAGGTCGCCGAGAGGATCTCGGCCCGCTCCGCCGCGCTCTCGCGGACCATCCGGTCGACCCGCTCGTGGCCGGCCGGATCGAGCACGGCGAGCGCGAGGTCCTCGAGCTCGCGCTTGATGACGTTGATGCCCAGCCGGTCGGCGAGTGGCACGAGCACTTTGAGGGTGACGCGTACGGTGCGCTGCTGGCTGGCCGGCGACTTGAACCGCAGCGTGCGCATGTTGTGCAGCCGGTCGGCCAGCTTGATGACGAGCACCCGCAGGTCGCGCGCCGACGAGACGATGATCTTGCGGAACGTCTCGGCCTCGGCCGCCTCGCCGAGCTTCACCTTGTCGAGTTTCGTGACGCCGTCGACGAGGTGGGCCAACTCGTCGCCGAAGTCGCGGCGCACCTGGTCGAGGGTGTAGTCGGTGTCCTCGACCGTGTCGTGGAGGAGGGCCGCGGCCAGCGTCGTGGTGTCCATGCCAAGCTCGGCCAGGATCGTGGCCACCGCGAGCGGGTGGGTGACGTAAGGCTCGCCGCTCTTGCGCACCTGTCCGCGGTGCAGTTCCTCGGCGACCTCGTAGGCCTGGTAGAGCATGCGGAAGTCGGCCTTGGGATGAGCCCGGCGGTGGACGGCGACCAGCGGCTCGGCGCCGAGCCCGGGGGAGGCGCTGCCGGCCAACGACCGCCGTACCAGCCGGCGCATGCGGCGGCCGGCGTGGATTTCGGGAGAGGGGACTACGCTAGGCTCCACCGCGCGCGACGCAGGCGCGACTCCCCCCGCTGCGAGGGGCATGGGCCGGGCGCCACCGCTGTCGGTGCTCATGCGCACCTCCTCGGCGGTCGGCGGGGCACACGCTGCCCAAGAACGCTAAACATCATTCTATTCGCTTTTACCGCCGATTTCGCGCTGGGCTTACGAACCCTTTACCCCGCTGCCCCTCCTGGCTCGGCGACAGTTCAGTGAGCACGTGCTCACTGAAGCCCATCCGGGAGATCCGCGCCAACTGAAGCCCGCCGTTCTCGACCGCGTCGCGCAGCACTTCGACGGTCCGCTGCCGCAGGGATGTGACGCCGTCGGTCAACCGCCGCACCCGGGCGAGGTAGGGCTCCGCCGCGGCGTCGTACGCCGTCTCGGCGAGCCCGATTGCCCGGTAGAAGTCAGCTGCTTGGTCGTACCTGTCATAGAAACGCCGCTCGTCGACCGGAATTTGATTGGCCCCGAGATAGCGGCAGGCGTGAAAGAGGTCGCCGCACTCGGTCTGCGCCCGATCGGAGCCGCGGCCGCCGGTGGCTTGCCCCATCGCCGGACACAGGTGAGGTGAGTCGACCATCGCCTGCATCTGGTTGCGGGCCGGGTCGGGCACGACGGCGAAGCGGCGGGACCCGGGCTCGTACACCGCGTACGCGGTGTCGGGATCGGCACTGTGAACGTTGCACAGCGACACCGTGCCCCGGGAGCCGGGGCCGTCGTTGGCGAACACGTAGACCTGCGGGACGTCGAGCGCCGGGCAGGCGTGGCAGGGCTTGACCGAGGGCTGGCCACGCTCGAGCCGATCGACGTGCCTGAGGTACGCGTCGGTCAGGTCGGCGTCGCCGATGACCTCCTCGCGCAGCTCGTCCCGGGTGAAGTAGAGGAGCGGGAAGTTGAAGTGCCACAGCTCGTCGAGATGGGCGTCGCGAAACGCGTAAAGGCGGGCGCAGAGTGCTCGCCAGGCGAGCGGGTCGATGTGGTCGAGGCCGTGCCGAAGGAACTCGGCGACCCCTTCGACCGAGCCGCAGTGGAACGCGAACGCGCGCACTCCCAGGTCGTACAGCTCATCGACGGTGTCGAGGATGGTGGGGTAATTCAGCGGCCAGACGGTGATTTGCACCTTGATAGGCGCCCCTGCCTCCACGCATCGCCTGATGGTCGCGAGGGCCCGCTCATGCGCGAACGGCTTGCCCCGCAGGCGGTTGTTGGTGGCCGGGTCGGTCGAGTCGAGGCTGACGGACAGCTTGTAGAGGTCGCCGGCCTCGAGCGCGCGGCCGAATGTCCGGTCGAAGCGCGCCGGTGAGACTGCGCCGTTGGTGATAGCGGTGACGGTCAGCCCGTGCTCGACCGACCAGCGCAGCATCGCGTCGGAGGTCTCGGGGTCCATCGTCGGCTCGGCGCCGAGCAGGAAGAACTCCTGCAACCCAGCCCCCAGCGCGGTCAAGTGGCCGGTGAATTCCGCGAACGGCACGCGCACGCGGCGCTCGGCGTCGACGGCAGCCGCCGGGTGGGTGTCCAGCCGCTGGCCGGTGTAGCAGCCCGGGCAGGTGAGCTGGCAGCGGTCGTCGCCCTGGTACGTGACGCGGAGAACCTCGCGCTCGTCCACGAAGGCGGGTCGGTAGGGATCGGGCGACTGGTTCACGCGTTCGGTGACCGGCGGAAACTCACCCGGCTGCGGTCGCTTGACCCCGAACCGGTCCTGTACGGGGCTGTACCTACCCGATGCTGACCAGCCGATCGGTATCTGTTCGACCATGGCGGACCAACCCTTCTCGGTATCTCCTGCGCAAAACTGAACCACGCCGATCGAAGAAGGGAAAGATCACGAACGACTACACTTCGTAGTTTTTTCTACTTGCTATCGCAACACAGGTCCCATCTTGCCACTCTGCGTCACAGAGCAACCGATTCGGCACCCTTGACGAAACGGAGAGAGCATACGCCCCCACAGAGGCAAGTTTGATCCGCCGGGGTGTCGGGTTTGGACCGCCCCCATGGGGCCATAAGGTCAGGTGCCGTGACTGCCTCGACCCGAACCGCCACTGCTCTGCCGGCCGCCCTGCTTGCGTTGTGCGCGCTGCTGGTCGCCGCATGTGACGCCGTGCAGGAGAAAGCCGGTGAGATCAGCGGGCAGGCGCTGGAGGACGGCGTGCGCGCCGAGATCGAGCGGCGGCTGGCCGCGGCGGGGGTAGAGCTGCAGGGCGATCTTGACTGCTCGTCGGACAAGGACCTCGACGCCGGCTCGCTTTCCGGCGTCGTCTCGGTCAATTGCAATGGCAAGGTGCAGGACGGCGGCGAGGCGGTCGCGGTGTTCAACGGCAGCATCTCGCCGGACGGCTGCACCGGCACGCTGACTGTCACCGCCGGCGGTCGCGAGATCTACAGCGACCAGACCGGCAACCTCTGCGGAGGCTGAGCCGAGGCTCGGCCGAGGCTGACAGTCTCGTCCGGCGAGCGGGGATGATGGGGCGGAAGGTCGAAACCGGTCCGAGGAGGCATCGTGGCCCTGCCAACCGAACGTCTCGGCACGACCGACATGACGATCACCCGGGTCGGGTTCGGTGCCTGGGCGATCGGCGGGGGAGACTGGGCCTTCGGTTGGGGTCCGCAGGACGACGAGGATTCGATCGCGTCGATCCGGCACGCCGTCGAGGTCGGCGTCAACTGGATCGACACCGCGGCCGCATACGGGCTGGGGCACTCCGAGGAGATGGTCGGCCGCGCGCTGCGCGACCTCCCGGAGCCGGACCGGCCCTACGTCTTCACCAAATGCGGCCTGGTATGGGATGAGGCCGCCCCGCGGGACGACCCGCGCCGGGTGGCCGCGCCGGCGAGCATCCGGCGCGAGGCCGAAGACTCGTTGCGCCGTCTCGGCGTCGACCGGCTCGACCTTCTCCAACTGCACTGGCCGCCTGACGACGGCACCCCGCTCGACGACTACTGGGCGACCCTGGTCGCTCTCCGCGACGAAGGCAAGATCAGCGCGGCCGGCCTGTCCAACCATGACGTGAAACAGCTCGAGGCGGCCGAGCGGATCGGTCACGTCGACTCGCTGCAGCCCCCGTTCTCCGCGGTGCAGCGCGATGCGGGCGGCGCCGAGATCCCCTGGTGCCGCGCTCACGGCACTGGGGTGATCGTCTACAGCCCGATGCAGTCCGGCCTGCTGACCGGCTCGTTCTCCCGGGAGCGAGCCAAGCGCCTGCCGCCGAACGACTGGCGGGCCGGGCACTCGGACTTCACCGGGGACGGCCTCGACCGCAACCTCGCGCTGGCCGCGGCACTGGGGGAGGTAGCCCGGCGGCACGGCGTCCCGACCGCAGCCGTCGCCGTGGCGTGGACCCTCGCCTGGCCGGGCGTCACGGGCGCGATCGTCGGCGCGCGCCGGGCCGAGCAGGTCGACGGCTGGCTGCCCGGCGCTGACCTGACGCTGGGCGAGGCCGACCGCGCCGAGATCGCCGCTGCCATCGAGCGCACGGGCGCCGGCCGGGGTCCGGCCCGTCCGACGGCCGCGGATGCGACCGAGGCGTGAGCGTTGGAGGTCAGGGCGATCAGGCGGCCTGGGGCAGATCGGCGCCGAACCCGCCGCTGACGAAGGGAAGTGCGACGACCGGCGCCACCGAGGTCTCGTGATCGTGCTCGAGGCTCACCAGGCCGAGGTCGGCCTCGGTGTGCTCCAGCCGGTGCAGATCGTGCAGCCGCTGGCTGACGAGGTAGGGCCGGGCCTCCCAGCCGTGGTCGTTCACGAGATGCTCATAGAGCTTCGAGGCGTCGACCGTCTGGCCGACAGGCTCCTGTCGCTTCTTCATCGCCGGTCTCCTTCGGCTATCGGGTGTTTCCGTCCTCCCTCATGACGTGCCGTTGGCCGGTTGGGTTCGGCGTTCGCTGGCGGCGATCAGATCCTGTTGCTCAAGGTAATCGAGTGATAACGTTACGTAATCGCTCGACCGAACCGGGGGAACGGGATGCACGAAGGTCTATGGAGAATTTCCGGGCGCCGCCGACGGAAAGTCAGGGCTGTCGCTGCGCTCGCGCCAGCGCTGGCGCTCGCGCTTTCGCTTGGCTCGACGACAGGTGCGGGAGGCGCGTCGGCCGCCGCCCCCGCCGTCAGCCCGGTCCCCGCAACGGACGTGGCCGTGCAACCGGACGGCAAGGTCGTCGTGGTCGGCGCGAGCTACGGCAACTTCGCGGTGACGAGGTACACACCTAGCGGCGCCCCCGACCCGACCTTCAGCGGCGACGGCAGGCTCACGACCGACTTCGGCGGCGCCGACGACACCGCCCATGCGGTCGTCGTCCAGCCGGACGGCAAGGTCGTCGTGGTCGGCGCCAGCAGCGGCAACTTCGCGGTGACGAGGTACACACCGGGCGGGGCGCTCGACCCGGCGTTCAGCGGCGACGGCAAACACACCACCACCTTCGGCAGCCTGGACGACAAGGCGCTCGCGGCTCTTCGCCAGCCCGACGGAAAGATCGTCGTGGCCGGCCAGGGCGTCGATGGGTTCGCCGCGATCCGCTACACGTCGGCCGGATCGACCGATAAGGGATTCGGCCAACGGGGCCGGGTGAGCCTGCCGGGCAGCCCCGTGACCGACCTTGCTCTGCAGCCCGACGGCAAGATCGTCGCTGTGGGCGCGTACGTGACCCGGCTCACCGAGCTGGGCATCGTGGACCCGACCTTCGACACCGGGGGCCTGGGCGACGGCGGGGAGGGTTGGCGTCGGCTGGGCCGGCAGTCCGACGGTCGCATCGTGCTCGGCGCCGCCTCCGACTGCAACATGGCGCTCGTCGCCAGGGTCGGCACGACCGGCGCGTTCGATCAAGCGTTCAACGCCAACGCGGGCCAGCCGGCCGGCGTTGCTGTGCTGGGGGTGCAGGTCCTCACCGACGACCGGCTGCTGGTCGTGTCCGACGGCTGGAACGACGATGCCTGCACCGCGATGCGGGGCATCACGTTCGAGCGCTACCTCGCGGACGGCAGCCGCGACAGCACTTTTGCGGCCCACGGCGCCAAGGTCGTCAACACCGATGCGTGGCCGGCTGGCGCCGGCAGCGTCCCGGCGACGAATGTCGCCGCGGCGCCTGACGGCAAGATCGTGGTCGTCGGCGCGACCTACGTCGCCCGGTTCACCTCGGCGGGCGAGCTGGACCGGTCGTTTTCGGGCGACGGCATCGCTCTGACCGGCTTCTAGCCGGGGCCGCCTCTCCGCGATACCTCGCCGCGATCTTGAGCTTTTTTCGCGTGGGAGCGCTCCCATCAGCGAAAAAGCTCAAGATCGCGGCGAGGTTTCTCCGCAACGGCGCGGCACTAGGAAACCGGCTCCGGCCGGCCGAAGCGGGCCGGGACGCCGGGCGACCACAGGACGCTGACCGGCTCTTGGTCCTGCGGCAGCAGGATCCCGGCCGCGGCGACGAGTTCGTCGCGGCAGCTGACCACCCGCGCGGTGCGCAGGCCCCAAGCGGGGTGCTCGATCGGCAGGTGCCAGAGCCGGCCGGCCCGCCGCACGTGCAGGCCCCAGCGCGCGGTCAGGAAGTCGTCGAGCGGGGTAGGCTCCGCCGCCCCGCCGACCTCCACCCGCACGACGCTCCTTGCCTGCCGTCGCCGGGTGATGTAGGTCCGACAGGCGCCGTCGGCGCGGACCGTCATCCGCGACCATCGGCACGGAAGCCCGGTGGCCCGGCCGGCCAGCACCGGCAGCAGCCGGGCGGCGTCCATCGAGCAGAAGGCGACCCCGCGACGGCCCAGGCGGTCGACGGAGTACAGCCGCACGTTGGTCTGGGGGAAGGAGCCGAGGTAGGGAATGCCGGGCGAGTGGAGCACGCCGACCTGGGCCATGCGCAATCCGACCAGGCCGACGTACGTCGTGTCACCGATGGTGTCCGGCTCGACGCCCGCAGGCAACAGCGGAGCCACGGCGCTCGGCTCGACGGCCCAGTGCAGGAACGTGACGTCAGCCAATCGCAGCGTCGACACCACGCGCCGGACGGGGCGTGGCGTGGTCCGGGTTATCCGCTCGGCCCGCACCCGGGCGATCTTAGAGCCTGTTGGCAAACCCCTCGCCGGCTCGCGACGCCCCGCATCCCGCCTGGCTGCTCGGGGGTGCGGGGGTGTCCCCCGCTGAGCACTGCCGCTCGACGGCCGAAGGCCGTCAGTCGACGCACAAAACCAGTGCGCCTCCTTCCTCCGCCTTGCCAGCCGGGCGCGGATGCGCCGCTCCCTGATCGACGATGGGTTTGCCAACAGGCTCTTAGGGTCACCGCCGCCGCAGCCGGTCCAGCCGGTCCAGGATCGCCCGCACCTCGTCCGGCAGGATCGCCCGCCCGTCCCAGGGGGCCAGCGCGGCCCGCGCCTGCTCGACATGGCTCCGCACGTCCCGCCGCCAGCGCCCGTGCGCGGCGATCTCGGCGAGGTGCAGATGCGCCAGCGCGACTCCCAGCCCGACGCTCTGGCCCGCGCGCAGTTGCAGGCTGCGCGCCAGAATCTCCTTGGCCTCGCGGCGGTCCTTGTCGGCGTCGGCCGGCCGGCTCGGCCGGACGGACCCAAGGTGCAGCAGGCAGCGTGCTCGCCCGGCGTCATCGGCGAGCTGCTCGTAGCGCCACTGCGCTTCGCCCCATGACCTGCGCGCCGGATCCGGGCTGTCGCGAAGGGCGGCAAGCACGCCGAGCAACTCGTGCGCCTGCGCCTGTCCTGCGAGGTCGCCGCGGCCCTCGGCGAGGTCGAGCGCGATGTGCAGGTGGCCGCGCGCCGCCTCGAGCCGCCGGCGGCGGAGCAGCACCACGGCCAGGTTGAGCTGGTCGATGACCTGGCCGACCCCATCGTGGTGCGGCCTGGCGTCCCGGCTCTGAAAGATCTCGTCCTCGGCTCGCGCCAGGTCCCCGGTCGCGAGGTGGTGCATGGCCCAGCCGCTGCGCAGCTGTGCGCGTCCCACGTGGTGCCCAGCGGCGCCGGCCAGCCGGTCGGCCTCGGCCAGGTGATCCTCGGACCCGCCGAGCCGGCCCGTCAGCCGGGCGATCGCCGACAGGCGTAGCTGCGCCGTCTGCCGCGCCGCCAGATCGCCGAGCAGATCTGCCGCCGCGTCGAACGCTTCCGCTGCCGCGTGCCGGTCGGCCAGCCGGTTCTCGTGAGCGAACCACGCGTCGAGCGCGTCGGCGATCTGCCAGAGAGCTGCCGCTTCCCGGGGCGGCACCGGCGACACGCACAGCAGTTGCAGCAGCCCGGTGTCCTCGCTCGAGAACCACCGGACCGCCTCGCCGCGTTCCTGCGCCGGCTGCGCTGGCGACAGCAATTCGGCGGCCTGCCAGGAGAGCTCCGCGAAGTGCTGGACGAGCCGGACGGTTGCCGCGACCACGTCCACCGGGTCCGTGGGAGCGGGCAGCGACCGTGCCTCCTGGCGGACCCGGTATCGGCCCCGGAGCGGCATCACCTGCGCACGGTCAACCAGCTCCTGGAGCGCGACTTCGGTCCGGACCGGGTCCCAGCCGGCCAACGCTGCCACGGCCGCCCCCGGCAGATCGGTCACCGGCGCGCGGCGCAGCAGCGCGGCCAGCCGGAGCGCATCGTCCGGCGTGCCCTCTAGCGGCCGG
>Ga0184623_10001143_pt1 | contig 11480 bp, 15 predicted proteins | sample PLM1_100_b1_FD_133138 | JGI IMG/M metagenome (GOLD analysis project Ga0184623, IMG submission 133138) | Groundwater sediment microbial communities from an aquifer in East River, Colorado, USA - PLM1_100_b1 | ecosystem: Environmental > Terrestrial > Soil > Riparian zone | place: USA: East River...
CCCGGGCCGGTGCACGCGCCGAGGAGGCGTCGCCGTGCGGGCCGGAACCCGGACAGCGACGCCCCGTCAGCGCGAGTCGATCAGAGGTGGTCTGCCGCGGACGGATCGCAGTCCCGGAGGAACCGCGACCTGCGTCCGGCCGACCAGCCGCGACACCGCCCATATGGCCTCTGACCTGGCGTTACATCTATCGACAGTTGTCGTCGGTCGTTGTCGTCATTCGTCCCCATGGCTGCCAGATGTGTGCCAGAGCGGGCGCGGCCCGCCTCTGTCGGCGAGCGCCTACGGCCCCACATCAGGCGGCCCGGACGGGTGCTAGGAACACCCGCTACCCGGGCCTTGATCGCAGAGGAGCTGCGACCCATGTCCATCCTGCCCAACCGTCGGAAGACGGACCAGCTCGTCGACGAGCTGTACAAGGCCGGCCGTAAGGTCGGCATCCTTTATGCCGTGACCATCCTCAAGCCGCCGGCGCTCGCCGGCGACGCCGCGGGCGTCGTCGTCCTGGCGGACCAGCTCGTCGAGGAGGCCGGACGGTGACCGGGCGCTGCACCAGGACCAACACGACCTGCCTGCGACAGCTGGCTGAGGGTTGGATCACCGCGTCGGACCTGTGCCCGGGCTGCACGGCCCGGTTCATGGTCGCGCTCGACCACCAGGCCGGCGAAGCGCTGTCGTGGCACCAGAAGTACCTCGACCGCGCCGAGGGCGTCACGGTGGCGTCTGTCGGCGCCGAGGTGGCCGAGCTGGTCGCCCGCGCCAGGATCGCCGATGGCGATCGCCACAACGCCGTGCTGTCCGGCCTCGTCGACGACGCCACCGAGCTGCTCGGCGAAGCCGATGATGAAGCGTTGCCCCCCACCGTTACGGATACCCGTAACGGTGGTCATGACGGTCGGGGCTGCGCCGGATGCGGCCGGCCCTTGACCGGCGTCCGCCCCGATGCCCGCTACTGCTCAGGCGCCTGCCGGCAGCGCGCCTACCGCGTCCGGGGCGGGGCGGGGACGTACGTGCCGTTCGACCCCGTGGAGTCCCGCGCGGTCCTGGAGTCCACGATGGCGGAGCACGTGGACCGTGAGAACGCCAAGGCAAAACTGCTCACGCTGATCAACGACGGGCGGGTCAACAGCCAGACCCGTGCGGAGATCCAGGGCATTTACGACGCCCTGTGCGGCCGACGGTGAGGCGCGGGCAGGGTTGGGCGTACACCGGGGCGATCCTCGGCGGCGTCGTGTCGATCGCGGCGAACGTGGCGCACTCCTACGTACCACCGGAGGGTGGTACGCAGGGCTGGTCACCGCAGCCGGGAGCCGTGATCGGCGCCGTGTTCTGGCCGCTGGCGCTGTTCGTCGCGATCGAGATCCTCGCGAAGGTCGCGTGGCCCCTCGGCCGCCGCTGGGTGCTGCTGCGCTTCCTGGGGCTGCTGCCGGTCGCCCTGGTCGCCGCGGTCGTCTCCTACCGGCACCTGTCTGGACTGCTGGCGTACTACGGCGAGGACGGGCTCACGGTCGCGCTCGGCCCGCTCGCCGTCGACGGGCTGATGGTCATGGCGACCGGTGCGCTGATCGCGGTCGGGCGGACCGCTGTGGACGGCCCGTCCCCGCAGGTCAGCCCTGCCACGGCCGACGCTTCCGGCAAGTTGCCGGAAGCGTCTGGGCCCGCCGTCCCGGACGGGGACGGGCCGTCCGCGCCGGCCGGGACGGAGGTCGACGGGCTGTTGCTCGTCGGCCAGGCCGTCGCCGGCGAGCTGGCGGCGAGCGCCCGGGCGTTGACGCGTGACGCGCTCGCCGAGGGTGTGCGGGCCCGCGGGCACGCGATCTCGACGGCCCGGGCGTCGGAGCTGCTGCGCCAGGTTCGCGCGGCCTGAACCGCCGATCAGCAGCACGAGAGGCCGGTGCCCCCTTGGGGGCGCCGGCCTCTCTCGGGGCGTACCGTCGGTGTCATGGCGGGGCCCGCTGGAGAGGCGGCGCCCCGCCCCCAGTCCTCTCCCTGGGAGTAACGATGACGACCATGCGGATCCGGCCCGGCATGAGCCAGGGCGAGCGCATCAAGGCACTGCGCGAGCGCGCCGGCCTCACCCAAGAGCAGGCCGCGGGGCTGCTCGGCAAGTCGGTGTCGCTCTGGCGGAAGTACGAACGGGACGAACGGCGCCCCCGCTCGTTCTCCGACTGGATGGAGATCGCGAGCATCCTCGGCGTGCGTGACATGTCGCTCTTGATCGGCCGCAGCGTCACCGCTCGTCCCGACGAGCCGCGCGAGCACGAGTCTGTGCACCCGATCCGGTCCGCGCTCACCGCCTGGCGGCCGGCCGGCGATCCCGTGCCTGGCCGTGAGCTGTCCAGTGCGGTGAGCACCCTTTGGGACCTGTGGCACGCCTCGTCGCCGTGGCGGTACGCCCGCGTGGGCGGCGAGCTGCCCGGCATGATCCGGCTGTTACGCGCCACGCTGGCGGGCGCTGAGGCTGACCAGCGGCGGGCGGCGCTGCGGGCGAGTTCGATGCTGTACCAGCTCACCCGCGCCTACCTGAAGCGGGTCGGTGCTCACGATCTCTCGCTGGTCGCCGCGGACCGCTCGATCCATTGCGCGATCGACGCCGATGATCCAGGGATGGCGGCGGCCGGTGCGTGGAATCTCGGGAACGTGCTGTCCAACACCGGCCACACCGAGGAAGCCCTCGACGTCGCGCTCGCCGCGGCCCGGGAGATCCAGCCGCGGATCCCGGACGGCGGTGACCCGTACGCCTCGATGTACGGCGCGCTGCACCAGCTGGCCGCCGTCCAGGCGGCGCGGCTCGACCGCTCGCACGACGCCGACACCTATCTCGAGGAAGCGGCGCGGACGGCCGCGCGCACCGGCGAGCGCAACGATTACCGCACGGCGTTCGGGCCGACGAACGTCGAGATCCACCGGGCCACGGTGGAGCGGGAGCTGTCCCGATACGGGCAGGCGGTCCGGATCGCCGAGAGCACGGAAGTCACCTCGGTGCCCTCGGTGGAGCGGCGCTGCACTCACTATGTCGAGTTGGCGCACTCCTACGCGCAGCGCCGGCAGGATCTGGGCGCGATCGTGATGCTGCGGCGAGCGCACGACGAATCGCCGGAGGAGACCCTCCTCAACCCGTTGCAGCGCAACCTCGTCACGGATCTGATCGACCGCGAAACACCGACCACCGCCCCGGAGTTACGCCCGCTCGCGCTGGCCATCGGCGTCATCGACTGACACAGCCGGGGTCACTGACACCGGGAGTGTCACCTACGTCCGCACCGCGCACCTAGCGTTCGTTCCAACGCGCACGGTGACCTGCCGGTCACGACGCGCGGGACCCCGCTGCTGGTAGCTGCGCTGTCGGTGGCGGGATGAACGGACGAGCACGGTGGGCGCCCCTGTCCCCGGTTGGTGTCCGCCCGTGCTCGTCCCGCCGGACGCTCGGCGGGGAGCGTTCCAGTCGGAGGAGGCTGGGCAGACCACGCTCCTCGCCGGGCCTTGGACGCGGAGCGGAGCGCGTGATGGTCGACGAGCACGAGACTGTCCTCGGCGAGCGGGTAGCGACGGCCCGGCAGCAGCTGGAGCTGCACCGGCGGGTGTACGTGCCAGAACCGGTGTGCAATCGGTGTCTGACGCCCTACCCGTGTGACGACGTCGTCCGGTCGATGCGTGCGCTGCGTCGCGCCGACGTCGAGCGGCCAGACGCGTGATGGCACCGGAGGAGATCCAGCGCGGGCTGACGCTCGGGCTCGCGGAGGAGGCCCGGGCGGTGCACGCTGACCACTCAGGACGGTGCCAGCACTGCCGCTGCGCCTGGCCGTGCGCGGCGTACGGCCGGGCGCACGACACGATCGCCAGGCTGACCAGGTCGGCGCCGACGCATCACGCGATCGGCCGCGCGCCGGTGCATCCACGGTGGACGGCCGGGGCAAGCTGAGCACGTCACGCCCCCCGGAACCGGGGAGTTCGGGGGACGTGACGTGCCGGGCCGGGGCGCGCAGGTCGGCAGGTGGGGATGGAGACCCCTGTGCCGCCTTCCTTCCGGGTTCGCAGTGGAGTCCGACGTGCTCGGGTGGACTGCGGGCGGTGAGGTTGACGCGCCCCGGCTGGCTATTAGGCGTTGGCGCCGCGGTAGAACGCCCGGTGGTCCAGGACGCTGCTGGCGTAGATGTGGCGGATCTTCAGCGTCATCTTGTCGGCGTTGAACATCGAGCCCTGCGTCTGGTCGGCCTGGGTGAACAGCTCCGGGCTGATGCTGTTGGAGTAGAAGCCGATCTCGATGGTGGGGCACTGCATCGGGTCCGCGACGAGGAACCAGTCGTTGGCGTCGGTGTAGTAGTCGACGACGAGCGGCTGCATGCCCTGGTGGATGTTCGGGGTGTCGCTGGGGCCGGCCGGGGTCGCCGGCACGGCCACCACCGAGGTGCAGAGCTGGTAGGCGATCTCCTCCAGCGCGGTCGGGACCACGAGGTACTTCGGGATGATCGAGAGGATGTCGGTGGCGTCGGCCAAGGCGGCCTGCTGGCGCATCTTGCGGCGCCCGACGCCGAGCGTGGACTGCGCCAGCAGCGCCGGGTTGTCGGTGTTGGCGTGGTTGGCATGGAACAGCGCCGTCGCGTCGTAGGTGGTGGCGGCGTTGGCCGGGAAGACGTCGAGGATGTGCCGGTAGAGCGTGATGGCGGCCGAGCGGCCGAGCCGCTTGGGGATCCGCCGGATGGCGGCGACGTCGTCGTTGGCGACCATCTCCAGCGTCATGTCCTCGGTGCCGCCGCGCTTGGTGAGCGCGTAGGTCGCCTCTTCGTCCGGCGGCGAGGTCAGCGGCTGGTACGGGGCGCCCTGGTTGACGGTCGGCAGCAGCCCATAGCCGCCGAAGCGGGGCCGGCGCTGGGTCCGGAAGTCGACGCCGAGGGCGATGGCGGACACGATGCGCTTCCAGTCCGACCAGGCGGGCACGCCGGCGTACTCGGCGATCACCCGGCGGGTGACGGAGTCGCCGAGGACCTGCGCCCACGTGCCGGAGTCCAGCGACTCCGAGGTGTGGACCGCGGAGTCGTAGCCCTGGCCGAAGCTGTCGCGCAGGATGCGCCGGTTGAGGTCCTCGCCGAGGTAGGTGGGGCGGTGCCCGGTGATGTCGAGGTAGGCCTCGCGCAGCGTGCGGTAGCCGCCGCCCTCGCCGCTGGACTGGTCGAAGAACGCGTCCAGGGCCTTGGTCTTCTTCTCCCGCGCCTCCTGGGTGACCTGGGTGGTCACGGTCGGCGCCAGGCCGGCGCGCTCGACGGCGCCGACCGCAGCGAAGACGGCGTCGATGGCCGCGGTGAGGTGCGCCTCGCTGAACTGCTCGGGCAGCGTCTTGACGACGTGTTCGACCGAGGCCTCGGGCAGGCCGCGGGCGGTGGCTTCCTGGGTCGCGACGGCTCGGCCGCGGGCGGTGCCGCGGTCGTGCAGAACCTCGACCGGGTCGGTGCTGGCCGGGTCGGTGGTGCCGGGGTCAGTGCCGCCGGCGACCATCCGGACGGCCTGCCCGCCGGCGGCCGGGTCGGCGACGACGTCGGCGCTGTGCACCTTGACGATCGCGACGGCCTCCTGCAGGCGCCGGCCGCCGTCCACGATCGGCCGGTAGGTGGCCATCACGTCGTGACTCACCCCGACCAGCGGCGCCAGACCGGCGGCCTGCGCGGCGAGGCTGGCGTCGAGCGCCTCCGCGGTGTGCGCGGCGGACGGCAGCAGGTGCAGATCCGCCTCGACGCCGGCGCCGGTGGCCTCGACGGCCCGGTAGTGCCAGACGAGGCCGGCGATGGTCGAGGAGCGCAGCTCGTCCTCGCTGCGGTGGTGGTCGTAGGCCTTCGCGCCGTCGTACATGCCGACCGCGGCGCGCAGCACCGACTCGGGGTAGCGGCGGCCGTTCCTGGAGTCCCCGTAGGCGATGACCCGCACCCGGAACACCCGGCCGCCGGCGGCGTCGGTGCCGCGGGCCTCGATCAGGTGACCCTCGATACGGTCGCGGGCCTCGGTGGCGGGAGCGGCCGGCGTGGTGGTGGCCTCGACGGCCCGGGATGCGGTGAGCGCGCTCATGGTTGACCTCGCACGGGAGACAGGGCTGATCCTGGGACTCCCGCGGGAAATCTGGGGCCGGTGCTCCCACGGTTCCGGCCGCCGCGCCCTTGGAGCCGCGCGGCTATTGCCTCGGACGGTAGCACTACGCGTCGCCAGGGGGTCGGTCCGTCCACACCGGCCACGCGAAGATGTTGTCCTGGCCGACCCCGCCGAACAGCTCGGCGCGCTCAGCCAGGAACGCGGCGACGTCGGCGAGGCGGACCTCGACACGGCCCGGGCACCCGGACACCGGGCAGCGCAGCTCGGCGCTCTCCGTGTCCTCCGGCAGGCTCGCGCCGCCTGGCAGGCGCGACAGCACGACGTCGGGCCGGCCTATCTCGATGGCCAGCACGGCAACCCTCTTCAGGTGCCGCTGGCACCGGTAGTCCACGGCGATCCGCCGGCGCCGGCGAGCGCGACTCACCGGGCCGCCCTGCCCGTCGGCTCCGCGGGCGGCGGATCGGTCAGTGCGCGGACCTCCGCGTAGTGGAGCTCCACCTCGTCGAGGACGCGCTGCCGCTCGGACAGGCGTGCCTCGGCGACCGTGACCATGACCGCGGTGCTCAGCAGCGCCGCGGCGGCCGGACTGATCAGGCCGGGCTCGACGAGGATCACGAGCCGGTCCTCGCGCAGGGCCAGCTCCACGCGCGCACCCGGCGGCAGGTCGCCGGGCTCGGCGAACTCCAGTCGGGCCTTCATCACCGTCACGGGTGCCTCCCGTCGTCGAATGCCGGCGACAGCGCCGCGGCGTTCGGCCCGGCGGCCGCGGCGCGCTCCGCCAGCTCGCGGATCAGGTCCGGGCGTTGCAGATGTTGCGGCCGGGCCTGCTCGGCGGCGAGCGCCTGGGCGATCGGCAGGCCGGGCGTGCCGGCGAAGCGAAGCACGTCCGCCGGCGGCGTGTCCGGTGCCGGCCAGCCCAGCACACCGGTTAGCGCGGTCAACGCGACCGGGCGGCGCTGCGCCGGCGGCCGGGCCACCTCGGCGACATAGGCCACGTTCGCCCGGGCGAGGTCCCGGCCGACCCACGCGAGCAGCTGCTCGACGGTGACGACATCGGCCGGTACGGCGAGCGCGGTCATGCGATCCTCACGCTTCCCGCCACCGCGCCGGAGACGACGTCCACGAAGATGCCGTTCGCTGCCCAGATTCCGCCGCGGTAGCCCTTGCGGAGCGACGCTGAGGCTGCCAGCCGGATCGTTTCCAGCTTCGTCCCGGCGGCCGAGGTGCCGTCGTAGATGTCGACAACTGCCGGCGATGCACCGGACGTCTCCCGGACCGTGAACCCGGCATAGACCGAGGTCGAGGCCATGACCAACTGGTCCGCGCCGGTCAACGCGACCGGCCTAACGAGTGCTGTCACAGCGGAACTCCTTCCGAAGCGAGGCCGGGGTCGGCCGAGGTAGGGCTGGAATCTGGAGACCCGTACACACAGCGAGAAGGGCAAACCGTGGGTCGTGCAAAGTGGATCCGAACGGAGATGGACCCCCGGGGGTGCCCTGGCCTGCGCTTACTTGCCTCCGGCCGCGCTCGCCGAGCACTGCGCGGCTGCCGCGCCGAGGTGTCGCGAAGTGTGCTCCAGATGTCGAGAAGTGCGCTCTACGCGTCGCAAAGTGCGCTGCAAACGTCGTCATCGTGCGCCCTTCGATCCGTTGCAGGACCGGCACAGCACGACAAGCGGCCCGTCCTCGCGACCGCCCGCAGCCACCGCTGTCACGTGATCAGCGGTCAGATCCACCGATGGGTGGGCGGGCCTGCCGCCCCACCCTGGGCACCAGTCACCGTGGGTCGCGCGCCAGGCAGCTACGGCCTCGGCCCGCCGCTGCCGCTCGGGCGCGGTGTACGGCCGCTGCTCCCGCTTGCCGCGGGTACGGCGCAGCTCCAGCTCCCGCGCGTGCTCGTCGCAGCGGTTGCCGGGGCCGAGCCTGGAGCAGTCCTGCCCGTCGAGGCCGAGGCACTGGCGCAGCGGCCCGCTCACCGGCTCGCCCCGTACAGGTGGCGACGCAGCCGGCGCCGCGCCTCCGCGACGTGCGGACGGCACACCGGGCACGGCACCGGCCGGCCGAGCGCGTCCTCGCCGCACCATCCATCGAGGCACTGCACGTCGTGCTCGTCGACGAGCGCCTGGTCGTCGTCGACCAGTTCGCCAGTCCTGTCGTGGACCATCACGCGGTCCGCCTGCTCACGCGCAGCGGCAGCACCACCGCGGCGAGGCGGTCGCCGCACGTGACGCAGGGCTTCGTCTGGCCGTCGACGGCCACAACGGTGCCGTCCTCACATCGCACATCCGGGCAGTCCGGCGGCCGGATCAGCGCCGTCGCGATCGCCACCGCATCGAACCTGCCGGACTCGACCGCCTCGCAGAGCCGGCCGGCGATCCACCGCCGGTCGATCCGGTCGTGCAGTTCGTCGACGGTGCGGGTGCCCAGCGCCCGGGCGATGCGGGCAACGAGCCGCTGCGGGACCACATCGCCGAGCCGCTCGGCGACCTCGGCGGGCAGGTGGGCAATCACGGGCCCGACGCCGACGCCGGCGGTCGGTGGTGCAGCCGGATGCGATCTCGTGGTGTTCTGCCCCGCGCGGCGCGAAGCCGCCGAGCCCCCTACTACCGGTACTTCGCCTACGGCGGGAAAGGGCCTCTTCTGCTCCGTCTTCTTACTGGTCTTCTTACTGGTCTTCTCAGTTCTTAGCGGCTGGTTATCCGACGTCCGGGTCTCCGACGTCCGGAAACCCGACGTCGGAGAACCCGACTCCGGAACTGCTGGCGGGCCGTCGCTTTCCGAAGTCGGGTTTCCCGACTTCGGAGAACCCGACTTCGGAAGCAGTTCCGGCGCGACATCGAAGACCTCGGTCTGGGTCGTCCAGCAGTTGCGCTTCCTGCCGACGTCTCCGCGCACCTTGCTCTGCACCACATAGCCGAACTGGCGGAGCTCACGCAGCACCGTGAGCATGCTGTCGCGGCCGTCTTTCTCGGAGTCGCCGGCGAGCGTGTCGGCAGTGATCTGTCGACCCGATGTGTGACTCAAGATGTACGCGAGGACGCCCCGCGCCCGGAACGACAGCCTCCTGTCGCGAACGGTCTCGTTCGGCACGCGGGTGTAGTTGCCCCCCTCGTGTACGCGGGTGATCTTCATCGGCTCCCTCCCGCCGGCGAGCGGGCGCGTGTGCTCCCCGGCATCAGACAGCCGGGTTGATCACGTCGTCGTACCGCGTGTTCTCCCACGCGATGACGTCCGCGAGGCGGTATCGGACGTGCTTGCCGATCCTGAGGTATCGCGGACCCTCACCGCGCGAGTTCCACACGTAGACCGTTGCGAGCGGCACGTCCTCGCGTTCGGCCAGGTCCTTCGGCGACAAGTGCTTGTCTGCCACGGGCTCCCCCTCGTCTCGCTGCCAATCCGGCAGACACTTCCTGCGCTACGACGGAAGTCTCCGTCGTTAGGTCGGTATTTTGCATCGACTCTCGACCTTCCGTCAACCGTCCCGTAAGATCCGTCCAAACGACGGATAGAGGTGGACCGGTGTGGTGATCCCGAGCGACCTGGTGGCCGGCCGGATCAAGGAGGCCCGCAAGAAGCGCGGATGGTCCGTACGCCAACTGGCCGAACAGTGCGCGAAGGCCGGCGCCGGCGGACTCACGCAGAACGCGATCGAGAACATCGAGCGCGGCCGCCGCGATGGCGAAGGCCGGCGCCGGCGCGAGGTCACGGTCGACGAGCTGCTCGCGCTCGCCTACGTGCTGAGCGTCGCGCCGGTGAACCTCCTGGTGCCGATCGACGACGACGCGGCGCGGTACCCGCTGGTCGCCGATCACGCGGTCTCGGCCGGCCGGGCACGCGAGTGGATCCGCGGCAACTACCCGCTGCCCTCGACCGACAGGCGCGTGTTCTTCGGCGAGGTGGCCGAGCACGAGTGGATCCCGCCCGGGCCACCAACGGCCGCCGAGGAACGGCGAGCCGTCTACCGCGAGGTCGTCGAGCGGGGCGAGCAGCACGGATTCGGAAACGTCCGCTTCGACCCGGACGCCGAGGATGGGATTGGTGTGAGCGATGGCTGACGTCGATGACCGCTGGTACCGGGGCACCGGCGAGAGGAAGACGCAGACGGCCCGGTACGGCCGGGGCAAGCGGTGGCTTGCCCGCTGGCGCGACGAGACTGGCCGGCAGCGCTACAAGGCGTTCGACAAGAAGGTGGATGCGGACCGGTTCGCCGCGACAGTGAAGGTCGACACGGCGCGGGGGACGTTCGTTGATCCCGCTGCGGGCAAGGTGACGTTCCGCGAGCTGGCCGAGCGGTGGCGGGCAGCGCAGGTTCATCGGCCGGCGATGCGGGCGAAGGTGGAGACGGCGCTCCGCGTGCACGCCTATCCCCGGCTGGGTGACCGGCGCATCGGCGACGTGCGGCCGTCGGAGATCCAAGCGTGGGTGCGCGAGCTGGACGGCACGCTCGCGGCCGGCACGGTGAAGGTCGTGTACTCCTACGTCTCCGGGGTGTTCCGCGCCGCTGAGCTGGACCGGCTGATCGGCCGGTCGCCGTGTGTCGGGATCAAGCTGCCGCGCGCGGCGAGGAAGCGGGTGGAGCCGCTCGGCACGGACGCGGTGCTGAGCCTGATCGGCGCCATGCCGACCCGGTACGGGGCGCTGGTCACGACGGCGGCCGGCACCGGGCTACGGCAGGGCGAGGTGTTCGGCGTCGAGGTCCCGCACGTCGACTTCCTCCGAAAGTCGCTCGTCGTCGAGCAGCAGCTCGTGCTGCTGCCTGGCGCGCCGCCGGTCGTGTCGCCGTTGAAGACGCCGGCGTCGTACCGGACGATCCCGCTTGGGAAGGTCGTGGTCGACGCGCTCGCCGCGCACCTCGCGGCGTTCCCGGTCGGTAAGTCCGGGCTGGTCTTCACCGACGACGACGGCAAGCCGCTGCGGCGGGACGCGTTCAACCGGGTGTGGCGTGCCGCGGTGGCCGAGGCGAAGCTGCCGAAGGGCACGAAGTTCCATGACCTCCGGCACTACTTCGCCTCGCTGCTGATCCGGCACGGCGAGTCGGTGAAGGTCGTCCAGGAGCGCCTCGGGCACGCGCGCGCCGCCGAGACGCTCGACACGTACTCGCACCTGTGGCCGGACAGCGAGGACCGGACCCGCGCCGCGGTCGACGAGGGCTTCAAGCCGACGTCGACTACGGCGACGGACGCGCCGGCCAGGCAAGGGGGCTGATGTGTGCTGTGTGGTTGCCAGCACTCCCCGGCCGGATGCTCCGCAGCAGGTCACATGTGGTCTGGGGCGGACGGGTCGCAGTCCCGGAGGAACTGGGCGCAGCGCGCCGCCTCGTCGGCCTCGCCGATCTCGCCGGCGGCGCGGGCGAGCGCGTTGAGGCAGCGGAGGAAGCCCTGGTTCGGCTCGTGCGACCACGGC
>Ga0184623_10001144_pt1 | contig 11471 bp, 8 predicted proteins | sample PLM1_100_b1_FD_133138 | JGI IMG/M metagenome (GOLD analysis project Ga0184623, IMG submission 133138) | Groundwater sediment microbial communities from an aquifer in East River, Colorado, USA - PLM1_100_b1 | ecosystem: Environmental > Terrestrial > Soil > Riparian zone | place: USA: East River...
ACCCGCCGATCGTCCAGTCTGAACTCATCGGGATCGAGCCCTGCGGTCAGCGTCCACCAGCCGGCCGGTACGCCAGCGAGCGAGAGCGCTGCAGTGCCGCCGACGCGGGCAAGTGCCTGCCGCCCTGGGCGCTCACCGAGCCTGACGGAGACGGGAACCGATCCACCCGAGTCGCCCACCAAGACGACGGAGACCCGCCCTCCATCGGATGACCACGGCTGGGTTCCGGTCTCTATCTGGCCTATTCCGGTGTTGGGTGGGGGCGGCTTGTCGGGACGGCCGACGAGGAGAGGCGCGGAAGGGTCGGCCGGGGATAGGGCGCTGGCCTGAAGATCGGTGAGCAGGACGATCTCGCCCGGCCGGGGCTCGGACCCGAGGACGTCTCCGGCGAGGGTGATGGCGGCACCCAGCTCCAGGCGCCGCGGAGACACGGTGAGATTGCCCAGCAGCTCACCCAAGGCAGCCCGATCGCCACGCCGCGGAATTCCATCCGCCGCGATCAGCCACAGCGCATCCTCCGGAGTGGCCCGGGCAAGCACTCGGTGCCCGGCCGCCACCAGCTGCCCCAGCTGTGGTGACCCCCCCACCATCGTGCCACTGCTGGGCGAGTTGTCGATGATCAGCACCAGCGCGCTCGGCGAATGACCGGACACCCCGCTCAGCGGGACTGTTGGGCCGGCGGCAGCCATCACCAGGGTGGCGACCAGCAGCGTCCGCAGCAACAGCAGCAGCCAGTTTTGCAGCTTCAGCCGCCGGCGGTGCTCCTGCGTGGTGCTAACCAGATAACGGACAGCAGGAAAGACGACGGTGGGGGGCTCACGCCGTGCCAGCAGATGCAGGAGGATGGGAATGGCGGCCGCAGCGAGCCCGGCCAGCATCCAGGGGTGGAGAAAACCGATCATGCCGAACGTGAAGGTGGCGTCAAGGCCTCGCGAAGTACAATTCCGAAGGGGGTATCGGTAGTAACCCGGTGATAGGCGATCCCATGCCGGCGACAGGCCAGCCGCCACTCACTGACTACGCTGCGTACCGTATCTCGATACGCGCCGGCCCAGTCACGCGGCCTGAGGACCACGGCGCTCCGTGACTCCGGATCTTCGAAGCGCGCCTCGTTCGGACCACCGAGGCTGACCTCCGCCGGATCCATGATGTGCAACACCAGCACCTGATGTCCCCGATGTCTCAGGAAACGGAGCGCCTTGAGCGCCAAGGCCCGGTCCAGCAGGAGGTCGGACACGAACACCACCAGGCCTCTTCGCCGCAGCTGACCAATCACCCGTCTGAGTGCGGGCTCCGCCGCGGTCCCCTGTCCCGCCTCCAGTCCCACCAGGGTTCCGAGAAGCTGACGCCAGTGACTGAGGCGCGCGCGGGGGGGCGTGACCGAGCGAACGTCGTCGTCGAAGGTGATGAGCCCAGTGGCATCGCGCTGGCGGATCAGCACCAGAGCAAGCGCGGCGATCAACCGTTGCGCGTAGGCGAGCTTGGGGAGCACGGTGGTGGGCGAGCCGGTCCAGGCCATCGAGCGGCTGATATCGAAGACGATCACCCCGCGGAGGTTAGTCTCCTCCTCGAACTGCTTCACGTACAACCGGTCGTTACGGCCCAAGATCTTCCAGTCTACATAGCGGAGCTCGTCGCCCGGCTGATACATCCGGTGCTCGGCGAACTCAACGGAGAATCCGCGCCGGGGCGACCGATGCAGCCCACTGAGGAAGCCCTCGACCACACCTTCGGTGATGAGCTCCAAGCCTCCCAGCTTCGAGACCTCCAGGGGGTCGAGCAGGTCGAGGCGCGAGCGACCGGATGGCACGTCAGAACTGTCCATGCCCCGCGCAACGTATCCGTACGCCACAGGCTAAGTCAAACTCGGCCGCAAGAATTTTGGGATCTTCACAATGTCATCCATCGGCTACAGCGGGGAACGTGAGCCGCCCAGTGAACCGCCATCAACGCTATCGCCCATAGCGCTTTAGGTGGCCATGCCCAGCTGGCACGCTGTCTGCTCACATGGAGTGGATACGTCTGGAGGGTCGATGCTTGTCACCTTGGGGTGGCTGCTGGTTGTCAGCCTGGCGCACCCCACTCCCACACCCGTCCCGCTTCAGCACCAGCAGACCCGCCGGCACTCGGATGCCGCGGGACGCATCAGCGTGTGGGCGGACCGTGAGACACCCTATCGGCGCGGCGAAGGCGTCAGGATCTATTTTCGTACCGATGAGCCTAGCTATGTGACCGTGCTCCGGGTCGACACCGATGGGCGGCTCCGGACGCTCTTCCCCCTCGAGCCCTGGGGTGGGACGAAGGTGCTCGGCGGGCGGACCCACGAGGTGTCCGACACGCGGAACGGCGGCTCGTTCATCATCGACGACGACCCCGGCATTGGATATCTCTTCGCCATCGCCTCTCCGTTTCCTTTCCAGTACGACGATATCACCCGGGGTGACTACTGGGACTTTCGCGTAATCGATGATGGCAGGATTGAGGGCGACCCCTACGTTGCACTCACTGACCTGGCGGAAAGGATCGCTCCTCGAAGCGACTATCAGTACGACATCACCCCCTACTACGTCGACCGCCATTACGAGTACCCGCGCTTCGTCTGCTACGATTGTCACTCGTATGCCAGTTACGATGAGTGGGATCCTTACACCACCTCGTGCGCTCGGTTCAGGGTAGTGATCTACGACGATCCCGCGTACTACCCCTACCGCTACCACCCAGGTCGTACCGTCGTGATGGCCCGGCCGGCCCCGAAGTACGTGTTCAAGGACGCGGAGCCGGGCACCGAGTACGTGACCCGGCTGCACCAGCGGGAGCGCGATGACCCCCGACCCCGCCACCAACGGGGCCGCACCAGCGCCGACGTAGGCGGGCCCGGGGCTATCCCCACTCCTGGAGTGACTCGAACCGAACCGCGTGCGGCCGCAGGAAGGGCCGAGCGCGGTCCCCTCCTCCGGCGTGAGATCCGGAAGGCCGTGCCCAGCGTCCCACAGGCCGATGACCGCCGGGTCGAGGGACGCCGAAGCCGCCCGCGTGCCGCCGATACGCCTGGCGGTCTACAACCGGTAGACCGCGAGCCCCGCAAGGTGCCGCCGGTACAACGGGGAGCGCGCAATCCGCAAAGCACCGGAGAGCCGGAGCTGCGCCGGCGGAAGCCTTGACCATCACCTGAAACCGAGAGACCCTCCTGTCCGTAGCTTGACCAGGATGCACGCGCTGTTTCTTCTCCGTAGTCGAGACCCCTCATGCGATGGCTGTGGCTGTTCCTGACCTTCACCGGCCTCCCCCTCGCGGCCCAGACCGCTGCGCCTCTGTCGCGGGCAGCGGCAACGATCACCGAAGACGACGTGATGCGTCGAATAGGCGTTATCGCGGCAGACTCGATGCTGGGGCGGGCGACACCGAGCCCAGGCCTCGAGCGCACGGCGGAATACGTTGCGTCGGAGTTTCAGCGGGCGAGCCTTCGGCCGGCCGGCGAAACGGGGAGCTACCTGCAGCGGTTCGCCGTCACCCGCTGGACCATCGATACCAATCGCTCAGCAGTCGAGCTCGCGGCGGGAGGTCGGCGAGGCGTAGCTCGACTGGGAACCGATGCGCGATATGTGCTGGGGGCGATCCCCAGCCGGCCGGTGAGAGGCAGCGTTGTCCTCATCGCAAGACCGGACACGGCGACGACCACCGTCGGCGCAGATGTGAGGGATCGAATCGTCCTGCTGGTGGTTGATGTCTCGAAGCCGCTCTCGGCGGCGTTGAATCAGAAGATCGTCAATCTGGCTCGGGCAGGCCCCAAGGCCGTCGTGGTACTCTCCAACCGAGACTCGGTCGCCTTCGCCCAGAGGCTGGCGACCGCGGCCCGGCCCAGGCTCACTCGAGACGAGCAGCCGATCTCGGACGAAGGTGCCCCCATTATCGAGTTGCACGAGCGAGCCGTGGGTCCGGTCCTGGCCGCTGCAGGCATCGACCCTGCCCGGCTGCGTGGGCTCGATCGGGAACACACGAGGCCGCTCTCCAGCCTCACCATCGAGCTGAGCCTTGCCCGCCGGGTCCTGGCACAGGCCAGGGTGCCGAATGTCGCAGGGATTCTCCAGGGCTCCGACCCGCTGCTCCGCAACGAGTATGTTCTCTACTCCGCGCATATCGATCACATCGGGATCAGCCCAGGACAGCGGGACAGCATCAACAACGGCGCAGACGACAATGCCTCAGGGGTCGCCGGGCTGCTCGAGCTGGTGGAGGCCTTCAGTCGACCGGAGGCGCGGCCGAAACGCTCACTACTCTTCCTGGCGCCGAGCGGTGAGGAAGACGGATTGCTGGGGAGCGCGCACTTCACCGAGCACCCTACCGTGCCGCTCGAGCAGGTGGTGGCCAACCTCAACATGGATCTGGTGGGCCGCAACTGGCGGGACTCCGTGATTGCCGTCGGCCTGGAACAGTCAGATCTCGGCACAACTCTGGGTCGAGTAGTCCAGGCCCACCCTGAGCTGGGGATGACACCCATCGCGGACCGATGGCCCGAGGAGCGGATTTTCTATCGCTCCGATCATTACAACTTCGCCCGGAAGGGCGTGCCCATTCTATTTTTCACCAGCGGTACCCACGCCGACTACCACCAGCCGAGCGATGAGCTCGACCGTATAGACGGAGAGAAGGAGGCGCGGCTGCTGCGGCTACTCTTCTACCTCGGTGCCACCGTGGCGGACGCGGTGTCGCGTCCCCAATGGACGCCAGAGAGTTACCGCCAGATCGTCGAGCGTCAGTAAATCCTCGACGCCGACTATTTACCAGGAATACGCATGCGACGCTTGACCCTGCTCGCCCTTGTTCTCACCGCCACGCCACTGGCGGCTCAAACCACGCCTTCCGCGTCCCAGGCCGCCGCATCGATCACCGGGGCGGATGTCGCTCGCCGCATCGGTATCATCGCGGACGATTCGATGATGGGCCGCGACACGCCCAGCCGGGGACTCGACCTCACCGCGCAGTATGTGGCCGATCAGTTCCGGCGCTTCGGGCTCAAGTCTTCGTTCCAGCGGTACCCCATTACCAGGCGGCGGCTGGAGCCAGCGCACTCCCGGGTGATCTTTGCGGCAGGAGGTCGGCAGGACACCGCGAGCTTTATGACGGCGGCGCGCTACGGCGGTGGAGTGGTTCCGGAAAAGCCGCTCCGGGCCGGTGCCGTCCTGGTGGGCGGCCCCCACACGACCGAGTCCGCAGCGGAGGTGAATGTCCGCGGCAAGGTCGTCCTCTTCGTACCGCCAGCCAAAGCCAACCCTGCCGGGTTCCAGCAGGTCCTGCGGGTTCTCTTCCTGGGCGGTTCCAAGGCGCTGGTGATCCTGGGCGATGCGGATTCCGCCACCTTCGCGAGCTCGGTTCCGAAGCGCTACCCCGAGCGCACGGTCATCGGCCTCCCCGCTTCACGGCCAGTCACCCTGCAGGTGCAGGCGGGGACGATGCAGAATGCATTGGCGGCGGCTGGGGTAGATCTAAACGGCGTGCGGCAGGCATCCACACCGGTCTCCCGCGAGCTCCCCACGCTTCAGGTCGGTGTCGAGATGAAGGACACTATTACCTCCTCACTCACCGCCCCGAATACGATCGGGATCCTGGAGGGCAGCGATCCCCGGCTCAAGAACGAGTACGTCGTTTACTCGGCGCACATGGACCACATCGGCATTACCCCGGGGCAGGCGGACAGCATCAATAACGGGGCCGACGACGACGCATCAGGCACCGCCGGCGTAGTCGAGCTCGCCGAGGCGTTCAGCCGGCCCGGGGCGCGGCCCAGGCGGTCGCTGATCTTTCTCACCGTGAGCGGGGAGGAAAAGGGATTGTGGGGCAGCGACTACTTCGCCAGCAACCCTCCGGTGCCGGTGAAGCAGATCGTGGCGAACATCAATATCGACATGATCGGACGGAATTGGGCCGACACGATCGTCGCGATTGGGAAGGAGCACTCCGACCTGGGCGCCACCCTCGAGCGGGTCAACGCGGCTCACCCGGAGCTTCGCATGAGCGCCATCGATGACCGCTGGCCGGAGGAGCGCTTCTACTTCCGCTCGGACCACTACAACTTTGCCCGGAAGGGCGTACCCATTTTGTTTTTCTTCAACGGCGTCCACGAGGACTACCACGAGGTCAGCGATTCGCCGGACAAGATTAACAGCGAGAAGGAAGCCCGGATCCTCAAGCTGCTGTATTTCCTGGGCCAGGAGGTGGCCAACGCCCCTAAGAGGCCGGAGTGGAATCCGGAGAGTCACAAGGAGATCGTGGAATAGAAGGCGTAAGCGGGAACTGCAGAAGCGTAAGCGGTGAGCGGGAAAGAGCAGGAGCGGGAACCCTTGACGTCGCTAAGCCAGCGCGTCATTCCGAGCCCTTCGCTCTGCTCAGGGTAAACTTCGCAAGGAACCGGGTGGGCGTACGTTTTCAACGCGATCTCGACACTGGTCCTCCCTGGGCAGCACTCGGGGTCAGGGTGACATCGTTTCCCGCTCACCGCTCACGCTGTTTTGTCCCCGCTCACGCTGTCAGCACCACCTCCCGTCCTCGTCAAGAGAACCCCCGTGATGATGAACAGGGCACCAACGCCCTGGAGCGGATGGGGCCGCTCGCCCAGAAGCAGCCAGGCGCCGAGCACAGCTACGAGGGGGGTGAGACACATGTAGATGGCAGTCCGGGTGCCACCGATGGCCTTGACACTCCGGTTCCACAGCAAATACGCCACCACCAGCGATAGAACCGAAGCATAGGCCACTGCGAGCCACGCCCTCGGGCTGACCGCGCCCCAGTCGAGACGGAGGACGCTCGGCAGACCCACCAGCAGCAGTCCCGGAGCTCCCGCGATGGTTGTGATGGTGGTGACGCGGAGCGGGCTTACACCCCTGGGCACTCGGCGAAGACCCACGGTATAACCGGCCCAGCAGAGCACAGCCAGAACGGTCAGCAGGTCTCCGGTGAAGGTTCCGCGATCGAAGCCGACGCCTCGCGTGACTATCACCAGCACCACACCAAGCGTGCCCAGGGCGATCCCCCAGCGCATCCGCGTCGTTATCCGCTCCAGTCCGAGAACGCCGGCGAACACCGCCACCACGGTTGGCACGGTGGACAGGATGAGTGCGCTGTTCGAGGCAGTGGTCCGGGCCAACCCGAGCATGAAGGCCAGTTGGTAAACGGTGTTTCCCGCCAGCCCGAGGAGGACCAGCCGCCTCAAGGCACCTGGAGGAAGCTTGGCCGGCCCCTCCACCACTCGCAGCACCAGCCAGAGCAGGAGACACGAAATGGCAAATCGGATTGCGGTGAACGCGAGCGGCGGGATCTGATCGAAAGCCGACTTGGTGATGCTGAAGTTGAAGCCCCAGATGAGGCACACCAGCAGCATGCCAAGATCGTCCGCCGATACGCGGCGGGCGACAGCGGGACGGCGGGACGGCGGGTCAGCAGCACGGCTGGTCGAATTCAGCTGAGTCATCGAGCGTAAAGAGTAATAGCATTAGGCCAAAGCGACTTAGGGGAAGCGCTTGTTACTGACCGGCTGTCCCGCTGTCCCGCTGCCCGCCCCCCGCTGCCCCGCTATCTTCCCCCCATGTCCCAGTCCAGAATTCGCAACTTCTGCATCGTCGCCCACATCGATCATGGCAAGTCCACCCTGGCCGACCGGCTGATCGAGGCCACCGGTGCGGTGGAGAAGCGGCAGATGCGCGACCAGCTTCTCGACACCATGGATCTCGAGCGCGAGCGCGGGATCACGATCAAGCTGAACGCGGTGCGGATGAGCTACACGGCGAAGGACGGGAACGAGTACGAGCTCAACCTGATCGACACCCCGGGACACGTGGACTTCACTTACGAGGTGTCCCGGTCCCTGGCCGCGTGCGAAGGGGCAATCCTGGTGGTGGACGCCTCGCAGGGCATCCAGGCGCAGACACTAAGCAATCTCTTCCTGGCGATGGATGCAGGTCTTGAGGTCATCCCGGTGCTCAACAAGATCGACCTTCCCGGTGCCGAACCCGAGCGGCGGGCCCAGGAGATCATGAATCTGATCGGAGCGAAGCGGGAGGAGATTCTGGCGGTGTCGGCCAAGGAGGGAACCGGAGTGCCGGAGCTGCTCGAGGCGCTGGTGGCCAGAGTGCCGCCGCCTCGGGGAACACTGGACGCACCGCTCCGCGCCCTCATCTTCGATTGCTACTACGACCGGTACCGCGGCGCCGTCCCCAGCATCCGGGTGGTGGATGGCGTGGTGCGGGAGGGAACCGAGATCGTGTTCGGCGCCAACCCCAACGAGGTTCACCATGTAGACGAGGTGGGGTACCTCCAGCTGGGACAGCATCCCACCGACCAGCTCGCCGCCGGCGAGGTGGGCTACCTCATCGCCAGCCTGCGCGACGTGCGTGACGCCCGGGTGGGCGACACAATTCTGGACGCCGCAAATCGGGCCACCGAGCTCCTGCCGGGCTACCGCGACGTCAAGTCGATGGTCTTTGCCGGAGTCTACCCGACCGACTCGGAACAGTATGAGGGGTTACGCGACGCCCTGGAGAAGCTCCGGCTCAACGACGCGAGCCTCCACTACGAGCCCGAGTCATCGACCGCCCTCGGCTTTGGTTTTCGCTGCGGCTTTCTGGGATTGCTGCACATGGAGATCGTGCAGGAGCGGCTGGAGCGCGAATTCAACCTCGACCTGATCACCACGGTGCCGACGGTGGAGTACCACGTGTACAAGACCGACGGCGAGAAGCTGCTGCTGGAGAATCCGAGCCACCTTCCCGACCCGGCGAACATCTCCCGGATTGACGAGCCCTACGTCAAGGCCCGCATCATGGCACCGGCCGAGTACATCGGCGGCATCATGAAGCTGGGCCAGGAGCGGCGGGGGGTGTACAACGGAATGCATTACATCGACACGACCCGGGTGGAGTTCGACTTCGAGTTTCCCCTGGGCGAGATTGTTCTGGATTTCCACGACAAGCTCAAGTCGCTGAGCCGCGGTTACGCCTCGCTCGACTACGAGGCGGCCGATTACCGGGAGTCGGACCTCGTCAAGCTCGACATGCTGATCAACGGGGACCCGATCGACGCCTTCAGCGTCATCATCCACCGTGACAAGGCCCAGGAGTGGGGCCGCAAGGTGGCAGAGAAGCTCAAGGAGCTCATTCCCCGCCAGCTCTATCAGGTGGCGATCCAGGCCGCGATCGGCAACAAGGTCATCGCCCGCGAGACGATCTCTGCCTTTCGGAAGGACGTGCTGGCCAAGTGCTACGGGGGAGATATCACCCGCAAGCGCAAGCTCCTGGAGAAGCAGAAAGAGGGGAAGAAGCGGATGAAGCAGATCGGCGCCGTGGAGATCCCCCAGGAGGCGTTTCTGGCTGTATTGCAGGTGGATTGATGAAGGAGGGAAAGAGGGAAGGTGGGAAAGAGGAAACGGAAGATCGCGGGAACGCGGGGACCACCGAACATTCCATCATTCCCTCCTTCCCTCCTTCCGCCCTTGTCATCCAGACCGCCTTCCTGGGCGACGTCGTCCTCACCACGCCCTTGCTCTCGCTGCTGGCTGAGCGGCACGGGCCGGTGGATGTAGTGACCACGCTGGCGGCGGCGACACTGCTGGAGACGCACCCCGCGGTGCGCTACGTCATACGGTACGACAAGCACGGCACCGATAAGGGTTGGCGCGGGATGAGGAAGCTGGCATTGAAGCTTCGCGCCCGGCGCTACGCAACGGTCTATTTGCCGCACCGCTCGGTCCGTTCGGCTGTCCTGGCGATGTTGTCGGGTGCGCCTGATCGAGTCGGCTTTGCGGACAGCGCCGCCGCGATCACCTACACCCGGCGGGTGCCGCGTCCGAGCGAGGGGCATGAAGTCGAACGGCTCCTGACGCTGGCGGGGTCAGCTGCATCGGCACCGGGCGTCAGTCTGGGACTGACTGCCTCCGATTATGCCGCGGCCGACGGCTGGCTGGCCGCGCATGGAGTGAGCCCCAGGTTCATCGCGCTCGCCCCCGGCTCGATCTGGGGCACGAAGCGTTGGCCCTATTACGCCGAGCTGGCCGCCGGGCTCGACCGGCCTTGCGTGGTGGTCGGTGGTGCGGAGGATCGGTCGCTGGCTGAGGCGATCGTCGCGGCCGCGCCGGCCCGCACTGTGAGCGCGGCGGGTGAGCTTGCTCTCCGGGCCTCGGCCGCACTCCTCCAGCGCGCAGCGGTGCTGGTGACCAACGACTCGGCCCCGTTGCATTTGGCGACCGCGGTGGGAACTCCCATCGTGGCTCTCTTCGGGCCGACGGTTCCCGACTTTGGGTTTGGTCCTCGGCGAGCAGGTGACGCCTCGTTGGGCCTGGACGGGCTGGTGTGCCGGCCCTGCTCCAAACATGGGCCGGAGACGTGCCCTCTGGGTCATCACCGATGCATGCGGGAGCTGGCCGTAGAAACCGTGGCCGCGGCGCTGGCCGCCATAACCAGTGCGGAGGAGTCGGGTGCGATTTGTCCTCGGAATTGACATCGGTGGGACGAACCTGGTCGTCGGCAGCGTCGCCGAGGATGGCTCGGCCTTGCGCGCCCTTGGCAGCGAGCCGACCGGCGCGGAAGCCGGGGAACGCGACGTTCTCGACCGGCTGATCGCTCTCGCCAAGCGAACGATCGAACAGACGAGGCGGGAACACCCGGGCGCCGAGATCATCGGCGTGGGTGTCGGCGCGCCGGGGCCGCTCGACACGAAGAGCGGCGTTGTCCTGCTGACGCCGAACCTCGGTTGGGTCAATCTCCCGCTGCGCCAGATCATCCACGACCGGTTGAACCTCGCCGCCGCGCTCGACAACGATGCCAACTGCGCCGTCCTGGGTGAGTGGTGGATGGGCGCGGCGCGTGGCACTCGCAACGCTATCGGGATCACGATCGGGACGGGAATCGGCGGAGGAATCATCCTCGACGGCAAGCTGTACCACGGGGCCTCCGATTGCGCCGGCGAGATCGGCCACACCACCATCGACACCGAAGGGCGCCGCTGCAAGTGCGGCAATTATGGTTGCCTCGAGGCCTACGCCTCGGGGCCGAACATTGCCTTGCGAGCCTGCGAGGAGATCAAGGCTGGTGCGGAGAGCCGGCTGACCAGCTATGTCGGCGGCGATCTCAAGAAAATCACCGCCCAGACTATCTACCAGGCGGCGCATGATGGCGACGAGCTCGCCACCCAGGTGGTCAATGACACCGCCAAATTTCTGGGCATCGGCATCGCCAACCTGGTCAACGTCTTCAATCCGGAAGTGGTGGTCGTCTGCGGAGGAGTCACCCTGGCAGGCGACCATCTGTTTGTCCCGCTCCGGCGCGAGGTGGCCCGCCGCGCGTTCAAGCCGGCAGTGAGCGTGTGCCGGATCGTGCCATGTGAGCTGACCGGCACCGCGGGCGTCTACGGGGCCGCCAAGACATTCCTGGATCAACGTGCCTAAAGTCGGCATCATCGGGTCGCTGGTGTGGGACCTCATCTAC
>Ga0184623_10001145_pt1 | contig 11471 bp, 12 predicted proteins | sample PLM1_100_b1_FD_133138 | JGI IMG/M metagenome (GOLD analysis project Ga0184623, IMG submission 133138) | Groundwater sediment microbial communities from an aquifer in East River, Colorado, USA - PLM1_100_b1 | ecosystem: Environmental > Terrestrial > Soil > Riparian zone | place: USA: East River...
GACGAAGCTCGGCCTCGCGGACCCAGAGGACTCCGACGTGAACACCCTCCTCACCGCGATCGCGGTGTACGACGAGCGGGTGAACCTCGGGGAGGACGCGGAGGTCGCGACGATCACGGGGGACGTCCGCGTGGGCCCGATCTCGGACCGCATCCTCACGCAGCAGCTCGAGCGGGTCCTGGAGGAGGTGAAGCCGGACCGCGCGTTCCTCGTGAGCGACGGCGCGGAGGACGAGTACATCTTCCCGATCATCAGCTCGCGGATCCGCGTGGACCACGTCCGCCGCGTGTTCGTCCGCCAGAGCCCCGCGATCGAGTCGACGTACTACATGATCGTGAAGGCGATGCGGAACCCGAAGATCCGGAGGAAAATCGTCTTCCCGGTCGGCCTCGCGCTCGTCGTCTTCAGCGCCCTCTTCCTGTTCAACCCCGCGTTGGCGCCCGCGCTCGTGGGGCTCACGATCGGGCTGTACCTCCTCGTGATCTCGCTCCCCTTCTCCTCCGTGAGCGAGGTCGTCGAGAAGTCCGCGGAGTACTACCGCGGCCTGAGGCGCCGGTTTGCGGCGCGGGACTTCTCCCCGATCTTCAGCATCGTCGCGTTCATCGTGATCCTCCTCGGGATCAGTCGCGGAATAGACGCGGCCCGCAAGGTGTTCGAGGGCGGCGAGTCGTACACCCAGGTCCTCGTGAGTTTCATCGGGGACGCGGTGTGGTGGTTCCTCGTCGCGGTTCTCGTGTTCGAGTCGGGGAAGGCGTTCACCGCCTACCTCCAGAAGGGGAAGGCGCCCCGGCACACGTTCATCGTCGCCGGCTCGTTCATCGCGATCGGCCTGCTCGTCCTCGGACTCACCCAGATCCTCCAGGGCCTGATCTCCCCGGCGAGCCTGCCGAACGTCCTTCCGCTCATCTTCCTCACGATCAGCCTCGCGATCCTCCTTGTAATCGGGTCGGCGTTCACGTACCGGGAGCGGGAGGAGCGGCCCGTCGAGGACGGCTGGCGGCACTGAGCGACTCGGTGGCGGGATGGAGTTCGAGTTCTGGGAGCCGTACTACGAGCGGATCCTGAAGGACTTCGCGTTCTCGCGCTCGGAGGACGAGCGGGCGGCGAGGGTCCTCGACAAGCGCCTCGGCGGCACGCGGATCGACCCCGGGGACCTCGCGATCCTCCTATCCGGAAAGCCGATCTCCGTGGCGGGCAACGCCCCAAGCCTGAGGAGCGAGCTCGGGCGCCTCACGGAGGTCGTGATCGCGGCGGACGAGGCGACGTCCACGATTCTCGAACGAGACCGTCTCCCGGACGTCATCGTCACCGACCTGGACGGAAATGTGGAGGATCAACTGGAAGCGAACCGCCGCGGGTCCATCGCGGTCGTCCATGCCCACGGGGACAACATCCCCACGATCGAGAAGTGGGCGGGCCGCTTCGAGGGGCGGACGCTCGCGACGACGCAATCCCGGCCGTTCGGCCGGGTCCACAACTTCGGGGGCTTCACGGACGGCGACCGCGGGGTCTTCCTCGCGGACGCGATGGGGGCCAAGTCGATCCGCCTCGTGGGGTTCGACTTCCAGCACCCGAACCCGAAGGACCAGCCCGCCGAGATAAAGAAGAAGAAGCTCGACTGGGCGTTCATTCTCATCGAGAGCATCCTCGCGGAACGGATCGAGTTCTGAGACTCCCGGGCGCGGCGTTCAGGGCTCGCCGCGGTGGATGCCTTTCGTCTTCTGGAGCATCCTCCAGCTTAGGATCGGCTCCCGGGCCGCCTGGACCTCGTCCACTCGGGCGACCGCGGCGTTGTGCGGGGCGGACTTGAGGAGCTCGGGGTCCTCCTCCGTGATGTGGATCAACGTGTCCGCGAACGCGTCCAGCGTCTCCTTGGACTCTGTCTCCGTCGGTTCAATCATCAACGCCTCGTCGACGAGGTGCGGGAAGTACACGGTCGGCGGGTGGAATCCGTAGTCCATCAACCGCTTCGCGAGGTCCATGGTGCGGACGCCCTTCGCCTTCAGGGGCTTCCCGCTCGCCACGAACTCGTGCTTCCGCAGCCCGCTAAACGGCACAGGGAGGTGCTTCTCGAGCCGGTGGCGGAGGTAGTTCGCGTTCAGGACCGCCCGCTCGCTCACGTGCTCGAGTCCGTCCGAGCCCTGGCTGATGATGTACGCGTACGCCCGCAGCAGGAGCGCGGAGTTCCCGAGCCACGCGCGGACCTTCCCGATCGACTTCGGGCGGTCCCAATCCAGCCCGTACGCCCGGCCGTCGAACGTGAGGATCGGGACGGGGAGGAACCCCTCCAGGAATGCCTTCACGCCGACCGGGCCGGCGCCCGGCCCGCCCCCGCCATGAGGGGTCGTGAACGTCTTGTGTGTGTTGAAGTGGGTGATGTCGAACCCCATCTTCCCCGGGGACGTCTTCCCGAGGATCGCGTTGAAGTTCGCCCCATCGTAGTAGAGGAGGGCGCCCGCGTCGTGGACGATCCTCGCGATCTCCACGGCCTCCTCCTCGAATATCCCGAGGGTGTTCGGGTTCGTGAGCATGAGCGCGAGGGTCTTCTCGGAGACCCCGGCCTCGAGGGCCTTCAGGTCCACGCGCCCGTCCGTCGAGGGGATCTCCCGCACATGGTATCCGAGCATCCCCACGGACGCGAAGTTCGTTCCGTGGGCCGTGTCCGGGAGGAGGACCTCGTTGCGGCCCGCATCCCCGCGGTCGAGGTGGTACGCGCGCGCGAGCAGGAGGCCCGTGAATTCCCCCTGGGCCCCCGCCGCGGGCTGGAGCGTGACCGCGTCCATCCCGCTAATCTTCGCGAGGATCCCCTGGAGCTCGAACAGGATCTGGAGGATGCCCTGGACCGTGGAGGGGTCCTGGTCCGGGTGGACGCGGGCCATCTCCGGGAGGCGCGCGAGCTCCTCCGCGAACTTCGGGTTGAACTTCATCGTGCACGAGCCGAGCGGGTAGAACCCGGTGTCGATCCCGAAGTTCATCTGGCTCAGGCGGGTGTAGTGGCGGACGACCTCGTGCTCCGGGACCTGCGGGAGGGCGAGGCTCTCCCGCCGGAGCGAGACGGGTACGTCGAACAGGTCCGCCTCGGAGTCCTTCTTTTGGCCCGTCCGCTCGCACAGGAGGGGCTCGTCGTAGCGGGCCTGCCGGAACGTCACCGGACCCCCTCCAGCGCGCCGATGAGCCGCGCGTAGTCCGCCTCTGTGTGGACCTCCGTCGTCGCGAAGAGGGCGGCCTCCCCGAGCTCCGGAAAGCGGGCCGCGAGCGGGAGCCCGCCGTGGACGCCCGCCGCGAGGAGGGCCCGGTGGACCCGCGCGTACGGAATCTCGGACCGCACGACGAACTCGTTGAAGTGCCCGCCCGGGAAGACCGGCGCCTCGAAGCTCTCGAGGGGGTCGATCCTCTCCGCGAGCTGCTTCGCCCGGCGGATGTTCTCGAGGGCGACCTTCCGGAGGCCCCGCGGGCCGAGGACCGCGACGTACGCCGCGGAGACGACCGCCATCAGGGTCTCGTTCGTGCAGATGTTGCTCATCGCCCGCTCTCGGCGGATGTGCTGCTCCCGCGTCTGGAGGGTCATGCAGAACGCGCGGCGGCCCTCGACGTCCCGGGTCAACCCGATCACCCGCCCGGGCATCTTCCGCATGTGCTCCTCCGTGCACGCGAAGATCCCGACGAGGGGACCGCCGAAGTTCACCGCGTTCCCGAGGGGCTGCCCCTCCCCGATCACGATGTCCGCGCCGAGGTCCCCGGGCGCTTTCGTCACGGCGAGCGCGAGGGGGTTTGCACCGACGATGAGCACGGAGGGCGCGATCGACCGGATGTCCGCGAGGTCCTCCTGGAATCGCCCGAAGAAGTTCGGATTCTCCACGTACACCGCCGCAGTATCCGGGCCGACGGCGTTTCGCAGGGCCTCGAGGTCCATCGTCCCGGTCTCGGAGTCGTAGGCGACCTCGACGACCTTGAGGCCCGGGCCCACGGTGTACGACCGGAGGACGTCCCGCTTCTCCCAGTGGAGGGCGCGGGAGATCACGATCTCCCGCTTCCCCGTGATCCGGTGGGCCATCAGGGCCGCCTCGCCGAGCGCCGTCGAGCCGTCGTACATCGACGTGTTCGCGGCGTCCATCCCCGTGAGCTCGCAGACGAAGCTCTGGTACTCCCAGAGGGTCTGGAGGATCCCCTGGCTCAGTTCCGCCTGGTACGGCGTGTACGCGGTGTAGAACTCCGCGCGGGACGCGATCGCCCGGACGCTCGCGGGGACGAAGTGGTCGTACAGGCCCGCTCCGAGGAACGTGGGCATGGTTTCCATGGAGCGGTTCTTCCGGAGGGTCGCGGTGACGTGGCGGACGACGTCCTGTTCGTCGAGCCCTCGGGGGAGGTCGATCCCCGGGGTCCGCACGGAGGCGGGGATGTCCGCGAAGAGGTCGTCGATGGACGTGAGGCCCATGGCCTGGAGCATCGCTTCCTCCTCAGAATCCATGGGACCGCGGCGGGAGACACCCTCCCCGGTTAAAGGCTTTCTCACGCCTCTCGATCGGGGGCCGCGAAATCGGACACGAGCCGCCACGCGTCCCCGTGCGCGACGACCGCCACGCCCGCGAACGGGATCGTGTTCTTGTACGCCTCCGTGGGACGCTCCCCCTTCAGGCGGGAGGTGAACTGGGCGAACAGGGTCCCGTGGGCCACGACCGCGACGGTGTCCCTGTGGTGGCGGGCCGCGATCGCATCGAGGCACCGGAGGGCCCGGTCCCCCGCCATCCCGAGGGATTCCCCGCCCGGCGGCACCCAGTCCAGATCCCGCCACGCCCGACGCTCGAGGTCCATGTACACGCTCTGCGGGAGGTCCGCGGGGTCCGCCGTCCACTCCCGAAGGCACTCCCGCTTCTCCAGGGGCACGTGGAACGCGGTCTGCAGGATCGTGGCGGTCTGCACGGCCCGGAGCAGGTCGCTCGAGTACACCGCGGATGGTTTCGCGGTCGGCCACTCCGTCGCGAGTCGGTTCACCTGCCGCCACCCCTCCGAGGAGAGGGGCGCCCGATCGAAGTTCGAGGTGTTCGTCGGTCGCACGATCTCCCCGTGGCGGATGAGGACGAGGACCGCGTCCGGCTCCTGTGGCATCGGCCTCACCCGCCGGAGACGACGGAGATCACGCGGACCCGCTCCCCGTCCCGCAGCTTCTCGTCGATCGGGATCGGCACGTCCCCCCGGACGAGGAGGTGGACGTCGGGGGCGAGGCCGAGGTGCTTCATCAGATCGTACCCGCTCGCGTCCTGCGGGAGCTCGACCGCCTTCGTCTCCCGCGCCGGAAACAGTTCCGCGGTGACCCACATGACGGAACCGTTAAAACGGGTCGGGACTTAAGCGTTGAGCGGAGCCCAGGTCGCGAAGCCCGGTATCGCGGCGGTCTCGAAAACCGCTTCCCGAAAGGGAGCGCAGGTTCAAATCCTGCCCTGGGCGTCAAACCCCCAAAGCGGGGAAGCTCGGCATCCGATAACGAATTCTCTCGCACGCAACCAAGGCGTTACCTTTTTCGACAAGGTGACCATTCAGGTTCATGAAAAGAAAAGCGGGCGGGAAAAAGAAGAAGCGTGGCAAGCGGTTTGATACTCGAACAATAGATGGGCGGAAATGATGAATCTGCCAAGAGGCAGCCTATCTCCTCGAAGACGTCGTGGAAACTCACAGGTCCATCAAGGCAGTGGTTCCCGCGTTTGGTTCGGTGGGAGATTCGCTGCAGGCGCGACAAAGAGTCATTCATCAGCGCTGCGAGAGTCACCGCGGTCTTCCGCATCCCGCCATCGAACCCTTCTTGAATCGGATCTGGATGGGAAAGACGCTCTCCCCCGGGGAGGCATAAGCCTCTGGTGGACCTGTCCAGTTCGTGGACCGTCGGACAGCCGACGCTCAACGGTGCTGTGAAGCCGAACCCGCCACGGTTTCGTTTCTGATGTACCACGAGTCGATTCTCGACAGCGGGATGGACTACCGCCGCGCGTTGCGGGGGAAGGACCGCGCGCTGTTCGACCATGTCCACACCCGCGCTCGACAGCACGCGTCCGCCCCGAGCTACCGCGCCCCCTTGGCCCCGTGGAGACCGCGTTCCTCCCGATTTTCCTCGAGGTTGGGCGGGAGATCGCGGGACGAATGGCACCCGACGGGTGACATGGGGAGGTAGGTTTTTATACAGACATGCCGATGAAGATTCCCGGAGGGGGAGATAGAATTGAGTCGGTTCTGGATGTTTGTCATGCTGGTTGCCTTGGTTGTTGCCCTCGGCGCTTCGACCGCCTCGGCGGGCGGCGTGAGCCCGGCCAAGCTCGGGAAGGCGGGCTGGGATTGCCTTTTCGTCCTCGGGGCAGTTCATTGCGCCCCGCCCGGGGGGCTCGCGCGGGTCCTAGCCGGCACTGCCAGGAGCATGACGTTCCTGGTTTTCGACACGGCGGACCCGTCGGCGGAGGATGCGCCGTTCCTCGGGACGGAGATCATCAAACACCACGACATCTTCCACGGTGAGCCGTGCCCGACGGACCCGCCGAGCCAGGAGTACACGGATCTCATGCCGCTGCTCGGCCTGCCCTACTTCGCCTGTCACCACTACGATAGCTCGTTCTGACGGCGGGGGAGATCGTCAATCGACCGGAGCGGGAGTGGGCTCGCGGGGCGCCGGCTAGGTCGGCTTGGCGTCCCCGGGCTCTTCAACGGCGAGCACATCTTCACGATCGAACCCTTGGCCGAGGGAGGCGTGCGCTGCGTTCAGCGTGACGTACTCCGGGGTCTGCCGGTTCCTTTATTCGCCAAGAACCTCGACCGGGACACGAAACGTGGCTTCGATGAAATGAACCATGCCCTGAAGGTCACGGCGGAAGGAACTCAGGGGCCACCGCGAGAGGAGTAGGGCGGTCTAGTCCTGGCAATCCCGGGGCGTCTGCCCTCTCGCGGTTGGAGGCGTAACGAGCGGCGGTTTGCCTCGAAATCGAGGCCCCCGAGGGGTCACCTGCCGGATTCGAAACGGATTCGAAACATATCTTATAGAGCCCATGGAATGAGGACCCCAGAATTGACGAAACCCATAGACCGGGATCTCACATGGGTTCAACCCCGCGCGCTCAGGGCCGAGTACCAACTCATCGCGGACGGCAAGGCCTTGGCGTCCCTCCGCTGGAAGAAGGCCTTTGGGTCCCTCGCCACGGCCGAGGCGGCCGACGGGCGCTGGACCTTCAAGCGAGTAGGCTTCCTGCGCCCCCGGGTCACCGTGCGCGCAGAGGGCTCGGTAGCCGATGTCGCGGTGCTGGAGCCGGGCACCGGTGTTTTGCAGTTCTCCGACGGGCACAGGTACCACTGGGTGAACACCAGCTCCTGGGGTGGGGAGTGGGCGTTTGCCTCGGAGGATGGCACGGTCCTTGTGCGGTTCCTTTTCCCCATGGCCTCCCTCAGAATGAGGGGAAGGGTGCAAGTCGAGCCCGAGGCCCGGACGCAGCAGGACCTCTCGCTCCTCCTACTCCTGGGCTGGTATCTTGTCGTACTGAATTCCCAGGACTTTTGGTTCGTACCCTGATCAGCCGATCCGCGGAGGGCGGGCACCTTTCTCTTTATGAGCCCCTGTGACTCTGTCGGGGGGGTGACGCTTTGCCAGCGACTGATGAAAGCCAGGAAACGGAGGCGACCAAATCCGTCCAGCTCCTCCTCGACAAGCCCCATCGACCCATACGGTGACGGGTGAACCATGGGCACATGCGCTGAGTGCGGAGTGCAAACACAGTTCGAATGGGTCCGACCGGATGCAGGGAAGCAGAAGGTTGACCAGGTCGGACCCAAGGACCTCATCTGCCTGCGCTGTTACATGCGCCTCCACTGGTCGTAAGGCGATGACAAGCAGGAAGGGCATCCCGGCACTCTCATCCGGAGGCCCCGCCTAGTAGGCGAGGCACACTTCCTCTTGATCGGTCGACTCCTCTAGCCCCCCTTCTCCCCGAGATAGGGAGTCTGGATTAGTGGTTCCAGTCGGGCTATGACCTCCGAAGCCAAGTCATAGAATCTCCTGCGCAAGTCGATGAGGGTGAACGCGGCTCCAGAGTGTCAAGGGATGATCTCGGATCCCGTGAGCGTCTGCAGGAACTTCACACCGTCCACCTCGACGACGTCGCCGACGGTCATGTGCCGAACGCCGGCCTTGCGGAAGGCCGCGAGCGGAGGGCCCTCGCCGCTGAAGCCTACGAAGACGTACTTCGCGACCTCCTGTGGGGTGAGCGACTCCGGCACGCCCCGGACCTTGGGCTTCACATCCAGGGCGAACTCGGCCACCACCCGCCGGCGGGCTTTCGGGTCCACGTCGTAGAACATCCTGCGGGACCACGCCTCCAGGTCCCGGTCGCTCGCGTAGTGCACGCGGACGTGGACGGTCGGCACGGCTATCGAACCAGCAGGGCGGGCTTCCGCTTCGGCTCCTCGCCCCGGGGCAGGAGGATCACGTTCTTGCCGAGGAGCGCCTCCAGCCCCTCGTCCCTCTCCTCCACCTCATCGAGGAGAACCCACCGGTTCCGCTTCCCGTCGAAGTAGTAGTGACACATGGGGACCCTGTAGCCGATCCACGCCCGCGCGGATAATCCTATCTGGCGAGGCTGGACGTCAGTGCCTAGACTGGCGACCGTCGAGCCCTCGCTCCATGAGGCACATCAAGCGGGATCCCCGGGCCCTGTCCTGATCCTTTTTTGGAGCAAGCTCGCGAACGCCGGGAGCATCAGGATGATTCCCCCCAGAAGGGCAGTCCAGGAATGGTGTGCTGCGGGGACGGTCGGGGTGCCGCTTGTCAACAGATGTCCAGCCCCTGTGGCATGATGGGGGATTTGGGTCATCGACGTGCTCTTAAGCCTACTTACGGCATGTCGATCATCGTGCCGGGCCTTGGCGGGTGGGTTGTGTAATGCTGCAGTCCATGGTCTGGTCGCTGAAGCAGACGTTCAGGAGATTTCGAGAGGAGGCGCCCATGGCGTGGGCCGTTTTCCTCGCGGGAGCCGGGATTTGCTCTGGGTTGATTGCCTTCCAGGCAATGCTCTCTCCGACCTTCGGCTTTTTCGCACTCCTTCTCAGCGGACTCGCCCTTGGCGCCCTTGGGTTCAGAATGCGGGATTCGGTCATCGCTGCGTTCCTCATGGGGTACGTGGCCTACGCCATCGGGTCGGTGGCCTCCGTCGTGGGCCAGTCTCTTATTGCAGGATACCCTCTGGAGCTCGTCACCGCGTACACGGCGATCGCCATTCTGGTCGGACTCGTTTTCGGCACTGTTGCCGGGATTTGGACGGCGGGCGGAGCCGCAGTTGGATTCGTCGTTCGTCGGAAACCGCACGCCGGCCATCTCCTGTGACGGTACCGCTTCCAGCAGACAGAGATGGTTGACTAGCGGTGAACCAACTGTCGCCGCGATGTCGCCGGTGGGAACGGCCATTCTTCGACATCATCGGACCACACGTACTTAGCAGCGGGACGCCATCAGTGCGATGGCGCGATGGCATGCCCGAGACCCCTCTGTTGAGAGAACTGCTGGCGGCGAACGAGGAGTATGCTCGTACCTTCGATCGAAGCAAGCTGCCGCTGCCGCCGGCGAAGAAGCTCGCGGTGCTGACGTGTATGGATGCGCGGATCGACGCGCACGAGGTTCTCGGGTTGCGCGAAGGCGATGCGCACGTCATCCGGAACGCCGGGGGCGCCGCGACGGACGACGCGATCCGGTCCCTCATCATCTCAAGCGAGCTTCTCGGAACCCGGGAGTTCCTCGTGATTAACCACACGGACTGCGGGATGTTAACGTTTAAGGATGCCGACTTGCAGAAGAGGCTCAAGCAGAAGTACAAGGTGGACGCGGGCGGGATCGCGTTCCACGCGTTTCCGGACCTGAAGTCCCACGTGAAGGAGCAAGTGTTCCGTATTCGCGAGATGCCGTTCTTCCCGAAGGACCTTGCAGTGGCGGGGTTCGTGTACCACGTGGAGAGCGGAAGGCTGGAGCGGGTGACGTAGTCGCCAAGGTCTTACAGGTCGGTAGACTCTTTAACCTCGACCTCCGCCCTGTCGTTCATAAATTCATTCTAGGAAAGAGATTCGACCCCCTCACGCGATCTTGATTGCGCTCCCTGCTGGGAAAACCTGACTCGCCGCCCTAGTCGAGCCACACCCGATCAGGGGGGTCTGGGTCCTCCTGTGGCGGGGCCGGCCTCGTGCGGGAGGGGGTGGACTCCCGCAACGGCGCCGTGCGCCTCCGGGAGAATCCGCTAGGGTCAGGCGAGGTGCGCTGACGCTCCGCCGCGGAGGAGATGACGTTCGGGGCGATCCTCCTCGTCTACGGGTGGCGGCGGCGCCCTCCCGACCTGCGCCGGGAGGGAAGCAGCGTCGAGGCGGACTGGGTGGACCTCCTGTTCTCGCCCTTCGGCGGGTAGCCCGCGTCGTGATTGCCATGACAACACGCCTAAATAGGGGGCACGGCGTTGTTCCCGTCGATGGAGGAGCTGCCGATCGCGAAGGTCGCGGAGCCGGAGACGGCCATCCTCGCCGTGAGCCCGAAGGCCGCGGAGGTGTTCGCCGCCGGGCTGACCGAGCGCGGGGCGAAGGCCGTGCTGGTGGCCCAGGAGGTCGGCGTCGACGGCCGCGCACGGATGCGGCTCGCGATGGCGAAGGAGCCGCGGGAGGGCGACGTCATCGTCGTCGAGCGGGGCGTCACGTTCTACCTGGACCCGGAGACCGCCAAGACGGTCCGCGGCGCGATGATCGAGTACGAGGACTCCGAGGATGGCGGCCGGTTCCTCATCGGCATGCCCCACCGCCATGACGGGGGCGGGTGCGGGTGCGGGGGGAGCCACGGGGGCAACAGCGGAGGCGGCTGCGCCTGTGGCGGGAACCACGGCCAGGGCGGTCAGGCCGGGGGCCACGACGGCGGCGGCGGGTGTGCGTGCGGCCGCGAGCACTGAGTCTCTGCGCTTAAGGCCTCTATCCCACGGGACGCGGGACTGGCTGTCCCTCACATTGCGACGCGAGAACCGTGGGAGGGCATGCGCGCGTTCGTGGAGAAGCGGCCTGCGCGGAACCGGGAGTTCCGGGAGGAGGCCGCCCGCGGCGGAGCGCCGGAGTTCCTCTGGGGTCCGCCGGCGAAATCGTGCCCGTCATGCGGCGCCGTGGGCCTCCCGGAGGACTTTGCGTTCTGCGGGAAGTGCGGAAAAGCCTTGGCGAGGTGAAGTGAATGGTTGGCGGTGATTCGATGAACGAACCCAACGACGTGCTGCGTGAGGAACACGAGGCGATCGAACTCCTGATCTCGGCCGTGGAGGGGATGGCGGGCACCCTGCAGGGCAAGGGCCCCTATCCGCGGAGAGACCTCGAGGCGGCGATGACCGTCGTCACGGAGTTCGCGGACCGCTGCCACCACGAGAAGGAGGAGAAGGTTCTCTTTCCCGTCCTCTCCGAGGCTTCCCCGGCCGGTGCGGAGGTTGCGCGCCGCC
>Ga0184623_10001146_pt1 | contig 11464 bp, 14 predicted proteins | sample PLM1_100_b1_FD_133138 | JGI IMG/M metagenome (GOLD analysis project Ga0184623, IMG submission 133138) | Groundwater sediment microbial communities from an aquifer in East River, Colorado, USA - PLM1_100_b1 | ecosystem: Environmental > Terrestrial > Soil > Riparian zone | place: USA: East River...
ACGATCGCCGGGTTCCGGGTCCTGCCCCGCCGCTGGGTCGTCGAGAGAACATTCGGGTGGATCACCAAACACCGCCGCTGCGTCCGCGACTACGAGACCCTGCCCCTCCACCACGAAACCATGTCTACATCGCCATGATCATGACCATGTCACGCCGCCTAGCCCGCACCGGAGACTGGTGACCTCAGTTTCCAGACGCTCTCTGAGAGACAGCTCCGGCCGATGCGTGGCTTGAAGACCGACGCCGGCACCCGCACCGTGGTCACCGGGCACGCCATTGTCCAGACCCTTCGCCGCGGCCACTGCGAACTCACCGCTGACATGACACCGAAGCTGCGGGTCTTGGCCACCTTCGATGAGCTCGCCCAGGCCGCCTGAGCAGCCACCGCTCGGGGGCTGACTCTGACCGCGATCCCGCAACGCAACATGGCCCGATGCCAGGAGGCTGATAACACAAAACACTTCATTTCTCAATAGCGCAGACTTCCGCGGTGCCGCGGCGAGGTGCAGCGCATGCGCTCGGGCGGATACCTGCCTCTCGACAAGTTGCACCGCGGCTCGTTCCGGTTGGAGATGCCATGGTGCCCTCGACCAGAGCCGCGATCGCTGTGCTCGACCCCCGTGACGGTCTCCCGCCAGCCCGGTACGCGCTCGAGCTCCGGCCGGGACAGTTGCCTAACGACGTCGAGGTGTCCGTGCGCGAGGCGCTCGCCGAGTTCGAGCCCGAGATTTCGCCGATCTCGCCGACGGACCACGGCGTGCTGATCCTCCGGATCGGGACCCGGACCCTGCACGGTGTCACGCCCGCGCGGGCGTTCGCGGCCGGGTACGCGCTGGCCGCCGAGTTCGGCCTGCGCACCGCCGAGCCCGACTTGCCGACGCCGTTCTTCCCGGAAGTGGATCCGCCGCCCGAGGGCGCCCCGGTGGAGGAGGCATTCCGGTTCCCACCGGGCTGCTGGGTCGATGCCGAGAGTGGGTTGCCGGACCGGTGGGCGCTGGACCGCCTCCGCGTCCCCGAAGCGTGGGCCTTCTCGCAGGCGCAGGGCCGCCCGGCGCGCGGGCTCGGCGTGGTGATCGCGCAGCCGGACACGGGGGTGATCGAGCACACCGAGCTGGCGGGCGTGGCCCGGGTCGGCGGGTTCAATGTCCTCGGCCGCGACCCGGACCCCACCGATCCGCTCGACGGCCAGAACCCCGGCCACGGCACCGGAACCGCGAGCGTCGTCGTCTCGCCCGAGAGCCTCCGGGTGGCCGGTTCGGCCCCGACCGCGAGCCATATGCCGATCCGGGCCATCACCAGCGTCGTGCTGACATCGCAGGTTGCCGTGGCCGAGGCGATCGGCCACGCGATCGACCACGGCGCGCACGTCATCACGATGAGCCTGGGCGGCGTGCCGGCGGCCGCCCTGGAGCGGGCGGTGCGGCGCGCCGTCGCGGCCGACGTGATCGTGCTGGCCGCCGCCGGGAACTGCGTGCGGGTGGTGGTCTGGCCGGCTCGGTACGAAATGTGCATCGCCGTCGCGGGCACGAACTCGGCAGATCGGATGTGGAAGGGCAGTTGCCGCGGCTCCGCCGTCGACATCTCGGCGCCAGGGCAGAACGTGCTCAAGGCCAACGCCGCGCGCGGTGGCGCGGTGGGGCAGGGCCAGGGGACGAGCTTCGCGGTCGCGCTCACAGCCGGCGTGGCCGCGCTTTGGCTCGCGCACCACGGCCGGGCGGACCTGATCGCGGCCGCCCGCTCCCGCGGCGAGACCCTGCAGGACATGTTCCGGCGGCTGGTCCGGGCCACAGCCCGGCGGCCGGCCGGGTGGGACACCCTTCCAGCTGGGCGCTGGCATCGCGGACGCGCGCGCCCTGCTCGAGGCCGACCTGGACGCCGGCCGCGACCGCGAGATGGTGCTGCCGCCCGATCCGCAAACCGAGCCCGGGTTCGCGGTCACTGGTCTGGTGGCCGAGGCGGTCGCCCCGGAGGCCGCCGAGGACCCGGAGCTCGACTGGCACCGGTACGGGCCGGAACTCGCCGTCGTGCTGCTCGACGCCGAGCTGAACGCACCGCCAGAGGGCGAGCCGCGTCCGGAGGGCACGACGCTCGAGGTGAGCGAGGAGCTCGCCGCTGCGGTCGGGAACCCGCGACTGCGCGACCGGCTGGGTCTCGACGACGGGCTCGGGCCCGAGGTGGGGGAGCCGGGAGTTGATCCGGCCCTTCATCGACGACCCCGACGAGCCGCTCTGGTCGCTGCTGCCGGACGAGCGTCGCCGGCTGATCGCGGCCGCCGACTCGCTCGAGCTGCTGCGCTCTGCCCACGATCCTGCGGCCGACCCCGGTCCGGCCGGGAGCACTGTCAGCCGGATCCTGGCGGGGTCGCCATTCGACCTGGCCGGGGTGCCGGACGAGGAGCTGCCGTACTGGCTGCAGGCCGTGTCCTGGTTCGCGCCGGTGGTGCCGGGGCTGCCCGCGGCCGCCGACGTGCACCGCGAGCTCCAGGCCCGGCGGGTGCGCGGCCGGCTGCGAGTGACGGCGACCCCGCGGCTGTGGGGCCGCGAGGCCGAACTGGAGACGTTGCGGCGCTGGTTCGCCGGCCCGGAGCCGCCGCCGATGATCGTCACCGGCATCGGCGGGATGGGGAAGTCGGCGCTGGTGGCGCGGTTCGCGCTCGACCTGCCGCCGGACACCGTCATCCTCTGGCTCGACTTCGACCGCGCGGACCTCGCCCCCGACAACGCGGTCTCGGTGCTCACCACGCTGGTCGAGCAGCTCGCCGTCCAGCGGGCGGGCTTCACTCCGCCGCCGGTCGACGAGGCCAGCTGGCCGGCGGCCGCGTGGGCGCTCTCGACGTCGCTGAGCGGGGCCGGCGCGTTGCTGGTGCTCGACGGGTTCGAGGTGGCGCAGCACGTGCGGCGGCACGAGGAGCTGTGGGGAGTGCTCAACACGGTGATCGACCGGGCCGCGGACACCCGGGTGGTGGTCAGCGGGCGGGCACCGGTCCCCGACCTCAGGCTGGGTCATCGGGTCGCCGCCACCCTGCCGCTGACCGGCCTCCCGCCCGAGGCGGTCCGCGCCTGGCTGCTCGAGCGCGGCATCGAGGAGCCCGCCGTCCTCGACGCCGTGCTCCGGCTCGCGGACGGCGTCCCGCTGCTGCTCAAGCTCGCCGTCCGGCTTGTCCAGGCCGGGGACGGCGCCCCCGACGTGCTCCGCAGGCTCCCGCGCGAGCTGGTCGCCGGGTACCTCTACCAGCGGATCCTCGACCGGGTGGTCGACCTGCGGCTGCGCCAGCTGGCGCACGGCGCATCGGCACGGAACACCTGCTCCTCGGCGCGCTCCACGACCCGGAGGCGGCCCAGGCGCTCGGCACGGACGTCAACTCGGCACGCTCCGCCCTCGCAGCCTTGGACGAGGCCGCCCTCGCCGCGGTGGGCATCGACGTGCGCGCGACAATTCCCGGGTCGTCGAAGCGCGTGCCGTTCACGTCGGGCGCGAAGGCCGCCCTCTCCCGCGCCCTCGTCTCGGCCAGGCGTGCCCGCGCACGCCGCATCACTCCTGTCCACCTGCTGCTCGCGCTGCTGGACGGTGACCGTACCGATCCCGCGACCGCCGTACTCGTGCAGCTTGGCCTCGACCGCGCGGCCGCCCGCGCCCGCCTCGCGCCATAGCTCAGGCATCTGCGCCTTAGTTCGCAGTGCTCGCGCAGGTCGGACGGCGGGCGCTCGGGCGGACAGGTCACACGGTCGTTGCGGCGTGCGACGTCCGGACCTTGTCGCGGTGGGTGTCGCGGGGAACGGGAAGGGTCAGATAGGTCCGGGATGGGCCGTCCGGTCGCGAGCCGACCCTGTAGCGGCTGGCCGGCAGCGCGGGTTAGCGGCCGGTCCGAAGCGCGGCGACTCAGTGCAGGGTCGAGGCGAAGACGGCCGGCAGGCCACGCAACATCAGGTCGCGGGCCCGCTCCGGCGGCCCGGCGATCCGACGGCTCATCGCAAGCGACACGAACCCGTGCAGGTACGCCCAGATCGTGTCCACCGCTCCGTCGGCGTCGGCGAGGGTACGGCCCCGGGCGGCGGCGAGTCGGTGCAACGCCTCGCGACACAGTTCGAAGGCATCCCGAGCCGGCGCGGGCGTCTCCGCGGTGCCGAACGGTACCCCGTCGAGCCCGTGCATTACGCGGTACAGCTCGGGCGCGGCGAAGGCGAAGTCCCAGTACGCCATGGCGACCGCGGTCAGCAGCCGGTCCGGCGGTTCGGCGACGGCAACCCGCAGCGCCTCCGTAACCTGCGCGAATCCGTCCCCGGCCAGCGCCACTAGCAGCGCCTCCTTGCCGGCGAAGTGCTGGTACAGGATCGGCGAGGCGTACTCGAGCCGGTCGGCGAGCCGCCGGATCGTCACCGCCTGCCACCCCTCGACCGTGGCGATCTCCCGTGCCGCCGCGAGCAGGCGGTCGCGCATCTGGGCGCGTTCGCGTTCGCGCCGCAGCCGACTCGGGTTCGCCGCCGCGCCGCCCGACTGCGGCCGTCCCCCGTGCGCCTCACCGTCGTGCGCGCCGCCGGCCTGCGGCCTAGTGGCGCGGCGCCGAGCCTCGGACACCTACCCACCTCGCTTCCACCTGTCTGCACGTTCGACGGTTGACACATTCATTTTGCCAGTGCTCTACTTCCTATCACTGATAGATCTACTATCTAAGGACGGGCACCGTGATTCTTGTGGTCGGCGGCACCGGGCAGCTCGGCGGCAAGGTCGTGGAACTGCTGCGCGACAACCATCCGGTCCGGGTGATGACCAGGGATCCCCAGCGGATCCCGCCACCACGGCCGGGGGTTCAGGTCGTTCGGGGTGACCTGCGCGACGGCGGATCCCTCTCGCAGGCGCTGGACGGGGTCGACGCGGTCGTCTGTACCGCCCAGGGGGGCGAGAGCGGCGGCGACAACGGACCCCGGTACGTCGAGGGCACCGGCGTGCCCCGCCTCGTCGACGCCGCGGCCCGAACCGGAGTCCGCCAGTTCGTCTACGTCTCCTCGGCGAGTGCCCGCCCCGATAGCCCATCTGATTTCTTTCGGTTCAAGGCGAGTGCCGAGCGGCACCTGCGCGGCAGCGGCCTGCCGTACTCGATCCTGCGCCCGACGCACCTCATGGAGACCTGGGCCGCCGGCCTCGGCGAGCCGATCGTGAAGCAGTCGCGGGCGATCATTCTGGGGCGTGGCGACAATCCGGTGTCGTTCGTGGCCGCTGCCGACGTGGCGCGCGCGGCCGCGACCGTCGCCGGCCAGGAGGGCACCGGGTACACCGCCGACCTCGGCGGGCCGGAGGCGCTCACCCTGGTCCAGGTCAACGACCTGCTCGCCGAGGCGTTCGGGGTCACCGTGACGCGCCGGCTCCGGTTGCCCGTACCGGCGTTGCGCCTCGGCAGCCGCCTCCTCCGCCCGTTGCGTGAGGTCACCAGCCGGCAACTGCTCTTCGGCGTGCTGCTGGACACCCAACCGCAGGTCGTGGACTCCACGGCGGCCTGGCGACACCTTGGGGTCACGCCGACCACCATGCGGGCCTGGCTGGAACGCCACGCGCCGGAACTGGCCGGCCGGTGGGGGGCGCCGCTGGTGGCGCCGTTCGCCGACCGACCAGCCGGCGGCTGACATGGTCGACCGACCAGCCGGCGTCGGCCTCGAACGGCCCGGCGGCGTTCGGGTCGCGCTGGTCACCGGTGCCGCGACCGGCATCGGCCGCGCCACCGCAGCGTTGTTGAGCAGTCATGGGTTCCACACCTTCGGTACCAGCCGGACACCGGGACAGACGAGCGACCCCGCGGTCGAGATGCTGCCGCTGGAGGTCGGCGACCAGTCGTTGGTACGGGACTGCGTCGGCACCGTCATCGACCGGACCGGCCGCCTCGACGTCCTCGTCAATAACGTCGGTGGGGGTATCGCCGGCAGCGTGGAAGAGACCTCGCTCGCGGAGGCGCAGGCGGTGTTCGAGGTCAACCTTTGGGGCGCCGTGCGGATGACCCAGGCGGTCCTGCCGACGATGCGGGCCCAGGGCGGCGGAAGGATCATCGTGATGAGCTTCGCCGCGGACCTCGTCGGCCTGCCGTTCCGCGGCGCCTACTGCGCCAGCAAGTTCGCCCTCGAGAGCCTCTTCGAGGCGCTGCGCTTCGAGCTTGTCCCGACCGGCATACGGGTGAGCATCGTCAAGCCGGGCGCGGTCGCCACGCCCGCCGCGGACCGGGTACCGCGAGCCGCCACGACGCTTCCCGCGTACCGCGACGCACGGGAGCGGGCCACCCGGATGTTCGACGGAGCCATGCGCAACGGCATGCCGCCCGAGCGCGTGGCGCGGACCGTCCTGCGCGCCGCGACGGCTCGCCGGCCGCGCGCCCGGTACGTGGTCGGGCCGGCCGGCCGATCACTGTACGCGCTGCAGCGCATCGCGCCGCGTCCCGCCGTAGCCGCGGCCGTCGTCCACCTCCTCGATCGCGACAAGTGAGGTCACCCCATGCGCCAGGTGCCCAGGTACGCCACCATCGCCCTGCAGCTTCTGCTGGTCGCCACGTTCACGGCCATCCCGGTCAGCCGGATGCTGGGCGGACCGCTGCTCCAGCAGGTCCTCGACCTCGGCGCGCCGGAATGGCTGGTCTGGGTCGCCAACGCCGTCGAGCTCGCCGGCGCCGGCGCGTTGCTGGCCGGCCTGCGCTGGCGGGTGGCCGCGGTGGCCGGCGCGGCGCTACTCGGAGCGTCCATGACCGGCGCGACCGCGCTGCACGTACGGGCGGGCAACCTCTTCGACGAGGCGCCGTGGACACTTGTGATTCTTGGGCTGTGCCTCGTCGTGGCCGCCGCCAACGTGCGGGCGGCGCGGATGGCCCGCCAGCGCCCGCGAGCAGGAGGAGGCCGGTCCGGTCCGAGCCGTTGTCGCCTCATTCGGCGTCGAGGATCCCACCTCGACCAGCCATCGACCGCACAAACACCGGCCGAGCGGACGCTGCTTCGACGCGGGCGGCAGCGCAGAGAAGCTTGATCTTGTTGTTGACGCCCTCGGTGGCACCGTTGCTGTAGGGCAGGCTCAGGCCAGCCTCAACGGCGTGCCGGGCCTTGTCCAGGCCGGTGGTGAAGGAGTGCAGGGCGGGCAGGTCGTCGGCGCCGACGGCGTCGATCCAGTCCTGCAGGCTGCCGCCGGGCTGGGTGAGCAGGCGGGCGAAGGCGTCCACGTGCCCGGCCAGGGCGGTCATCTGCGGGCAGGCGGCGGTCAGCTTGTCACGCTGGGCGCGGTGCTCGTCGGTCAGGCGGATGGGATCGGTCATGATCCAGCCGGTCAGGCGGCGGATCGAGGGGTCAGCCAGCGGCTGGTCCGCGCGTCCCTGCTTGAGGTAGCGGTCCAGGAGGTTGGCGCTGCCGGTGTAGCCCATCGCGCGGATCTCGGCGAGCAGGGTGGTGGTGGCCACCGGCCGGCCGTCCGGCGCTGGCGCAGGTGGTCGCGGAACGGGTCGAGCAGACACCGCCGGTACAGGGGTGGGCGAATCAGCTGGTCGGCATCGGACGCCTGGGCGTAGCGCTTGACGGTGTTGAGCGCCAGGCCGAGCTGGCGGGCGCACTCGCACAACCCGACACCGGCGTCGAGGCGTTCGTGGACGGTGGCGTGTCGGGTCCGGGTCCGCTGGCTGCGGGACCCCTCAGCCACCTCGGTTGGGGTTGCGCGCCAGCACGCGGCGTGCGCGGCCACGGTCTGCTCGACCGTCGAGGCCAGCCCGTGCCACAGGTGCCACCGGTCGCTGACCTGCACCGCGTCGGGCAGGGCGTCGGTGATGGCCTGGGCGTAGGAGGCCGAGCCGTCCCGGCAGACCACCTCCACGCCGGGATGGGCCCGCAGCCACGCGGTGAGGGTCTCGGCGGTGCGGTCCGGCAGGACATCGACCCGCCGGTGGGTGACCGCCTCGATAACGATCGTGGCGAACCGCCGCCGTGGCGCAGCGAGAAGTCATCGACGCCAACCACCCGGGGTGTGGGCGGTCCAGGGCACGGCCAGGGCCATCAGGCAGCTCAGCAGCGCGCTCCAGCTGACCACCTGATGCAGGACCAGCAGGAGTCGGGCGCCGGCCTTGCCGGCCAGGTGGACCGCCACGGCCTCCAAGACCCGCTGCAGGGCCGGGGTTCGCCGTTGGTAGCGCACGGTGAGTCCATCGATCTGTTCGACGAAGGTCTGCTTCGGACAGTGCGGGTTCTGGCAGTACAGGCGCCGGACCGACAGGTCGATCACCGCCGCACGGCCGCCGACCGCCTCGTCGGCGTGGCGCACATACCGGCTGTGCTCCCAGTCCGAGGCCAGGCCGCAGCTCGGACAGGCGACCGAGGTTCCAACGCGGGTACTCGCTACGATCCGGATCAGCTCCACGCTGGCCTGGCCCCCGTCAACCTGAACCGTGGCCAACTGCGGCAGCAGGAGCCCAAGTTCGACGTCACACAGCATCCAGCCTGCATCGGAACGGATGCACCGTCACCGGCCGAATCACCAGCTACGAAAATCTTGTAAGAGCCCGATCAAGGGTGTAACTGATCTGGCCTGACACGCCGAGCTTTGGGGCTTGGCGGGAAGGACAGACCATGACCGACATCATCGAGTCCGTGCCGAAGTCGATCGATGCGCAGCCGCTGGCTGCCGAACTTGTGGAACGCGCCCGCGCCGAAGGGGTCGATCTGGTCGGCCCGGGTGGGTTGTTGACCGGGCTGACCAAGACCGTGCTGGAGACGGCCTTGGAGGCTGAGCTCGGCGAGCACCTGGGCTATCACAAGCACGACCCGGCGGGCCGCAACGGGGCCAACTCGCGCAACGGAACGAGGCCGAAGACCGTGCTGACCGAGGTCGGCCCGGTGGAGATCGAGGTGCCCCGCGACCGCGACGGTAGCTTCGAGCCGGTCATCGTGCGCAAGCGCCAGCGCCGGTTGGACCGTATCGACCAGATCGTGCTGTCGCTGACCGCCCGCGGGTTGACCACCGGCGAGGTCGCCGCGCATTTCGGCGAGGTGTACGGGCCGAAGGTCAGCCGCGACACCATCTCGCGGATCACCGACAAGGTGCTCGAGGAGATGGCCGACTGGCAGCAGCGGCCCCTCGACCGCGTCGAACAGGTCTGCCTGCGCAGCACTGCCAGGTCGGCGATCGTCTCCCCACCGTCGGCGAGCATGACCGCCAGGTCCACCGCGACCCGACCGGGGTCATGACCAGACCGCCGGACCCGCAGCGGCGCGAGCGCGTCGCTGTACCCGCCGGTCAATCCGGTGACATCAGCGAGGTCAGCCAGCAGCCGGGTGCCGGCGTGCCCGACGACACCCGACCGTCAGCATCGGCAACGATCTTCGGACGTGACCGGTAACCCTTCACCTAGAAAGTGCCCTCCGTGCGGGATGGATACGACCCTCAGCAAGTCTTATCTTCCCAGCCCCGGAGGGCACTTCCACATTCACGACCCGCCGCCCACTGAGGCTGTTTGCGCATGCAGGACGAACGTGGGCGCCCCGTACGTCAGCCGGTGCCAGGCCCGACGCATGACGCCGGGGGCCGGCTTCGGCTGCGTGCCGACTTCGGGCCCACAGACGGGCCTTCTCGCCCCCGCTATTCGGAGCCGCAGCGGCCGGACGCTCCGCCCCGACCGAAGAGCCGCTCAGCGGTCTGGCAGCCGAGGCAACGTGCGGTCGACGGACCTGATATCAACGGCGACGGAGATGCCGCACCTCGGCACATGTGTGCGAGTAATGAGGATGATCGTCGAACGGGCCGACCACAACCTCCGTCGGCAGATCGATGAGCGGCTGGATGTCGCCGTCGACGATCGTCGTGCCGCGTAGGCGGACATCACGTAGCGCACGCATCTCGAGAAGAGGCCGAACCGACGCGACGGGTCCGCAGAACGTCAGGGTGAGCCAGGTCAGATCGCCGGATCTGGCTAACGCCGACAGGTCCCAGGGAACCCCATCTGACGGCGCGCTCTGCGTTATGTGAACACGGCGCAACGCCGACAGGGCACGCAGCGGCTCGAGGCCCACCAGCCGCGTGTCCAGAACCGTCAACTCTTCAAGAGCCGGGCAGTCCTCGATGCCGGTAAGCGAGCCGGCTGAGCTCTTGATTCCCTCCAGACGCAGCGACTTCAGCGCAGGCTTCGACCCCAGGAAGCGAAGATCATCCCCCTCCCAGTCCCACACCTCGAGACCTGTCAATGCCGCCCAACCGCGTATCGCCTCCAGGTTCGGGCGATGATCGACGCCGAGTTCGATGAGAGCATGCAGGTGGGTCAGATCGAGCGGCGCCGCACACTTGGTATGCAACATGAGCGTCTCGAGCGTCGCAACGTCGAAGGCCGGCGTGTCATCGGGAAACCGTCCCTCGATATCGGCTGCCCGCAAGCCTCGAAGGCTACGGAGAAAGTCGAGGCTCGCCTTCCTAGCGACCGGCCGCCGGGCGCGGTACTTAACGCCGTCGCAGCCGCCGCTCGCATAGGACTCGGTGTCCGCGTCCGTCCAGAGACGGTCGTTCACCTGCCAGAACTTGTACTCACGCCACAGCACTCCGCACCCCCGCGTCACTCGGCAGTCCGCTCATCGAGCATGCGTCCACCAGCTTCGTTCGGCATCTCGTACCCACACGTGAGGGGAGCGAGGCGGTCCACGCCGGTGAGACGGCCATCGCCGTCGGCCAGCATCACCGCAAGATCGACAGCGACCCGGCCCGGGTCATGCCGCGAAGCCCGCTGCCGCGTCGCCGCGAGCGCTTCACCGAACGCCCGCACCAGCCCCGTGGCCTCCGCGACATCGGCCAACAACCGGGCACCGACGTGCCCGACCACACGCCGGCCATCCGCCACGGCAGTGATTCTCGGACGCGAACCGGTAGCCTTCACCTGGAAAGTGCCTTCCGAGACGGACGAACAGGGCCCTCAGCAAAGCCCCATCGTCCCAGATCAGAAGGCCTTTCCCGGTCCCGGGCCACCAGCCGCCGCCGTTACTGAAGGGCCGAGGCTAGTGGTCTCGCGGCACGTCGATGGGTGACATACGGCGGTCGGGTGATGGCCGGACGGGACCCCCGCGGGGCCGCGAGCTGGCGACGCGGGCGCAGCGCGTTCCGGGCGAGCATGGCTCGGAACGGGAGGACCACTCATTTCTGGCTGCATCGCTGCAAATCCCCAACTCGGCGGACAACCATTCGGCCAGTTCGGCGACGCCCTTCGCAGGGGGCGTTCGTGGTGACCAAGATAGGCCGCCGATAATTTCCGAATATCGCTGACATAGATATTTTGGTCGGCCAGCCGCCTGGCTTCATATCGAACCGGAACGGGGCGGCCGAGGAGACGCTCCAACAATGAGGTTTTCTCAGCGTCACCAACGCGACGGCGGTGAGTCCGGCCGTGGCCAGCCGGGACAGGTTGCGGTACATGGTGGGTCACACCTCCCGCCCCAGCGGTGGGGCGTGTCCGAATCGGATGGGAGGCGTCACCGC
>Ga0184623_10001147_pt1 | contig 11463 bp, 11 predicted proteins | sample PLM1_100_b1_FD_133138 | JGI IMG/M metagenome (GOLD analysis project Ga0184623, IMG submission 133138) | Groundwater sediment microbial communities from an aquifer in East River, Colorado, USA - PLM1_100_b1 | ecosystem: Environmental > Terrestrial > Soil > Riparian zone | place: USA: East River...
GAACGCTGGCGGCGAAACGGACGGCGGAGCTGATCCCGCTCTGCCATCCCCTGGGTCTCGATCATGTGGAGGTCGAGGCGACGCTGGCTGAGCAGCTGCCGGGCGTGAGGGTGTGGGCCAGGATCCGGACAGTGGGCAGGACCGGCGTCGAGATGGAGGCCCTTACTGCAGTCGCGGTGGCACTACTGACGGTCTATGACATGGTGAAGGCCGTGGATAGCAGCATGGTGATCGGGGACGTGCAGCTGCTGGAGAAGCAAAAAGTCCCGGTCGATGCTTGAATGATGATTGATGCAGGAGCCGTAGGATCACCGGAGTTAAAACAGGAGAGGAGCATGCAAACGAAAACTCAACGTCTGATGCTACGCGGCGGAATGATCGTGCTGGCCGCTCTGCTCGTCAGTACCGTGGGCGGATGGGCCGGGGGCACGACGACCGACGCCGAGCGCGCGCCATCTTCCGGTGGGGAGCTACTTGGTGAATTGCGAGCGCTCCGTCAACAGCTCGACGCCAAGCAAGGCGAGTTGGAAGTCGCCCGCCTGCAGCTCGACCGCGTGGATGCGATCATGCAGTATTCGACGCACTACCGCTTGCCGGCCGATCTGGCGACGGCGATCTACGACGTCGCGTTGAGCGAGGGGATCGACCCCGCCCTGGCGTTTCGCCTGGTGAAGGTCGAGTCCGGGTTCAACCCGCGCGCCACGAGCCACGTCGGCGCCCTCGGGCTCACGCAGGTGCTGCCCAGCACGGCTCGGCTGTACGAGCCGGGGCTGACCACGCAGCAGCTGTATGATCGCGACACGAACCTGCGGATCGGGTTCCGGTACCTGCGGGATCTGTTGGACCGTTATCCGTCCAACATGCAGCTGGCGTTACTCGCTTATAACCGCGGCCCGGCAAAGGTGGAGAAGCTGCTGGGCGCCGGTCGCAACCCTGCCAACGGCTATGAAACGGAAGTCATGAAAGGATTCCGGCACCACTAACCTCGGGTGCCGGCGGTTTACCGGCTCGGAATACGCAGGACGTCACCGGGCCGGATCACACTTCGCAGCGTCAGATCATTCGCTTCCAGTAGCGCCATCAGGCCGATGCCGTGCTGGCGGGCGATGCCGCTCGCCGTCTCGCCGCGCGTCACCCGGTGCCGGTTGCTGCCATTGGCGCTGGCAGTGCGGTAGCGGGTGGATACGCGGCGGACGCGCGGCTCAGGCGGATTGCTCCAGGCACCGCGCGGCACGACGCGGCCACTCATCGGGACGATGATTCGCTGACCAATACGCAGGGCGTGCGCGCGCAGGCGGGGGTTCGCGGCCTGCAGCATGGTCACTGTCACTTTGTAGCGCTGCGCGATTCCCGAGAGCGTCTGCCCTGATGTCACGTAATGATCGACAAAAGTGACGCGCTCGTTGATCGGTAGATCGGCGTAGCGCTCCGCCACGCGCGCTCCCATTCCGCGGGGCACCCGCACGATCACCGTGCGCTGTGGCGGCGTGATCCCACGAACGAACTGCGGATTCAGCTCGAGCAGCGCGGCCACCGAGGTATCGGCGAGCCGCGCCAGCACATCCAGACCCGTGGCATCGGGGACAGAGACCTCGTCGAAGACCAACGGCGGCAGGCGCTGGATGTCCGTGAAGCCGTAACGGACGGGCTGCTTGGCGATCAGTGCCGCGGCGATGAGTTTGGGCACGTAGTCGCGCGTCTCGCGTCGCAGGTTGCGCCGATCGGCGATCTGGAAGAAGGTCTGGTCGTCCACTGAGTCCGGCTCGATCCCCCCCGGGAGGCGGCGGAGTTCCCGTTCGATGCGGCCGGCGCCGGCATTATAGGCCGCAGCGGCGAGATACACGCTCCCCAGCCGCTCCACGAGATCTTCCAGGTGCGCTACCGCCGCATCTGTCGCCTTGAACGGGTCGCGCCGCTCGTCCAGCCAGGGGTCGATCTGCAGGCCATAGCCTCGTCCAGTCGGGGCCATGAACTGCCACATGCCCACCGCGCGTGCACGGCTTACGGCGGTATTCGACAGGCCGCTTTCGATCAGCGTGAGTTACACGAGATCTTCAGGCAGGCCGCGGGCACGCAGCCGTTCCCGGATCATACCTTCATAGCGGCCGAGGCGGGACAGCCAGATCTCGAAGCGATCGCGCGCGTCGAGCTGGAAGAACTCGAGATACTCGAGCACGCGGCGATGGCCTGCGAAGCTCGTGACGTCGATGTCGAATGTGGTGGTTGCGTCGGACCCGAACAGCTGCTCGGCCTCCTGGCGCACGTCTTCACCCGCGAGCGGCTGGTTGGTCCGCGGAGCCAGGGGCGCCTCGGCGGATCGTCCATGCAGGCTATCGAGCGCCGATTGGTCCGCGGCTGAGTCTTGCTCGACCTTCGCCAGCGCGGTTCCCAGCTGGACGGCGGAGCTGTCGGTGGTCGCAATGACGGGCGCGGGAGCGGGCAGAGGCGCACGAGCGCAGCCGCCGAGCAAAGCGGCCGCGCCAATCATCGTGAACCACACCATGCGTCGTTTCATCGTGTCGCCAGATAATTCCCGAGTAAACGGTTTGTCGCATTCAGGACCGCAAGCGCCGCGCCACGCGGCGGATCAGCTTCCGTCAAACACGACCCTACCAGCCGGGTCGCCTGTTCCGCGCGCGCCGACAGCGACACGATCACCACCGTCGCATCGAACGCCCGCACCGTTTTCACGCCCAGCAATTCGAACGTGAGACGCGGTTGCACCGCCTGCTCCAACGCGTTCACGGCTGCCATCGCGCAACAGCGCAGCTCGCCGGTTTGCGACGACACGCCGTCAGACGCTCCTTCGAACCGGCGGCCATCCGACCACGTCAGAACCACCTTGGCACGACAACGGCCGTTCGCCAGCCGCTGAAACCCGAACTCCTGAAACCGCAGGCGCTCGTCGGGCACGCGCTCGCCGTCAGTCGAACCGAACTTCGATTTGCTGCTTCAGCCCAGCGTCCTGCGCGGCTTCCACGACATCGACTTCGAGACGGGGACGCCCTTGCGTGTCGTGCTCCGCCGAGATGACCAGAATCAGTCCGCTGTCGAATTCCACTTTCATATGTCGCACGTCCGAGCGCACCGTCACCTGCTTGATCGTTTCACCCTTGAGTCGCTTCACCGCACCCACGACGCGCCGGAGATCCTGCAGGTCCGCAGTGCTCACACGAGACACTCAGCGAGCAGCTGAGCAATCGCCGCGTCAGGGATCCGCTCGGCCTGGATGAACAGTGACGACTTCGAGGTGGCCTCCAACGGATACGGCGTCCAGAATGACCGCCGCTGACCCGGAAGAGGCTCAGACGCGGTGCGAAACGACAAAACCAATTGCCAAGCGGCCGTATTCGCGCGACGCTCGGCGACCGCATCCACATGCCAAACCTGGTCCCCGTGCGCGATCACTCGCCATGACATGGCTCACCTCGCCCGCGGAAAGGGCGCAAAGGGGCCCCAATATGGGGCTTAGATCATTCTCCGTCAATACTTTAGGGGGTTTTCAACAACGACTTTAGTCGTCGCGGGTCACATACGCGCGGAAGCGCGTCGCTAGGTCTCGCGTGACGGGTCCCGCGCTGCCGCCGCCGATCGTGCGGCCGTCGAGTTTCGAGATGGCCACAACTTCGGCGGCGGTGCCGGTGAGAAACACCTCATCCGCCGTGTAGAGGTCGTAACGATTCATCGGCAGCTCTTCGATCCCGTATCCCGCCTCGCGACCCAGCTCGATCACCGTGTCGCGCGTGACACCGCGCAGAATGCCGGCGTATGGCGGCGGCGTTCGCAACGTGCTGTTAGTGACGGCGAAGAGGTTCATGCCGCTCGCCTCGGCGACGTAGCCGCCGGCGTCCAGCATGATCACCTCGTCGACGCCCGCGGCGATTCCTTCGACCTTGGCGAGAATGTGGGAGAGATAGTTGAGCGATTTGACACGGGGCGAGAGCGCTTCGCGGTGGTGAATCGGTGTCGCGGCAGTCAGTGCGGTCAGCCCTTTCTCGTACCGATCCGGGGGCCACAGCTTGATCGTATCAAAAATGCAAAAGACGGTCGGCTTGGCGCATTTCCGGGGATCGAGCCCCAAGTCCCCGACCCCGCGCGTGACGACCAACCGGATGTAATTGTCCTTGATTCCGCTCTTCGCGACACCCTCTTCGACCATCCGGCCCATCGCGTTTTTGGCCATGGGGATGTCGAGCCAAATCGCTTTGGCCGAGTCGTACAGGCGATCGAGGTGCGCGTCGAGACGAAACACCCGGCCGCCGTACGCGCGGATGCCTTCAAAGACGCCGTCGCCATAGAGCAAGCCGTGGTCGAATACGGAAACGACCGCCGTTCCGCGGTCGTACCAGGTCCCATCGATCCATACGATTGAGGGCATCGCAAGCAATTTGCCCTGAATACGGTCTGATGACAACAGGGGGAGCATGAGGCGGCTGGGGATCGAACCCAGGACCTACGGATTAAAAGTCCGTTGCTCTACCAACTGAGCTACCGCCTCGAACGGGCGAAAGATAGTGGCACGAGTTACGTTTTGCCGTCCCCCGCGGATTCTGGCGTCGTCCTGGCCAACCATCAAGTATCGGAGACCGTTGTGCATCTGTGCCGCCCAATCTCTGTGCTCGCGCTCGTCCTCGCCTGCTCCCCGGCAAACCGCACCGCCGCGCCGGCAGCCCGCGTCGTCACCATCAACGCAGCCGACTACGCGTTTGAGGCACCCGACACGATTCCGGCCGGCCTGACCACGTTTCGAATGGTGAATGCAGGGCGCGAGCCGCACCAAGCCGTCGTGGCGGGCACGCAGGGAAAGACATTCGCCGAGCTCGAGGCCGCGCTGTTGCGTGAAGGACCGATTCCAGACTGGGTGACCTATCCCGCGGGCCCGGGCGCCGTCGGGGGCGGCGACAGCTCCATCGTGACCGGCAACGTCACGCCGGGCAACTACCTCATCCTCTGCTTCATTCCGAGCCCCGACGGCAAGCCCCACGTCATGAAAGGCATGTTTCGCCGACTCGTGGTCACTCCTTCTCTTCCGCCCCAGCCGCAGAATGCGGTCGTTGTCGCGGAGCCGAAGTCCGACGTAACGATGACGCTGTCTGACTACGGCTTCGCGCCGTCCACGCCGCTGACCGCCGGCCCGCACACGATTCGCGTCGAAAACAGCGGGCCGCAGTTGCATGAGCTCGCGATCGAGCGCCTGTTGCGGGGCAAGACCGTGGCCGACTGGCAGCAGTGGATGATCGGCGGAATGCGTGGCGCCCCTCCGGCTGAGCCGGCGGGTGGGTTCGTCGGGCCCGACAGTGGGAAAGTCGGTTGGTTGATGATTACGCTGAAACCGGGGAGCTACCTGTTGAACTGCTACGTGCCCGATGCGAAGGATGGGAAGCCGCATTACGTGCATGGGATGATCCAACAGATCACAATCAATTAGGGCGGCGATGGGCGGCAAAAGGCGGCGAGGGCCGTTTCGCCGCCCCCCGCCGCCTTCCGCCGACTTACGCCGTCGGTTTAGAAGACCCAGTGCACCCCGATCTGCGTCTGTTGCGGATCGCCCAGGCCGCTGCGGAGCGTGCCGTCGAAGTTGAACTGAAGACTCGGCGCGGACGGATCGCGGAAGTTGTCAGCGCCGAGCACGTTGAACACCTGCGCGACGAGCTCAAGCCTGCCCCGCTTGCCCAGATCGAACGGCCACGTCAGACCGACGTCCCAGGAGAAGTAGGAGTTGTCCTTCCGAAGCGTGTTGCGCTTGAGGATTACGCCCGTCGGATTCCCGAGTGCATCCAGGCAGATCCGATCCGTCGGGCTCCCGGCACGCTGACCAGTGGCCTGGTTGTTGGTGCCGCACCGTTCCGACGTCGGCTGCGCCGAGTAGATGCTCAGGCGGTTGTTCAGGAAGAGCCCGCCACCGATATGCGCCAGCATCCAGCCGTTGAGGCGATGACGCTGATCGCGATCACTCCAATTGTACTCGCGGTCGAGCCGGTCCGGACGCGCGTAACGGAATGTGAACGGATCACGCTCATTGTCGTCATCCGATTTGTCAAACGACAACGTGTAGTTCACCTGAAACAGGAAGTTCGGGTCGAGCACCCGCTTCAGACCGATCGTCACACCGTTGTAGCGAGACTTGGCGCTCGACTCGACCGTAGTGAGCGTGGTAATCCCGTTGATATCCGATGGGCTGGTCAGCGCCGAGTCCCAGGGGGAACCGAATGCCGCCGCATTCCGGTTGATAAACCGCGTGACCCGGTCGGTCCGTGCGTGTGTGTAGCTGATCGAGGCGCCCAGATCGCTTCCGAGTTGCCATTCGTAGCCCGCGCTCGCGCTGAGCGTGCGCGGGTTGCGGAAGTTCTTATCGAATACGAAAACATCGGGAAAGAAGACGGCGCTCGGGGCCACGTTGTCCGGGAGCTGACTTCCGAACCCGGGGACAGGACCGAAGAAGAACGCGCGGAAGTAGGTCATACCGACCGAGCCATTCGTACTCCGGCTCGAGGCGAGATTGAGGCCTGGAATACGCGCGTTGTACAATCCCACGCTACCGCGCACGACGCGCCGTCCATCACCGCCCGGATCGTACGCAAACCCGAAGCGCGGCTGGAACATGCTCTTGTCCGAGGGGATCGTGCCGTCGGACGGGAACGTACTGACGACCGTAGCACCCAGATCGTTGACCCGTGTCCGCGTTTGCCCGATAAACGGCGCGTAAAACACCTGGGAGGGCGGCGTGATCGGGTCCGCCTGGATCTGCGCCTCCCAGCGCAGTCCGTAGTTGATGGTCAACTTTGGACTGGGCCGCCACGTGTCCTGGATGTAGAGAGCGTACTCTGATTGCGGAATGTCCTGGGTCCCCGCCTCGCGCACCGACCGGCCGACGCCCGCTTGCTGGAGGTAGAGCAGGACGCCGCCGTCCTGGGTCGAATCGCCGGCAAAATCGAGAAAGCTCTGGACCGAGCTGAAGATGTAGCGCGAGTTCGCGAACCCGACGAAGGTCTGGATGGAATGGACCTTGTTATACTCGAAGCCCGCCTTGAAGAAATGGTCGCCACGGGCGAACGAGATGTTGTCGAGTAGCTGGACGCGCGTGTCGTAATAGTCGATCGGCAGGAAGAAAGGCATGCCGAAGCGGAACCCCATGGTATCGACCGCGATATCGGGGAACGGTCGGGCGCCGCCGTCCACGCGATTCGGTCCGAGAATGGAGCTGCGTGGGCCGGAGTACGGCCGCGGCCGATCCTCCCGCGAATACTGGAACCGGAACTCGTTCGAAATGTTCGGCGTCAGATACGACACCAGGCTGCCGTTCACCGCGTTGGAATGGTCTTTTTCCAACCCATTGGCGCTGCGAGCCCACCGACTGACATCGAACGTCCCGTTGACCTGTTCCGACCAGCTGTGGTTGTACTTCAGCGTCGCGTGGTGCCGGTCGGACAGACGCAAGTCAAACTTGGCGAGGAGCGCCCGGGCGTCGTTGGTGCGCGCAATCGGCCCGTAGTCACCCGCCAGAGCCCCGCCGTAGGCGGTATCCATCCACGCGCGGATCCGCGCGTCGATGCGGCTGGGATTGGTTTGCTTGATCTCGTCGTAGATCTGCTGGTCGTACGCGACGAAGAAGAACGCGCGGTCGCGCTTGATCGGCCCGCCGAGTGTGAATCCGAATTGATGCTGGGTGAAGTCGGGGTCGAGCACTTCGGACCCGTGCCGCGCCGTCCCCGAAAGCGCGCCGTCCTTCCCGTAATAATGCATCGATCCGCGGAGCTGGTTCGTGCCGGACTTGGTGATCACGTTCACGAAGCCGCCGGAGGAGCGGCCGAACTCGGCGTTCGCGCCCGACGAGGTTACGACGATTTCCTGCACCGCGTCGAGGTTGAACGTGAAGGGCGGGCGCTGCCCGCCACGCTGCTCGCCGAAGAATGGGTTGTTGAAGTCGGCGCCGTCGACCGTAATGTTGTTGTGAATCCCCTTCTGCCCGCCGATCGACAGCTCGTCGCCGTCGGGTCCCTGGACGATCGCCACGTTGGGCGTGAGGAGCGTGAGGTTCAGGTAGTTGCGCCCGTTGTTCGGCAGCCGCTCCACGGCCGCATCGGGCAACCGGGTCGAGTTTTCGATTCTCGTCGCCTCCACCACCGACGGCGCGGCCTCGACGACAACCGCCTGCAGCTGCACCGCCGCGAGGGGCAGCGTCAGGTTCACGATCTCACCGACGCTCAGGCGGATGCCGGTGCGCCGCGTCTCGCTGAACCCCACCGCCCGAGCCGTTGCGTCGTAGCTACCCAGCGGCAGGAGCGACGCGACGAAGGTCCCGCGCTCGTTCGTCGCGAACTGGCGCTGGAACCCGGTCTGCGTCTCCCGCAGGACGACGCTCGCGTTGGCGACGGGCGCGCCTGACGGGTCGGTGACGGTGCCGCGGATAATGCCTGTGGTAGCCTGCGATTGTGCCGCCAGGATCAGCGGAAACAAGAGAGCCAAGACCATGCTTCGGCCTCCGACGGGATGGAAGTGGGACGTTTCGGGACGGCTAGCGTATCACCCGTGCTGGAGGTCCGCAAGGCTTAGCTTTCCAGGCGATGCAGAACGCCGAAATCGCCCGCCTGCTCGGCGACGTTGCCGATTTGCTGGAGATCTCCGCGGCCAATCCCTTTCGCGTGCGCGCGTATCGCAATGCGGCGCGTACGGTCGCGGATCACCCCGATCCGCTCGCCGAGCTGGTCAAGCGCGGCGACTTCGACCTCACCGATCTGCCCGGGATCGGGGGCGGCATCGCCAAAGAGATCACGACGCTGGTCGAAACGGGTACTCTGCCGCAGCGCCAACAGCTCGTCGCAACGGTTCCGCCCGGCCTGCTCGAGCTGCTGCGGATTCCCGGCCTGGGCCCCAAGCGCGTCAAGCTGTTTCACGATGAGCTGAAGGTGAACAGCGTCGCAGATCTCAAACAGGCGCTCGAGGCGGGCAAGATCGCGAAGCTCGGCGGCTTCGGACCCAAGCTGCTCGAACAGATCCGCGAGGGTGTCGCCGGCGCGGGTGCGACACAGCGCCGCATGGTTCTGCACGAGGCCGAGCAATACGCGCGCGCACTCGTGGAGTACCTCAAGGCGGGTGCAGGGGGCGGAGCGGGCGGCATCGATGCGATCGAAGTCGCGGGCAGCTTCCGGCGCCGCCGCGAAACGATCGGCGATCTCGACATCGTCGTCAGCTGCGCCGACCCGCCGGCGGTCATCGCGCATTTTGGAAAGTTCAACGAAGTCACCCATGTCGCGTCGCAGGGAGACACGCGCTCCACGGTGCGGCTCTCGAGTGGACTGCAGGTGGATCTCCGCGTCATCGAGCCCGCCTGCTTTGGCGCGGCATTGCAGTACTTCACCGGATCGCAGGCGCACAACATCGAGCTGCGCAGAGTCGCGCAGGCGAAAAAGCTCAAGCTGAACGAATACGGCCTCTACCGCGGCACTAAGTGCATTGCGGGCCGGACGGAGCAGGAGGTATACGCCGCGCTCGGGCTCGACTGGATACCGCCGGAGCTGCGCGAAGGACGCAACGAAATCGCCCTGGCCAGGGACCACCAGCTACCCACCCTCGTGACGCTGGAGGAGATCCGCGGGGACTTGCAGATGCACACCGATGCGAGCGACGGCAAGGCGACCATGGCCGAGATGGTCGAGGCGGCGCGCTCACTCGGCTATGCGTATATCGCCATCACCGATCATTCGCCGCGCATGTCGATGGCGGGCCAGAGTCCGGCGGAGCTGCGCGCCCAGTGGAAGGAAATCGACCGGCTCAACGCGCGGTTGCGGGGCTTCCGCGTGCTCAAGAGCGTCGAGATGGACATTCTGGAAAACGGCAAGCTCGACCTTCCCGACGACGTCCTCGCGGAAGCCGACTACGTGGTCGCAACGATTCACTACGGGCTGAAACAGAGCGAACGCCAGCTCACGGACCGCTTGCTCGCGGCGATCGACAACCGGTGGGTGGATGCGATCGGGCATCCGACCGGCCGCATCGTGCCGGTGCGGCCCTCCTATCCGCTCGACTTCGACGTCGTCGCGAAGGCCGCGGCCGACGCGAAGTGCCTGCTCGAGATCAACGGCAGCGAACGGCTGGATCTACCCGACACGCTGGCCGCTGCCGCCAAAGGACACGGCGTCCGGTTCGTGCTTTCTACCGATGCGCATAACCAGCGAGAGTTGGGATTCATGCGCTTCGCCGTGTCGGTGGCCCGGCGGGCGGGACTGACCGCAGCCGACATCCTCAATACGCGGCCGCCGGCCGAATTTCTGAAAGGGTTACGTCGCAACCGTAACCGCTAACAGCTCGATCTGCGCGACTGGCTCGAAGCTGTAGCGGTGGTGCCGCGTGGGACCGAGCCGCTGAATCGCGTCGAGGTGGTCGGGCGTCGCGTAGCCCTTGTTCGTTTCCCAGCAGTAACCGGGATGACGCGCCGCCAGACGGTCCATCAGACAATCGCGCAACACTTTGGCGATGACCGACGCCGCCGCGATCGAGTGGCAGCGGGCATCGCCGTTCACGATCGCCTCGTGCTCACAGCCCAGCTCGGGACAGGGCAGGCCGTCGATGAGCACGTGGGCGGGCACGAAGCCGAGCCGGCGCAGCGCCCGCCCCATCGCGAGAATCGACGCCCGGCGGATGTTGAGCCGGTCGATCTCACGCACGCTGGCGGCGCCTACCGCCACCGCGAACGCGCGCTCGCGAATCTTGGCGGCGAACTTCATCCGTTGCAGGTGCGTGAGTACCTTCGAGTCGTCGAGCCCGCGGATCGGCTTGGCGCCCATCGGAAACACGACGGCCGCGGCCACCACTGGACCAGCCAGGGGACCGCGGCCGACTTCATCGATTCCGGCGACGATACTGCGACCTTCGCACCACAATGCCGCCTCGCGTTTCAGCGACGGGCGGCGGTGCTTCACGTCTGCGACTGCTCCTGTTCGGCGGCGCCGCCGGTTGGTACCGCAATCCCGCGCTTCTCGCGGATCCGGGCCGCTTTGCCGGCGAGCCGGCGCAGGAAGTAGAGCTTCGCGCGCCGCACGCGGCCCTTGCGCAGCAATCCGATTTCGGCGATCAGGGGTGCATGCAGCGGGAAGATGCGCTCCACCCCTACGCCCGCCGAAATCTTCCGGACGGTGAACGTCTCGTTGATGCCGCCGCCGCGCCGGGCAATGCAGATGCCCTCGAACGCCTGGAGACGCTCCTTCTCACCTTCGCGCACGCGCACCATCACGCGCACCGTGTCGCCGGGGGCAAAGGCCGGGATGTTTTCCCGCAGATTCTCCATAGCCACTTCCTCTAGTCTTCGTTCTTTGCCCATAAGTCCGGTCTCCGCTCGCGCGTTAGACGTTCGGCTTGTGCCGCCCGCCATGCCGCAATCTTGTCGTGGTCGCCACTCAACAATACGTCCGGGACGTCGAGCCCGCGATAGCTGGGCGGCCGCGTGTAGCTGGGCGGCGCGAGCAA
>Ga0184623_10001149_pt1 | contig 11462 bp, 14 predicted proteins | sample PLM1_100_b1_FD_133138 | JGI IMG/M metagenome (GOLD analysis project Ga0184623, IMG submission 133138) | Groundwater sediment microbial communities from an aquifer in East River, Colorado, USA - PLM1_100_b1 | ecosystem: Environmental > Terrestrial > Soil > Riparian zone | place: USA: East River...
AACAGCTTGCCCTTCCAGAACGAGAGCAGCCGCTCCGGCCCGGTGAGGCACATCACCTTCCACCAGGAGTGACGGCGGTGCTCGGGACCGGGCTCGGCGTGCGGCCCCAGCCGACGCTTGGTCCGGTCGGTCAGGCCCTCGAGCAGCCACGCCCGGAACGGATGCTGCGCCGCCGAGCGGGGACCCGGACCGGTGGTCGTCGCCACGGCTTCTCCTGCGTGCTGCGGGCGATGCGGCCGCCGAGGAGGCGGCGGCCCGCAAGTCGAGGGTACGACGGCTCGCCAATCCGGACCCGGCGCGTCGGCGGATCTCAGCCGTCACGCGGCGGGACCGGTCCTTCCATCGCTGCGGCCTGGCCGCTCGAGTCGGCTAGCGGGGGCCCGCCGCCGTGCCCGGTGGCTCGACGACCCGCACACGCACGGCGCGGAACCGCTGGGGCGTGCGCTCCAGCACGCGCAGCCGCGGGTCCGGGACATCGAGGTGGGACTCAACGATCAGCGGCCGCAGCACGGCAAGGCGCGGATCCTCGAGCACCGCGCCGACCGCGCGGCGGTCGCCACCGGTCACGACGGCGTCCAGGCCGGCCGACGCTGGCGCCAGGGTGGCCGCGGCGGCGTCGGCAGCCGCAGAAAACGCGGCGCGGGCCTGCCCCTGCCTGCGCCGGGCGAACCGCTGCTGCGACCACCCGCCCGCGGCGCTGCGGCCCCGCACCGGGCGTGAGCCGACCTTGGACGCTACCAGTCGCGTCCCGTCGAACACGCCGGCGGCGTAGCCGCCCAGCCGGACCAGAAGGACGCCCACACGCCGGTGCGCGACCGCATGGGCGATCAGACCGCCGTACGGCGCCTCCACATCGATGCGCAACGGCGCAAACGGGACACGGCACTCGGCGACCGCACCGTCCGCCGCTGTGAGCACGACCGCGGTCTCCCCCACCGTGCACGTCGCCGCGCCGTGGCGCCCGGCGAACCGGTTGAGCCAGCCCTCAAGCCGCTCCGGGTCAACGACGACCCAGCGGCCACCGCCGGCGGCAGGCGACGCGTTCACCCACTCATGATCCCCGACCATCGGCGATCAGCTGGTTGGCTGGCCCGGCTGAGGCAAGCGTGCAAGGCTGGTGCGCGTGGTCGCCCGAGAGCAGGAGGTTCGTATGGCTTCGGCCGAGTCGGAAGCTACGGGTCCCGAGGACGAGGTGAAACGCAAGTTCCGCGAAGCTCTGGAACGTAAGCGCGGGCGGCAGGAGGACGCGAACACGGCAGCCGAGGGGACGGACTCCTCGAAGAAGGCGCGTGGCGCCCACGGGCCGGCCAGAAGCCAGCGTTCATTCCGCCGCAAGAGCGGCGGCTGACCCTGCGGCTGGCGACCGATCGCCCTCGACGGAATCGAGCTGTTCAACATCGCCTCGGTGACGGTCACCCGTTACCGCTGGCGCGGAACGAAGATCCCGTCCCCCTGGCCCGCGACGGCCGCCGAGCAGCGCGATCGCCAACAGCGCGACGAGCGGCGCGGTATTCGGATCGGTCGCGTGGCCGCTGTAGAGCTGACCGAGGTCCTGCCCGACCACCCAGATCGCCAGCGCGAGCACGAAGCCGGCCGCGACGGCGGGGCCGCGGCTCCTCCGGTGGAGCGCGGCGAGCCCGATCAGCGCCTCGGCGACGACCAGTGCGACAACGACCGCCGTTCCGTGGCGCGTTGTCCAGCCGGCGAGCGACGCGTCGAGCCGGCCGAGCCAGCCCGGAGCGCCGTCGGCGCCGCCGGCGATCGCACCCGCGACCGCCGTGCCGGTGTTCTGGCCGGGGAGCGCCTGGAAGACCGCTCCGCCGACCCAGAGCACCGCCCAGGCGAGCGGCAACCAGCGGGCCGGCGCTTGGTGCGAGGGATCGCGCCGCGGCCAGGCCGCGAGTGCGAGCACACCGTAGAGCAACGCGGATCCCGGCGCGCCGGTCAGCAGGCTCGCGTGCCCGCTGACGAGTCCGGACAGGCCTTCGCCGAAGAACCACACCCCGAGCGACCACGGGAGCGAGGCGGCGAGCGCGAGCCTGGCGGTGCGCGGGACAAGCAGTCCGAGCCCGATCAGCAGTTGGACTGCCGCGAAGGGCACATCCCAGGCGACCGGGTGGGCCGCGATAATGCTCGCGCCCCACTGGACCGCGGCGGCGACGAAATGGGGCTGCCCGGCCGCGGTCGGGGCGATGACCTGCGTCGCGAAGCCGGTTCCAAGCATGAACGGCTGGAGTTGCAGCCCGCCGTCCAGCAGCCACAGCAGGCCGAGCGCGATCTGCAGGTGGCGGCGGCTGATGCGAACGCCGCGGAAAAGGGAAGTTGCGTGCATGTCGGTTGCTCCCGGTTGCCCGCGCCGAGTCGCATGGGGCGACCCGGCGCGGGCGATCGTCGTTGTGACTCCGCGACCCCGCCTACTGCGACGAGTCGGTGTAGCGGCCGCCGGTGTTCTGGTTCCAGAGCCGCCGGTTACCCATCTCCGAGATGTAGTCGACGCGTGCCTGCTGCGGCCAGCCGATCTGGCTCCAGCTGCCGATCACATAGCTCATGTTGTACGGCCCGTCCGCGGGCGTCGTCAGATAGGTGGGTGCGACCGATTGGTAGTAGCCCTCGACGGCCGACGGGAGCTTCGTCGCGCTTTCGGTGAAGAGCAACGGTGCGTGGAAGCCCAGGTGCGACAGCGGAGCCGACGCGACCGCGGCCTGCCAGTCGTTGATGTTCACGAGCGTGAAGCCGTGGCCGGGGCCGGTGATCTTCCAGCCGACCATGCCTTCCGGGTCCCACATCTTCGCGAAGGCGATCGCCGTGTCGACCGGGTTGTCCACCGGGTCGGCGTTGAAGGCGACGATGTCGTCGTTGGTGACCCGGATGATCGTCCCGTACTGCGAGAGCTGCTTCGCGACCGCGGACGAGATCTGGGCGGGGCCGCCGAACAGGTAGATACGCGCCTGCCCGTTGCGGCGCTTGAGCGCGTCGACCGTCGCCTGAGGCACCGAGTTCTTGCTCACCCACTGAAGGCCGGAGGCCATGTGAGCGACCCAGTGTGTGGCCGGCAGCAGGTAGCGGTAGTCGGTCCCGTCCATCGAGCCGACCATCACGTTCTCCATCCCGTTGCCCATGTTCGGGACGCCGGTGTCGGGGTTCTGGATCGACCCGTAGAGCTGGTCGACCTTGTTGGCGAGCTCGGGCACGCTCGGCGCCGTCACCTCGACGTACTTGACCCCGATCGCCTTCAGCTGGTTCGCGACGGCGGAGTTGGCCGCGGCGCCGACCAGGAAGACGCTGCGGGTCCTCGTGCGTCGCCACGGCCAGCATCCATCTGCGCTTCCGGCTAGCCCCCAAAAATCGAACTACCGGATACCCGGAAACCCTGTGGATCCCAAAGACCTCGGCGCGGCTGTCGAGATCGCGGTGTCGGGTACCTGGAAGGTGACACTGATCGTGAACGCGAGATAGGCGAAGTCGGCGTACCTCGGCGGCTGCGACTCGATGAAGTCGATGCCGCCGTCGCTGCAGACCGCCGGCGGCACCAGCGGCTTGACGCCGTTCACCGCCGCGGCCACTGCACTGGTGGACCGGCCACATGCACAGCGAACACTCATCGGCCGCACAGCTGACACTCAGGTTGGGCCGGGATTGTGGCGCCCACGACAGCGGTGCCATCGCGGTAAGGCACACGGGCAGGCAATATGCGGAGGACCATTCAGATGAGGGACCACGACGAGGAACTGCACGACCACGACGGGGGCTTGTCTCACGACCTACCCATGCTGCTGAGCCGGCGGCGGGCCCTCTCTCTGTTCAGCGGGGCCGGCCTGGCAGCGGCCCTGGCCGCCTGCGGCTCGGGCTCGGCCTCGGAAACCGGCTTGGGCACGAATCCCGCAACGGCCGGCTCGACCACGGGATCGGCGCCGAGCAGCGCCACGGCGTCCGGCACGGAGATACCCGAGGAAACCGCCGGGCCTTACCCCGCTGACGGCTCCAATGGCGTCAATGTTCTGACCGAGAGCGGCATCGTGCGCAGCGACATCAGGGGCAGCTTCGGCGGGGCATCCGCCGTCGCCCAAGGGATCCCGCTCACCATCAAGCTGACGGTCCTAGACACCGCCAACGGCTCCGTCGGCTTGGCGGGCACCGCCATCTACCTATGGCACTGCAACATCGACGGCAAGTACTCGCTCTACTCCGAAGGGATCAAACAGGAGAACTACCTGCGCGGCGTGCAGGAGGCCGACAGCGACGGCTCGGTGACATTCACCAGCATTTACCCGGGGGCCTACTCCGGACGTTGGCCACACATCCACTTCGAGGTCTGCCTCGAGGCCGCTACAACTGCGAGCAGCAAGCTTCGAACGTCCCAGCTCGCACTACCCGAGGACGCCAGCAAGCTCGTCTACGCCACCGACGGCTACGGCGCCAGCACGCGGAACATTGCACGGTCCTCGCTCGACACAGACAACGTATTCCGGGACGGCTACTCGCTACAGCTCGCGACATTGACCGGCAACCCGACCGACGGGATGACCGCGACGCTTAACATCCCCGTGTAGCGCGACCGCGCCCGGGCGACACTCCGGAGGGGCCGGCTCGGCGAGGTCCTGGAAGGTCGACCGGCACTGCGTCACGCGCTGGTCGAAGCCCGACACCCTTGGCAACGGACGAGTCTTGCCAGGGCAGAATTCCGTCGGACGGGCATGGCCGAACACAGGCCGGTCCGCCACACTGTGGCCGTGCCCGCTCATTACCGCGCCCCTGGTTGGTTCACCCGCAACGTCCTCAACCAGGCGGTCGCGTTCCTGACCCGACACGGCATGAGCCTCCTCGGTTCGCGAGTCCTCGCGGTAAGAGGGCGAACCAGTGGCGCGTGGCGGACGACACCGGTGAACCTGCTCGACCTCGACGGCCGCCGCTACCTGGTGTCGGCCCGGGGGGAGGGCCAGTGGGTGCGCAACCTGCGGGTCGCCGAGACCGGCGAACTCCGGTTGGGCAGGCGCGTCGAAGCGTTTCGGGGTCGAGAGCTCACCGACGAAGAGAAGGTGCCGGTTCTGCGGGCCTACCTGAAGCGCTGGAAGGTGGAGGTAGGGATATTCTTCGAGGGCGTCGGACCGGACGCGAGCGATGACCAGCTTCGTGCGATCGCGCCCAATCACCCGGCGTTCGAGGTGCTGCCTGTGGCCTGATCGACACCCGTCGTTCCCCTTCCCCAAGCACCGCAGCAGTGTGCTACCGCAAGGCGCTCACGGACCGCGCCACCAACAGATCACACTCGCTCGGGTAGCGATGCTCCGGCTTGCCCGACCTGGTGCCGCGGTGGTCATCGAATCCTATGTGGCGACCGATCCTGCCCAGCGAGGCCAGCCAGGCGAAGCCAAATCGCGGCAACCACGCCATGGCTGCGATCCTCCAGGCGGAATCGAGCACGGTGCGCTTCCGATCGGCCCCTCGCGACGCCGAAGTTGCGAACTGTCGCTCGTCGAGTCGGATCCCTGCCTCGATGTCGTGGAGTTCGAGTGCAAACCTGATCCGATCGACCAGCCCGAGAGGCGGCGGGTCGATCGCCTCGTACAGGGTCCGCATGGCGGCCAGGATCGCAAAATCGTCCGCGTCGAGCGGCTGGTGTTCGGCGCCGTCATACGGCTTGGGCGTGGGGGGCGGAGGGCTCATGGGTGGCTCCAGGACGAGTCGTTGGTCAGCAATGCTCGGAGCTTGGCGAGGCAGCGCCCCCGGGTTGGGCCGATGCTGCCTAACGGCATCCTGAGTGCCTGCGCAACTGATTGGTAGTCGGGCCGGTCCGCGAATGCAACAATGCGCAGCAACTCGCGGCAGCGCGGTGGCAGCTTCTGAATGTTATTCCAAAGGCACCGCCACCGCTCGTAGTCGTAGGCGAGTTGCTCTGGGTTCGGGGTAGGGTCCGCAAGCTCCTCGAGCGGCTCCGGCCCCATCATGCGGCGCCGTCGCGAGGCGTTGCTGATCTGCCAAGCCTCTCGTCGGGTAGCGGTTATCAACCATGCGGTCAACGCGCGTGGAGACCGAATGTCGTCAAGGTGCCGTAGCAGGCGTAGCCACGCCGTTTGTACCGCATCCTCGGCATCCGCGTGGGCAAGACCCTGCTCCCGGGCGACCTGCCAGAGAAGTGGCGTCAAGGTGCTGACAAACTCGACGAGGCCGCCATTGTCGCCTTCGCGCGCCGACTCCAAGCAGTTCGCGAGCCGCTCGTAGCGGCTTTCGATTGCCGGGTCGTGGGCGGCGCGCACAGCAGTTGTTTGGGAAGAATCCGATTGGGTCACTTCTGACCTGCTCTCAGCGTCGCGATAGTTCGCCACGTGCACGAAGTCGTCGTCCGATTTGATCTCACCGGTGGCCCGTCCTCGCCCGGGGTGGCGCGTTGGAATCCCGTGGTCCCGGCCCGACGAAGCCCAGATTCCGGCGGATCAAGCGGGTCTTCTACCCGACCGTTATCGAGGCGCACGGATCGCTCGGGATCTCGCATGCCGGCCTCCGGCCACGGTGAGCCTGCTGAGTATAGGAGTAAAGAAGGCCGACCCGGCAACGCTGATACGAGAACGGGTCACGTTTCCGTAACTAGGCGCTGTTCGACCAGTAGTCATAAGAGATTAACAAGTAAAACTCGTCAAACTTGTGACCCAGGGCTGGCGGCGGGTGAGCTTAGGTGGTCCTTGGCTGAACTGCGGTGCGCGCGGTCGGTATGCCTCAGCGACCCGCAACCGTGGCGACGATGGCGTCAAGCCGCTGGGCGTGTGCCCCACGCCAGTAGGGGCGGCCGCACGCCAGGCAGCGGGAGAACTGCGTGTACGAGCGGCGCGTACCGTGCTCCAGCAGGTGCTGCACCTGCTGCTTCGCGACGGGCTGGAGGGCGCCGTTGCAAGCCAGGCACCGCGACCACGGGGCGAGCGGGGGGTCGAAGCGCTCCAGCACGTCGGCAAGTTGGTCGTCAGGACGGCTGCCACGCACGTACGCTCCAGCGGTCAGCGCGCGGCGCCGCAGCAGCCCGCGGTCCTGCGTCAGCACCACCCGTTGCTCCGCGGCGGCCTGCGCCACGAGCTCGGCGTCCGCGGCGTCGTTGCGGTAGGCCGCGTCGATGCCGAGCAGGCGCATCCGGCGGGCCAGCGTGCCCAGGTGCACGTCGAGGACGAAGCGCGGATCGGTGATCCGCTGCGGGCGGGACACCGGCAGCACATCGATCACATCCTCGGCGCATGGCCGGGCAGACGGCGGCAAAGGTCGGCCACCGACACGCAGTTCGCCGATCTCGGTTCGCGGCACTCCCAGCGACTCGACGACGTGCCCGACGCTCGACACGCCGTCTACGCGCACGGCTACATCGCCGTGACGATAGCGCACCGGAAGCAGGAAGCGCAGGGACGCGGCCACCCGTACCCGCGCCGTCTCCGGGCCCATTCCGGCATCGTATCCACGCCGCAGCCGGGTCAAGGGCTTCGGAAGCAGCGCAGCCGGCCTGATCGAGCGGACCGTGCGGGGCCGGGCCGCGGCGTCTCATGGTCGGCGTGCCAAGGTCTTAGCCCACCTCGCCGCTCACCCCGTCGCGAATCCGCCGACCTCGTACGAGCTTCGCGACGGTCGGATCTACCGCTGGACGATCGACGCGGGATCTGCCTGCGCGACGTGCTCACGTCCCGCTCCGTCTGTGCGTGACTACGCAGTCTTCACCGGAACCGCTTGCAGCTCTGAGCCGCTTCGAACGTGCGACACCTGACCGCGCCCGGTCGCCTCAGGCGCCGCACGTTCGTCGAGGGCCGGATCGCCTCTACTGCTCCTGCTTCTTCGCCAGCAGGTCGGCCATGGTGTCGAGGAAGCCCGCGGTGCCCTCCTTGGCCTCGTCGTACTGTTCGTCGGTGAGGTGGCCACCGCTCTGGCGCAGCACCAGCTCGGTCTTGTCGCCGAGGTCGTTGAGCGTGAATGTGAAGAGCTCGAACTCCTCGCCGAGGTGGTCGGCGTCGATGAAAGCCAGCACGAGCCGCTCCGGCTCGACGACCTCGCGGTACTGACCGCTCCACGGCATCTCTTTCTCGCCCCAGACCATCTTCAAGCGCCATGCGCCGCCAGGCCGTACGTCCATCTCTGCCACCTCGACCTGCGCCTGGTCGGTCCCGAACCAGACGGCGAACTGGTCGGGTCGGGTGATGGCCTCCCACACCAGCTGCCGTGGTGCGTCGAACACCCGGGTGATGGTGTACCCGCGCTCGGCGTTCTGCTCGGGGGTTAGTTCGTCGGTCATCGTGGTTCTCCTTCTTCTTGATCGCTGTGCTTTCGTCGCTGATCGCTGTGCTCTGCTTGCTGGTGCCGATCGCTCTTGCGCTGGATCGCCCGCAGGTGCTGGTCGAGGCTGTCGAAGCTGCCCTCCCAGAACTCGCGGTACCGGTACAGCCAGCTGGCGGCGTCCTCGAGGCGACGCCCCCGCAGCCGCGCCGGTCGCCACTGCGCCTCACGACCTCGGCTGATCAACTCGGCGCGCTCCAGCACCTTCAAGTGCTTCGAGACCGCCTGCAGGCTCATCTCGAACGGGTCGGCCAGCTCGTTCACCGTCGCCTCGCCTTCCGCGAGCCGTTCAAGGATCGCCCGGCGGGTCGGATCGGCGAGGGCGGCGAAGGTGAGGCTGAGCTGGTCGGTTGCCATGTCGTACTCATCCAGAAGGTTGATTAACCAGTAGGTTGAACCTACCGTGCCATGGCGGTCTGTCAAACGATCGATGCGGGAACGCAGCGGTGGGGTCCAGACGTGGATGGCGCGTCAGGGTCGGGACGCACCGCGGCGTGGCCGTCGATGTTCAGCCGATCGGGAAGTTGCGTGGCGGGCGCTGTGGTTGTGTCGGCGGAAGTCACGAGCGGTTGTGCCAGGAGGGGATGTGTCGATGCGAGCCGTGATCGCGGACCCGTCGGCGCCGGCGGCGCTGCGCTTGGCTGAGGTTCCGGAGCCGGCGCCCGGACCGAGCCAGGTGCTGATCGACGTGCGCCACGCCTCGCTGAACTACGGGGATCTCAACGACGCCCGGTCTGGCCGGGTGCCGCCGGGTGCGGTGCTCGGTTCGGATGTTGCCGGTGTCGTGGCGCGGGCCGCGGCCGATGGCAGCGGGCCGGCGGTGGGCGCGCGCGTGGTGGCGTTGGCAGCGGGGGCCTTCGCCCAGCGCTGCGCGGTCGAGGTCGGCGCGCTGGCCGAGGTCCCGCCCTCGGTTGATCTGGCCCAGGCGGCTGCTTTGCCGGTGGCCGGCGTCGCCGCGTTGCGGGCGCTGCGTGCGGCCGGCCCGGCCCTGGGCAAACGGGTGCTGGTCACCGGCGCATCCGGCGGCGTCGGCCGGTTCGCGGTGCAGTTGGCGGCGCGCGCCGGGGCGCACGTCATCGCGTCGGTCGGTTCGGCAGCCCGCGGCGCGGGCTTGGCCGGGGCCGGCGCCGACCAGGTCGTAGTTGGTCTGGACGGGGTCGACCAGCCGGTCGACGTGGTGCTGGACAACGTCGGCGGCCCGCAACTGGTCGCGGCGTGGGGCCTGCTCGCGCCGGGCGGCAGTCTGCAAAGCATCGGTTGGACCTCTGGGCAGCCGGCCGTCTTCCCGCCGTATTCGACGGTCGGACCGCCCAAGTCGTTGACCTCCTTCCTAATCGAAGGCGCGGCCAGCGCGGAGCTAGCCACCCTCGTGCAGCTTGTTGCGCAGGGCAGGCTCGCTGTTGATGTCGGCTGGCGCGGCCCGTGGGAGCAGGTGGCCGAGGCGGCCGAGGCACTGCGCGGGCGGCGGGTGGACGGCAAGGCGGTGATGGATGTCAGACCCGCTGCCGACTAGCCGGTCTCGGTCGCCGTCAGGAGCACCGGCCTCCGCAGGCTGCTCGTCGTGCTGGGATCCGGTTGCCTGTGAGCTCGAGGCGTTCAAACCTGCAACGGGTGATGGGCGTGGCCGCCAGGCGCCGCTGGCGGCAAGGTCAACGCGGTCATAGACAAACGGTCCGCGGGCGACCCCATCACTGGTCCACCCTGCTGAGCGGCCGGAGCGGCCGGAGCGGCCGGAGGCACGACGGCTCCGCGATAACGCCGGCGGATCTGCCGCCGGCGGGATCGCGGAATCCGCGTGCGCCATGAGGGTGGCGCGGGTAATTCGCGGTCGCAGTCTGTCCAACTCTCGGCCCTCGGTCTGCCATCCGAGACGCCCGGCCGGAATGCGGGCGGGGGCTGCCACTCCAGCACCATTGGCACCACTGAAAACGCAACTTCGCCGGCCATGGCGCCCGCCCTCCTTCGGTGTGACGTTGTGGCGCGACACGCCGGGCGTGTCGCGCCACAACGTCACACCGAAGGCCAGGATGGCAGGATCCCCGGCTGATGGGAGCGCTCCCACACGGCCATGGGACCCCCGAAGGATTTCCGCACCTTCACCCTCAGCGACCGTCGCCTCGTAACGATCGACCTCGTCCACGACCCCGTGAAGCTGGCGCGCGTCCAGCTCTCCCAGGACGTGCCTCGGGCAGAAGTCCATGTCAACGCTGAATAGTCATGCACCGGCTCGGTCGCACTCAGTTCGGCGGGTCCGACCGTTCGGCCGTCGCCGCCCGGGCTGGAAGCGCGCGGCGGACTTCCGCTCTACGAACACCGACACTCGGTACCGGCCCGTCTCACCCGCGCCCGATCGACGACCCGTTGAGCGCCGGTCTTCTCATTCCGACGTCGGCGCGTCATGATGGCGAGCTGGGACAGGATTCTCGATGACCAGCCCCGTTTCCGCGATGAACTCGCGATGTCGCGCAGCCTGCGGGTGTGCACTGTGCTCGGCCCCACCCCCAGGCTGGAACCATCGCGCCAGCAGCCCGGGTTCTCGGAGGAGCAACACCACTGCGTCAGCTTCGGCAGCCCGTAGGCCGCGACGCGCTGGGCGGGTGCCAACGCTGGCGAGGACATGGCTCAGTGTCGCGTGGATCGGAAGCGGACAGATGAACGTCCAAGCCCGGGTACGTACACGGCTCCATTTGTCGCCGTAGGGTGCGATACGCGCGGTTGGCACCAATGCCGGACGAGCCGCGGTGTCGGGGCTCATGACGCGCTTCCCGAGCACATGCCGCGCTGGTTCAGTTGAAAGGGGGTGCGGGTGCCGGTGAACGGCCCAAGCCGTTGAATCTGATTGGCTCTAAGAGGTTCTGAAGCGGCCGGCGATCCGGCTTCTCGGCGTTCCTCGGCGGGATGGGGCCGGTCCACAGCGTAGCCCTGCGCGAAGTCGGCACCATAATGACGGAGGGCATCCAGAGTCGCTGCGTCTTCGACGAACTCGGCGACTGTCTGTATTCCCATTCCCTTGCACATGTCTATGATCGACCGCACCATGATCTGGTCGGTCCTGTTCGCTAGAAGGTTCGCCACGAACTCTCCGTCGATCTTCACCATGTCGAACGGCAGGTGTTTGAGGTTCGTGAACGAGCCGTGACCGGATCCGAAGTCATCGAGCGCGA
>Ga0184623_10001150_pt1 | contig 11454 bp, 8 predicted proteins | sample PLM1_100_b1_FD_133138 | JGI IMG/M metagenome (GOLD analysis project Ga0184623, IMG submission 133138) | Groundwater sediment microbial communities from an aquifer in East River, Colorado, USA - PLM1_100_b1 | ecosystem: Environmental > Terrestrial > Soil > Riparian zone | place: USA: East River...
CCTGAAGAACGTCGCCACCCAGGCGACGAGGACGATCCAGGTGAGGATTCTCATGGCCTGGGGCCTGGCGCCTGGGGCCTGGGGCCTAAGCCGGCCCCACCCGCCGCTGCGCTTCGAGAGCGAACGGCGAATCGGGGAATTCAGTCACGATCCGGCGATAAGTGTCGCGCGATTTCTGCTCGTTCCCCTGTGCCTCGTAGGCGTGGGCGAGGAGGACGAGAAGCGAGTCACCAGGCAGGATCTGAGTATCTTTGGGCTTCTTCAACTCGAGGTCGAGCTCGGCCGCGACCTGCTGCCCCTCTCCGCTGTCGATCCGAAGCTGGTAGAGGCTGTAGCGCGTCGAACCGACCAGGAAGTGCCTCGGATGGTCGGCGATGAATTTCTGCAGAAGCGTTCGCGCCGTGATCATGTCACCGCGCGCGGCGGCCATGCGGGCCACGTAGAGGCCGGCGACGTCCGAGGCGTTCGTTCCGGGGAATTTCGACTGGACGTCTTTGAACTGCTTCTCGGCGGCTGCGGTCCGCTCGGCTTCCGTCTTGAACTTCGCGCGGGGGTGGGGGCTCTGCGGATTGATGATCGGCGACTCCATCGTCTCGATGGCAACGGCGAGCACGTCCTGAGCTTTCCGTTCCTGAGTGCTTCCATAGAGGTAGTAGCCGTAGGACCCGGCGGCGATCAGGATGGCCGCGACGGCGATGAGGATGAGGAGGCGCTGGTTCTCCCGCGCCCGGCCGGTCAGGACTCCGACCTCGTCGACGAATTTGTCGTGTTTGAGCTCTCTGCGATGCTGGCGATCCATAGCTGGGAACCCTGAACCGTCAATGAAAGGGGCGGATTCCCACACGGAGGGGTGCTGGGTGCTGAGTGCTGGGTGCTGAGTGCTGAGTGCTGAGTGCTGAGTGGGCGGTACCCAGCACCCAGCACCAGGCACCCAGCACCCAGCACCCCAACGTTACCTACATCACGTTTCAACGTTCGCCCGGCGGTACAATGACGTCCTCAAGTAAATCCCCGGGGCATTGAAGTTGCACTGAAGCGTTCTGTCGAAATTCAGATCGTTGTACCGGGAGCACAATGAGCGCGCGGGTGTTGATGGCGACGACGATCGCCATGCTGGTTTCCCTTCCTGTTGTCGCTGCTCGAAACCGAGAGCCGAATGACGGCCGGCCCAGCGCGACGGTGCTCTGCTATCACATCGTCCAGTCGCCGCAGGATCCCCGTATGGAGATCAGCCGCGACACCTTCCGCCAGCACCTGCAGTATCTGGAGATGACCGGCTACAACGTCATCCCTTTGCGCGATCTCTACGAGTACGTCACCGGCAAGCGTGAGTCGATTCCCGACAACGCGGTCGTGATCACGATCGACGACGGCTGGCGCAGCGCCTACACGGAAGCGTTCCCGGAGCTGAAGAAGCGCGGCTTCCCGTTCACGCTCTTCGTCTATCCGAACATCGTCAACAAGACGACGGTCTCGGTCACCTGGGACCAGATTCGCGAGATGCAGGAAGGGGGCGCGGACATCCAGAGCCACACCTTCTCGCATCCATATCTCACTCGCCGCCGCCAGATCGATCTCGATGACGAGCAGTACGCGACGTGGTTGCGCAAAGAGCTGGTCGACAGCAAGAAGAAGATCGAGAAGGAGACAGGACGTCCTGTCGAGTTTCTCGCTTACCCGTACGGTGACTTCGACACGCGCGTCGCTACCGGCGTGGCGAAAGCGGGCTACGCCGCGGCGCTGACGTGCGAAGCGGGCCGCGTCCGCAAGGGAAGCGATCCGTTCCGCATGAAGCGCGTGGTCATCGACAAGACCATGGATTTCGCCGCGTTCCGCAGCTACATGGGAGCGAGCGCCATCGAGCTGGCCGAGCTCACGCCGTCGCCGGCCAAAGGCAGCGAGCCCGGCCAGACCGTCGTCTCGGCTCGCATTCCGGGCTACGCCTCACTCGATCCCCTTTCCGTCGGGATGGCGCTGCTCACTCTGGAATCCGTCGTCCCTTACGCCTATGACTCCAAAACGGGAGAAATCTCACTCCTGCTGACGGAGTCGATCAAGGGCGATGTGCACCGCGCCGTGGTCTGGGCACGCGACGCCAAGAGCGGCAAACGCGTCGAGGGGTCGTGGAGCTTCAAGCTGGCCCAGCCCACCCAGCCCGCCCCGCAACCGCAGGTGGCGGGAGCGGGTGGGGCGCCGTAGCGAGTGGAAACGTCGTTCTGAACCTCGCAACTCGCAACCTCGTCCGCGCCAAACCCCTCAGAAACTGCCGCTGGCAATTCGTGTGCAACGCGACGGCATAGGAGCATCTATGAAACGTGCATTTCTGACGGTTGTTCTCTTCGCCGCTGCTGCCACGGCCAGCGCGCAGATTCACTCGATCACGACCACGCGATCCCGCACCGGCGGCACCAGCTCGTTCAGCATCGGACCACGCCTCTCGAACTACTCGACCGACATCAACGCCGGACCAGCTCCGCTGGAGACCGGCCGGCAGAGCTCATTCGGTGTCGTGGGCGACTGGCGAAGCAACAATTTCGTGCTCGACTTCTCGTTCGATCACGATCCGGAGAATGGCATCAACATCAGCGACATCATCATCGACACCGGCAACTACGCCCGCGATCGCGGCGAAGCGACCATCGGATTCGCCATCGCCCCCATTCTCGATCTCCAGGGAGGGATCCGCTTTGACACGATCCGGATCGGCGGAGCATCGTTTTTCGGTACCCCGTTCCTCAGCCATCTCGACATCGATCATCAGGCCCTCACAGCGGGGATTCGCATCCACAGCGAAGACACCATGGCCCCCGTCGGTTTCTACATCCTGGGACGCGGCTACCTCGGCTCTGCGCAGTTCAAGATCAGCGGCCCGAATGTGAACACGGATAGTTTCGGGTTCCGCGCCGAGGGTGGGGTCAACGTCCGTCTGGCGGAAAGCAACTGGTGGGTCGTGCCGGGGCTGGAGTTCGAACAGTTCGAGACCGACGAGTTCAACATCAACCTCAAGACCAACCGCGTGTTCATCAACTTCGTCTACCGAAGCCGGATGTGACTAAGTGTCATCCCGAGCGTGAGCGAGGGACCTGGGCGGTCGGGAGGAGCTAAGAGCCGCCCTTCCCCCAGGTCCCTCGCTCACGCTCGGGATGACACATGGGTTACCGCACCTTTTTCAACCGCTCGAGGAAAGGCGCGGGGGGCTCGTAGCCTGTCAGGCGCGCCGACGTGACTTCCCTGCCGGACGAATCGATGAAGACAATAGTTGGTACGCCGAGGATCGCGTACTGCTTCGTGAGCGCCTGCGTCTTCTCGTCGTTCGTCAGCGTGAGGTCGGCTTTGATGCGGACGAAGCGATTCATCTCAGCGATCACGGCGGGATCGCTGAAAGTCTTCGCGTCGAGCTCCTTGCACGGCAGGCACCAGTCGGCGTAGAAGTCGATGACCACCGGCCGCTTCTGTGCTGACGCTGCGGAGATCGCGTTGACGTCGTACTTGCTCCACTGCACGCCAGCGGTCTCGCCGCGCGGAATCGCGAACGCGGCGCCGGCGACGAGCAGAAGCGAAGCGCAGGCGAGGCGCAGCGCGCGACCAGCCGTGCCGCGCGAGGCGAAGAGGAATACCGCCCCAACAAGAAGGCTGATCGCCACGCCCCACCGGTAGACCTCATCGCCCGTCAGCGGACGGAGGAAGTAGAAGGCCATCGCCACGAGCACGAATCCCATGGCCTTCTTCACCTGCACCATCCACTCACCCGGCTTGGGGAAGACATTCAGCAGCGCCAGGTAGGGAAACCCGAGGCCGAAGGCGAGCGCCGCGAACATTGCGCCGCCGACAACAGGGTCGCCGAGCTGCGCCACGAGCGTCAGCAGTGAAATCACGACCGGGCCGACGCACGGCGCGGCGACGATTCCAACCACCAGTCCCATCGCCGCCGCGCCGGCTAGACCAGCGCGGCCCTGCGAGCGATTGGCGATCCAGCGCGGCGGCTGAATCTCGAACGCGCCGAACATCGACGACGCCAGCACCAGCATGAGGATCGCGAACCCGATGAGCACCGCCGGCAGCTGCAGCCAGGCGCCGAAGAGCTTCCCGCCGATCGCAGCCATCACGCCGAGCGCCGAGTACATCACCACGAGACCGAGCACGTACATCGACGACAGAGCAAAACGGCGTGAGCGGCGGCCGTCGCTCTGCATGGCGAAGAATCCGAGGGTGATCGGGATGAGCGGCAGAACGCACGGCGTGAGATTCAGCGCCAGACCGCCGAGAAAGAGCAGTCCGAGCGTGAGCGGCAGACCTTTCGAAGCGAACGTTTCAGCGAGCTTGTCGCGGGTCGGGTTCTTCGGCGCCTCGGAAAGCGGAGTAAACGCTGTGGAAGACAGGCGCCTGTCCTCCACTAAGCCAAACACAACCTTCGCATTGTTCGGCGGCAAGCACACCGAGTCATTACAGGCCTGATAACGAAGGTCGGCAGTGATGTTCTGCGCGCCGCTCTTCAGCTTCCCTTTGAACGGAATCTGAAACGTGTGCTCGTACACCGCGATCGGCTTTCCTTCGGTGAACGCGAAGGACTGCATCTTGTGCTGTGGGTAGGCTGCCGAGGTGAGCTCCGCGCCATCGGTGAACGCGAGAGCGGTCGGGATCGCGTAGTCGAACGTGGGCGTGTGCGAATTGATGTGCCACCCGTCGGCCACTTTCGCGATGATCACACCCTCGATGGCATCACCGTTCCTGCTCGTGACCGCGCCCTCGATCGTCACTTTCGGCGAGGTGTCCAGGCTGAACTGCGCTGAGGCGCTCGCCGCGGCGAAGGCGACGAGAAGAAGCACGAGTCGTCTACTCATCACTGTGTTTTCAGGCGCTGCTCGATCTGCGGCAGCGCTGAGTCGACGTTCGGGATGAACTGAGAGTTCGGGAAACGGTCTTTGAAGTCTTTGAAGACCTCGACGGCAGCGGCGATCTTGCCTTGCTGAAGGAAGACGTCGCCGCGCAAAAGGCTCGACCGCTCGAAGAACTCCCCTTCCTTCTGAATCCTCTCGAACTCTTTGATCGTCTTGAGGGTGTCTTCGTATTTGCCCTGTGTCATGAAGAGCATCGCCAGCTGGTAGAACGCCTCATCGCGAAATGCCAGAGGCACGCCCTTCTCTGTAGTCAGCTTTCGGAAGCGAAGCTCGCTTTCGGACCAGGCCTGGCGCTGCAGAAACTCGCGGGCGATCTCGAGGCGCTTCGGGTAGTCCCTGGCGTTGGTGGACTCCTGCTTCACGCTCCGCAGAAAGGCCTTGTTCTTGTTGACCGCCTCTTCCAGCATCTTCACGAACCGGGGGGCCGGGGCATAACCGCGGATCACCGCGGCGATCGACATGTCGGGATTGAGGAGGAGAAACGTCGGCAGCGTGCTGATCTGATACTTCCGGGCCAGCGCCGTACCGTCGCCGCGGTCGTCGGTATCGACCTTCAGAAGAACCATTTCAGAGGTGGCCTTCTTGAACTCCTCGGAGGGCACCACGTCTGCTTCGAACCTGTGGCACCAGCCGCACCACTGCGCGAAGAGATCGACGAAGATCATCTGATTCTTCGCTTTGGCTCTCGCCTGCGCGCCGGACACTGATTTCGCCCAGTCCCCGGCACCGGCCTGCGGCACGAGGATCAGCGCAATCAGCGCAACAAGGAAAAGGGTTCGTCGCAAAAAAGGACCTCCGTCGCGGTCACTAACTGGCAATCCTTTCAACACTATTCCGAGCCCCTCACACCGGCCGGTGACAAATCTGCCGCCGATCGCTTCTTCTGCTCTTGGTACTTGCGCGCCGCCTCGACGAACGCCCCGAAGAGCGACGATGCGGAGTCCTCCCCTTTCATATCCTCGGGATGCCACTGCACGCCGACATAGAAAGGATGTCGCGGGTCCTCCAGACCTTCCACGATGCCGTCGGGCGCGTGTGCGGTGATCTTCAGATCATCCGGAACTTTGTTGATCGACTGATGATGGGAGGAGTTGACGTTCAGCTCGCGCGAGCCGAGGATCGACGCGAGCTTCGTCCCCTTCTCCACCACGATGTCGTGCCGCACGCGGCTCTCGGGCTCACTGGCGTGCTGGATGTCTGTCTCCATGTGAGAGTCGATGTCCTGGACGAGAGAGCCGCCGGCCGCGACGTTCATCATCTGCAGGCCGAGGCAGATGCCGAGGGTGGGGATACCGCGCTCGCGAGCCATTTTCGCAAGGCTGAGGTCGTTGCTTTGCCGGCGCGGATCCATCGGCTCGACCGACGGATGGCGCTCTTCGCCGTAGATTGCGGGGTCGCAGTCTTCGCCGCCGGCCAGCAGGACTCCATCGAGCTGATCCACGAGCTCGCGGGCGTTCTCCGGCTGAGGCGGAATCAGGACCGGGATCGCTCCCGCCCGGCGTAGTGAATCGACGTACGTCGTGAAAACGAAGGCTCGGTCGCGCTTGCCAGGACTGCTCTGCACGTCCGAACCGATACCGATGAGGGGTTTGGTCATTCTTTCGAAATCTCTCCTGCCGACATTATGCGGAATTCCGCCCAATTCCCGCTCGTCTCGAAGTTTCTGACGGGTTACACGGTCGAACGTTACGGCGGCGTCCGCTCGGAAGACGGAAACGTCAGCAGGAAGCCGAGAATGGCCACGCTCCCGAACGCGACGAAGACTCGTGCATCCTGCACGATGAATGCGCCGACCAGACCGTAAATGGCCACGGTTTCGATCAGCGCCCACTGCACGATGCTGCGGACGCGCATCACCTCCGGCGTCAGTTCGCGCCCGCGCATCATCAGGTTCGGAATCGTGAACGCCATGGCCATCGATATGAGCGCCATCAGCGCCAGTACCAGCACGAACGGGTTAGCGCCGAGCTGTTCGATACTCCGAGGCTCCGTTTCTCCCCAGGTGAGCGCGATCTGCCACAGCACGGCGCCATAGATCAGCACGCAGATGAGGAGCGCCGCCCAGATGATCTTCAGTATCGGCATGCAGGCCGAGTGTAGCGCTACTTCACGAAGATTCTGACCGAGTCTCGATTTCCTCGGCTGTCAATCGCGGTAACCGTGTGGCGCCCGCGCTGCAGCGGCCATTCGGAATCGACGTCTCGGCCGTTCACGGTCCAGCGCACCGACGCGTTGCTGGCCGCGGTGAGCCGCAGGTTTTGAAACGTGGTGCGCAGTGTGGGATCGATGAGGAACGTCGCGCCGTCGGCGGGGTTCGTTACGCGAAGACGGGTAGTGCCCTCGGAAGGCGAAAGATCCACACTTTCGCCTTTCGCCTTTCGCCTTTCGCCTTTTACGCGGGCCCAGTCGCGGAATTCGACGGGCCAGTCGATGTAGCCATCGTGGTGCCACGAGCAGAACTCTGCGGGGGCGCTCGCCGGCAGCCACTCCGCGTCGACGGCGGGGCAATGCGTCGATGGCCGCCGGCCGGAGAGCGTGCAGACCGGCAATCGCGCGAGGTCTGCGGGCTCGTCGACGATCGGCGAGTGATCTCCGATCGGAAGCTCGCCGCGCACGCGCTTCACGGCCGCAAGCATCACGGCGTTGAAGATCGGAGCCGCGCCCGTGACGCCGCTGGAGCGATGCAACTCCGACCGGTCGAAGTTCCCCACCCACACGCCCACCGTCACGTCGCGGGTGTAACCGATCGTCCAGTTGTCGCGGTACGCCTGCGATGTGCCCGTCTTCACCGCCACGCGGAACGGGAAGTCGAGGCTGCCGCCGCTGCCGAACGCGAACTCGCGCGCGTCGGGATCGGAGAGGATGTCGGTGATCCAGAATGCGGTGCGTGGGGAGATGAGTTGACGGTTGACGGTGGACGGTTGACGGTGGAGGAACGTCGGTTCGATGGCTTTGCCGCCTCTTGCGAACGATGCGTAGGCCGCGATCAGCTGGTCGAGGCGCACCTCGGCATCGCCGAGCGTGAGGCCGAGGCCGTAGTAGTCGGCGGTGTGTGAAAGAGTGTTGAAGCCTGAAGTCCGAAGAAAACGGAGCAGTGAAGCGGGACCGATGCGGGAGAGCGTGGCCACCGCCGGAACGTTTTCGGATCCGGCCAGAGCGGCGCGCGCGCGCAGCGGTCCGCGATAGCGGCCGTCGTAGTTTCGCGGCGTGTAGACGACGCCTTCCTCGGCAGTCGGGAAATGTGTCGGCACATCGGCGAGCACGGTGGCCGGCGTGAATCCCTGCTCGAAGGCCACAGCGTACGTGAACGGCTTGAGAGTCGATCCCGGCTGGCGCGCAGAAGTGACGCCGTCGATCGCGCCGCCGAACGACGGCCCGAAGTAATCGCCTGAGCCCTCCCAGGCCAGCCATTCGCCCGTGCGATTGTCGAGAACGGCCACGGCGACGGCGTGCGCGTTGTGATCGAGAAGGCGTTTGCGGTGCGCGGCGATGATGCCGATGACCTGTCGTTGGAGCTGAGAGTCGAGAGAGGTGATGAGCGGAGCGCCGCCTTCCAGGCGGCTGGTCCGGCGCTCCACGTGTTCGATGAAGTGTTGCGCGATCAACGACTGCGCGTCGTTCCGAAATTCGAGCCGTTCGTGCAGCGCTTCTTCGCGATCGCGCGCCGACAATGGCATCGCTGCCAGGACATATCGTTGTCGCTCGGCGGCGCGTTTGGGATCTCGTAATGGATTGAACGCACTCGGGCGCTGTGGCAGTGATGCCAGAAATGCGGCCTGAGCATTCGTCAGATTCTCGGGGGCACAGCCGAAGTACACGCGGCTGGCGCGGGCGACGCCGTGAATCTGATTCCCGTAGGGCGCGAGGTTGAGATACATCGCCAGGATCTCGCGCTTCGAATATCGATGCTCGAGCCGCATCGCCAGCACGCTCTCGCGCAGCTTCTGCCGGAGAGCACGATTCGGCGAGGCGAGGAGCATCTTCGCCACCTGCTGCGTCAGCGTCGAGCCCCCTTCGACGATCCGCGCGCGGCGCACATTGTGCGCGGCCGCGCGCGCGATCGCCAGCGGGTCGACGCCGGGATGCGAGAAGAATCGCCGATCCTCCGCCGCGATCGTCGCCGCGACGATGCGAGGCGGAAGCGAATCCGCGAGAAGCGCTTCTCCCCTCCCGCCGCTCGCTGACAGCGGCTCATAGAGCACGACGCCGTTCCGATCGAGGATTGTCGGAGAATGAAACCGCCGCTGATCGACGAGCTTCTCATCGATACGACCGAACCGGATCCACGCGATCAGCGCGCCGGCAACCAGCAACAGGCAACCGGCAACTCTTTTCACTTCGTCACCTCGATCACCAGGCTCCCCGTCCTCCCGAACACTTCCGGCTCGTACATCTCCTCGACATGCGTCGGGGCGGTCATGAACGTGCCCGCCGTCGTTGCGCGGACGAGGTACGTGTACTCGTGCAATCCTTCGGACAGCCGCATGGCGAATGCGTTGACGCGATCGTCGTGCCGCTCGAAGCGATCGAAGCCGCCGCGCTCCCACCATTCCCACGTCGTGTCTACGCGGCGCTGCTCCTCGCCAACTTCGAGCGCGGTCGTGGCGAACTCTGTCTCCACCGGCTCGGTGCCGGCAGGAATCGGATCGGTGACCGCGACGAACCGACGCTCCTTCGTATTGCGGATCTGCAGAACGACGCGGATCAGATCTCCGGCTTTGAATGTCGTGATGGCCTGCGAGCTGTTGTGCAGCGTATAGGCACGCGTCACCGAGAAGCCATTCTCGAGAGCCTTCAACTCACCTGACACGGCGTAGCGCAGTCGGACGAGATAGAAGAGCGTGCCGGTGCCCTGACGATCGAACAGCAGCGGAACCTGCGAGCCCGCCGGCGCCTTTTTCTGCACTTCGATCATCGGCAAGTCCTTCGTCTTCGCCTCCGTGGAGCGGCCGCGGAACTCTTCGCGCGCCAGCGTCTCCGCTCCCATCGTGACGACAGCTGCGAAGTCAGGCGTTTCCGACTCGTACTTGCGGTAGTAGTCGACCAGCGACTCCATCGCCCACGCGTTCTCCTGCGTGTTTCCCCACCGCCCGTTCTTGCGGACCTGCATCAGCCAGCGGACCATGCGCTTCACCATCTCCTCGTCCTTTCCCGCGCGAACGAGAGTGCCGAGGGTGATGGCGGTGGAGCGGATGTTGGAGTTCCAGAACCAGAGGAGATGCGGATCAGCCAGCTCCTCGACGTGCGCAGATCCACCCTCGGGGAGGATCGAGTTCATGATGCGTCGCCGCAGCTCGTCGTACCGCGCGCCTTCCTCGCCCTTGGCGATGAGAGCGTCGGCCAGGTAGGAGATGCCGAAGATGGGCATGCGGTCGATGTAGCCGTGAATCCGAGTGATGTGACTATCGGCGTTGCGGCCGCCTTCGACCAGAACCTTGATGGCGAAGGCCTGCCACGCCGTGTATGCCGGCATCCATCCTTCGTTCTCCGGTTTCTTCTCACCGAGCTTGCTCAACAGATAGTCGTAGGCGCGCTTCATCGTGTCGGCGTCGACCGAGTATCCGAGCTTCTGGCCGCGCTGCATCACGTGAAGGATGTAGCTAGTGAGATACGGCGAGACCGTCGTGCATGCGCCCGGCCAGAATGCGAATCCTCCATTTCCGCACTGGAACCTCGGCAATTCATTCAGCGTGATTTGCGCGATCGACTTCGCTTCCTTCGCATCGATGCCCTGCAACTTGAACGCTTCGCCGAGATCGCCGGCCAGCATGAGAGCGAGCGCCGCAGACGCGCGCTGCTCCGCGCAGCCGTACGGATACGTGACCAGATAACTCGCTCCTTCGGCCAGGCCCACCATGGCCGTCGACGACAACTCGAGATGCAATCCGCCGAAACCGGGGACGATGGCGGACGGCATCTGGAACGTCTCGCGCCCCTGCGGCTTCGCTTCGCCGTACGCCGCGACCGTTTCGGGCGTGACATGAACCATGACCGGGATGACGTCCTCGAACGCGTCGTTCTCGCGACTCAGGGTGACGCGCATCTGAATCCGCGCGCGGCCGACCGATCGCGCCTCAGCCTCGAAGCGAACTTCCGAAGAACCAGCGGCCGCGACATCGACCGCCGCGTTCTTTTCTCCGGTGAAATCGATGACCGCCGGATCGAGACTGTTGATCGTGACCGTCGCTTTGCCGGGTCGCTTGAGCTGACTGTGAACCACGCCGCCGAAGAATGCCTTGTCGCCGATGTTGAGGAAACGGGGGAACGCAGGCGTGAGCATCACCGGCTTGTTGATGCGGATCTCGTTCTGCCCCCATCCGAATCGCGAGTTGCGATCGCCGGCCACGGCCATGATTCGATACGTCGTCAGTGACTCCGGCAGCGTGACTTCCGTTTTCGCGACGCCCTTGTCATCGGTGACGATCGAGCCGAGCCAGAACGCCAGGACGCGGAAATCCCTGCGCAGCGTTCCCGCTCCGGCATCCCCCCCCCCCCCCCCCCCCCCCCCCCCCCCCCCCCCGGTTGTTTCCCCCCGCGCTCGACTGCGGGGGCGCCG